>SMVB01432220.1_pt1 | contig 20594 bp, 17 predicted proteins | sample 2456461 | NCBI WGS metagenome assembly SMVB01 (sample SAMN11095934, study PRJNA526329) | marine sediment metagenome | biome: Marine sediment; feature: Surficial sediment; material: Deep marine sediment; isolation source: Hadal surficial sediment | place: Pacific Ocean | collected 2014-05 | depth...
AGATGCTCTCTTCGAGGACGCAGATCGTGAACGCATCGGCCGCCGGCAGCGGGCCGATCGTGACCCGATCCCGCTCATCTCCGTGCTCACGATCGACCACGACCAGGTGCGCGACCTCGCGCTCGTCGTACGCGAGCGCGAAGACCTCCCCACCGCGCTGCGACGGCCGACCGCGGAATCCGCCTTCGACGCGCCAGATCGGCGTTCGGCTCGTGATGCGCCGGCACTCGAGCCCGCCCCCCGCCGTGAAGATCATCTCGCTCCCGCGCAAGAGCGGGGCCCCCACGGGGGCGGGCGCGCTGTGGGACCGGATCTGGGTGATCTTCTTCCGCTCCCACCGCAGCGCCACGAGGCGATCTTCCGCCGTGCGCGCGACGATCACGCCCGCCCAGAGCGAAGGCTCGAGGGGCAGACTCGAAGCGATGCGATACGGCGCCATCGTGCGCTCACCGGTCGAGAGGTCGAGCGTGATGAGCGCACGGTGATCGTCCTTCAACCTCACGGCGACGAGCACGCGCTGGTCCCACACGAGCGGCTCGCCCTCGATCTCTCCGGGGAGGTCCACGGCCCACGCCACGGAGAGCGGTCCGCGCATCGCGCTCGTGCGCGTGACCCCCGTCCGCGCGAGGTTTCCGCCCGACGTCGGCCAGCGACCGGCGGGGGCGATCACGCCGACTTCCGAGCCGTCGCCGCCGAGCCGCCGGCCGGGTAGCGCCGGATTCGCGGCGCTGCTCGTAGGGGTCGCGACGAGCAGCGCGGCGACGACTGTCCTCCAGTACGGATTCATCGTCCCGGTAACCCTCCGTCAGTCCTGGAAGCTGCTCTCGCGGTCCGGTATCGACTCCTGGAGGATCGCGCGGATGTGGGCGCGCTTGCCCGCGGGCACTTCGACGGACGTCCACGCGCCCCGCAACTTGTACCGCAGGTGATCGCCGGTGAGACGCCACTCCTCGAGCTCGTCGTAGCGCCGCCCGTACCAGCCCCGATAGACGCCGTCCTCGCCACAGGCCCGGTCGTCGATCCCGGGCGCGAGCCAGGTGAGCAGCATGGCGCCGAGGAGCGCGAGCGCCGCGTGCATCCTCGGGAAGGGATCCGCGAACAGGGTGATGATGAGCAGCCCGGTCTGCACGGCCAGGAGCGCCGGCTTCACGCGGCGCGAATCCTGAATGATGAGGTACGGCTTGCCGATGCGCGGGTCGCGCGCCGCGCGAACGCGCGCTACGACCGCGAGCCCCACGATGACGATCATCTGCGCGAGCAGGATCAGGACTAGCAGTTCGAATGGGGGCGATTCGGGCATGACAGGGTTATACGGATCCACACGACTTCTAGCCGATTTCTCCGGAAAACCGGGCCGAAGTCGTATGGATCCGTATCACCGCCACCAGTGATCGATCACGCCCAGCCAGTCCTGACGCATGTCCGCGTTCCCCGCGAGGATGCCCGCTCTCGTCACGCTCTCCGGGCTGTCGAACACCTCGTGGAGGCGGTCGAAGATCGCGTCCCGCATGCCGAAGGGCAGGCCGGGGTCGGTCATCATCGCGAACAGCGGCAGGGCGTCTTCGCGGTCCTCGAAACCGAGCAGGCGCTCGAGGAGTTCCGGGTCGTACGGCAGCTTCGCGGGGAACGGCGCGTAGGCGCCGGTCGCGGAGAGCTGCTCAACGAGCTCCCGCAACTCGTCCGACGCGTCGTCGAAGATCGGCGGCGTCGGGCCGCGGGTGAGCGTCGATTCGCAGGATGCTCCCGCCGGGACGTAGACCTCCCGGCCCCCGTAGCCGAACTCCACCTGGCCCTTCACGACGGAGAGCAGCGAGCGCCCGTCACTCGTCACCTCCAGCCGGTACTCGCAGCCGAGGTCGATCGTCAGACCTGCGGGCGTGCCGACCCGGAACACGCGCGGCTCGGCGACGATGCTCGCGATCAGCGCGCCGCGCTCCAGGAACAGGGCGTGGAATCTCGCGCCCGTGTCCTCGATGCGGACGACCGACCCCGGGAGGAGCTCGACGTGCCCGAGCGACTCGATCTCGACGCTGGCGCTCGCGGCGCCCACTTCCAGCACGTCGCCGGCGCGCGCGAAGTGGACGTCGCCCATGTTGGACACGCGGTAGCCAGCCCTCGGGGCGAGGCTGAAGTAGAAGAGCACGCCGGCCGCCAGCGCCGCGGCGATGCCCGTGCCGCGCAGGAGCCGGAGCTGCGAGCGGGGCGCGCGCGCCGCGCGTTCGCCATGGCGGTAACGCCCGAGCAGGCGCTCGAGCCGCTCGACCTCCGGATCCGGCGCGCCGCTCCCGTCCCACAGGTAGTCGTGCTTCACGCGCTGCACCCTCGCATTCCGAGCCCCTCGAGGCGCTCGCGCAGGAGCTTCATGCCGCGGTGCAGGTTGACACGCACCGAACCGTGAGTGAGGCCCGTGCGGGTTGCGATCTCGGGGCCGGTGAGCCCTTCGACGAGCCGCAGGCAGAGCGTCTCGCGGTAGGCCTCGGGCAGGTCGCGGACGACGGCGAGCACGCGCTCCGCCTCCTCGTCCGCTCCGTCCGGCTCTTCCTCCGGCGCGCCCGCCGCCGGCGGATCCATGATCTCGTCCAGTCCGACCTCCGGCGTGCGCGACTTGTACGCGTCCTTGGCGCGGTTGCGGGCGATCGTCGCCACCCACGGCCCGAAACGGTCATCGCGCTCGAGACGACCGATTGCGCGCAGGGCCGACAGAAACACGTCCTGGACGAGATCCCTCGCGTCCTGGGGCTTCACCATCGAGATCAGGATGCCGTGCACCAAACCGGTGTGGTCGTCGTAGAGCTCGGCGAAGGCCGCGCGGTCGCCCCCGCGAGCGCGCCGCACGAGCTCGGCCTCGGCGGAGCCGGCTTCGGAATCGGAGCGGACCATGGGCCCCGTCGCCGCGGGATCGTCGCCTCGTTCGCTCCGGATCATGCGCCGCCGTTCGTCCGGCTCCGAGGACGACCCGGCGGCGGAGGTGTTAGCGGAGGGCACGCACCGAGGCTACCGGGCGGTGTGCCGCCGGCCGAAGTCCTAGTTCCGCCAGGTGCGGACGAGGCTCTCGAGCGGCACGGCGTGGGGTGGGCAGACCGGACCCTCCACCGCCCCACCCTGCCAGTCGACCGAGCATCGCCGCCCCGTGCCGACTGCGTGGAGCCTGGGCGACGCCCCCACGATGGGTACGAGGTCGACGGTGCCCTCGATCACGCAGAGGCAGATCCCTTCCTCGAGGACGTCGATGCCGAACACGGTGCCGGTCACGCGCGCCTCGAAGAGCGACGTCGCGAATTGGAGCTCGGTCCCCGGGAACTTCGGGCCGGTCACGACGCGGAACGAACCTGCGTCCCCGACGAGGACGAGATCCTTCGCATCGACGGCCGCGGGCATCCGATCGAGCCCGAGCACGGTGTCCGGCCCGAGCTCCAGCACGAAGCGACCGTCATCATATTCCATGCGGAGCGTGCCGCCGGCCGTCGAAACGCGCCGGGCGTGGTCGAGCCGGTGGTCGAGCTCCGCCGCGGAGAGGTCGGCGACCCGCTCCCCGTCGATCCGGAGCCCAGCGTAGTCCCCGGCCAGGGCGTGCCACTTCGCTGTGCCCGGTGCGAACACGCCCTGCACGAACAGCATCGCGACCACCGCCGCGGCCGCGGCGACGCCGCCGACGAGGAGTCGGAGGTGTCTCCGTTGCGTACGCGCGGCGCGCGGCACGGCGAGCGGTGTGAGCGGGGTCGCGCCCGCGACGCTCACGAAGCGTTCCCTCAGGCTCGCCCGGAACTCCGGCCGCGAGGGTAGAACAAGGCCTTGGTCGAGGAGCGCGGCGAGTGCGGGCTCGGGTTCGGTCCCGGCTTCATCGGCGGCCGCCGACATCGACTCGCCGGCCAGGAACATCGCGCGCAAGTGCTCCTTGAACTCCGCGCGCGCCGGCGGCACCTCGGAACGATCGAGCATGCGCCGGAGGTCGCCGTCCGGGACCGAGCCTTCCAAGTGCTTGTGCTGTTGCTCGCTCAATTTGCCTCAGATCCCCTCGGGCCCCAGAAACTGTCCCAGCCGCTGCCGGAGCTCGTCGAGCGCGCGCGAATACCGTTTGCGGATCGCGGTCTCGTTCCGGTCGACCATCTTCCCGATCTCCTCGAACGAGAGGCCTTCGTAGTACCGCATGACGAGCGTGCTGCGCATGATCTCCGGCATCGCTTCGATGGCCTGCGCGACGGCGGCGCTCACCTCGCCGGATTCGAGCTCTTCGACGGGGCCGCGTCGGCTCGACACGGCCACATCGGCCCTCTTCTCCCCATCCACGGAGACCTCGCGCAGCGCTTCCTTGTGGCGCCGGGAGCGCCAGAAGTCGCGGACCTTGTTGGTCGCGATCGTGAACACCCACGGCCGCAGCTCGCGGCTCGGATCGTATGTGGGCAACGACTTCTGGATGTGCATGAAGATGTCCTGGGTCACGTCCTCGGCGAGGTGTTCCTCACGGAGGAGGCGCCGGACGTAGCCGTAGACGCGGTCGAAGAAAACGAAGTAGAAGCGCTCCAGCGCCTCCGGCTCACAATCCCGCAGCCGCTCCCGTTCCTGCCGCGACAGGGAGAGGCTCGCGTCCTTGCTCGCCAGTCCGGTAGAGGGAGCGGGTTCGGTCTCGGAATCCAACTTCTTGGTTCTCGCTTTCGGGTAAGCCGTCTGTCTGTGACCTGCGGAACCCAAGAAAATGAGCGCAGCCGGCATTTCCGCGGTCTCGGGCGCCCTGCGGGACACCGCCAGTGTAACAGTCTCCGGCGGCGGGTCGAAACGGGCCGAGGCGCCGGCGTACGGACAGGTCAGCTGGACTCGAGGGAGGACCCCGTGAGTAGTTGCCGATGCCGGTGGTAGGCTCCCCCGGGTCCGATCTACCCGCCCCGGCGACCCGGCTCGTCGACGACGCTAAATCACGAAGAGACGTCCCATGCTCAGCCTCGCTCCCATCCTGCTCGCCATTTTCCCGGTCCACTGGCCCTCGATCCACGTCCCGCGCCCGGAGCCCGCGCCCGCGCCCACCGCCGATCGGGAGCTGTTCGCGATCTACTACGCCGGCGCCGACGCCCTCCTGGTCGATCCCAAGGACGAGGGCCTGCGCAGAGCGTTGAATTACATCGACGAGCGTCTGGCGGAGCTGCCCGCCGAGTTCGACGCCGAAGGCATCCCGCCGGACGTGCTGCCCCTCGTGACCCGGCTCTGCCGCGGCCCGCTGAACCTCCTGGTAGGGCTGGCCGACGACCTGGATACCCCGCTGCCCGTACCGATCTTCGGGCAGCTCGAGCTGCTCGGGGAGTCCGCGGAGGACGCCGCCGCGCTCGCCGCGCGCTTCGGCCGGCTGCTCGCGCTCAGTGGCATGCCGGCGGGCGCCGTCGCCCCGAACGGGCTCACACGGATCACCGCGCCGCTACCGGCGTGGTACGGCACGCGCGACGGCGACTTCGTGCTCGCGGTCGGAAAGACGGATGGCGGCCGACCGAGCTTCGCGAACACGGGCCTGCCCCCCGACGTCGAGCTGGCGCTCGCCGGACGGTTCGACTACGGCGCTTTCATGGGCCTCGTCACGCAGTTCGCCGTGGGCGAGGGCGAGGAGCTCGACCCGTTCTTGGATGTCATGGCCGAGCTCGGGCTCGACGACCTGCGCTTCGAGTGGGGCATGGGCGTCGACGAGCAGCGCCTGCACGCCGTCATGACCCTGCGCGGATATGCCGCAGCCATGCAGGCGAAGGGGCTCCTGCCCGAGTCGCCGATCGCCGTCGCGGACTTCACAGTCGTCCCCGAGGACGCGACCTGGGCCATGCTCGGAGTGACCAACTTCGCCGCGACGTTCGAGGTCATGCGTGGGCTCATCGAGGAGCAGATGGTCGAAATGGGCCTCGGCGGCGATCCCGTCGAGTTGCTCGCCGGCTTCACGGGCATCCACCTCGAGCGTGACATCCTCGACCACCTGGGCTCGACCTGGGGCATGTACGCCTCCGACACGACCGGCGGCGGCGGGGTCTTCTCGCTCGTCGCGTTCATCGAGCTCGCCGACGTCGAGGGCATCACGGCCACGAAGGAGCGCGTCGAGGACATGCTGAACGGCATCGCGCTGGCGCAAGCGGAGGGGTACGTGAAGATCCGGCAGTGGGAGCATGGTGGCACTGACTTCTCCTCGATCACGTTCCCGGGCCTGCCGGTGCCCTTCGAGCCGACGGTGGCGTTCACGTCGCGGTTCCTCTTCATCGGCTTCACGCCGCAGGCAACCCTGGGCGCGGTGCTCCAGGCCGAGGGTGGCGGCCGCAACCTGCTCGACAATCCGCGCTTCCGCGCGCAGCTCGACGGCGGACCCGAGGGGCTGTTCGCGGTCTCCTTCATCGACACGCCGCGCCTCATCCGCGAGGGCTACGGTGTGACGAGCATGCTCTGCTCGGCGCTCGTGAACGGGACGCGTTCGCCGCGCGATTCCACAAGGGACGCGGGCCTGATCCTGCCGCCCTACCACGAGCTGGTCGACGGGGCCCTGGCCATCGTGTCCGCGAGCCGCATCGAGGGCGACGACCTGGTGCAGCGGACGCACGCCGACCGTTCGATGCTCGTGAACATGGCGGGGGGCATCGGTTACCTCGCCTCGCACCCCGCGATGATGGCCCTCCCCGTGGTGCTCGTGGGCGGCGTCATGACCGCGCGCGGGCAGCAGGCGGTCATTTCGCCGATGCCTTTCGAGATTGCTCCCGAGCCCATCCCGGTGGGCGATGACGAAGCGGACGATCGCTGACCCGCGGACCCGACCTCCGTGTGCTGTAGGATCCGCGCCGTCCCCGATCGTTCGGGACGACCCCGTCCAAGGGACGGCGCGGATCTTGCCGCGCACGCACCCCCTCCGCAGACCGGTCGACCATGATTGAACCGCGCACGCACGGTTGGATCCTCCCCGCTCTCCTCCTCATGGCGCCCAGCGTCTCGGCGCAGGACGCCTGGGACGACGGCGATCCCGCCCTGACGATCCGCCGGATGGCGATGTTCGGCGGCACGGGAATCCGGCTCGGGCGGCGGCAGAGCGAGCCCGAGATCTACTGGGACCTCCAACGCATCGATGCCCTGCCACCCGCCGGCGTGTTCCACGCGGTGACGCTGGTCGAAGACGATTGGATGATCTCCTACCGGTACTTCTTCCAGTCGTTCCACGGCATGCGCGACGGCCGCGACAACATCTCGACCTCGACCCTGCTCGGCTCCGGCACGGGCTACACGAGCACGCCGAGGAAGATGACGACCCAGACGCACGTGTTCGAGGCCCTGTACGGCTTCGACGACGACTGGACGCTGTTCGCGATGGTGCCCTACCTCCGGAAGGACATGACGACGAACACTCTCACCGACGACTTCGACACGGACTCGGAGGGCATCGGCGACCTCCGGCTCGGGGTCATCCGTACGATCAAGGAAGAGCAGAACACGATGTTCCGCGTCCACTTCGGGGTCGGCATCCCGACCGGAAAGTTCGACGAGAAGGACCACGACGAGACGAACACGAACATCACCCTGCCCTACGTCATGCAGCTCGGCACCGGCACGTTCGACTTCTATCCCGGCGCCGTGTTCATGAAGCAGATGGAGGGCTGGACCTGGGGCGTACAGACAGCCGCCCGCATACACGTCGGCAAGAACAGCGACGACTGGGCCGTCAGTGATTCGAACCACCTGACCGGCTGGTACTCGAAGCAGATCTCCGAGACGATCGCCGGCTCGTTGCGCTTCGACTTCTTCTCGTGGGGCGACTACCACGGCGCTTCCAAGGACCTCGACCCCGACGCCAACCCGGCCAACGACCCGCACCGCCAGGGCGGCAACCGCTTGGACCTCCTCGGCGGCTTCAACTTCGAGCTGGGCGACGGCTACGACCAGCTCCACCGCATCGCCGTCGAGGTCGGGTTGCCCGTGGACGAGTGGCTCGACGGGCCGCAGTTGAGCTCGGAGTGGATGGCGACGATCGGCTGGCAGCTCTCGTTCTGATGCGCTGCACGCGGGGCTTGCGGCGGCTCGCGAGCCTCCTTGTCCTTGTCCCCGCCTGGTTCGCGCCCTGCCCCGCTAGCGACGCCGAGCCGCTATTCCGGTTCGGCCTCGTGGCGGACATCCAGTACGCGGACAAGGACACCGCCGGTTCGCGGCACTACCGCGCATCGCTCGCGAGCTTGCGCGTCTGCGCCCGGCGTTGGGCCGGACTGCCGCTCGAGTTCGCCATCCAGCTCGGCGACGTCATCGACGGTCGCGACACGCTCGACCACTCGCGCGAGGACCTCGAGGCCGTGCTCGGTATCCTCGACGAGCTCCCGTTCCCCGTGCGCCACGTCCTCGGGAACCACTGCTTCTCGCTCCCACGCAGCGAGCTCCTCCCGCGCCTCGGGCTCGCTTCGGCGTGGTACTCCTTCGAGCGCGCGGGGTGGCGCTTCGTCGTGCTCGACGCCCTCGACGAGAGCGTCTGCGCCTGGCCCGAGGGCAGCGCACACCGGACACGCGCCCGCGCGTGGCTCGACGCGCACCCGCGCGCGGAGCATCCGAGCGCGTACGACTGGAACGGCGGCCTCGGAACCGAGCAGCTCGCGTGGCTGCGCAAGGAGCTCGCGGACGCCGCGCGCTCGGGCGCGAAGGTCGTCGTCCTGAGCCACCTGCCGGTGCTGGCGGCGGCGAGCACGCCCCACCACCTCCTCTGGAACCACGCGGAGGTGCTCGCGCTGCTCGAGGCGAGCCCCGCCGTCGTCGCGTACCTGGCCGGCCACGACCACTCCGGCGGCTACGCGCTCCACGCCGGCATCCACTTCGTCACGCTCGAAGGCATGGTCGAGTCGCCCGCTGGGGAGGGCGCGTACGCCGTGGTGACGGCGTACGAGGACCGCCTGGAGATCGAAGGCATCGGCGGAGCGACGAGCCGCTCGCTACCGATCCTGGAGCGCTGACGCCGCGGGCCTGCGCCGGCGGTTCGGCGCGAAGGCCGAGGTGGAGGAGGATTCCGCTCACGGGCCATCGATCGGTGAGAACGGCCAGCACGCGCTGGCGTTCCCGGCACCCACGTAGGCTCGCAGGCGTGTCTCGGGGGACGCTCCATCGGGGGTTGGTAGCGGGCTAGCTCGCGTGTCATAGTCGAACTCCGTGCTCAAGAAGGTCTCGTTTCAAAACTATCGGTGCCTCAAGGAACTGACGCTGTCCTTGGGGCCGCTCACTGTCGTTGTCGGAGCCAACGCGACGGGCAAGAGCACCGTCCTTCAGGGACTGCAATTCCCTGGTGGACTAGAGCCAACAGATGCCTGGCGCCATGAGTCAGGCCTCTCGATTCGCATTGCATTCGAATTCGACGGGCAACCCAATTTCACCAAGATCTCCGACGCGCGCGGTCGGAATAGTTTCGAGGGAAATCGCAGCGGCCGCTCGAGTCAGCTCCTCCACCTGGACCTGAACGCGTTGCGTCAACAGAACCAGGTGGCTGAGCAGCAGTCGCTGGCTCAGGACGGAAGCAACCTGACCAACGTCTTCGCAACTCTCAGCCGCCGCAAGCAGGAAGACATGGTCAGGGAGTTCTGCGCCCTCGTGCCGATGTTCTCTGACGTCAACCACAAGCCCACCGAAGACGGATTCCACACGTTGGTCTTCCAGGACCGGTGGTCCGGCGCCGCGTTCGGGCCGCACGAGGTCTCGGACGGCACGATGCTGGTCCTGGCCTACCTCCTCGCTCAACACCAGGAACTGCAGGTCGATCTCCTGGCCATCGAGGAACCGGAACGTGGGCTGCACCCCTACCTGCTGGGGGAGATCGTCGGGCTCTTCCGCAAGATGGCGCGCGGCGAAGTCGGCACGAAGCCCATTCAGATCGTGCTCGCCACGCATTCCGCCGAGCTTCTCGATCACCTCGAGCCGGAAGAAGTGCGCTTCTTGTCGCGCAATCAGCAGGACGGATCGGTAGGGATCGAAACGATCTCGGAAGAAGAACCGAACTGGCAGCAGGCGTTCAGAGAACATGAAGGGTCACTCGGCAACCTCTGGCTCGCCGGCGGCCACGGCGGCGTTCCGAGTAGCTGACCTAAGGCCTTGCGAATCGCCGTCCTCGCGGAGGGTGCAGGGGAGCTGGGCGCGCTAGGGTCGACCAGAGCGCCGGCACAGGTGATCTCTTCGGCACAGCTCGGTCCCGCGCACGTTCTCATCCGTCGTTGCCTTGTCTTGGATCGCCGCCTGGATGCGCGTGAGGTGAAGTCTGTCGAGCCTCTCAGGGTCCGAGCTCGGATCGCGCGCGGGAGTGATCTGTTGCAGCGGCAAACACTGAGGCGGCTCCTTGCTGGCCGATGGCTGAGCGCCAGCCCGACCTTCAGGTGGTGCTCGTGGACCAGAACGGTGAGCCTGGGAGAAGAGCCCGCCTGCAAGCGTGGATCCGAGGGCTCGTAGTCCCTGAGTTGGTCATCGGAGTGGCGAACAAGGAGTTCGAGGCCTGGCTTCTCGGTGACGAAGCAGCGGTGCGGGAGTGCGTCGGTGAGGGCTTCTCGATTCCAGGCAAGCTGGAGAACATGGAGCGCCGAGCCGCGAAGAATCAGCTCCGTGAGTTGATTCGCTCGTCATCCCGTGCAGCCGAGGAGAGCATCGTGCGGCGCGAAATCGCCGAGCGACTCGATCTGGACCTCACGTCAAAGCGGTGCCCCTCATTCCGGAAGTTCCGCGACGATCTCCGCCAGGTGACGTCGACGAGCTGATGCAAACGGAGGCGCCGGAGCCGAGTCCCTCGCGTGGCCGCGAGGGGACCGCGCGGATTCCCTGCGCGCGTCCTCCGAGCCGCCACTCCGGTTCGGACCTGTGGACCATGGGCACCCGACTGCAAGGCACATCGAGCTTCGGTCCAGGCCGCGCCGGATCCGATGATGTGGGCAACCAAGGCCGCTCGAGCGGCAGGCGCCCCAGCCCACGCAGCTCGGCTTCAACACCCCACCGTCTCCCGCGCAACCGCCATGACCGGATCCACCCGCACCTGCATCTCCATTCTCAACGCCTTCAGCCTCGTCTCGCTCCTGAGCGGGGTCGCCGTGATCTACATCGCGGTGTCCTCAGCGGGTGACAGCACCACCGTTGCGATGGTGGTCAACGTGTCCGGGGGACTCGGCGTGATCATCGTCGGCACCCTACTTCGGGCCGCCTCAGAGGGCCTGCGGCTCCTCTCCGATATCAGCCCGAGCCTGAAACCGGCGCGGTCAGCCGGAACCGGCATCGCGGCTCGCGCCGCCTGACCGGTTCCCGCGAGGCCTCGAAGGACGGAGGGAGTCGTCGCCCTCACGCGAGCCCTGACCACCCGGCATCGGTACCGCAGGATGGAAGGGGCTGCCGTGCGGACAACCCTGCCGTTCGGCGCAGTCTGCGCGCCCCGCGCCCCGCGCCCCCGTCATCGTCGGCCGTCATCGTCGGCCGTCATCGTCGGCCGTCATCGTCGGCCTCATCGTCGGCCTCATCGTCGGCCTCATCGTCGGCCTCGGCGCGATGCGATTCGGCGGATCGTCTACGGGCAGAAGACCAGCGCGGCCGCGCCCGACAGGTTGAAACCGGTCCCGCTCAGGTCGCGGTACCCGAACTGGAAGTTCCAGGTCGAGCCGGCCAGGATCTGGGCGCTACCCGAGCTCGCCGGCGGCTGTGTGAAGTCGACGTGGCGCGTGAGCTCGCCGCCACCGCCGACGAGCTGCGGAGGGTTGAGCCGGTAGACATCGCCACCGATGCAGCGCAGGCCGTCGCCGAAGGGTTGGGAGATCGGGTCCGGGCCGTAGTAGAACACGCCGAACTGACCCCCGACCGCGGGGTCGACTTCGAGGGTGAGAGCGTTCTCGGTGATCGAGAGGCTGACGCTGATCGAAGCGCCGACGCCGGTGGAGTTGGGCAGGCCGGTGCAGTAGTTCGTCACCTCGCACTCGCCGGTGATTCGGCGCAGGCTACCCGAGCCGTCCATGAAGTAGAGCGTGCCGGCGGGAAGGCGCCAGCCTGGATCGAGCCGAAGACGTCGAAGTAGGGCGTGGCGAGTACGCTGCCCCCTTCGATGATGAGCACGCGGCCGGTCAACTCGACGCGAAGAGGCGCTCGTCGCCCGGCGGCGAGGCGAGGTCCGTGGGGCTGGACAGGCCACTCGCGACCAACTCCGAGGCGATGGACTGAGCCCGCGCGGGGGCGCTCGTCATGAGGCAGAGGGCGAACGCGACCGGTAGAACAGACGAGCAGGGGGTCCTATGGAACTCACGTTGCGAGGGGACTCGAGTGGCTGAGTGAACCGACTCGTTTGAAACCACGCGGCGGATTCAGGGCAAGACGGGCCGAGCCCAGCCCTGCCCCCGGTCTCACCCTCGACCGCAGCCCGCCCGGCCTTCCTCGAACCAGGTGCTGGAGCGCCGACGCCCCGGCTCGACCGCCGCGACCGCGCCCTATACTCCGGCCGATGCACGGCATCGTGGTGCACCGCGCGGGCGGCTACGGACGGCTGCGGTTCGAGGAGCTGCCGGATCCCGTCCCGGGACCGGGCGAGGTTCTGGTCGGCTGTGAGGCGGCCGGTGTGAACTACGCGGACTGCATCGTGCGCATGGGCCTCTACAAGTCGGCGAAGGAGCTCGTCGGCTGGCCGATCACGCCCGGGTTCGAGTTCGCGGGGCGAGTGCTCGGGCTGGGCGAGGGCGTGATGGACCTCGCGCTCGGACAGGAAGTCTTCGGGGTGACCCTCTTCGGCGGCTACGCGAGCCGCGTGGCCGTACCCCGGAAACAGGTGTTCGTGCGACCCCCGGCGCTCGACGCGCAGGCGGCCGCGGTCTTTCCTGCGGTCTCGCTCACCGCCTGGTACGCCCTGCACGAGCTCGCCTGTCCGCGCCCTGGTAGCCATGTCCTCGTCCACTCCGCCGCCGGCGGCGTCGGCGGCACGCTCGTGCAGCTCGCCCACGCGGCGGAGTGTGTCGTCGTCGCCGTGGTCGGCGCGCCCCACAAGGTCGAGGCCGCGCGGCGACTCGGTGCCGATCACGTTATCGACAAGTCGAGCGAAGACCTGTGGAGCGCGACCGGGCGCCTCGCGCCGGACGGCTACGCGGCGGTCTTCGACGCGAACGGAGTCGCAACCCTGCGCGGGAGCTACGGCAGCCTCGCGCCCGAGGGGCGCCTGATCGCGTACGGCTTCCACTCGATGTTCCCGCGCGGACGGGGTCGCCCGAACTACCTCAAGCTGGCCTGGGACTGGGCGCGCACGCCGCGCTTCGACCCCATCGACCTCACGCACAGGAACCGCGCGGTCATGGGCTTCAACCTCTCGTACCTGTTCCACCGCGGCGGGTTCCTGAACGAGACGATGGACGCGCTCCTCGAACTCGTGGCGGACGGTCGGCTCCGGCGACCGGAGATCGCCACCTACCCGCTCGCGGAGGCGGCCCGCGCCCACCGCGACCTGGAGTCGGGGCAGACGGTAGGGAAGCTCGTCCTGGTCACGGATTGAGCGCTCGGGTCCTGCCCGGTCGGACAGCCCGATTCGCGCCCGCGGACTCGAGACGCACCGCGACCGTCTCAAGTCGCCTGCGCCCAACATGTGCCGGCTTTCTCCGGGCTGCAACTTCGTACGCGGCGGCCCGGCGCCCCCCATACCCGACCCGCGGCTCTCGGGAATCCACGATCATTCGCGATTCCCGGTACCGTATGGGAGTCGTCGTCGACCATGGACCTGGGAGGTGGTCGGACTCCGATCGTCGAGTGGATACCGGAAGGGACCCTCGGGCAGGCGGGCAGATCCCGTTCTCGCACCGCGCCGTTGATGATGCGTTCGTCCGGCTGACGAGCCGGGGTGAGACGCAGGCTGCGCGCAAGCTCGCGTCGCGCCACGTCGCGCGCCTGCGCGGGTACCTGAACGCGGTCCATGGCACGGCACTCGGGGGACCAGAGGCCGTCGAGGAGCTCATCGCGGAGACGATCGAGCGCGCCCTCGGCGCGGAGACCTACCGGCCCGATCGAGGCGGGATCGATTTCTGGCTCTTTACTCTGGGGCGCGACCTCGCGCTCGACCGCATCCGCTCGGGCCGCAAGCCCGTCACGCCATCCCTGTCTCCGGAGGAAGTCCTCGCGGAGTTCTGCCGCGCTCGGGACGAGCCGCCCGGGGCGAGCGCTGGCACGCCGGCCCGCAAGCCGCGTTGGCAGAAGGACGAGCTCGCGATCCTCCGCGCGATGTATCCCAGGGCATCGAACATCGCGATCGCCCGCGAGCTCCAGCGCTCCGTCAAGAGCGTGGTCTCCAAGGCCCATTTCCTGCGCCTCAAGAAGGACCCGGCGCGGCTCAGCGAGATGGGCCGCCAGAACGTCAGCCTGCGGGGCGACCGGCGCAAGCGGGAGGAGTAGGGCGGGGGACGGTGTGCCTTGGAAAGGCGGCCGACGTCGCGGCTCACTCGGGGCGGAGCTCGAGCCGCACGGGCTCATCCCCGTCCTCGAAGCCGATGATCTCGAACGCGGTCTGGCCCTCCAGGCCGTTGTTCGTCTTCGCCGAGATCGTGTAGCGCCCGGGCGCGGCGGAGATGCGCGCCTCGAACAGGTCGCCGCCAGTACGCTTCGCGCCGCCCGACCATGTGAAGCGGCCCTGGAGATCGGTCACGGTGCACCCGATCCACTTCGGCGCGGAGACCCCCTCGGGCCAGTCGAAGCGCACGCGCCGCATGCCGGCGGGTTGCGTCGCGAGCTCGACGATCAGGTCCGATCCCCCACTGATGACGACCGAGCGCCAGACCGTCTCGACGAAGTCGCCGCTCAGCGAGAGGCGATAGCGCCCGGGTGCGAGCGCGCTCGACTCGAACTCGCGCTGGAAGCGCTGGACGGTGCCGCCACCGTCGGGACCGCTCACCGATAGCTCGAGCGACCCGAGCGCCTCGTCCGCGACGCCGGCGATCGTGCCGGAGACCCGGCCGGAGACGGCGAACCGGATCTCGCCGACGTCCGTGGTCTCGCCGGCCTCGACGGCGACTTCCGCGAGGCGCTCTACGGGGTGCCCGGAGGCGTGGACCGTGAGGTCGACCGTGCCCGCGGGGATGCCGTCGATCACGAACTCTCCGCTCGTACCGGAGACGTCGAACGTCTTCCAGATCCGGGTCTCGCGGTGCCAGAGGTCGACCTGCGCGCCGGCCGGGATCGAACCGTCGGGCGCGAGCACGGTCCCGGCGATCGTGCCGCGGCCCGGCGAATCGGACGCGAGCACGAGCACGAGGGGCTCCGTCGAGCTAGTCACGCCGCGCCGGATGAGTCGCGGAAAATACCGCCAGCCGCGGACGTCGTTCACGAGCACGACGTAGGACCTGCCCGCGTCGACGGTGGAAGAGAAACCGCCGGTCGCGTCCGTGCTCTCCGTGACGGGCTGACCGCCGGATTCCTCGTCCCGCACGAGCACCGCCCGCCCGGGGAGCGGATTCCCGAACTCGTCGACGAGCCGGCCGAAGATGCGCGGGGTGCGCTGGAGGACGGGATCCCAGTGAAAGCTCTCGCCCGCGCCGAGGGTGATCGAGAGCTCGGTCCGCCCGTGCTCGGCGTGCTCCGCGATGAGCGTCGCCTCTCCCGGCCCGAGGCCGCGGAGCGTGAACGTGCCGTCCGCTCCGGAGAATCCCGACGACCCGCCGAACCGCCACGGGGTCGGCGTGTGGATGTGGGCGCCCGGAACGGGTCGGCCGTCCGCGGTGGCGACCCGACCGGTGACGACCGTCTCGCCCTCCAGCTGCGCCCGAACCTCGGTGCCCTCGGGCACGACATCGATCGTCTGCGACCAGGTCGCGAAGCCCGGCGCGCGGATCTTCACGGGTGCGCGGCCCACGGGCACGCAGTCGATCTCGAACGCGCCCTCCAGATCGGTCCAGGCGAACTGCAACGGCGGCCCGGGCACGCGCACACCGCTCGCGAGCATCACCGAATCCTGGGCGTCCCGTTCACCGATGCGGACCTCGGCGCCCACGAGCGCCCTGCTATCCGGCCCGATCACGACGCCCCGGATGCGCCCCCCCTCGGTCGCGAGCACGATGCGCATCGGTACGCGATCCCCCGGCTTGCCGCGCGCCGACTGGACGTAGGAGAGCCCGCGGCCCGGCGCCTGCGCACCGATGAAGTGGTCGCTCGTGATCGACGCCAGCTCAAACCGGCCGCCGGCGCCTGTCTCCGCGATGATGTGGCCCTTGTCCGAGCTCCAGCGCTGCGAGAGCCAGATCTCCGCGCCCGGAATCGGCCGGTCGAGCTCGTCGACGACCTCGCCCTCGACGACGAGACCCACGGGCATCGCGAGCGTGACGTCCGTCGTCCCGTCCGGGTCGAAGGCGAGGTTCCGCATGCGACCGCGCAGGAGCTGGACGGTCCCCCCGGCGGCGGGGACGGCCGCGAACCGGGCGATCCCGCGCGCGTCCGTGCGGAGGATGCGCTCGTCCAGGAACGGCGCTCCCGCCCGCCGGTAGGTGAGCAGGGCGAGCACGTCCGGGGCCGGACTGCCGTCCGCTTCCCAAACCGCGTGCACGACGACATCACCCGAACCGGACGGGGTCTCCGCAGGAGTGTCCGAGTCCGCGGTGGGCGGGGCCGCGTCGCGTCGCTCCGGGGCGGACGTCGCCGCGACGAGCTCCGCGGGCGACTCGCCCGTGAGCGGCTGCAGCTCCCCTGACGTGCGACGCTCGACCACCGTGGGAATGAGTGCCTCACCCTCGGTGTCACCCGTGCGGAGCAGCGAGAAGAGGCCCGTGGCGGCGAGGCCGGCGCACACGAGACCGAGCGTGACGTTCTTCACAGCGAGAGCTCCTGTCGTGGCGAGGAGGAACGAGCCGGCCGGCGCCGCCGTAGCACCGGCAGCAGCGGCGAGTGCGGGTTGCACCGAAGTGGCGTGCGCGACGATCGCCTCGCGCACCGCCGCGAGGCCGCGGCCCTGGGTCACGAGCGCGGCGAGGGAGGCGCCGACGATGCTGCTCGGGAGCGCGCGCTTCAGCACCTCGAGCCCGCGCGCCATCTGCGACCGCACGGTCCCCGGCGGACGCCCGAGCGCGTGCGCGATCTCCACCGCCGACATCCCATGCCGCAGGCGGAGGATCAGCACCGTGCGGAACGGCTTCGGGACGCGTTGCAATGCCTCGTCGAGCCGCTCGTCGAGCTCGAGACCCTCGAGGCGCTCGACGGGCCCAGCGTCAGCGCTCTGCTCGACGCGCACGCGCTCCGGGTCGGCCTGCCGCGCCGCGCGGGCGCGCAAGAGGCGGGCGCGGTTCGCGAGGATGCCCATGAGCCAGGGGCGGACGCGCTTCGTGGTGTCGAACTCCGCCGCGCGCTCGATGGCGACGATGAAGGTGGACTGCAGGAGGTCCTCGGCGTCCGCCGGGTGGCCGGTGAGGTGCAGCGCGACGTGGAGCAGCTCGGCCGAGACGAGGTCGTAGACCTCGCCGAGCGTGCCGGGGTCACCCGTCCGCTGGAAATCCGCGTAGAGCCTGTCCTCCGGGGCGTGCATGACGGACCTACTTGCGATGAACACGGACTCCGACTCCCGGATTCCGCCGAAAAGTGCCCGGCCTCCCCTGCCCGTCTACTTCTCGAGCGCTTCGCCCGTCATGGGCACGAAGCGCACCAGCAGCAGCCGCTCTTCGTGGATACCGTCCTCCGAGCGCGTGAATCGGAGGAGCTCCTGTTCGGGACCGCCCACGGGCACGACCATGCATCCGCCCAGCGCGAGCTGCTCGAGGAGCGGCTCCGGGACGTGCTCCGGCGCCGCCGTGATCACGATGGCGTCGAAGGGCGCGGCTTCGGGCCAGCCCCGGTAGCCGTCGCCGGTCCGCAGGTGGATGTTCTCGTAGCCGAGGCTGGCGAGCGTGGCCTTCGCGCGCTCGGCGAGCGGTGCGATAATCTCGATGCTGTAGACCTCCGCGGCGATCTCCGCCAGCACCGCGGCCTGGTAACCCGAGCCCGTCCCGATCTCGAGCACGCGCTCGTGGCCCTCGAGCCCGAGCGCCTCGGTCATGTAACCGACGATGAAGGGCTGAGAGATCGTCTGCCCGTAGCCGATCGGCAGCGGCCGATTCTCGTAGGCCGACGCGGCGACGTCCGCGGGCACGAAACGATGGCGGGGGACGCGCTGCAGGGCCTCCAGGACCTTGGGATCGTTCACGCCCCAGGCTTCGATACCGCTGTCGATCATGGCGCGGCGCTCCTCGGCACGCCCGGACCCTCTTCCTGGCTCGGCCCTCGAATCACTCGGCGACTCGCCCGGCGGCTCGGTCTGCGTCGTCCCGCACGCGACGAACAGGAGTCCCGCAACCGCGCGGGTTCCCGCTGCCCACCGCCACGCTCTACCAGGCTCCACCGAATCGATCCTACCGGGCATCGAGCCCGCATCAAGCCATCTTGGGACACCGGCGCGGGATCTTGGAGGGCTGATCGCGCGAAAGTCATCCGAGCATCGGGATGTCGATTCCGCATGTCTCTGCGCACCGGATCGCGGCCTCGTAGCCCGCGTCGACGTGGCGCATCACGCCGGTCCCCGGATCGTTCGTGAGCACGCGCTCGAGCGCCGCCGCGGCCGCGGGTGTGCCGTCCGCGACCGTCACCTGTCCCGAGTGCAGGCTGTAGCCCATGCCCACTCCGCCACCGTGGTGGAAGGAGACCCACGACGCGCCCGAGGCCGTGTTGAGCATCAGGTTGAGCAGCGGCCAATCCGCCACGGCGTCCGTGCCGTCCAGCATGCCCTCGGTCTCGCGGTTCGGCGACGCCACCGAGCCGCAGTCCATGTGGTCGCGGCCGATGACGATGGGCGCGGAGACCTCGCCGCGCGCGACCGCCTCGTTGAACGCGAGCCCGGCTCTCGCGCGCTCGCCGTAGCCGAGCCAGCAGATCCGGGCGGGCAGCCCCTGGAACTGCACGCGCTCGCCAGCGAGGCGTATCCAGCGCGCGAGGGCCTCGTCCTCGGGGAACAGCTCGAGGATGATCCGGTCGGTCACGGCGATGTCATCGGCCTCGCCCGAGAGCGCCACCCACCGGAAGGGCCCCTTGCCCTCGCAGAAGAGCGGACGGATGTACTTCGGGACGAAGCCCTCGAAGTCGAAGGCGTTCGCGAGCCCCGCTTCCTTCGCATGACCGCGCAGGTTGTTGCCGTAGTCGAAGGTGTCCGCGCCCCGCCGCTGCAGCTCGATCATCGCCAGGCAGTGCTCCTTCATCGTGCGGAAGGACTCCGCCTGGTAGCGCGCGGGATCGGATGCCCGCAGCGCGATCGCCGCCTCGAACGTCATGCCGTTCGGCACGTAGCCATTGAGCGGATCGTGCGCGCTCGTCTGATCCGTGAGCACGTCCGGGACGATGTCGCGCTCGATCAAGCGCGCGAGCAGGTCCGTCGCGTTGCAGAGCACGCCGATCGAGCGCGAACCCTTGGAAGCGCGCAACTCGAGCGCGCGGTCGATCGCCGCGTCGACGTCCTCCGATTGCTCGTCGATGTACCGCGTGTCGAGGCGCTTCTGGATCCGGGTTCGATCGACCTCGGCGACGAGGCAGGTCCCCTCGTTCATCGTCGCGGCGAGCGGCTGCGCGCCCCCCATGCCCCCGAGCCCGGCCGTGACGACGAGCCGCCCCGCGAGCGTGCCCCCGAAGTGCGCCTTGGCCGCGGCTGCGAAGGTCTCGTACGTCCCCTGCAGGATCCCCTGCGTCCCGATGTAGATCCACGAACCGGCCGTCATCTGGCCGTACATCATCTTCCCGGCTTCCTCGAGCACGCGGAAGTGCTCCCAATTCGCCCAGTTCCCGACCAGGTTCGAGTTCGCGATCATCACCCGCGGAGCCAGATGGGTCGTCCGGAAGACCCCGACCGGCTTGCCCGACTGAACGAGCAGCGTCTCGTCGGGCTCGAGCCTCCGCAGGGTCGCCACGATCGCCTGAAAACAACGCCAATCGCGCGCAGCCTTGCCGCTCCCCCCATAGACGACGAGTTCCTCGGGGATTTCGGCCACCTCGGGATCGAGGTTGTTCATCAGCATCCGCATCGCGGCTTCAGCGGCCCATGTCTTGCACGTGCGCTCGACACCGCGCGGAGCACGTTGGGGACCGGTGGGGATGTCGATGGGCGAGGGAGATGCCTTGGCGCCTAGGCTCGTCATGTCCGAATACTAGCGCCTGGCTCCGTCGCCGGGCAGGGATCGTCCTGCCCGGCGACGAAGCGGCAGGATTCCGCGAGTGCCGTGCAACCCACCCCGCCCCATTCCAGTCGGGCAGGAATATGTGCCCATTCAACCGGGGCAACCGGAACAACCGACGGAGCCGCAGTCGTAGCAGCCGAGACGGACAGGTCGCGGTCGAGTTCCCCATGTGGGTCGGCAACTGCGTGGGTCGGCAACTGCGTGGGTCGGCAACTGCCGAGATGCCGCAAGGCAACCGATGGACGCGAAGGCCGGCGCCGCACGTCACGAGCGTGTCGCCGTCGTCGTCGATCGAGGCGCGTTTGGATCGACGATGTCGGCGATGGGCATGGCCAGGACGTACTCCATGCAGCGACAGCGCGGCGGAGAGCAGCGACGGCGCGGCGGAGAGCGGCGACAGCGCGGCGGTAAGCAGCGGCGGCGCGGCGGAGAGCAGCGACAGCGCGGCGGAGAGCGGCGACA
>SMVB01373029.1_pt1 | contig 20592 bp, 17 predicted proteins | sample 2456461 | NCBI WGS metagenome assembly SMVB01 (sample SAMN11095934, study PRJNA526329) | marine sediment metagenome | biome: Marine sediment; feature: Surficial sediment; material: Deep marine sediment; isolation source: Hadal surficial sediment | place: Pacific Ocean | collected 2014-05 | depth...
AGCAACCCCCTTTACTGGATCGACGGCGACCTGCTGCGCGAATTGAAGCCTGACCTAATCATCACCCAGGAGTTGTGCGAGGTCTGCGCCATCTCCAGCGGGTCGGTCTTCGAGACCGCCGCCAAGATGCTGGATTACCAGCCAGAGATACTGACGATCCGTCCCAACCGCGTGGCCGACATCCTGCGGAATGTGCGCAACATCGCATCCGCCGCCGGCGTGGCCCAGTGCGGCCGGGAATTGTCCGAGTCGCTGCAAGGCAGGATCGAGGCAGTGGTAGACGGCGTGGCCTCGATCACAACCGGGGTGGTTGCGCGGCCTCGGGTATTGTGTCTTGATTGGCTCGACCCGCTGCGGAACACCGGACAGTGGGTGCCAGAACTGGTCGAACTGGCCGGGGGCGAAGAGCGTCTGGCGATCGCGGGCGGCCTGTCGCGAGCGCTTACCTGGAGCGAGATAGTCGACTACGGGCCCGAGTACCTGATGGTGATGCCCTGTGCCTTTGATCCAGAACGGGTGCGCTTGGAGTCGGCGGAGAAACTGACCACCCTGCCGGGTTGGAGCGGCCTTCCGGCGGTGCGGATGAATCAGGTCTTCCTCTTCGACGGGCGAATCCCCACCCGCCACGGCCCCAGGGTGGTGGACGTGCTGGAAGGACTTGCCGAGGCGATGCATCCCCAACGTTTCGCGGGCATCTCAAGTTGTGAAGTGTTGATTAAAGACCGGCCAGAGCATGGGACTCTAGGCCCAACAGGTATTTAGTCCGCACCCAGCGTTGGACCGTCAATATCGGCAAAATAGACTCTGGGGCGGTTTGAAACCCATCCTGGGCACGGGCCGTAGTATCAAGCAGCAGTTACGGTAGCCCGGCCGGTCCGGCGCAGGTGGTCTCAGAAAAAACCAAGGCGCCAACCACGCCCATGGAGCTTAATCAGGAATGTTTCAACCCATCAGTAGGGTAATCAACTTAAACGACCGCAATTTCATGCGCACCGTCGTCCTGCCGGTGGTGGTGGCCTCGGTGGCGCTGGCGACGGCGTTCATCGGCGCAATCGTCATCGGCAGCGACACCGGCATCGACGGCGTGAACCTGTTCGTGGAGCGGCTATCCGGCGATTCCGGCTCTTGGCTGGGGGGCCTGGTGGGGGCTTCGGCCCTCTTCGCGCTGGCGGCTGGGATGGCCTCAGCGGTCAATCCCTGCGGTTTCGCCATGCTGCCCGCCTATCTGGGCATGTACCTGGGCGACGAAGCGGACAAGCAGACCGCGATCCAGCCGGTCAAGCATTTCGGCCGGGCCGTACTAGTTGGACTGACAGTAACCGCCGGGTTCGTGGTTCTCTTCGGCGTGGTGGGCGCGGTGATCGGGTTGGGCGCCAGCTTTATTGGCGACCTGTTGCAATGGCTGGGTCTAGTCATCGGGATCGGACTAGCAATCGTGGGCTCGTGGATGGTCGGCGGCGGCAAACTGTACACGGGAGTGGCGGCGCGGGCGGCAAGCCACATGGGCAACCCGGCCCAGGTCAGCATGAAGGGATACTTCATCTTCGGCATCAGTTATGGCACTGCGTCATTGAGTTGCACTCTGCCCATTTTCCTGGCGGTGGTAGGCTTCAGCGTGGCTGGCACCGGTGCATCATCGGTGTTGAGCGATTTCCTTCTTTTTGCTCTGGGCATGGGAATCGTGATTATGGCACTGACCCTGGGGATGGCCTTCTTCAAGACCGCCATGGTGGGGGCGCTACGCAAGGCCCTCCCCTACATCGCACCCTTGGGGGCGTGGTTGATGGTCGTCGCTGGGATGTACATAGTTTTTTACTGGCTCACGATTGGAGACTTGCTTTAGATGGAAAGCGGCCCTAGGCGGAGAACTGCTCTTCAAATGGTTACAGCGCCTCACAAAAAATGGTTGATCGCGGCAACGCTATTCGTTGCGGTCTTGGGCATAGCTTGCGGAAATCAAGTTTCATCGGACTCTGGCGGCATTCCAACTCGCGTTCCCAACACGGTCCCTCCGATAGCGGACACCGGCCCCGGTCCTTCGCCCATAGTCGAGGCAGACACGAACTACCAGGCCAAGTTGGACGACTCCGGGTTGCAGACCAGGGGTTGGCTCACCGATTTCAGCCGCCACACGGTGCCCTTCGATGAGATTCTCTCGGGCGGAGTGGGGCGCGACGGCATCCCACCCCTAGACAACCCTCGGTTTCTGACTGTCGCGGAAGCCGAATCTGCGTTGAACGTGCAAGCCGGAAGGTTGATGAACGACCTAGAGCCCGTGGTGTCCCTCAAGATTAACGGCGAGGCCAAGGCTTATCCCTTGGCAATCTTGACCTGGCACGAGGTGGTGAACGATGTCGTGGGCGGAGTGCCGGTTACCGTCACGTTCTGTCCGTTGTGCAATTCAGCGATAGCCTTTAAGCGGACGCTGGAGGGCCGGGTTTTCGATTTCGGAGTGTCCGGCAACCTGAGAAACAGCGACCTAATCATGTGGGACCGGCAGACCCAGACTTGGTGGCAGCAACTCACCGGAGAGGCCATCGTGGGGGAGTTGGCGGGCCACCGGTTGGACTTAGTCCCAGCTTCGATCATCTCGTGGGCCGACTTCAAGACTGCCAATCCCGGCTCATTGGTGTTGTCCCGCGACACGGGCTTCAACCGCCCCTACGGCAGCAATCCTTACGCCGGCTACGACCGGGTGGACCGGCCGCCATTTCTCTTTGATGGAGAAGAAGACGACCGCCTTTTGCCCAAAGAACGGGTGGCCGCATTCAACATCGGTGAGGTGTCGGCCGCTTTCCCGTTCCGGATGCTGGAAGCCGAGCTAGTGGTCAACTACCCGGTAAACGGGACTGACGTGGTGGTGTTTTTTAAACGAGGGACCGTTTCCGCGCTGGACCGGGCGTTAATCATAGACTCCAAAGACGTGGGTTCCACGGGAGTCTTTGATGCCAAGCTCGACGGCCGAGGATTGACTTTCCGAGCTGAAAGCGGCCAATTCGTGGACGACCAGACGAATAGCGTCTGGAACATCCTGGGCGAGGCCGTGGAAGGTGAGCTATACGGCAAATCGCTCACGCCCATCATCCACGGCAACCATTTCTGGTTCGCTTGGGGCGCCTTCAACCCCGACACCCTGATCTACAAGGGACAGGGGTAGGCGGGAAGGGGCAGCTTTCCTTCAAAGGACAGGGGTAGGCGGGAACGGACAGCTCTCCTTCAAAGGACAGGGGAAGGCGGAAAGGGGCTGCTCTCCTTGCCAGGCAACTAACCCCCGGTTAGAATGGCGCATACCATTCTGCAGGGGGGTTTTTCTCATGTACGACAAGCCTATGCTGGGTTTGGGCCAGGCACAGGACGCGATCGCAGCCATCTTGGACGTGGCCAACAAAGAACCGGACCGTCCCCTGGCCATCTCTATCGTGGACGACACGGGCAGCATCATCAGTTACGCACGCATGGACCGCTGCCGCGAGGTCCCCAAGCGAATGGCCACCCGCAAGGCCTACACCTGCGCACTTTCCGGGCAGGACTCCAAGGACTATGCCGAGCGTCTAGCCAGTCAGGGCCGCACCGTGGCCGAGATGGGAGACCCCATGCTGGCCGCCGTTCAGGGCGGGGTGGTCATCCTCCATCCCGGAAGCGGATCAATCATGGGCGGAATCGGCGTTAGCGGACTGGCGGCCCAAGAAGACGAAGACTTGGCGAAGATCGGGCTTAAGGCGCTGGGGCTTTAGGACCTGTCAGCGGTCAGTTTCACCTGCCGGTGGCGTGAGTGGTCGCCGTCCCCTTGCCTCTAGTTGCTACCCAGAGGAGAGCGCATGTCCAACCCTAGAGCTGATTTCTCACCCATATTCGACCGCAAGCCTTTGAAGCTGCCCGGCGGCGCGCGGGTGGCGGTGTGGCCAGTGATCAACGTCGAGGAATGGGACATCAACGAGCCCATGGCCCGGACCGTGCTGCCCACGCCCCAGGGGGTGTCGGTCATACCAGACATACCCAACTTCGGGTGGTTCGACTACGGTCTCCGGGTCGGCTTCTGGCGGATGAAACAGGTGCTGGACGACTACGGCATCCGGGCGACAATGAGCCTGAATGCCTCTGTGTGCCTGAGCTACCCTCAACTGGTGGAAGCGAGTCTGAAATCCGGATGGGAGATGCTGGCTCACAGCTACATTCAGCGGGTAATTAATAAAGAACCCGACGAACGGGCCGCGATCCAGCGAACCATCAGCACCATCAGGGAGTTCACCGGCACTGCTCCGCGAGGCTGGATGGGACCAGGATTGGCCGAGACCTTTGACACGCCGGACATATTGGCCGAAGAGGGTATCGAATACATAGCCGATTGGTGCAACGACGACCAACCCTACCCGATGAAAGTGAAGTCGGGCAGTTTGGTGGCCCTCCCCTACACGGTGGAGCTTAACGACATACCCATCTATCTGGTGCAGAACCACCGCTCTCCCGAGCTGTTCGAGCGCACGAAAGACCAATTCGACACTCTGTACCGCGAGGGCGCCGACAGCGCCAGAATCATGTGCGTGTCCACCCACCCCTACATCACGGGCGCGGCACACCGCATCAAATATTACGGCAAGATCTTCGAATACATACGCCAGCACGACGACGTGGTGTTCATGACCGGAAGCGAGATACTCGACTGGTACAACGGGGAGACGAAATCCCCCTAAAACAACCATTTGACCTGGGACTAGCCAATGGAGAGTGAACCAGATGCCATTCGAAGCAGGGAAGATCCAGACCTACGTGGGCACCGGCGAGGCGGGTTATGCCGGTGACGGTGGCCCAGCGGACCAAGCGGTCTGCACCGAGCCGTTCATGTGCGATTTCGACGCCGCTGGCAACCTTTTCTTCTCCGAGTCCCGGAACAATGTTATCCGCCGGGTGGACAAGACAACTGGCATCATAACCACCGTGGCCGGGACTGGGGAGGCCGGCTACAGTGGCGACGGTGGCCCAGCCACTCAGGCCACCATGAGAGAGCCCTATTCGCTGCAGGTGGACCGGGGCAACGGCGACATCTACATCGTTGACCGTCTGTCCGCGGTGGTCCGCAAGATCGATGGCGCCACCGGCATCATTACCACCGTGGCCGGCACCGGTGAGCAGGGGTACGGCGGCGACGGCGGGCCGGGCAACCAAGCGATGTTCCGGGAGCCCAACGACTGTTACCTGGATGGCAAGGGCAATCTGTTGATTGCCGACATCCAAGACCAGCGGATACGCCGCCTGGACCTGGCCACCGGCATCATCAGCACCTTCGCCGGGAACGGCCAGAAAGAACGCGCCGGCGACGGCAAACCGGCGCTGGAAGCCAGCATCATGGGCGCCAGGGCCGTCTGCATGGACAGCAAAGGCAATACCTTCATCGCCGAACGAGAGGGCAACGGGGTCCGGAAAGTGGACGCCAACGGAATCATGAGCACGGTGGCCGGCAACGGAGAGCGGGGATACGAGGGAGACGGCGGCCCGGCGTTGGCCGCAACTTGGGGATCGCCCAAGGCCATCCGGTGCGATGCTCAGGACAACATCGTGGTGGTGGACACCGAGAACCATGCCATCCGGCGCATCGACGCCACCACCGGAATCGTCACCACCATCGCCGGCGGCCGCTTGGGCGGAGAGGGCGACGGCGGCCCAGCCACGGAGGCCGCCATGGACCGGCCCCACGGCTGCGGGATCGACGACCAAGGCAACATCTTCGTGGCCGACAGCAACAACCACCGGGTACGGGTGGTGGGAGTCTAGGGGCCATCGCCCCGTTTCGACGAATGCTGCTATTTTTATGAGGAAGGCGTTTCTGCTGGTTAAGACTTCAAGCCGGGTAATATGACGTCCCTGAAGGCCGCCACTTCCTTGGCCGGCATCTCATAGCCTCCGTCTTGGGTGTGAGTCGGGAAGATGAACACCTGCTCGATGCCCGATTCGCTTGCCGCCCGCTTCAGGCGGTCCAAGCATTCTTGGGGTGTGCCAAATAGCCCGAAGGCGTCGCAGACCGCGTCCGCCTGGCTAGTGGTAAGCTGTTCCGGCACGAAATCGCCGGGAAGGTCGATGCCGGCCTCCCGTAGCCAAACCAGGTTTGAATCGCTGGGATACTTCAGGTACGGCTGGTCGTCCCGGAACCATTGCTGAGGCCAACGCCTCGCCCTCGGTCCGTCTTCGTCGATAGTCGTGGGAGTGATGAATATCGTCTGAAAGTCTTTCAGATCGCGGTTGCCCCGGTCGGCCCCAGTCTGAAGCCTGCGCCGCGCCGCCGCCACCGACTCGGGATGCAGACCCACCAGCATCAATGCACCGTCCGCGACCTCTCCGGCCAGTTCCACCATCCTGGGACCAGCCGCAGTCATGAAGATGGGGGTGGGTGGGTCGCTGAGATTCCTCATCTTGGTCTCCGTGCCGTTGAAGACCACGGTCTCGCCCCGCAGCAATCCCCTCATGGAGAGGATGGCCTGGCGCATCGTCTCCAGCGACGCTCTCGGCCGTCCGATATTACCCACCGCCAGATAGCCCGGACCCATCGTCAAGCGGACGCGGCCCGGAGCAATCTCCTCCAGGGTATGGGCCAGGGACGCCAACACACCAGGGTGCCGGGTCACCGGGTTGGTGGTGGCCGGGTAAAGCGTGATTGCAGAGGTGCGTTGGGCGGCCAACGCCAGGGTCAGATAAACATCCCGGCCGCTGTGCTGGTGGTCGTGGATGCCCACCCCGGAGAAGCCGGCGGCCTCGCAACCGGCGATGAACTCGGCGGTCTCAATCACGGGCAACCCCACCGGCACCCGGATGTCTACTTTCATTTGCATCAGTTGGTTCCCCTCATCGTTCTTATCAGGCCCATTGCTTGATTCTTCTCTTGCGTCTAACATGGCCTGCAGGCCTGCGCCGGGTCTGTATCTTGGCAGACCCGTACTTCAGCAGCAAGGAATCCAGCGTCAAGGAGCACCAATGCGGACCATAGACATCCACGCGCATATCACTCCGGTGGGATTCGTCGAGGCCAGCCGGCGAGGCGAATCCTGGCACGGAATGCCGCCGGACACCATGAACATCCACCGCAACAACCCCAAGACCCACTGGACTCCCGAGGAACGATTGGCCGACATGAATTCGTTGGGCGTTGATGTCCAGGTGCTGTCCACCAACGCCTATTTCTACAAATACGACGGAGACGCTGCCACCGTCGTCCCAATGACCCAAGAGTGCAACGACTATGTCGCCGAACTGGTCAAAGACAACCCGGCCCGTTTCTCCGGGTTCTCCACCCTGCCCATGCAGGACATCAAGGCTTCCATCGCCGAACTGGAGCGGAGCATGGGGCTGGGTCTGAAGGGAGCGATGATTGGCGACAACGTGAACGGCAAGACCTACGACGAGAAAGAGTTTCTGCCATTCTGGAAGGCAGCCCAAGACCTGGGAGCGGTGATTCTGGTGCATCAAGGCGGGGAAACGGTGGTGAACCACCGGATCGACCGCTATCATCTGCCGAACACCATCGGCAACCCGGCCGACCGGGCGCTAACCTTCGCCTCGTTGGTCTTCGGCGGGGTCATGGACGCCTGTCCCGACCTCAAGGTCTGCCTGTGCCACGGCGGCGGCTACACCTGCTACGGCATCGGGCGCATGGACCGGGGCTGGCAGGTGCGCCAAGAGGCCCGAGTCAACATCCAACAACCGCCCAGCGCCTACCTGAGCAAGTTCTACTACGATTGCCTCACCCACAGCGAACCGGCCCTGCGCTATCTCATCGACAGCGTGGGCATCGACCGGGTTGTATTCGGGACCGACTGGCCCTTCGACATGGCCATCGATTGGCCGGTGTCCTGGCTGCTGGGTCTGGAGAGCCTGACTCAAGACGAGAAAGAGGCGATCCTACACAAGAACCTGGAGAAGCTGCTGGGCATCTAGCCGGTCGGCTCGACTGGCTTTCCGAGTGCCAGGGCGGGTTTCGAATCCCGCCCCTACATCGATTTAGGTATCCGTAAAAAGTACCCATAGTTGCAGGGCAGTCCAGTGCCCCCAACGGGCGTATCAATACGGTTTTATACCCGCCCCTAGTTGCGGCGGTCGGCGTAGACCTGCTTGGCCCGGTCTAGGGCCCGGACCCGCCCAGCGACCAGGGTGTCCTTTCGCTCCGCTGCCCACTCGTTGGAGGCGATGGTGGCGGCCACAGTGCCTTGGAACTGCGGCATGACATAGCGGGCCATCAGTTCGTAGCTGCGGAGTATCTTCTCCCGGGGCGCCCAATCGATGGTCTGGACCAAGAACCCGCCGAACCCACCGCTCTGCTCCTGCAACCGGTTTATCCCTTCGATGCAATCTTCGGGAGTGCCCACGATCCACGAGCCCGATTCGGCCATGTTGTCGACCACTTTGTCCATCGGTCCGTCAAAGACCGGCTTCCTGCCGTTGGTGCCTTCAGAGTACTCCCTCAGATAGCGGGCGGAGCCAATCCGGATGTCGTCCAAGGCTTCTTGGCGGGTTTCGGCCAGATGGACGGGCAGGACCAATCGCCAATCGTGCCGGTTCATCTGTTGGCCGTGTTCCGCAGCCGATTCCTCGCCGATCGCCCAGAGGCCTTTCAGGTCGGCGGGACCGGCCGACGGATCCCGTGGGACTGTGATCGTGAGCACCGCCGCGCCGTGCTTTCCAGCCAAAGTGACTCCGGCTGGCGTCTGCACGGAAGCGACTGCTATCGGCATGTAGGGCTGCTGGAACGGACGCAGCTGGAGCAGGCCTTCGTTGAGCACGAACCAGTCGCTCTCATAGGTGATTGGTTCGGTCTCGGTGAACAGCCGCATGATTATTCCCAGAGACTCATCCATCCGGTCCCGCTGGGTCTCATGCGAGATTCCCATCATGTAGGCGTCGCCGGGCAGGGCTCCTGGCCCGACTCCAAAAAGCACCCTTCCGTGGGTCATGTGGTCAAGCTGCACCATCCGGTCGGCAACCATGAGTGGGTGGTGATAGGGCAGACTCACGACTCCGGTGCCCAGCTTGATGTAGCGGGTCCGTTGCGCTGCGGCGGCGATGAAGATCTCCGGCGAGGCGATAATCTCCCAACCGGCCGAATGGTGCTCGCCGATCCAGGCTTCATCGAAACCCAGGCTGTCCATCCAGTCGATCAGTTCCAGGTCCCGGTCCAAGGCCAATGTCGGGTTCTCCCCGACCCGGTGAAACGGGCCCATGAAGCAACCAAACTTCATTCTCTTCGGCATATCCATCTGTTTCTTCCTCCAGAGCCTGATCCGCCCTCAGCGGTTAGCTCAGTTTACTCTCAGTCGAGAATGAATCCAAATCTGACAAGATAGCCGTCACGTCCGAGACCATTCCGGCCAAGCAATAAAAGCGGCCCACCACCGGCACGGGTATTTTGCTAGAATGCCTTTGATTCATCCGAGCCTACACGGGGAGCACGATTGACCGTCCTGAACGTCAACATGGATGCCGCCTTTCAGGCGTTCCTGAAAGCGAATCCGCTGTTCGAGACCACCCGGCTGCTTGACGACCTGCGCCGGTCGGACTACGGGCGTCTGGACCGTCTGGGCCAGGTATTCCTCGACTATACCGGCGGAGGGCTCTACGCCGACTCCCAGATACGGAACCTTACAGAACTGCTTGATGGCGGTGTGTTCGGGAATCCCCATTCGGACAGTCCCGCGTCTTCAGCCACGACCGCCTTGGTGGACAGAGCCAGAACCCTGGTCCTCGAATTTTTCAATGCTCCGGCGGACGAGTACGTTTGCATCTTCACGTCCAACGCAACCGGCGCCATCAAGCTGGTGGGAGAGGCCTACCCGTTCCAGGCCGGAGACCGTTACCTGCTGACCTTTGACAACCACAATTCCATCAACGGGGTCAGAGAGTTTGCCAGGGCACGGGGCGCGGATGTCACCTACGTGCCTGTGACGCCGCCGGACCTGCGCCTGGATGAAGCCCAGTTGAGGGCGGAGCTCGACCGGCCCAGCGAGGGCGGCCACAATCTTTTCTCCTACCCGGCCCAGTCAAACTTCTCCGGCGTGCAGCATCCCTTGGAGTGGACCGCCTACGCCCGTGAGAGGGGGTGGGACGTTCTGTTGGACTGCGCGGCCTTCGCTCCCTCCAACCGGTTGGATCTGAGCGAGATACTCCCGGATTTCGTGCCGCTGTCCTTCTACAAGATGTTCGGCTATCCCACCGGCGTCGGGTGCCTGCTGGCGCGGAAAGACGCCCTGGCCAAGCTCGTCAGACCGTGGTTCGCCGGTGGGACCATCACGATCGCCTCGGTGCAGGCCGAAAAGCACTTCCTCGCCGAGGGTGAGCAGGCCTTCGAGGAAGGCACCCTGAATTACCTGAACATCCCCGCAGTTGAGATAGGTCTTAGGCACATCCAGTCCATCGGCATCGACATGATTCACGACCGGGTGAGCTGTTTGACTTCCTGGCTGCTGGACGCCCTGCTTGCCCTGCGCCATAGCATCGGGACGCCGGTGCTCCGCGTTTACGGACCGGCCAACATGGAGGCCCGCGGGGGCACGCTAACCATAAACTTCTACGATCCCAAGGAAATCTTGATTGACCACCGCCGCATCGACGAACTGGCCGGGCGGGCGGGAATATCCCTGCGGACCGGGTGCTTCTGCAATCCGGGCGCCGGAGAGATGGCTCACGGCCTGACCGAGGAAGACATGGCCGCAGCCTTCGAGAACGGCGAACGCATGACCTTTGAACAGTTCCTGAGCGTGCTGGAAGACCGCGACGGCAAGAGCGCGGGCGCGGTCCGTGTCTCAATGGGTCTGGCCAGCAACTTTGCCGACGTGTACAGTTTCTGGGACTTCGCCCGGAGTTTCATAGACCAGACTGCCGGAGAGGTTTAACACCCGCTCCGCCAGACAAAACTTTAGACCGGAGGACCTACGATGCCTGTTCCAGGGACTACGCTAACCAGTTTTCGGCCATTGATGCAGGGCGTCAACGGCATGGTGGCCGCCAGTCACCCCGCCGCCGCCATGGCCGGGCTGGATGTGCTGAGGAACGGCGGCAACGCCATCGACGCCGGAGTGGCTGTTGGCCTGGCGTTGAACGTGGTGCATGTCGACGATTGCAGCTTCTTGGGCGTGGCGCCGACGGTCATATACCTGGCTGGCCGCAAAGAAGTCGTGGAGATAGACGGTCTGGGCGTGTGGCCTCAGGCTGCCTCGGTGGACTATTTCAACAAGAACCACGGTGGCAAGATGCCAAACGGGGTGCTGCGCTCCCTGACACCAGCAGCCGCCGACGCCTGGATCACCGCCCTCTCCCGGTTCGGCACCATGACCTTCGGGCAGGTGGCGGCCTCCGCCATCGATCTGGCCGGGAACGGGTTCCCCATGTTCCGCTATCTGGCGGGCCGCTTCGTGACCGCCTTCGACGCATATAATGCTCATCCCTCGACCGCCGAGATATTCCTGCCCAACGGACGCCCGCCCAAACAGGGCGAGATGTTCTACCAAAAGGACCTGGCGGCGACGCTCTCCAATCTGGCGGACATAGAGCAGTCCAAGAGTAGTCAGGGCCGCGAGGCTGCCCTCAAGGCCGCTAGGGACCACGTCTATACTGGCGAGTTGGGACGCAAGATAGCCGCTTACAACCAAGAAATGGGGGGTCTCTTGACGGAGGACGACCTGGCCCGCTATCACGTTAGCGTGGGCCGGCCGGTTTCCGTGAACTACCGCGGCTACGACGTCTACAGCACTGGGCCGTGGGGTCAGGGTGCAACTTTCCCTCAGGCCCTCAAGATCCTGGAGGGGTTCGATCTTGCAGCCATGGGCCACAATTCGCCCGAGTACATCCACACCGTGAGTCAGGCCTTGAACCTGGCCTTCGCTGACCGGGAGCAGTACGTGGGCGACCCGAATTTCGTGGATGTTCCAATCAAAGAATTGCTTTCTGAAGAATATCTGGCCAAGCGGCGCGCGCTCATCGACCCGGACCTGGCCTGGCCCGGCACGCCTCCCGCAGGCGACCCACGCAAACGGCAGGCAACATTGAACAGCGGTCCTCTTTCACCCAAAGACGCGGCGGCGCCGGTGGCGACAACCGGGGTCAGCGGCGGCGGGACCTCCTATTTCGCCGTTATCGACCGCGATGGGAACATCTTCTCCAGCACCCCCAGCGAGGGCACCAAGAACGGTGGGCCGGTGATTCCGGGCACGGGTTTGGCCTTCTCATTGCGCGGGTCCCAGTCCAAATTGAACGACCAACATCCGGCCTCGGTGGCGCCCGGCAAGCGGCCCAGGCTCACTCCCGCGCCGGCCCTGGTACTGCGGGACGGGGAGCCGGTGATGGCATTGGGCGCGCACGGTGGGGACCACATCCCTCAAGGCACCCTTCAACTGTTGTTGAACATCCTGGAGTTTGGCCGCGACCCCCAGGAGGCGGTGGAGGAACCCCGGTTCTACAGCTACAATTTCCCAAGCTCCAACTGGGAATCCAAATATGAGCCGGGGATGCTGCGGCTGGAAGGCCGGATTCCAGATGAAGTTGCGGAATCGCTGCGCCAAAAGGGCCACACGATAGAGCGATACCCCGATTGGTGGGAAGGCTCGTCCCTGTACTGCGCCATCACCCGCAACCCGGAGACCAAGGTGTTACAGGGGGGTGCTGATCCCAGGTGTGAGGCCTACGCTATTGGTTACTAGGACTACGCCACCTTCTGTCACCCCAATTATTCCGCAGAAGGAGAGGTGTCTCGTTGTTCGCGGTCAGCCCTGGTATGTTAGCGAAAGGATTCTTCGGCTCGCGCCTCAGAATGACAATATTGAGGCAAGTTCCCAGAATGGGCGAAGGGATATTTACGAGATTTTGGAGGCTTAGATGCCCGAATTAGAGAGCTTGCTGGACCAGGTTGATGAGATGCGGGAGGAGATCGTGGCCCTGGAGCAGGACTTGGTGCGCATACCAACCGTGAACACGGGGTTCATGCCCACCGGCAACGAGACCGAGGTCTGCGAGTACATGAAGAAGTGGCTGGCGGAAGACGGCATCGACTCCGAGATCATTGAGTCGGCGCCAGGCCGAGGCAACTTCATCGCCCGGCTGGAAGGCAGTTCGGGCAAGGCCGGTCTCATGTTCATGTCCCACACCGACGTCGTGCCGGTGGAGGAGGAAGAGAAGTGGCGGTTCCCTCCCTTCAGCGCCACCATCGCCGACGGCCGAATCTACGGGCGCGGCGCGGCGGACTGCAAGGGGCTGCTCACCTGCCAATTGATTGCCATGCGGTTGCTCAAGCGCAATGGCGTGGCACTTGAAGACGGCCTGATTCTGGCGTCTTGCGCCGACGAGGAGCACGGTGGGCGCTACGGCTTTGGCTGGATGGCCGAGCACCATCCCGAGAAGCTAAGAGCGCCGCTGGCCGTGAACGAGGGAGGCGGCATCCCCATCGAAGCCGCCGGTAACCTGACCTATCTGTTGGGCGTGGGCGAAAAGGGCCGGTTGCAGTTGGAGATTGAAGTGCGGGGCACCAGCGCCCACGCATCCACTCCTTGGCAGGGCACCAATGCCTTGTTCGCGCTATCTGAAGTCGTCAAGCGCATCGAGGCCTACGAGCCCGAGCGCGACACCTCCACCAGCCTGTTCGAGCATCTGTCGACCTTCGCCATCGAAGACAAGCCTTCAGCGGCGAACATCGACCAGATCATTGCCGACACCGAGGATTCGAACCCCCGTTTCGCCTCGATCATGAAGGCATTGTCCCGGATGACCATCACGCCAACCATGATCCAGGGAGGCATCAAGTCCAACAGCGTCCCTGAGTCCGTGCGGTTAACCTGCGACGTTAGGACGCTGCCTCACCAAGATGAGGCTTACGTTCGGCAGGAGTTGGCCAAGATTCTGGACGGAATCCCAGGGGTGGAGATAGAGATTGACTACATGTCAGTGCCCAATGCCTCGCCCTTCGAGACCGACTTCGCCCAGCGCATCCAGGTCAGCGCTGCCCACGCCCTGAACCGGGACGACATCCAATGGGTGCCGTCATTGAGCACGGGATTCACCGACTCACGGTTCACCCGCAACCTGGGCACGATCACCTACGGCATGGTGGGCTCCCACCCCGATGACGACCCGATGTTGACCCGCCAACACGGCACCGATGAGTCAGTGGGCATCCGGAGCCTAATCAGCGGCACCAGGATAATGCTGGCCTTGGCGTACGACATTTTAGCGGTCAAATAGGTACCGGAGGGACGTTTTGAGATGATTACTGACGCTGAAGCATTCCTGAGATATTTCCGGTCGATTCACCGGCGGACCCTCCGGGATATAGAGGCCCTGCCTCCACCCGCAGAGGGTTGGGAGCCTTCGGTTGGAGAGGGCGAGAAGGGGTGGGGGATTGCAAAGATTGTGTACCACATCGCTGAATCCAGGCTCTATTTCGCCTCGGCTTACTGCGGCAAGGGGTGGCGGTACGATTGGTTCCCGCCCAGCACCGAGCAACAGTCCGGTTGGGCCCCGGCTCTGGAGGCCTCGGCGGCGGAGTTCATAGACCGGATCGAAGGGACACCACAAGAGTGGCTGAACCGCCGAATCAAGATGATTGACACCGACGGCACCCTCAGCGGTTGGCGAATCTTGATGATGCTCTTGGAGCACGAGGTGCACCACCGGTCCCAGATCGACACCTACGCGGGCCTAGAAGGCTGGGACGTCCCCCAGATCTACGACCGCACCAGAGAGCAGATAGACGAGCTGCAAGACAAGCAGTAGACCGGTTTACCCTGTCTAATACGTCTCGATTTCTTCGGGGGCAACACCAAGATATCGCCCTAACGTTTCTCGTGTTTTCTTGTGTATCGTTTTTACTTCCCTTCGTTCAATGCGGCCAATTTCCTTGGTGCTGATATCTGGTGAAAAATCACTCTGCTTTAAGCCTTTTTGTAATCTAAGCCGACGCAAAGCCCCCCCAAAAGAGTCATCCATGTCTATCCGCCGTTCCTTGTCTCTCCGGCGAAAGAGGGGATCAAACTCATAAAGAATAGCGTCGGTGCCGGCTTCGAAGCCACCCAACCGAACGGTCTGCCCAAAGTCGATGACCTCGAAATCGTCAGAGTCCGGTTTTGGAGAATTTGAACCAGCCTCGAACCATGACAAAGGCAGGCTCAGAGGCTCTAGATCACCTCTGTACAAAATCACCGAACCATTTTCCTTATCTACGGTCCCGCCAATGAAGGTATCTTCGTAGTCTGGCGACGCGAAAATCTCTGCAATCTCTTCGAACGGAAGCAGCTTTAATCCCTCGTCAGGGGACACAACCCGACTGAACATGGCATGTAGGTAATGCTTGATTGATCTCTCTGCTGGTTCTAATAATAAGAGGTAATGGGCTCCCCTCGGCTTTCCTACCAGGTTGCAAAGCAGCAGTGAGTCGGCATGACGTGGTGCGATCCAAAGCGAGTGCGGATCCGCCCTTGCGTACAAATCCTGAACTTCTTCGTTGGTGCGTGCGATTGTTGCACCGAAAGAAGAATAGATATCGGTGATACTAGAATCACCATTGACGAAAATTCGATTATTTGTCTTTGTTGCCATGATTCCCTTGGATCGGATTACCGGGGTACATCTTGTCCCATTCATCGCACAGTAACACGTAATTTTCGTGAACATTTTCCATAAGCTCCTCCGGAACGTCGGACGGCGCCGGAGTTCTGTCCATAAATCGACGTTCCCTGAGATCCCAACGCCACGGATTGCCCTTCCGCAGAATTGTGATATGAGGAGGCTCTCGAATCTCCTTGTCCCGAATCTTAACCTGCCATCCTTGGTTTTTTAGATTCGCAGGAAGCAGAAGTGAAAATGCCAAACTATCCTGCCCTTTCCAGTATATGTCCTTTCATGATTTTCATCAATATAGGACATTATAGAATGCCAACGATGGGCTGGCGCAACTACAGAATCACGCCAGCGCCGCCGGCGGCACCCGTTTGTTCCAGCTGACCGCTTGCTCGTAGGCGTGGGCTACTCGCAGGACCGTTGCTTCATCGAAGGGGCGGCCCGCGATCTGCATGGCCAAGGGCAGGCCGCCTTCTCCTTCAGATGTGAACCCGCATAGGATGGACAGGGCGGGAGCGCCGCTCAGGCTGTAGGGGCCCCTGAAACCTCCAGCAGCCAAGGCGCTTTTGGCGTGCTCTTGGCTCTCCACTTTCTGATCCAGGTTGATGATGTTGGCCGGATGGCCGGAAGTGGGCTGGATCAATACGTCCACTTCCTCGAGTAGACCCAACACTTGTCGGCGCACCATGGTCCGCAGCTTTTGGGCTTTGTAGTAGACCTGGGCCGGTACCAGGTTGGCAGTGGTGAAGTGGACGCGGGTGTTGTAGTGGTAGTCCTGGGGGCGTCCCCGCAGCCACTCAGGGTGCAAACTAACCCGGTCGACATGGGTGATGGCGCGGGTGATGTATCCCGTCTTCTCGGCCAGGGGCATGGACACTTCTCGAACGTCCGCGCCCAGTTCGGCCAGGACTTCGATGGCGTTCACGACTGCCTGGCGCATCTGAGGGTGCAGGTCCAGTTCTTCGGGGTCCAGCAGTTCTCTGACCACTCCGACCTTGAGCCCCTTGATGTCGCCGGTGAGAGCTGCTTGGTAATCTGGCACGGGTACTTGGTGTGTGTATGGGTCTTTGGCGTCGTAACCCGCGATGCCGCCGATGGTGATGGCGCAGTCTTCCACGGTGCGGGAGATGGGCCCAATCGTGTCGAAAGACCAACCGGCCCCATCCACTCCGTAACGGCTAACCCGGCCCCAGGTTGGCCGCAGCCCAACCAATCCGCAATTGGCGGCCGGGCCCCGGATGGAGCCGCCGGTGTCCTCGCCCAGGGAAGTGGCGCAGAGCCTGGCGGCGGTGGCGGCCCCGGAGCCGGTGCTGGAGACGCCGGGACTGCGGCTCAGGTCCCAGGGATTGCGCGCCGGGCCGAAGGCCGAACTCTGGGGTTCGCCGTGGGCAAATTCGCTCATGTTCAGTTTGCCCAGCACGATGGCCCCGGCTTTCTTCAGGTTGGTCACCACGGTGGCGTCCTCTTTGGGCACGAAGTCCGAACGAATCTTGGAGGCGTCGGTGGTGCGGACGCCCTTGGTGTAGATCTGGTCCTTGATGCCGATGGGTATGCCATGAAGCGGACCCCGGTATTCGCCGCGCCGAATCTCGGCCTCGGCCTGCAGGGCTTCTTGCCTGGCTAGGTCAGCACAGACCGTGATGTAAGAGTTGATTTTAGGGTCGATGCGTTCGATGCGCTCCAGGTAGGCTTCCACCGCCTCGACCGGAGATATCTGCTTAGATTGGATGGCGGAACCCAGCTCGGTGGCTGACAGGAACGCTATGTCATTGGTGGCCATTTAGTACCTCACGACGTTACGAGTCCAAATACCATATTTTCGTCTTTCCGGCGCAAGCCGGAATCCACTCAGTAGCAAATTTCTCCGGAATGACACCGGTCTTGTGTTTGGGGCGTCACCCGCCGCTGGTGTCCAACATTCGCTGTCTCAGGTCTGATGGCACCTCCCGCAGCCGTTGGCGGAAGGCGGTGTTGGCGCGGTCCGAAACGCGGAGCGCCGCTTCCGTCAGCAACTCCACGCCGCCCAGATAATCGTCGATATGGATGTATTCGGCTTCGATGCGGCCCTCGGGCGCGCCGTTATGGTAGTTGCCCAAAGGGAATGCGATGCCGGTGGTCTGGTAGCCGTAGACGGCGAAGGCGCTGGCCTCGCAGGTGCCGCCGCTCATCAGTTGACGCTGGCACTTGAACCCGCTGTCCCGTTCTCTGATGGTCTCGCGGGCGCGGACCAGCACCGCTTCGGCGTCGGCGGCGAAGGTGAATCCGGCGTCGCCCACTCTGATTACCGGGCCTTCGCCCATCTCCGCGCCGGGCAGCGTTCGGCTGGATTCGGCGGAAATCACCAACGTCTCCGGCGGCAGGGTGCCCGCTTCGGCCATGAGACGAGCTCCCACCAAACCCACTTCCTCGGCCCGGGTGAAGACGCCGTACACGTCACCCGGCGGCGCCTCCCCTTGATTAAATCTAGGAAGAAGCCGGGCCAAGGCTGCCAGGATGCTCCCGCAGCCGGCCAGATCGTCCACGGCCCGCATGCGGATATATTGGCCGTCCAATTCAAAATCAACCAGATCGAACACGACTGACACGGGCGGTTCCAGGTCCAGTGGTTGCTCCAGCCGGACCAAAACCTGCCGTTCGCTGTCATCACCAAACTTTCCGGCGGTTGCGCCGCGGACCCGGCTGCCATCGGGCAACAACACCTGCACCGGCACGCCCGCTTCGAAGCTGGAGGTGGGCACGCCGCCCATGGCCTTGGCGACGTAGCTGTTGTTGGAACCGTTTGGATCGCTGCCGGTAATCTCAAATCCGGGGTGGTCCATGTGGGCGACGATGGCCAGAGGGTTCGCCGTGGAGTCCGTGCCGTTGATCTTGGCGATGATGTTCCCGAAGGTGTCCTGCCGGTGATCCAAACCCAACTCGTCTAGAATGGCCCTCACGGCATGCGCCACTCCATTCTCTTTGAAGGCCGTCGCCGGGCTGCGGCCCAGCCGGGAAAGGTAATCGAGCGCTTGTTCTCTGGGGTCGGTCATGGAACACCTGTAGCGGAGAGATTGATTTTTCTGGGCGGGCGGGCGCCAGGGCTGGCGGGATTATAGCAACGTGGCGAGCGAGGGCCAAGGCGGGGCTTGAATGCTATACTTTTGTCCAAAACAACCGGTCAGCCAGGTACGGCCAGGCAGGCCGGGTGAGCGCCTAGTCTGTAGACCGGGATAAGCGATTTTCAAGACGATTGGGGAGCTAATAGATGCTAGAGCAATTCAAGGTTAACCATGACGACGCCGAATTCGTCCAGGGTGACGCCCTTAAGAAGACCGCGGCCGGAATCTTCGAGAAGTTGGGCGTGCCAACCGAGGACGCTCTCTTAGCCGCCGATGTGTTGGTTCTAGCCGACCTGAGGGGAGTGGACTCCCACGGCGTCTCCAATATGTTGAAGAGTTACATCACGGGTTACCAGGAAGGGACAATCAACCCATTGCCCGATTGGAAAGTCATTCGCGAGACCCCGAGCACCGCCACCATCGATTCCGACCGGGGTCTGGGTACCATCATCACGCCCAAGGCCATGGATATTGCCATTCAAAAGGCCAAAAACGTGGGCGTGGGCATGGTCACCATCGGCAACGCCCGGCACCTGGGGATGGCGTCCTACCATGCCATGATGGCCTTGGAGCACGACATGATTGGCATCTGCATGACCAGTTGTCCGCCTTCGGTGCTGCCTACCTTTGGCGCCGAGCCCCGGTTGGGCACCAACCCCATCGCCATCGCAGTACCGGCCAAGAACGAGCCGCCCTTCGTGTTCGACGCGGCGACCAGTTCGGTGGCGGTGAACAAGATTCGTATCGCGGCGCGGTTGGGGTCGCCGATCCCCGGCGGCTGGCTGGCGGCCGAAGACGGCAGCCCAATCATGGAAGAGTCGCCGGCGCCGGAGAAGATTGTGTTGGTGCCCTTGGGCAGCAATCGGGAACTGGGCTCCCACAAGGGCTATGGCTTTGCCTGCATGGTGGATATTCTAGCCGGGGTGTTGACCGGATTTGGCTACGGCGCGGTCCCGGGAAGGCCCAACTTCGGGCACTACGTGGCTGCCTACAGCATCGAGGCCTTCTGTGACGTCGAGCCCTTCAAGGTGCAGATGGACGAGTGGTCCCAGATGATGCAGTCCACCAAGCCCGCGCCGGGTCACGACCGTGTGCTGGTGGCCGGCCAGCCAGAGGCCGAGGTGGAGGCGGTCCGCCGCGAAGAGGGCATCCCGTTGCATCCAGACGTGGCCGACTGGATACGAGACACCTGCGGGGAGATGTCGGTTCCCTGTTTTTTCTAGGCTCTTCATGGCAGATTTTTCGCCGCAAGATGAGACGAGCAATGATGGCTTCTTCCTTCACGAAGCTTATGTTGTGTGGGAGATCGCCTTACAGGACGCCTCGGTGATGCAACAGAACCCCAGTTTCGTCCACTTGTTCGGAGCATCCTTGTATCGACTTCGGGATTCTGATCTGACACTGGCCAAAGAGCTTCGAGTTACGTTCTACCACACCCGTAATTGGGTCATGACGAACCTGCCAACCACGAACCCATTCGGCCACAGCTATGAGGGGCCTATCGATTTCGACTACACAGTCGAAAGAAGACTCAACCAAATGCATGTTGGCAAGGTCCGGAAGCCCCCTACTGCAGCGCCTCCCTCTCTCACTGAGCATGTTCATGCACCCGGAGGGGGAATGGTCGTACGGATGACAAAAAACGATCCGGCTGCAAATGGATTGTGGGCGGCATCGATGAAAACCTCATTGCAATTCGCCCAGGAGATTCATGCCGCCGCCGAGCCCTCGGAATCCCCGGCTGCCACGGCGCGCAGAGCCCTCGTGTCTTTGTTAGCCGAGCCCGAGGTCCGGACCTGTCTGCAGGACATTGGCATGTCCGCCGAGGAACTGAGGGCCAAGCTCGGCGAGCCGTTCGACCAGTAAGTCTCTGCGCCCGTGAGCAGGACGCCTGCCGTGGGATCCTAATCCT
>SMVB01349622.1_pt1 | contig 20571 bp, 15 predicted proteins | sample 2456461 | NCBI WGS metagenome assembly SMVB01 (sample SAMN11095934, study PRJNA526329) | marine sediment metagenome | biome: Marine sediment; feature: Surficial sediment; material: Deep marine sediment; isolation source: Hadal surficial sediment | place: Pacific Ocean | collected 2014-05 | depth...
ACGGTGGTCAAGGCGCTGAACAGGACGCCGCGCGCCGTGCTGGTGGCGAGCAGCGGCCGGTCCGGCTGGTGGCGGTGACGGTGCGCCAAATGGATGGCGCTGTCCACGCCGATCCCCATCAACAGGGGTAACACGATGATGTTGGCAAAGTTGAACGACAGTCCGGCGACCACCGTCGCGGCGCCGGTCAGCAACGCGGCCAGGGCGAGCGGCGCCAGTATTATCGCCGCGTCGGCCAGGCGCCGGGTCACGGCGATAAGAAGCAGCGCGATGATCGCCACGGCGCTGATCAGGGCCTGGGCGAAGGCGCCGATCACCGTATTGCCGGCCTCCAGCAGGATCACCGGGCGCGCGGTCACGGAATCATCGACCGTGCGCAAGTCGGCGACGAAGCGCCTGAGCGCGTCGTTGTCCGCGGCGATATCCTCGGCCGGGTAAATTTGCAGGCGTAACGCGCCATCTGCGGCACGCAGCCGCTCGACCAGGTCCGCCGGCAAATCGTCCGCCGTGAAGGGGGCGGCGGTGAGCGCGGTATCGAGCGCCGCCAACCGCGCGGGCAACGCGCCGATCAACGCCTGTTCCAGGCTCTCGATCAAGCGCGGGTCGCCGGTTTCCAGGACCTGGCCGAGGGCGCTTTTCAAGGCGCGGGCGCCATCCAGATCGTCCAAATCGTCGGCGAACGCGGCAAGCGCCCGGCGTTGGTCCTCGGCGGTCGGCGGATCGAAACTCGAAATCGCGAAGGGGTCGGGTTCCGTGACGGCGGCGATATCGGCGATCACCTCCAGCCGGTCCGCCAGGTCGTCGGGAACGTAATCGCCAAGCGATACCGTGTAATCCACCGTCGCCAACGACTCGAAGCGTACCGCCAGCGCGTCGGCGGCGTCGCGGTCCGGCGCGATTGTCGCCGCCGCCCACAGCGCGCGGCTGCCCTCGTCCATCAGCCGGCGCAAGGTCCGCACCGACTCGGCGTCCGGGTCTTGCAGGTTGATCGGGTTGATGTCGAAGGCGACGCCCGGCAACAGCGCCAGCGCGCCCAGCGCCAGCGCGCCGGCGCCCCACCGGACCGTCCGCGCGTTGCGCGCCGGCCAGCCGGCGCGGCGCGCTTGGGGGGCGTCATCCGTCGCGGCGGCCCGACGCGGCCGCGCCGGCCACAGGGTGAGCAGCGCCGGCAGCACGGTGAGGTTGGTGATCAGGCTGATGAACATGCCGGTGCCGGCGATCAGCCCCAGTTCGGACACGCCCGCATAATCGGTCGGCAGAAAGGCGTATAGCCCGATGGCCGTGGACACCGCGCAAAGCGCCAGCGAGCCGCCGATCGAACGCGCCGCTTCCACCACGGCTTCGCGTGGCTCCACGCCGTCGCGGATCAACTCGCGCGCGCGCAGGCACAGGTGGATGCTGAAATCGATGCCCAGGCTCACGAACAACACCGCGAAGGCGACCGAGATCATGTTCAGGTGGCCGATCGCCAGCGCCGCGAATCCGGCGGTCCAAATCAGCCCGATCAGGAGGGTCGCCAGCGACACCAAAACCAGACGCAACGAGCCCAGGCCGATCACCAGAATCACCGTGACCAGGCCGATCGACAACAGCCCCGCCATCGCCGCGCCGCGTTGCACCGTCGCCAGCTCGTCATGCGCCAGGGCGAGCCCGCCGGTGAGCGACACCGTGACGCCGTTGGCCGGTGTCAGCCCCGCTTCCGTCGCCATGCGGCGGATTTCGGCAAGCGCCGTGGCGCCCGGCATAAGACCCTCGAAATCGGCCGCGGCGGGCTGGACCACGATCACGCCGCGCCGGTCGGCCGGCTCCGCCGCTCGGCCAGACATGATGTCCCACCACGAAAGCTGGGCGGGCCGGCCCACGAGCACGTCGTCGGCCGTCTCGGCCATGCGCGCGAACAGCAAATCCAGGCCCGCCGCGTCGCTCCGACCCGCCCGGGCGTCGTCGATACCGAGGCCGAGCACCGCGACGAGTCCGCGCAGGCTCATGTCCTGGCGCAGGCGCTGCAACAGCGGCTGCGCGTCGGCCAAACTGTCGAGCAGGTCGAGCAATTCGTCGCGATCCAACAGCAGCAAGCCGTTTTGCGCGAAGAACGGCCCGCCGCCGGGCACATGGACATGGGGGAACATGGGGGAAGCGGACAGACGCGCGGCCAAGGCGTCCACGGCGTCGCGCGCCCGGTCCGGCGTGTCCGCCTCGATCACCACGGTCACGCTGTCGGCAAGAACGGGGAATTGGTCCTTGTAGTCGCGGTAGACGCGCATGAACGGCGTTTCGGGCGCGATCATGTCGGCGGTGTCGGTGTGGATGCCGAGATGGTTGCTGGTATAGAACGCGGCGGCGGCGCTGACCGCGAGCGCGACGATCACCACCGTTGCCGGCGCGCGCTGGACCCCGCGCACCCACCGCGCGATCGCGTCGCCGGCCCGGTCGCGGTCCGCCGCCATCACCGCCTGCTCCAAGATATCATGGCCGCCTCTTTGCCCACCCGGCTCGTTCTGTCAAGCGCGGCGCGAGGCGCCCTGTTTTCCGGTGTCTTGCTCCGGTGGCGCGGTGCGGGCAAACTGCCCGGCGCCGATGTCGACGAAGACTCTGTGAAATCCGCATGAAAACCCGCGACCCCACCAACGGGTCGGCGCCGCTGGCGCTGGCCGCCCGGCTGGCGTTCTATTACGGCGCGATCTTTCTGGTGATGGGCGTGTATCTGCCGTTCTGGCCGGTATGGCTGGAGGGGCGCGGGGTGGGGCCGGGCGAGATCGGCCTGCTGCTGGCGATCACCACCTGGACCAAGGTCATCGCGAGTCCGGCCATGGCCCAGATCGCCGACCGGCTGGGCGAGCGGCGGCGCGTGATGATGGCGTTGTCGGTGGCGGCGCTGGCCAGTTACGCGTTGTTCGCCGTCGCCGATGGGTTCTGGGCGTTGGCCCTGGTCGCCGTGCTGGTCGGCGCCACCCTGCCGCCGATCATGCCGCTGGGCGAAAACATGACCATGCTGGCGGCGCGCGCCCGGGGTCTCGACTATGGGCGCATCCGTCTGTGGGGCTCGCTCAGCTTCATCCTGGCCTCGTGGGGCGGCGGCCAATGGCTCGCCGGGCGGCCCGAGTCGGCCATCCTGTGGCTGGTGCTGGCCGGGCTGGGCCTCACCGTGGTGGCGTGCTGGTCCCTGCCCGACATTCGCCCCACGCCGGCGCCGCCGCGCGCGAAGCCGGTGCGCGGCCTGCTGCGCCAGCCCGTGTTCCTGTTGTTCCTGGCCACGGTCAGCCTGATTCAAAGCAGCCATGGCATGCTGTACGGTTTCGGCACGCTGCACTGGCGCGCCGCCGGGTTATCCGACGGCACCATCGGCCTGCTGTGGGCGGAAGGGGTGCTGGCCGAGGTGGTTCTGTTCGCCTTCAGCGGACGGGTGGTGCGCCGCGTCGGCGTGGTGCCGCTGATGCTGATCGCGGCCGCCGCCGGCGTGGCGCGCTGGACGGTGACCGCGCTCAGCGCCGATCTTGGCGTGCTCATGGCGGTCCAGCTTCTGCACGCGTTGACTTTCGGCGCGACTCATCTGGCGGCGATGCATTTCATTCAACGCGCCGTGCCCGAGGAAGTCTCGGCCACCGCCCAGGGACTCTACTCCGCCGTCGCCATGGGCGTCGTGCTGGCGTCGGTGATCATGGCTTCGGGCGGGCTTTACGCATGGGCCGGCGGGCACGCCTTTTTCGCCATGACCGCCATGTCGGTTCTCGGCGGCGTCGCGGCCGTCGCCTTGGGCCGGCGCTGGCGCGGCGAAGAACTAAGGCTGTAGGCGTTCGTCGCCGTCCGCCGGTTTGGTCGCGAGCAGCATATAGTTCACATCCAGGTCGCGGCCCAACGTCCAGCGATCGCGGAGCGGGCTGTAGGCGAGGCCGGTGACTTCATCGACCCGGAATCCGCCGCGCCGCAACAGGCCGATCAGTTCCGCCGGACGGACGAACTTGGACCACTTGTGGGTGCCGCGCGGCACCCAGCCGAGCACATATTCGGCGCCGACGATGGCCAGCGCGAAAGCCTTGGCGGTGCGATTCAAGGTGGCGACGAACATCGCGCCGCCGGGTCTGACACAGGCGCCGGCGACGTCCAGGAAGGCGGACAGGTCGGCGACATGCTCGACGATCTCCATATTCAGCACGACATCGTACCGGCCGCCGCGCGCGGCCAGCGCCTCGACGGACTCGTCGCGATAATCGATTGTCAGCCCGTGCGCGGCGGCGTGGTCGGCGGCCACGGCGACACTTTCCGCCGCCGCGTCGATTCCCGTCACCTCGGCGCCGAGCCGCGCCATGGGTTCGCACAGCAGGCCGCCGCCGCAACCCACGTCGAGGATCCGCAGCCCGTCGAGGGGCCGCCCGCCGAGCGGGTCGCGCCCGCGCCGCGCCGCCAGCCGGTCGCGAATGAACGCGATGCGCGTGGGGTTGAGCTTGTGCAAGGGCGCGAAGGGCCCGGTCGGGTCCCACCAGCGTTCGGCTTGTTCGGCGAAACGGGCGACGTCTTCCGCGTCCACGGTGCGGTCGCTGGCCATGGCGGCTCCTCGGCGGTTGCGCGTCCGGCGTCGGTTGCGCCGGAACAGGGGCCAAAGTATCTATAGGCGCCATTCCTCGGCAACCGTCGGTTTTCCGGCGCGGCGCGTTTGGCCTCTTTTCCGCGGGATTTTATCCACTAGATGGCGCGTATCGTCCAAAAATTCGGTGGCACCTCGGTGGCCGATATCGACCTGATTCGCCGCGCCGCCGGCCGGACGCGCCAGGCGGTCGAGCGTGGCGACGAAGTGGCCGTGGTCGTCTCGGCCATGGCCGGCGCCACCAACCGACTGGTCGACTGGACGCGCGAGGCGGCGGTCCTGCACGACGCGCGCGAATACGATGTGGTGGTCTCGGCCGGCGAGCAGGTCACGGCCGGGCTGATGGCGATGGTGCTGCAGGACATGGGCGTGGCGGCGCGTTCGTGGATGGCATGGCAACTGCCGGTCCGCACCGACGGCACCCATGGCAAGGCGCGCATCGAGGGCATCGATGTCGACGAGATCGCCCGCCGGATGGCGACGGGAGAGGTGCCCGTGGTCGCCGGCTTTCAGGGGCTGGGGCCGCGCAACCGGATCACCACGCTGGGCCGCGGCGGCACCGATGCCTCGGCGGTCGCGTTGGCGGCGGCGCTGGGCGCCGAACGCTGTGACATCTTCACCGATGTCGACGGTGTCTATACCAGCGATCCGCGCATCGTTGCGAAGGCCCGCAAGCTTGATAAAATCGCTTACGAAGAAATGCTTGAGTTGGCGTCGCAGGGGGCCAAGGTCCTGCAAACCCGGTCCGTTGAGCTGGCCATGCGCCACCGCGTGGTGGTTCAGGTGCTGTCCAGCTTCGAGGACAAACCGGGCACCCTTCTGGTCGATGAGGACGAAATCGTGGAACAGGAACCGGTCAGCGGCATCGCTTATAGCCGGGACGAGGCCAAGATCACCGTGGCCGGGATCGCCGACCGCCCGGGCATGGCGGCGCGCATTTTCGGGCCCCTGGCCGATGCCAGCATAAACGTCGACATGATCGTCCAGAACGCGTCCGACGACGGCAAGTCGGCGGACCTGACCTTCACCGTGGGCAAGTCGGACCTGGGCCGCGCCGTCAAGGTGCTGGAAGGCGCGCGTGGCGATCTGGGCTACGCCGAACTGCTGTCCGATTCCGACGTGGTCAAGATCTCGGTGATCGGCGTCGGCATGCGCAGCCACGCCGGCGTGGCGCAGACCATGTTCTCCACCCTGGCGGACAAGGGCATCAATATCCAGGTGATCTCCACCTCCGAGATCAAGGTCAGCGTCCTGATCGCCGAGGAATATACCGAGCTTGCCTTGCGGTCGCTGCACAGCGCCTATGGCCTCGATGGCGACTAGCATCGATCTCGCGTCGCCGGGCGCCGATCGCCTGACGCGGCTGTGGCGTCGGGGGGCCGAGTTCCTGGGCGCCGAGGCCGCCATCATGGGCGGCGCCATGTCGTGGCTGTCGGATCGCCACCTGGTGGCCGCCATCTCCAACGCCGGCGGGTTCGGCGTGATCGCCTGCGGCTCGATGACGCCCGATTTATTGGGGCCGGAGATCGAGGCGACCTTCGCGCGCACCGAGAAGCCGTTCGGCGTCAACCTGATCACCATGCACCCCGATCTCGACGCACTGATCGATGTTTGCGCGGCGCGCCGGGTCGGCCACGTGGTTCTCGCCGGAGGGTTGCCACGCTCGGCCGCGATCGCGCGCATCAAGGACTCGGGCGCCAAGGTGATCTGTTTCGCCCCCGCGCTGGCGATGGCGCGCAAACTGGTGCGCATGGGCGTCGACGCCATTGTCATCGAGGGCATGGAGGCGGGCGGCCATATCGGCCCCGTGGCGACCAGCGTTTTGGCGCAGGAGATTCTTCCCGAAATCCACGAGGTACCGGTGTTCGTCGCCGGCGGCATCGGCCGCGGCGAGGCGATCGCGTCTTATCTCGAGATGGGCGCGTCGGGCTGCCAGCTGGGCACCCGCTTCGTCTGCGCGACGGAATCGATTGCCCACCCGGCGTTCAAGAAGGCGATGATCCGCGCCAAGGCGCGCGACGCCCAGACCTCGGTCCAACTGGACCCCAAGTTCCCGGTGATCCCGGTGCGCGCGCTGGCCAACAAGGCGACCCAGCGGTTCACGGAGTTCCAGCGTGAGATCATCGACAGGCACCGCGCCGGGGAATTCGATCTGCAAGCGGCGCAGCTCGAAATCGAACTGTTCTGGGTCGGCGCGCTGCGCCGCGCGGTGATCGACGGCGACGTCGAAAGCGGCTCGGTGATGGCCGGTCAAAGCGTCGGGTTGGTCACAAAAGAGCAATCGACGGCGGAGATCATCGCTGAACTATGCCAGCAGGCGGCGACCGCTTTGGCGCCTCGCGCAACATCGGAAAGCGAAACGGCCGGGACCACCATCTGATGCCGCAAGGCGCCAGCGTCTCGGGCCCGCGGAGACTGCTGCGGCGCCTGCGCGACGTTATGGCCGGGCCCGGCGCGGCGCAGCGGCGCCTCGACCAGGTGGTCCGGATCATCGCCGCCGACATGGTGGCCGAAGTGTGCTCGTGCTACCTGATGCGGTCCGGCCAGGTGCTCGAACTTTTCGCCACCGAGGGCCTCAAGCCGGACGCCGTCCATCGCACCCGTCTTCGCGTCGGCGAAGGCCTGGTCGGCCACATCGCGGCCTATTCCCGCCCGCTCAACTTGTCGGACGCGCAAGCGCACCCGCTCTATGCGTACCGGCCCGAGACGGGCGAGGAGATCTACCACTCTCTGATGGGCGTGCCGATCCTCCATGGCGGGCGGGTGGTCGGCGTCTTGGTGGTCCAGAACAAGACCCCTCGCCATTACGACGACGAGGAATTGGAAGCGCTTCAGGTCGTCGCCATGGTGCTGGCCGAGCTGGTCAAGGGTGGCGAGCTGGTCGATCCGCGCGAGTTGGTCGACGCCGAGGCCGCCGTCGCGGGGCCGGAAATCCTCGACGGTCTGCCGCTGGTCGGCGGGCTCGCCCTCGGCACGGCCGTGATCCACCAGATCCGCGCCGAGATCGGCGAACTCGTCGCCGAAGACCCGGCCGAGGAACGCCGGCGCCTTGTCCTTGCGATCGCGACACTGCGCGACGATGTCGACCGGCTGCTGGCCGCCCCCGACATGGCCGGACAGGGCGACCATCGGGACGTGTTGGAGACCTATCGCATGTTCGCCGAGGACAGCGGTTGGCTGATCCGGATCGAGGAAGCGATCGGTTCGGGATTGACCGCCGAGGCCGCGGTGGCGCGCGTGCGCGAGGAGACCCGCGCGCGCATGAACCAGGTCGCCGACTCCTACCTGCGCGAACGCATGCTCGATTTCGACGATCTGGCCAATCGGCTGATCCGCCATCTGTCCGGCGGTGGCGCGCCGGCGCGGGCGGATACGGGCGCGGAGGATTTTATCCTGGTGGCGCGCGCCATGGGGCCGGCGGAGTTTCTGGATTACGACCGCGCCCGCCTGCGTGGGTTAGTCCTCGAGGAGGGTTCGCACACCACCCACATCGCCATCATGGCGCGCGCCTTCGACGTGCCGATGGTGGGCCGCGTGAAAGACGCGCTGAGTCGCATCCCGGCGGGCGAGACGGTCATGGTCGACGGCGAGCGTGGCCGCGTCGTCGTGCGTCCGGGCGAGGAAATGAGGCGCGCGTTTGGCGAGGATGTCGCCGCCCGCGCGGCGCGCCAGGAGGTTTACCGGGAACTGCGCGATAAGCCGGCGCGTTCGCTCGACGGCGTCGAGATATCGCTCAACATCAACGTCGGCTTGCTGGTCGATCTCGATCACCTTGACGAGACGGGCGCGGACGGCGTCGGCCTGTGCCGTACCGAGGTCCCATTCATGATCGCGTCCGACTTTCCCGACGTCGATAGCCAGACCGCGTTGTACCGCAGCGTGCTCGACCGCGCCGATGGTCGCCCCGTCGCGTTCCGCACCCTCGACATCGGCGGCGACAAGCGGTTGCCCTATTGGCCGAGCGTGGTGGAGGAAAACCCGGCCATGGGCTGGCGCGCGATCCGGGTCGGCCTCGACCAGCCGGCGATATTGCGCCAGCAGTTGCGCGCGCTGATCCGCGCGGCGGCGGGCCGGCCACTTTCGGTGATGTTTCCCATGATCGCCAGCGCCGAGGAATTCGCCGCGGCGCGCCATTTGCTCGACCGTGAATTGGCCCGCGCGGCGGAACGCGGCGCGCCCGCGCCCGAGGTGCTGCGCGTCGGCGTCATGCTTGAGGTTCCCGCGCTGATTTGGCAATTGCCGGTCTTGCTGCCGGAACTCGACTTTCTCGCCGTCGGCACCAACGACCTGCTGCAATTTCTGTTTGCCAGCGATCGCGCCAACCCGCGATTGGCGGGCCGCTATGATCTGCTATCGCCGGCCGCGCTGTCGCTGATGCGCGATGTGGTCGGCCAATGCGCCGCCGCCGGGGTCGAGCTTTCGGTATGCGGCGAGGCGGCCGGCCAACCGCTCAGGGCGATGGCGTTGATCGGCGTCGGCGTGCGCGGGCTATCCATGGCGCCGGCCCGTGTCGGGCCGGTCAAGATGATGGTCCGCGCCCTGCGCGTCGAACCGCTGCGCCATTACCTCGAATCGCTGGATCGCGCCGCGCCCCGCGACCTTCGCGAGGGGCTGGCCAGTTTTGCGCGCGACCACGGCATAAACGTTTAATTTCATGGGATTTTTTGACTCGTTAACCAAAAAAACATGACTCTGGCCTTCACTGTTGACCGGTTATCTCATATCTGGTTAATCGAACCGGCGTATGTGATAATCCGACCCATGGGCGGGGTCCCGCCAAAATGGGTGGCGTTGAAGATTTGCCGATATAAATAGGGGCGGCAACGATGGCGCGACCGGATCATCTAGTGGTTCATCACCTCGACGAGCATCGCGAGCCCACGTACCAGGGCGTCGGAGAGGATCTCCGTCTTGCCCGGTTGCGCGGTGGGCGCGAGTTGAAGGTCATCGCGGAGGCCTTGCGCATCCGCTATCCATTGCTTCTGGCGATCGAGGAAGGGCGTTTCGACGATTTGCCGGGTCCCGCGTATGTGAGCGGTTTCCTGCGCAGCTATGCCGAAACCCTGGACCTCGACCCGGAACTGATTGTCGAAAAATACCGCGCGGAAATGACCGGCTTTGCCGCCGAACCCGATCTTCATTTCCCGGAACCGCCCGAGCAGGGCCGCGCGCCGCGCGCCGCCGTGATCGCGGCTTCCCTGGTGGTCGCGGCGCTCGGCTATGGCGTGTGGTATTTCGTCCAAGGCGAGGACAGCGCTGGAACCCGGATCGTGGCCGAGGTGCCCGCCCGCATGGAAAGCCCGGCGCCCTTGGAACGGTTGGCCGATACGCCCGTTCCGACGCTCGTTGTCGCGCGACCCGAACCCGCGACGCTTGAAGTGGTGGCGGACATCGCGCCAAGCGACCCGGCCGCCGAGATCGCCGATTTGGCCGTGGCCGTGCCGCCAGCCGACGCGCCAGTGGAATCCGCGCCGGTTCCGGAAACGCCGGTGACGACCGCCGCGCTATCCCCGGAACCCGCGCCGGCACCCGCCGATGCCGAAATGCCGCCCGCCATGGCTGGTGTCGAGGCCCCGGCCATCACTGAACACGAATCCGAAGTGACGCCGGCGTCCGAGTCATTGACGGCTATCGAGGTCGAGCCCGCGCCCGGCATCTCCTTGCCGATTACCGGGGCGCTGGCGGCGGCGCCGGAAGCACCGACCCTGTTGGACAATCCGCCGCGTCCGCCCGCCGCGTCGACGGCCGGTTACGAACCCCGTGTCTACGGCCTGGCGAACGTCGACGCCCGCGTCGTGCTGCGTGCCCGCCTCGACGCCTGGGTGCAAATCCAGGGCGCGAACAACGAATTGCTTTTGACCCGCATTTTGCACCCGGGCGACACCTACAGGGTGCCCAACCGGTCCGACTTGACCCTGGTCACCGGCAATGCCGGTGGCCTGGAAGTCCTGGTCGACGGGCAGGTAGCGCCGAATCTGGGTCCAGAGGGCGCGGTCAGGCGCAACATTTCCTTGGCGCCGGAAAACTTGATCCGCGGTGTGTACGCCGAACGCTAAGCGCGTTTAGCGTTTCTGGCGTCGGGCAGACCGAATCAGGATTGATCGAACCCATATCGTGGGTCCGGTCAATCCTGTGAATCCGGTATGCATTTATAAAGTAGAGCAGATTCACGCGGTCGATTGGGATCGCCGACGGCGATTCCCATCAACCACGATCTGCTCTAGCGAACGGCCCGTTTCATGGTGAAGCGCGTTGCGTTATAATGTGCCCGACGCGGGACGCGTGCCCGCGACTCCCTGCCGCGAGTGAGCCCAATGAGCGTCCGTCCCTATCGCGACATCGCCCGTCGTCAGTGCCGCCAAATCCACGTTGGCGACGTCGCCGTGGGTGGCGACGCGCCGATCACCGTGCAGTCGATGACCAATACGTTGACCAGCGATCCGGCCGCCACCATCGAGCAGGTTCGCGCCCTGGAACGGGCCGGCGCCGATATCGTTCGCGTGTCGTGCCCGGACGAGGATTCGACCGCCGCGCTGGCGCGAATTGTCCGCGAAGTCGACGTGCCGATCGTGGCCGACATCCATTTCCATTACAAACGCGCCATCGAGGCGGCCGAGGCCGGCGCCGCGTGTCTGCGCATCAATCCCGGCAATATCGGCGCCGCCCAGCGCGTGCGCGAGGTGGTGAAGGCGGCCAAGGACCACGGCTGTTCCATGCGTATCGGCGTCAACGCCGGCTCCCTCGAGCGTGATTTACTGGACAAGTACGGCGAGCCCTGCCCCGAGGCGATGGTCGAAAGCGCGCTCGACCACGCCCGCATTCTCGAGGACAACGACTTTTTCGAGTTCAAGATCAGCGTCAAGGCGTCGGACGTATTTCTGGCGGTCGCCGCCTATCAAGGCTTGGCCGAGGCATGCGATTATCCGCTTCATGTCGGCATCACCGAAGCCGGCGGGCTGACCACCGGCACCGTCAAGTCGTCCGTCGGCCTCGGCATGTTGTTGTGGTCGGGGATCGGCGACACCATCCGCGTCTCTCTCTCGGCCGATCCCGTCGAAGAGGTCAAGGTCGGCTTCGAGCTCTTGAAGTCGTTGGGTCTGCGCCACCGCGGCGTCAATATCATCGCCTGTCCGTCCTGCGCGCGCCAGCAGTTCGCGGTGATCAAGACGGTCGAGGTGCTCGAACAACGCCTCGCCCATATCACCACGCCGATGACGCTGTCGGTCATCGGCTGCGTGGTCAATGGGCCGGGCGAGGCGCGCGAGACCGATATCGGGCTTACCGGTGGCGGCAAGGGCACCCATCAGGTCTATCTGAGCGGCGTCACCGACCACAAGGTCGGGGAGGACGGGCTGGTCGATCACCTGGTCGCCTTGGTCGAACAGAAAGCCGCCGAAATCGAGAGCGAGATCGCCGACGAAGCGGGCGGCGGCGCTCAGACCGCCACCGCCGCCGAATAAACCCGACGCAAACCGACAGGCGCGCCACGCGAACCGTTTGACCGATGAATCTGGACGAGAAGTTCGACAAAATACTGGCGCGATACGCCGAACTGGGCGCGCGGATGTCGCAGCCTTCGCTGTCGTCCGACGAACGGGTCGGTCTCGGCAAGGAATATTCCGACCTCACGCCCGTGGTCGAGGGCATCGAGGCGTTGCGCGGTATTCGCGGCGAAATGGGCGATCTGGCCGAGTTGATGGTGGAGCCGGACAGCGACGCGGACATGCGCGCGTTGGCGGGAGAGGAATTCGCCGCGCTCAAGGGCCGCCAGGTCGACGTGGAGCGGCGCGTCCAGCTATTGCTTTTGCCGCGCGACGAAGCCGACCACAAGAACGTCATTCTCGAGGTGCGCGCGGGCACCGGCGGCGAGGAGGCGGCCCTGTTCGCCGCCGATTTGTTCCGCATGTACCACCGCTTCGCCGAACACCATGGTTGGCGTTTCGAGATCATGGGAATGTCGGAGACCGGCATCGGCGGACTCAAGGAGGCGGTGGCCGAGATCAAGGGGCGTGGCGCCTACGCCCGGCTCAAGTACGAATCCGGTGTCCATCGCGTGCAACGGGTGCCCAAGACCGAAGCCTCGGGGCGCGTCCATACCTCGGCCGCCACGGTGGCGGTGCTGCCCGAGGCCGAGGAGGTGGACATTCATATCGAGGACAAGGACCTGCGCATCGACGTGTTCCGCGCCAGCGGTCCCGGCGGCCAGTCGGTCAACACGACGGATTCGGCGGTCCGCATCACCCATGTGCCCACCGGGATCGTGGTCAGCCAGCAGGACGAGAAATCGCAACACAAGAACAAGGCCAAGGCGATGCGTATTCTGCGTTCCCGCCTCTATGATCGGGAACGCGCGGCGCTTGACGCCGAACGCGCCGCCGACCGCCGTTCGCAGATCGGCAGCGGCGATCGTTCCGAGCGCATCCGCACCTATAATTTTCCGCAAGGCCGCATCACCGACCACCGCATCAATTTCAGCCAGCACGACATGGACCGCATGCTCGGCGGCGAACTGCTCGACCAATTCATCGACGCCCTGACCACCGAGGACCAGGCCGCTCGATTGGCCGCGCTGTCGTGACGGGCGCCGCGATCGTTACCCGCACCCTGGGCCAGGCGATCGATCTGGCGGCGCGCGACCTGGCCGCCGCCGGCATAGCCGGTCCCCGCCACGAGGCGCGCCTGTTGGTGGGCCATGCGACGGCGCTTGGGGCCGAACAGCTTCTCGCCCATCCCGACCGGACCATCGACACGCCGGGCCTGCGCCGTCTGCGCGGTCTGGTGCGCCGCCGCGCGTCGCGCCAGCCGATGGCGCGGGTGCTTGGCCACCGTGAATTCTGGAGCCTGACCTTCAAGGTCACCGAGGCGGTGTTGGACCCCCGGCCCGAAACCGAGACCGTGGTCGAGGCCGCTCTGGCGGCGGCCGCCGAGCGGGACGCGCCAAGGCGGGTCCTGGACCTGGGCACGGGGACCGGTTGTCTGCTCCTGGCCCTGCTCCAAGATTTGCCCGGGGCAAGGGGCGTTGGGGTCGATATCAGCGCCGCCGCTGTCGCCGTGGCGCGGGAAAACGCCCGTTGCCTGGGACTGGCGGCGCGCGCGCGGTTTCTGGTCGGCGACTGGGGACGCGCGCTGGGCGGTCAATTCGATGTGATTGTCGCCAATCCGCCCTATATACCTGATCAGGAGATCGCCGGTCTCCAACCCGAGGTGCGTTGCTTCGAGCCTCGATTGGCCTTGGCCGGCGGCGCGGACGGTCTCGATGCGTTTCACGCGATCCGTCCGGACATCGCCCGGCTGCTGGCCCCGGGCGGGTTTGTGGCGCTGGAAATCGGCGCCGGCCAGGCGGAAGCGGTATCGACAATGTTACGAGACGCCGGGCTCGGCCAAATCCGAGTCCACGCCGACCTTGCGGGACGGCCCCGTTGCGTGGTTGCGACGGCGCCGGACAAGCCGATAAGGGGAAAGGAAGAAACCTCTTGGAAAAGCGTTGGTTAGTCGCTAGGTTGTCGCCAGCGAACGAAGGCAGACAGCCGATCGCGGTCGACACCGCCAAGGCTTTTCAATGTCGGTAAGAATTTCGTGCGGCCGGGCGCTCTTGCCTGGGCCGGTCTACCGATGATGTCGCGTTCCGACAAAGCAACATGACCTAATTAAACGAGTGGCATGAAACAAGGTCCGAACACAAAACGCCCACGTGGCGGCAGGCCTAATGGCCGCCGATCGCATTTCGGCCATGGGCAGTCTTACGATAGCAATGGCCCCGAAGTGAAAGTCCGCGGCAATGCGTCGCAGGTTCACGAAAAATACCAGTCTCTGGCGCGTGACGCCATCACCTTGGGCGACCGCGTGGCGGCGGAGAACTATCTCCAACACGCGGAGCACTACTACCGTATGCTGAATGCTAACGCGCCGGCGCAGGGCGAGGGCATCAACGGCAACCGCCAGGGCAATGGCCGCCAAGACGCCCGCGCCGAGGGCCAAACGCGGCGGAATTCCGGCAACGGCACGCCGGATACGGAACCCGTCACCGCGTGACCCGACGGGCCCGCGCCGGGCCCGTCTCTCGAAACCTTTACGATTTCGCCAGGAATTCCTGCGATTCTGGCGTGACCGCGTGCTCCGCGCGGCTCCTTGTGTTGCGTTTTTGCAACACTATATAGGGATTGTTCAAGGGCGGCCCGGGTCGCCCGACCGATCGACGGTTTCGAGGAGCGGGACGGGATGAATTTCGAAAACTATACCGAGCGCGGCCGCGGTTTCATCGAGTCGGCTCAAGGCCGGGCCTTGCGCGCCGGTCATCAGCGATTCGCGCCCGAACATCTGCTCAAGGAATTGCTTGAGGACAAGGAGGGCCTGGCCGCCAACCTTATGCGCGCCGCCGCCGCCCGCCCCGAAGACGCGCTCCAGGCGGTCGACGCGGCGCTCGCCAAGACGCCCAAGGTCGACGGCGGCGGCGCCGGGCAGCTTTACCTTGCGCCGGAGACGGCGCGTCTTTTCGAGACCGCCGAGCAAATCGCCGAAAAGGCGGGTGACAAGTTCGTCACCGCCGAGCGACTGCTGCTGGCCTTGACCCTGGCCACGGGCACCCCGGCGGCGAAAATTTTGGCTGACGCCGGGCTCACCGCCCAGGCGCTCAACGCGGCGATCGAGTCGGTGCGCAAGGGGCGCACCGCCGATTCGGCATCCGCCGAGGACAGCTACGAGGCGCTCAAACGCTATACGCGGGACATCACCGATCTGGCGCGCCAAGGCAAGCTGGACCCCGTGATCGGCCGCGACGAAGAGATCCGGCGCACCATCCAGGTGCTGTCGCGGCGCACCAAGAACAACCCGGTGCTGATCGGCGAGCCCGGCGTCGGCAAGACCGCGATCATCGAGGGCCTGGCGTCGCGCATCGTCAACGGCGACGTGCCGGAATCGTTGCGCGGCAGGCGGCTTTTGTCGCTCGACCTGGGCGCCATGATCGCCGGCGCCAAGTTCCGTGGCGAGTTCGAGGAACGGCTCAAGGCGGTGATGTCCGAGATTCAGGCCGCGGCCGGCGAGATCGTGCTGTTCATCGACGAGTTGCACACCCTGGTCGGCGCCGGCGCGGCGGAAGGCGCCATGGACGCCTCCAATCTGCTTAAACCGGCCTTGGCGCGTGGCGAGTTGCATTGCGTCGGCGCCACCACGCTGAACGAATACCGTAAATACATCGAAAAGGACGCGGCGCTGGCGCGGCGCTTCCAGTCGGTCCTGGTCGTCGAACCCACCGTCGAGGACACGATTTCGATCCTGCGCGGCCTCAAGGAAAAATACGAACTGCACCACGGCGTGCCGATCACCGACAGCGCCCTGGTCGCCGCCGCCACCCTGTCCAACCGCTACATCACCGACCGCTTCCTGCCCGACAAGGCGATCGATTTGATCGACGAGGCGGGCAGCCGCAAACGCATGGAAGTGGACAGCAAGCCCGAGAAACTGGACGAGCTCGACCGCCGCGTGATTCAGCTCAAGATCGAACGCGAGGCGCTGCGCAAGGAAACCGATGCGGCCTCAAAGGAACGGCTCGGCAAGCTCGAGTCGGACCTGGCCGATCTCGAGGGCGAGGCGGGCGCGCTCAACGCCAAATGGGAAGCCGAGAAGCGGTCCCGCCACGGCGCCCAGAACCTCAAGGAACAGCTTGAGGCCGCCCGCATCGAGCTTGAAGTCGCCAAGCGCGAGGGCAATTACGAGCGCGCCGGCGAACTGGCCCATGGCGTGATCCCGGATCTGGAATCGGGGATCGCCGGCGGCGGAGAGGCAGCCATTCCCATGGTCAGCGAAGACGTCACGCCCGACGATATCGCGTCCGTGGTGTCGCGTTGGACCGGCATTCCGGTCGACAAGATGCTGGAGGGCGAACGCGACAAGCTGCTCCACATGGAAGAGGCCCTGCGCCGGCGCGTGATTGGCCAGGACGAGGCGATCGGCGCCGTGTCCAACGCGGTGCGCCGCGCCCGCGCCGGCCTGCAGGACCCCCACCGGCCGATCGGATCGTTCATGTTCCTCGGTCCCACCGGGGTCGGCAAGACCGAGCTCACCAAGGTCCTGGCGGCGTTCCTGTTCGACGACGAGGCCGCCATGGTGCGCGTCGATATGTCGGAATACATGGAGAAACATTCGGTGGCGCGGCTGATCGGCGCGCCGCCGGGCTATGTCGGTTACGAGGAAGCCGGCGCGCTCACCGAAGCCGTGCGCCGGCGCCCCTATCAGATCGTGCTGTTCGATGAAATCGAGAAGGCGCATCCCGACGTGTTCAACGTGCTGCTCCAGGTGCTCGACGACGGCCGGCTGACGGACGGCCAGGGCCGCACGGTCGATTTCTCGAATACCTTGATCATCATGACCTCGAACCTGGGCGGCGACATCCTCGCCGACCAGCCGCCGGGCGAAGACACCGACCCCGCGCGCGAGGCGGTGATGGCCGTGGTTCGCGCGACGTTCCGGCCCGAGTTTCTCAACCGCCTCGACGAGATCGTCCTGTTCCACCGGCTGTCGCGCGACCAGATGAACGCGATCGTCGAAATACAGCTCGGCCGTCTGCGCAAGCTGCTGGACGACCGCGACATGGAAATCACGCTGGACGACGGCGCCGTCGACTGGCTCGCCGAGGCCGGGTACGACCCGGTCTACGGCGCGCGCCCGCTCAAGCGCGTGATCCAGCGCCACTTGCAGGACCCGCTGGCCACGATGATCCTGAGCGGCGCCATCGCCAATGGCGCGCGTATCCAGGTCGGCGCCTCGGATCGCGGGCTGATCATCAACGGCGAACGACTGGCCGCGGCCTGAACGCGCCCGGACACCCCCCGCGCGCGCTTGACTCGACGCGGCCGGCCGGCGTATGCGGTCTTGAACCCGGCCACCGCGGCCCCAACTTTACGGAAACCGCGTTGGCCCGTCCGCATACGCCCGGCTTCCCTGACTTCGAGGTTTCATGTCCGATACCGATCCCACCCGGTGGCACGGCACCACCATCCTGTGCGTGCGCAAGGGTGACCGGGTCGTGGTCGCCGGCGACGGCCAGGTCTCGCTTGGCGACACCATCATCAAGGCCAACGCGCGCAAGGTGCGCCGGCTTTCCGACGGCTCGATCCTGGGCGGTTTCGCCGGCGCCACGGCGGACGCCTTCACCCTGTTCGAACGGCTCGAGGGCAAGCTGGAGCAGTATCCCGGTCAGTTGACGCGGGCCTGCGTGGAAATGGCCAAGGACTGGCGCACCGACCGCTACCTGCGCCGGCTCGAGGCGATGATGGCGGTGGCCGACGCCGAGGTCTCGCTGGTGCTCACCGGCACCGGCGACGTGCTTGAGCCCGAGGACGGGCTGATCGGCATTGGCTCCGGCGGCGCCTATGCCCTGGCCGCGGCGCGCGCGCTCATTGACGTGGACGGCATCGACGCCGAGGCGGTGGCGCGGCGCGCCATGGAAATCGCCGCCGGAATCTGCGTCTACACCAACGGCGTGGTAACCGTCGAAACCCTGGACGGGACGGCCGACAAGTCATGACCGAATTCAGCCCACGCGAGATCGTTTCCGAGCTCGACCGCTTCATCGTCGGCCAGAACGACGCCAAGCGCGCCGTCGCCATCGCGCTGCGCAACCGCTGGCGCCGCCGCCAACTGCCCGACGACCTGCGCGAGGAGGTGCTGCCCAAGAACATCCTGATGATCGGTCCCACCGGCGTCGGCAAGACCGAGATCGCGCGCCGCCTCGCGCGGCTCGCCCAGGCGCCGTTCATCAAGATCGAGGCGACCAAGTTCACCGAGGTCGGCTATGTCGGGCGCGACGTGGAATCGATCGTGCGCGATCTAGTCGAGCTGTCCCTCAACATGACCCGCCAGCGCATGCGCGCCGAAGTCGCGGCGCGCGCCGAGGGCATGGCCGAGGAACGGGTCCTCGACGCGCTGGTCGGCGACAAAGCCAGCGCCGAGACCCGGCAGAAGTTTCGCAAGATGTTGCGCGAAGGCGAGTTGGCCGAGCGCGAGATCGAGGTCGACGTGGCCGATACCGGCGGCGCCGGCCTGCCCACGTTCGACATCCCCGGCATGCCCGGCGCCCAGGTCGGCATGATCAACCTCAACGAAATGCTGGGCAAGGCGCTGGGCGGGCGCACCAAGCCGCGCAAGATGACCGTGTCCGAAAGCTACGAGGTGCTGATGGTCGAGGAGAGCGACAAGCTCCTGGACGAGGACAAGGTCACCCGTAGCGCGATCGACGCGGTGGAACAGGACGGCATCGTATTCCTCGACGAAATCGACAAGATCTGCGCCCATTCGACGCGGCTCGGCGCGGATGTGAGCCGCGAGGGCGTGCAACGCGACTTGCTACCGCTGATCGAGGGCACCGTGGTGGCGACCAAGCACGGCCAGGTGCGCACCGACCATATCCTGTTCATCGCTTCCGGCGCGTTCCATCTGGCCAAGCCGGCCGACTTGTTGCCCGAGCTTCAGGGCCGGCTGCCGATCCGCGTCGAGCTCAAGTCCCTGGACCGCGACGACCTCAAGCGGATTCTCGTCGAGCCCGAAAACAGCCTGATCCGCCAGTACAAGGAACTGCTCGCCACCGAGGGCGTGACCTTGGACTTCACCGAGGACGGCATCGACGCCATCGCCACCCTGGCGGCCGACGTGAACAACGGCGTCGAGAACATCGGCGCGCGGCGCCTCTATACGGTGATGGAACGGCTGCTGGAAGAAATCAGCTTCACCGCCACCGATCAGCCCGACACCACGGTGACGATCGACGAACAATTCGTCGAGGACAATATCGGCGATCTGGTGCGCAACGCGGATCTCAGAAAGTTCATTCTGTAGCCGCCCGGCGGCGCGCGGGTCGTGGTATCGTTGTCGCCGAGAGGGAAATCGAGAGTCGTCTTGGAAAGCACATGAAACCAATCCACGCGGCAATGGCGATCGCGGCGGTGCTGTGCGTGGGGTCGTCGGCTCAGGCCGAGGAGGTGATCGACGCGGCAATCCGCCAGGCCTACGAAGAAGGCTACCGGGCCGGCTACGCCGACGGCTCTGCCGGGCGGCCCCTCGTTACCGACGCACGGATGCGAACCTTACCGAGCACCGAGTTCCCGGTCAGCGCCACGCCGGCCGGTAAATCCCTGGCGGTGGACCAATGGTGGGAGTTCACGCCCCAACGCGGCACCGACCCAAACCAGCCTGCGGCGCCGGGAAGACCCCCGGCCGGCATAAACACCGGCGGCTTCGAGTAACGGCGCCACGGGCGCGGCCATGCGCCTTGGCCCGCGCGAAAATTAATCGTGAATGTCGATATCGCCGCCGGCAATTTGCTCGACGACCGGATGGTGCTCGTTGAGGATTTCAAGGTCCAGCGTCAAACGCGCCGTCTCGAACGCGCCGGGCTTGTTCCGGTCCGGCCGCTGGAGGACGGGATTGGCTTCGAGTTGCAGCAGGGCCACCGCGTGATCGACCAGCCGCGCGTTCGGCAGCCGGTAATATTCGACTTTCCGTCCCGGTTTCGACGCCTTCGCCTTTTCGGCGACGAGCAGGGGATCAGGGTCGGGCCATTTTTCGAACCCGATTGACTCGATATTGCGGATCGATCGCGTGTTGCCATCGACAACCGTCCCGAAATAGGCCGCATAACTGTAATCGAGAATGAATTCGTGCAGGGCGCGGGCGTAATGAAGAATTCTCTGGAAGCCAAACCCGTTCAACGTAATCCGAGTCGCGCCAGCTTCCCGGTAATCCCCATCTTCACCGTAATCGAAAGTGCCGGAAACACCGACGAATCCGACACCGCGTTGTTCAATAATGACAAACTTGCGCTGCCCGATCCGCTCCAAGAGCACGTCATCGGATCGCGCAACATTATAGTCCGAAAGGTTGTCCAGGAAGTACCGCTTAACCTCCTGAAAATCGTCTCCGATCGAGTTTCGGATCGTAACTTCGAGGGACATTTGATGTTCCTCTCCTAGGTTTTAGCAATTTTACAGGCATACTCC
>SMVB01327806.1_pt1 | contig 20561 bp, 17 predicted proteins | sample 2456461 | NCBI WGS metagenome assembly SMVB01 (sample SAMN11095934, study PRJNA526329) | marine sediment metagenome | biome: Marine sediment; feature: Surficial sediment; material: Deep marine sediment; isolation source: Hadal surficial sediment | place: Pacific Ocean | collected 2014-05 | depth...
CGGCGCTCGGCTTCCCGTTCCGTCGCTCGCAGGGCCGCTTCAAGTTCTTCCGTGCGGCGGGCGGCCTCTTCTGCTGCGGCCTGGCGGGCGGCCTCCAGCTCCGCGGTGTTGCGATCAGACCTTTCTTCGGCCGCCGCGCGGGCCTGATCAAGTTGGTCAGCGTGCGCGGATGCCTTGCGCTCTGATTCGATGCGTTGTGCCTCTTCGACCTTCCGGCGTTGAGCCTCCTGCTCGGCCGTCGCCCTGGCTTCCTCGGCTTCCTCAGCTCGTCGTTCGGAATTCGCCGCGGCGTGGCGAGCCGCTTCGAGCTCGACCGCGCTCTGAGCGACTCGTTCCTCGGCAGCCTTACGGGCCTCCTCGGCTTCTTTCTCAACGGCGATCCGGGCCTCGGCTTCGGCCTTGCGCGCCTCCGCAGCTGCGGAGGCAGCCTTGCGGGCCTGGTCGGCTTCGGCCTTGCTCCTCTCGATTTCCTGTTCGGCGGCCTGGCGGGCGGCCTCCTGCTCGGCCATGCGGCGAGCCATGTCCTCTTCGGTCGCCTTCAGTGCGGCTTCGAGCTCCGCGGCCCGCAATTCGGCTGTACGCGTTGCCGTCTGGAGTTTTTCGAATTCTGCAGCGCGTTCCGATGCTTCCTGATCCGCCTTACGGACAGCCTCTTCGGCTTCACGGGCAAGAGTATCAGCGGTCTCTCGTTCATCGGCTTCCGCTTTGCGGGCTGCGCGATCTGCTGCTTTCTGTGCTGCCTCCAGTTCGGCGGCCTTTACCGCCGCCGCTTCCTCGGCTCTTCGGGCCAGCTCCTGCGCCTCGCGTCGCATCTCATCGAGGTCGGCAGCGGTCTTGGATGCTGCGGCCGCAATGGCGCGTCGGGCGGCTTCCTGTGCTACGGGTCCGGCCTGCGTGGAGGAGGCGTGTGTTCCGGTCCTGCCGGCAGGCTCAGCAGCGGTGGCCCCGGCTCCCGATTTGTCGAACGACTTTACCGTTGCGCCGGCCCCGGTCTCTGCATTCGTCCAGTCGATCAGGGTGTGTCGTTCCCGTTTGCCCAGATGTCCAGCCGTCACGACCTCGTGGAACGGGAGCGGAACCGTTGAGAATCCGCGTGCTGTACAGCGGAAGAAACCACCTTTCGGGTCATCTTCGTTACTCGCGATGATGATCAGGCTATGCCAGGGTTCGCTGAAGTACTTGCTGTGGCTCGCCCGTTCGTCCGGAGTCAACTTGAGGACGCCGTCAGAGTGACGGACGTACCAACCGACCAGACTGCCGGTAACACCACGAGCCTCGAGATCTTCGCTCAGGGCCTCCCAGGCCTCGGGGGGGATTCTGCCGTCCACCATTGGTAGCCGGCTCGGGCAGGCGCCAGAAATCTGCACGAAGCGAGTGCCGTCTTCGGGATCTTCGCAGATGTCCCCAGCCAGCAGTCCGAACGGCGTTTCGTCGGCGGATGACCCCCACGTGTGCTCCAGCACATCCTGCAGGGCGCTCTGCATGATGAATACGTCGTACGCGCCCTCCATATCGGGGGGCGTGACGGATGGGATGGGATCCCAGGGTATGCTGCGCAGTGTCGGTCGCGCAGCCAGCATGTGGAAGCGTTCGGCTTCCTTTGCCTGCGCTCCCTGTTCTTCCTGTTCTTCCTGTTTTTCGCCGGTCGTGTCTGCCATTTCCTCTTACCGTTCGAGCAATCGTTCTTACGAGACGGGCCCGCAGGTCAATTCGGGCAAGTCTTGAAACAGCAAGCGGCGTTCCACGGATGGCCCGTGGGGCAGGGGTACGGATCATCGCGTAAATGGTGCATGTTCCTGGGCTCTGGCGCCGGAAATCGGTTCTGGAGATGGGAAAAAATGGGCAGATCGCACTACGCCTGCGAATAATGCCAGCCAGGTCAGCCGGACGGCACTGGTTCGATGGCCTCGAAGCTGGTGATCCCGAAGCTGAACTCTTCGTCGGCGATTTGAAACGAAATATCCACGCTGGCGGATACCGGATAGCCCTTTGACGGGTCAAACACGACGTCGAACCGGACAGGGTCGCTCGCCTCTGCGGCGGCCAGTTCGTCGAACAGATTATCGAACGTCGGGAAGGTGGCGACATCGGGCATCGTCGGACGCTCGGCTACCAGCGACTCCACGGCCACCACCGCGCCGTCCTCCACCGTAATGCGGACGGGCCCGATGAAAGCGCAGAAGCAGAACCGTTCGTAATCGAATCTGTAGGAATCGATGCCCTGCGCCTGCCACACGGCTCTGGCCACGGCTGTAACCGTGTCGGGCTCCGTCGGTGAGCTGCAGCCGGCGAGGGGCACGGCCAGGAAGACGGCGGCCCAGAGGACGGCGTGGGCCAGGAATCGGCCATGATGGGAGAGGGAGACGTCCACGGGAAGTCGTTTTCCGTCATGTGTTGCGCGAGGAATTTTCCCCGTGAATTCGATATCCTCGGGCTCAATGCCCAGCCGCTCGCCGATCACACGGGCAGCCTGGGCCCGGACCAGCATTGACGCGTCCGCCGAGTTCGGTTGGCGCGCCGGTTGATCAATTCCTGATGCCGGCACCGTTTCGGAAGTCCGGGCGACGGCGTGGATTCGCTGTTCCGTGATGTCCAGTACCACGGGATAGACGGACCCGTCGAATGTGACTTCCGCGCGGTCGGCTGCGGGGAGCCGTGTCTCGAAGGAACGAGGACGGAATGGTATGGATTCGTTGCCTTGCTGGACGAGCTTGAAAACGCTTTCCTTGGCCGCCCAGAGTGTCCATCGGAGGATGTGGCGGTCGGGAACTGTGGAGATTGCCTCGATCAGCTCTATTTCGGAATCACTGAATACGCGGCGATCAAACCGGGGGTGGATCGCGTCCGGCTGGTTGTCGGGATCGTGAAGGTCAACTACGTCGTTGCCGACGGGCAAAGTATTTCTCTTCCATGCGCGCAAGACGACCGGCGATCTGGCGGGCGTAATCCCTCGAACGGCGCATGCCTTTTTGTTCCGAAGTCGGCTGGAACATGTCGATGTCCACGTAGAACGAATCACCGATGACGGGGAGCGCCGACCAGGTACGCTGTCTGTCTCCGCGCAGGTAGACGCACAGGGCCCGGCAACCGGCTACTGAGGAAGCGATGCGTCCCATGCCATGGGCGACGGTATCTACCTGCACACGGCCGGTGCGGCTCCGTCCGCCCTCCGCAAAGATCAGCGCCGTATCACCACGCGTCAGAAGGTGTTGCACATGGCGCAGCACCTTCGATACATCCTCGCGTCGTCCTCCCCGGCTGATGGGCATGCACTTGGTCAGCCATATCGCCAGCTGGCTGATTCTGCCCGAAGCGAAATTTCGCGTCTCGGGAAGATTCCACGGTACCCAGCGGTAGTTGAATACGGACCACCACGTCCCGCCCAGGGCCCAGGCCACGAGCGCCGAATCCACCATGGTCAGGTGGTTGGCGCAGATCAGCACGGGACCGTCCGATTCACGTACCATCGCACGGAACCGCCGCCGCAGGCGCGTGGCATTCTGGATCCGATAACCGAGCAGGTAGCGCATCGTAAACGTGGTTGCTGGAATCCAGAAAAACGACGTGAAGCGGCTGACTTCGCGCTGCAGGAACAGCATGACGCGCTCGCGGCGGCTAAGCAGCTCGCTGGGAGCAGTCATGGCAGGTGTCAGCCGACCTTGGCTGCGATGAGGTCTACCGCGTCACCGATCGTGTTGACCGAATCGGCATCCTCGTCCTCGACTTCGATGTCGAACTCGTCCTCAAACTCGAGGATCACGTCGACGAGTCGAGCCGAGTTGACCTTGAGATCATCAAGTATGTTCGTTTCCAGCTTTGCCTCGGCAAGGGCGTCTTTGTCCTTGGCAAACGGACGGACGATCTCGACTACTTTGGTAAATATTTCTTCTCGCGTCACGCGCGTCTCTCCTGGTCTGGACCTTCTTGGTTGTTGCGAGCCCCAACGCCCACTCTACACCGTTGTAACCGGATCCGCCCACTTCCGAAAGACGATGCACGCATTCACATCGCCAAATCCGAATCCCGCCTTGATGATCGTCTTCAACTCGGGCATGTCCTGCGTGCTATGAGGAATCGATGCTGCAAACGGTTCGATCTCCGGGTGTACGTCCTCGCAGTTGATGCTTGGATGAACATACCCACCCTGTAACATAAGCAGGCATGCCACCGATTCCAGCGCTCCCGCTGCGCCCAGTGCATGGCCGATCATCGACTTCGTCGAATGAATCAACGGAAAGTCATCAGGACCCCGATTCAAAGCGATCGACCAGTTCTGGACTTCTCGTGGATCCGCCCCCGTGGCGGTCAAGTGGCCGTTGATCAAGTCGACTTCATCGGGATGAATATCGGCGTCAAGTATTGCCTGACTGATGCAGCGTTGCACGCTGACCGGATTCGGAGCGGTCATACTGCCGCCGTTCCGGTGTCCGCCACAATTCACCGCACCGCCCAGGACTTCCGCGTAGATACGGGCGTCACGTGCGATCGCGGTATCGAGGCTCTCGAGATGCAGAACGCCTGCACCGCTGCCGGCGATGAATCCGCCGGCTGTCGCACTGAGCGGCCGGGACGACCGCTCCGGTTCGTCGTTGTGCGTCCGGCAGAGAACTCTCATCGAATCGAACCCCGACCAGATATAGTGGCTGGCTCCCTCCGATCCACCACACAGCATGCGGTCCGCGAGTCCGTATCGGATGCGAAGCATGCCCTCGAAAATCGCCTCGCTACCCGTACTGCAAGCGCTGGAATTCGACGTCACCTGATTGCCCAGCGCGAGCTGGCCGGCAACGCGCGCAGACACACCGCTGGTCATCACCTGCTCGACGAGCGTGCTGCCGAGGCGTCGGACCTTTCCAGCATCGACCATCGGCACCAGTCGTTCACCGACGGTGTCGAGGCCGCCGATCCCGGTGCCGATCACAGCGCCCGTGTCCCAGTACACGTGATCGTCACCCAGCTTTGGACGTTCGAACCCTGCGTCCGTCCAGGCGTCGACGGCCGCGATGCAACCGAACCGATGGCTCGAATTCATCGCCATGAGCTCGTCTTCATCGAAATAGCGCTCGGCTATCTCGTCGGTTCCTTCGGGAACGCCAGCGACCGTGCAAGCGAACTTCGACTCTGCCATCGTCTCGTTATGGCGGAGGCCGGATATTCCCGCTCGCAGTGCGCCGTCGTATGCCTCCAACCCGACCGCGTTCGGTGCGACGACTCCCATGCCTGTAACAACTACGCGCCGATTCACAACGCCACTCCCATTCCCGAAATTAGTGCGGAACAAACAAGCGATCCGTCGGCCAGCCGCATTTCGGCCTCGGACCGGAGTTTGCCCCGTCGATAAAAGACTCTCTCAGCGTGAATTTCCACTTCATCTCCCGGGCGGACAACACCCGAAAATTCTACTTCCGCGTCGACGAACAGGGCGACACGTTTCCGTACTTCGTCCGGCCCGCTTTCGAGTGCCAGCAGGTAAATGCCGAGCGCCACGACACCGACCTGGGCGATCGACTCGAGCAGGATCACTCCCGGCGTGACCGGATTGCCGGGAAAGTGGCCTCGGTAAAAATCGGCATCCGCTCGAAACGTGTAACGCGCGCTGATCGAATTCTCATCGACAGCCAGGATTTCGTCCACGAATCGGAACGGCTCCTGCTGCGGCAACAGGTCGAGCAGTTCGTCCGGACGAAGCTGTACCCCGAGCGCCTCGCTCATGCCTCCATGCGTCCACCGCGCGAGTTCTCCGACGGCCACGGGTAGTCCGGATAATCGATGCCTCGAAATACGCCCACCTTCGCGCGTTTGATCGTGTAGATCTCAGACCCGTCCACCAGGACGCGGGCATCCCCGATCGCGATCGCCGAAGTTGCCAGCTCCTGGTAGCGACCGATTTTCACTTCGTACCTTACGACCGCGTCATGCGGTCGGATCTGCCCTGAAAACTCGACCTCGCCACAACCGAGTGCCCGGCCCGTGCCCAGGGCACCTCTCCAGGCACAGTAAAAGCCGATCAACTGCCATACGGCGTCCACCCCGAGACAACCCGGCTGCACGGGGTCTCCGATGAAATGGCACTGAAAGAACCATGCGTCGAGTTGGACGTCCTGCTCGGCAACGATGTGTCCGCGCCGGCCGTCCGCCGTAATCTCGAGAATGCGATCCACCATCATCATGGGCGGAACCGGCAGGCGGGCGGTGAAGTCTACGGGCGCGTCGCTCACAAGCCGTCCGTAGGCCATCGCGAGCAGCTCGTCCTTGTTGAATTGGGAGCGCTCGCGGAACTCGGCGTACGTCAAGCTGCGTCTCCGAATCGCATCATGTATCCCGACCAGGTGAGTCCGCTGCCCACACCGACGATGGCAATGTCGTCGCCGGATTCCCAGGCGCCCCAGCGCATCGACACGACGCCCGGCGCACCGGCAGCACCCGTGTTTCCGTAGTCGACGACATTGTGATGGTGTCGGTCTTCGGCGATGTCAACCTGGCGGCACACGGTCTCGAGCATCCGCAGGTTTGCCTGGTGGCCCACGAAATGGAAACGCCGATCGTCCTCCTCGTGGGCTTTGCGGAGCTTCCGGAGAACGCGGATCGTCTTCTTGATCGCGAACATCTGGACGGTTCGTCCCTCCTGTTCGAAGTGACCGAAGTGTGGGACGGTCACCTTGTCGGCGCCTGCGGGACTCGACTCGAGCACGTTGCCAAATATCTCGATCCGTGACGGAACCCGGGTCGAAACGACGGCGGCGGTCGTTCCGTCGCCCCACAACACGGCGGCAGTCCGGTCGGAATAGTCGACCGTGGTCGTGAGGCTTTCGGGTGTTACCATCAGCACGAATTCCGGCACGTTCTCCAGCCGCATCATCGACAGCATGTACAGGGCGACGTGGAAGCTCGTGCATGCGGAATTGATGTCGAACGCGGGCGCCTCGATGCCGAGCCGCTGGGCGATCATGCACGCGTCGGCAGGAGACATGTGATCGGGACAGCAGGATCCGGCGATTACCATCCCGATGTCGTCGGCCGAGATGCCGGCGCGCTGGAGCGCCATGTTCGCTGCAATTTCTCCGGTGTCGGCGTGTGTGTATTCCGCCGCCTCGATCGCCTCCATGAGGTTCTGGTTGCGCGTTTCACGGATGTAGTCGAGCGGTAAAACGGTCCGGCGCGTTCCGATGCCGACCCGCTCTTCGATCCACTCCTCATTCGTGCCGATATCCAGATCTGTCAGGAACTGGTTGGTGATCTGATTCTCGGGATGAAAATGACCGAGACCGTGTAAGTAAAGACTCATCGGGACAATCCTGAAATGCGTTCCCCGCCGTCGACCCGGATAATGGCGCCATTGATCCATGCCGCTTCCGGAAGCGACAACAGATAGATGGCGTCTGCCACGTCCGCCGGCGTTGTCAGCCGGCCGAACGGGTTCCGCGTTCGTGCTTGTGCCTTCAAATTCTGGCTGCCCGGGATTGCTCGCAGTGCCGGCGTGTCCGTTACACCCGCCTGTACGATATTCGAGCGAATTCCCAGATGTGCCATCTCAACAGCGATCGATCTCGAAACTGACTCGAGCGCGACTTTCGCGGCTGCGACAGCAGCATACCCCTTCCAGGCCACTTCGTTGCCCTCGCTCGTCATGCCGAGAACCCGGGCGTCGGGTGCGAACAGGTCGCGATCCCGCAGTGCTTGCGTCCAGGTCAGCAGGCTGGTTCCCATCGCGTATACGGTCCGGGCGACGTCGCCGTCTTCGAGAAATAGATCCGCGGCGTAAGCTGGGGCTGCGGCAATGCTGGCGACACCGTCCACGGATTCCGCGAACAATTCGTCGGCGGCCTCGCGCACGGCTTCGGACGTCAGACCCAGCTTGTCGGCGAGCCGCTGTGTCGCCTCATCAGACTTTGGTGCCTCCGGACCGACGAGCCTGAGATTGCCGAACGCGATCGAGTGAAGCAGCAGCCGAACCCGGCCTTCAGGACCCATGGCGTCAGCCAGACCATCGAGGATTTCGGCCTGGATTTCTGAGTTCAGTGCGTCTTTGTTGAACGAAACGAACGACACGTTGCGCGAACGGATTTCGTCGAACTCGGGCTCGATCCTTCGCATCGCACCGCGCCGGTCACGATGTACGACACAGACGTTGAGTCCGTGGCTGGACAGTTTGTGCGCGGTCGCCAGACCGAATCCGCTGGAGCCGCCAAGGATCAACGCCCACTCGTGGCTGCCATATGGGCCATCGGACATCTATTCACTCCCGAAGAAATCACGTCATGCGAGAAACGGGAATCTACAACAATACACGGTCCGCAGGGGTCCGGCCAAGAAACTAGTAGGGGGTCTGCGCGAACCGCGTGATAATCGATTACGACCCGGATTCAAAACAGACGTGTATCGCGCCCGTCAATCTCCCAGCAGCCGGGCCACATTGCCAGCGTACGAGCTCCCGGAACGCACGGTGACTCCCGAGCGGAGGCCAATCAGATACTTGCCGTGGCCCCGGGGCTTCAACTGCACGATGCGATCGATGCGTACGATCGCTGACCGACTCACGCGCATGAATTCGTTCGCGGACAGTCGCTCCGCCATTCGTGTCAGCGTTTCCCGCAGCAGATGAGACTCGTCGTCGCTGTGAATCCGCACGTAATTGCCGGCGGCTTCCATGTATTCGACATCCGCAAGACTGACGAAGTGGATTCGTCCACGTCCGCGGATCACGAGCCGACCCGGATCCGTCCGCTGATCCGCCGCCTCGTCGAGCAGCGCCCGAAGCTGTGTCCGCACCTCGGAATTCCGCGACGTATCGCGGAGGTTTCCACGGGCCCGGGTGAGCGCCCGCTCGAAGCGATCGCGATCGAACGGCTTCAGCAGGTAGTCGAGGGCATGTACGTCGAAGGCCCGGATGGCGTAGTTGTCGTAGGCGGTGACGAAGATCACCGCCGGGGGCGGAACCTCGAGCCGCTGGAGCACCTGGAACCCGGTCAGCTCCGGCATCTGCACGTCGAGGAACACCAGATCCGGGCGGTCGCGCTCGATGGTCTCAATGGCCGTCAGACCGTCTTCGCACTCCCCGATTACTTCGACGTCCGGGTGGTCGGCGAGCAGCGTTCGCAGGCGCTCTCGCGCGAGCGGTTCGTCGTCGACGATCAGCGTGCGGAGCCGCCGCGAATCATTCATCGCGGAACGGGATCGTCAACCGAACGAGTGCGCCACCGGTGGGTGACCGAAGCAGCTCCAGCTGATGGTCGTCGCCGTACAACTGGACGAGGCGAGCGCGCGTGTTGGACAGGCCGACCCCGGAGTCCTGCTCTCCGCCTGCACTTTTCTGAGCTGACAGCCCCCGTCCGTCATCCTCGACGACAAGCTCGAGCCGGCCGTCCTTGCGGCGGCTGCTGATGCCGATCCATCCGGGGCCCGCTTTCGGCGCGATGCCGTGTCGGATCGCATTTTCGACCAGCGGTTGGAGGATGAGATTTGGTACCTGTGCGTCCAGGGTTTCCGGATCCACGTCCATCTCGATTTGAAGCCGATCTCCGAACCGGATGCGCTCGATCTCCAAGTATTGCTCCAGAAACTCCAATTCCTCCTTGAGCGGGACCTCCTGGGCGCCCGCGCTGTCGAGCGTAATCCGCAGCAGGTCGCTCAGGCGCGTGAGCATCCGCTCGGCGGCATCCACGTCCCGGTGCATCAGGGTCGTGATCGCGTGCAGCGTGTTGAACAGGAAATGAGGATGAAGCTGCATCTTGAGCGCCTGGAGCCGCGCGTCGGCCAGGTGCGCCTCGAGTTGGGACGCGCGCACCTCCCGTTCGCGGCTGCGGCGGGAGAACTCGAGCAGGTTCGCGGCCCCGACGATCATCCAGTAAGTGATCACGTTGTAGTGGAACTGGCCGACGAGGAAGTTCCGGCTGAGCGTTCGCGTGGGGAAGAACTCGACCCACTCCCCGAGCAGGTGCTCCAGGGTCGAGTGGGCGAGCGCGAGCGCGAAACCGGCGAGAAGGAGCAATCCGACGTTGCGGCGCCAGCGGCCCTGGTCGAACGGAAGCCGCGTCGCCAGCCACAGGATGGCCGGAGCAAGGAAGGCCCACAAATACCAGGAACTAAGCGCCGGGGCGAGCGAGCGTGCCCAGCTGATCTCGTTGTCGGGGTATGCGTTGTACGTCAGGTAAGTCCGGGATGCGAAGAACAGCGCCAGGGCGGTGGCCGCCGCGAACAGCAACGCCCACCGCCGCAGCCATCGGATCACCGTGATCGCAGATGTTCCAGCGCTTCCGCTGCGCTCGTGCTCCGGGGATTCAGTTCCAGCGCCTTCTCGTACATCTCGATCGCCTGCCGGGTCTCGCCCAGCGCCGCGTATCCCTCTCCCAGACTGTCCCAGGTATTCCATGACTCGGGGTGGGTCTCCGCGTTGAACAGGAACAGCTCGATCGCCGTCTCCGGCGAGTTCCAGCGCTGAAGGTACTCGTAGCCGAGAGAGTTCACCGCCCGTTCCGTAAACATGAGCGAATCGGGACGTGCCCGCGCATCGGCCCGCAACGCGTCTGCTGCACCCCCGATGTCGCCGTCTTCCAGCATCGCAAGCACTTCGTCCTGCCGCGCGACCCCTTCCGGCGCAACGCCGTTCACGCGGCTCCATACGTAGGCGGACAGCGCCATGACCTCCGGAAAGCTGACAGACATGCCTCCGTTCGGGTTCATCTGGAAGGGGCGCGGCGTTATCGCCTTCATTTCGCTCCGCTTGACGCCCCAACGGACGGTTTCCATGATGCCCTCGAAGTCGCCCTCGCTGTGCAGCCACTCTTCGTCGGTCAGATTCGGTCCACGTCGTCCGTCGCCGCGTGCTCCGACGGCGTGGCAGATGATGCACGACCCTCCATTGAACAGACGGCCGCCTTGCTCGATCATGGCCTGGAGCTGCGTCTGCGGTATGGTATCGGTGAAGCTGATCGCCTCCGCCTCGTCCACTTGCTGGGCCGCAGCCGGGGTAGCCCCGGCGATGACGAACACCGCCGCGGCGGCTGCTCCAAGGTCTGCCTTCCTCATACTCTCCTCCAAACTCGGTTCGAGTCGGCGCGCTGAAACGATCGAATTCTCGCAGCTCGTATTGCGGAGTCTCCGTCCACGAGACAAGCTCGCAGGGACGAGCGGTGCCGGGGGTGGGGCGGAAGACCTGCCCGACGGGACGAAGTCCGGGACCGTTTGCTCATTAAGCCGACATTCGTCACCCTCAGAGAACGGGGCGGCGGATTTGCCGAGCTCGCTGATGCTGTTCTCGCAAACTTGAATCACGGAGATCTCGAATGAGCAACGAGTCCGGCGAGCGACTGATCTGGCACCGAGCCCTCGCGGCAGACGAGCTGCCCGAGGGACGCGTTTCCCAAGTGACCTGCGAGCAGTGGACCGTGTGCATGACGAATGTCGGCGGCACCTACGCGGCGCTCGACAATCGGTGCCCGCATCAGGGGGGACCGCTCGGTGAAGGATCGATCGAGAACGGGATGCTTCGCTGCCCATGGCACGGCTGGGACTTCGATCCACTGTCCGGAAAGCCGCCGGGCGGATTCGACGACGGCGTCCAGACATACCCGGTCGAAGTGCGGGACGATGGTGTCTACGTGGGATTTCCAGCGCCCGACGAACACGTGCGCACGGTGTCCGATCTCATGGCAGAGACGATGGCCAACTGGGGTGTCCGCTGGGTCTGGGGCATGGTCGGCCATTCCAATCTCGGGCTCGCCGATGCGCTGCGGCGCCAGGAGGAAGCTGGCCGGATGCGCTACATCGGAATCCGACACGAAGGAGCGGCGTCATTCGCTGCGTCCGCATATGGCAAGCTTACGGGTCGGCCGGCCGCGTGTTTTTCGATCGCGGGTCCTGGCGCAACGAATCTGCTTACCGGCTTGTGGGATGCGCACGTAGATCGGGCGCCGGTCCTGGCCCTGACGGGGCAGGTAGATTCACAGGTCCTCGGCCCGGGAGCGTTTCAGGAAGTCGACCTGCAGGCCGCTTTCGGCAGCGTTGCCGTCTGGGGGCAGACAGTGCTGCCGGGCAGCCGCCACGCCGAGCTGGTGAACCTGGCGTGCAAGCACGCGATTCTCGAGCGTGGCGTCGGGCACCTCATATTCCCGGATGAAGTACAGACGATGCCGGCTGGGGAGGCGAAGGCGGGCGAGCCGGAAGGCCGCGTTGCACAACGGGAGATCACGCCGCCCGCCGAGGCGTTCGAGGCCGCGGCTGACCTGCTGCGCGAGGCGAAGCGTCCGGTCATCATCGTCGGCCACGGGGCGCGCTTCGAGATGGACGCCGTTACCGCCCTGGCGGAAAAACTCGACTGTCCTGTGATCACCACGTTCAAGGCTAAGGGCCAGATTTCGGATCGTCATCCTCTGGGCTGCGGTGTGCTCGGCCGTAGCGGCACGCCGATCGCCAGCTGGTTCATGAACGAGGCCGACCTGCTGCTCGTGTTCGGTGCGAGCTTCAGCAATCACACGGGGATCACGCCCAAGATCCCGACGATCCAGGTCGACTTGGATCCGATGATTCTCGGCAAGTTCCACGCGGTGACCGTGCCGGTGTGGGGCGAGATCGGCGTGACCGCGAAGCTGCTGCTGGGCGTCGTCGCTGATTCATCGGCCGCGACCAGTCAGCGGGAGGAAGTCGCAGAGCGCTGGGCAATCTGGCGGGACGAGAAGCAGAGTCGCGAAGCCGATGACCTTGGGAAGGGCATAAGTGCTGCAGCAATCTTTGCGGCGATGAACCGGACCGTACCGGGTGACGCGATCATGCCGGTCGATGTCGGGAACAACACGTACTCGTTCGGCCGCTACTTCGAATGCACGGGCCAGGTCGTTCTGATGTCCGGCTACCTCGGGTCGATCGGATTCGGGCTGCCGGCTGCCCTGGGCGCCTGGGCCGCAACACAGGAGGAGGGCACGCCATTCTCCGGGCGTCCGGTGGTGTCGGTATCGGGAGACGGCGGGTTCGGCCAGTACATGGCCGAAATCATGACAACCGTGAAGTACGGGATGAACCTCACGCATGTCTTGCTCAACAACTCGGAGCTTGCCAAGATTTCCAAGGAACAGCGGGCCGGCCAATGGGACGTGTGGCAGACTTCGCTGGTCAACCCCGATTTCGCGGCTTACGCGACGAACTGCGGGGCGCTGGGTATCCGGGTGACGGAGTCGGGCGATCTGGATGCCGCGTTGACCAGGGCGTTTGCCCATGATGGGCCGGCACTCGTTGAAATCGTCTCGGATCCGGCGCTCATCTAAGAACTCGCCAAGGAACGGAAACGATCTCATTGGCTCAGACTAACTCAGGCGACCACGGCACCGTCGACGAGCCGAAGGGGAAGTACCTTGCGTTCATGTCGCTTGCCGCACTCGGAATCGTGTACGGCGACATCGGTACGAGCCCGATCTATGCATTCCGCGAGTCCCTGCACGGTTCGTACGGGCTCGCCCATACCGAGGCGACCGTGCTCGGGATTCTGTCGCTGATCTTCTGGTCGCTGATCATCGTCATTTCGATCAAGTACCTCGCATTTGTCATGCTGGCCGACAACCGGGGAGAAGGCGGAATCATCGCACTGACCGCACTCGTCAGCCCGCGTTCCCGCGCGGCGGAGGGCGGCCAGAAGTTGCTGATCATGGCCGGCCTGTTCGGCGCCGCCCTGCTGTATGGCGACAGCATGATCACGCCGGCGATCTCGGTGCTGAGTGCGGTCGAGGGCCTGGAATTCGTCACGCCAGTGTTCGCGCCCTACGTGATCCCGATTACCGTGCTGATCCTCGTCGGATTGTTCGCTCTCCAGAGCCGTGGTACGGCCAGAATTGGCGTGATCTTCGGCCCCATCGTGCTGGTGTGGTTCCTGACACTCGGTGCGATGGGCATAAGCAAGATCATCGAGAACCCATCCGTGTTCGTGGCGATTAACCCGGCCTACGCCGTGCAGTTCTTCGCCGAGAACGGGGTGAAGGGCTTCCTGGTGCTGGGCAGCGTGTTTCTGGTCGTTACCGGCGGCGAGGCGTTGTACGCCGACATGGGACATTTCGGCACCCGGCCGATTCGGCTGGCCTGGTTTACGATCGTCCTTCCGGGTCTACTGCTCAACTACTTCGGCCAGGGTGCGATGGTCATCGCCCACCCCGAAACGATCGAGCATCCGTTCTTCATGATGGCGCCAAGCTGGGCTCTGATCCCGCTGGTCGCGCTGACTACCTGCGCCACGGTGATCGCGTCACAGGCGGTGATCTCGGGCGCGTTCTCTCTCACGCGACAGGCCGTGCAGCTCGGCTATCTGCCGCGGGTCGGGGTCAACCACACGTCAGAAAAGGAAATCGGACAGATCTACATTCCCGGCATCAACTGGCTGCTGATGCTTGCGTCGATCGGCCTGGTCATCGGCTTCCGCACATCGAGCAACCTGGCTTCGGCCTACGGCGTGGCCGTGACAACCGACATGGTATTCACGACGATCCTGTTCGCGTTCGTGGCGCGGCAGCGGTTGGGCTGGCCGCCGTGGGCGGCGGCCGCGATGATCCTCGCCTTCCTCGGCATAGACCTGGCTTTCTGGGGCGCCAACCTGCCGAAGATTCCACATGGAGGCTGGTTCCCGCTGCTGGTGGCCGCCGGCCTGTTCGTCATCATGACGACGTGGCGGCGGGGTCGGTCGGCACTCCACAAGATGATGGGCGAGCGCACGATGCCGGTGGAACTGTTCCTCAAGAGCATCGAGCGGAACCCTCCGGTTCGCGTGACCGGTACGGCGGTGTACATGCACGGCGGCCGCGACGCGACTCCGCCGGCGCTGCTCCACAATCTCAAGCACAACAAGGTACTCCACGAGCATGTGATGCTGATGAGCGTGCACACAAAAGACGTACCTTATGTACCCAAGACCGAGAGGATCGAATTCGAGGAATTGGAGAATGGTATCGTCCGGGTCGACGTGTACTACGGATTTGCGCAGAATCCGCACATTCCGGCTGCTCTCGCCAACGCCGATGCCCAGGGTCTGTTCGACTTCAAACCAATGGAGACGACCTATTTTCTGGGTCGGGAGAGGCTCATCGCCTCGAAGAAACCACCGCTGAGGCAATGGCGGGCCTGGCTGTTCGTAGTCCTTTCACGTAACGCGACGGGCGCCACCGACTTCTTCCAGTTGCCGCCGAACCGCGTGGTCGAATTGGGAACGCAGTTGGAGATGTAGGGATTCCCGCCCGACTACTCGTGCCTCAGGGCGTCGATCGGATCGAGGAGGGCGGCCTTCCGGGCCGGATAGAATCCGAAGAAAATTCCGACCGTCGCGGAGAAACCAAGGGCGAGAGCCACGGTTTCCGGTTGAATCAGCGTACTCCAGCCGGTCAGTTCGGCGATTACCCTCGCGCCGGCGAATCCGAGGGCCACGCCGACGAATCCGCCTGCCAGGCTCATCACGACGCTCTCGATGAGGAACTGCGTCAGCACATCGCCCCGCCGCGCACCCACGGCCATCCGGATGCCGATTTCTTTCGTTCGCTCCGTGACGGAGACGAGCATGATGTTCATGATCCCGATGCCGCCGACCAACAGGGAGATGCCGGCGATCGAGGCCAGAAGGATCGTCATGACTTCGGTCGTGCCCTGGGCGGCGTCGGCCAGTTCGGTCTGGTTGCGGACCGTGAAGTCGTCTTCTTCCCAGTCAGCCAGTCCATGGGATTCCCGCATGATGCCGCGGATTTCTTCCGTGGCGGCCTGAATGTCACTTGGAGAGAAAGTGCTGGCGATGATCTGCGGAATGAAGCTGCGGCCGGCCAGGCGGGTTTGAACGGTCGTATACGGGGCGATGATCACGTCGTCCTGATCACGTCCTTCCGCCGTCTGTCCTTTCGGTGCGAGTACGCCGATGATCTGGAATGGTACGCCGCGCAATTGGATGCGCTGCCCCACGGCATCACCGTCGGGGAACAGGTTGTCAGCAACCGTCTTCCCGATGACGGCGACTTTGCGCATGGAACGCAGGTCGGACTCCTGGAAGAACGAACCGTCTTCTACGGGCCAGTCACGGATCATCGGATAGTTGCTCGCGACACCGTTGATCATCGTGCGCCAGTTCCCGGTTCCGCCGATCGCTTGCGTAAACGTCATGATCATCGGTGAGGCGCCGGACAGGAGAATAGCCTCGCGCGCCAGCTTCTCCGAGTCCTCCACCCGCAGGCGGTTGAAGCTGCCGGCACCCCCGCTTACACCACCGGCTGAACTCGAGCCTGGGGTGATCACGAGCAGGTTCGTGCCCAGGCCCTCGATCTGCTCACGAATCTTGGACTGTGCGCCCTCTCCCACGGCGACCATGACGATCACTGCCCCGACGCCAATGATGATTCCGAGCATCGTCAGCAGGGTGCGCATCCGATTGGCCAGAATGCTCTCTGCCGCGACCAGGATCAGACTCGAGGATCTCATGTCGTCGTGCTCCTCAAAATCTCGCCCCGCCGCGTCCGCGCCCGCCGCCCTGTTGCTGCGGCTGGAACGGATTCGTGCTGGACCCGGAAGTGGACCTTCCCGCCGTGATCGCAGCAATCACCTGAAGGCCTTCCTCCAGGTTGCGCCCGAGGATCTGCGTGTACTGGCCGTCGGTGATCCCTTTGCGCACCCGCATGGAAGTCGGTAGGCCTGCATCATCGAGGTAATACACCGTGGCGATGTCGTCGCGATTGAACCCGCTTCCGCCGCGCCGTCCTTCGCCTCCGCCGCGCTGTCCTTCGAAGCCACCGGGCCGGCCCCCACCAAAGCCACCGGGCCGGCCCCCCGCACCGCCCTCGCGGCCCTGGCGGCCCTCGGCTCCCGGGAATCCGCCGGACCGTTCCGTAGCCTCGCTGCCGGGTTCGCTCTCCGCCTGGCGCTGCTCGAACTCCGCCCGCCGCCGCTCCATCATCCCGGCCAGCATCTCCTCGGGAGGCCGGAATCTAAGCGCGGCGTTCGGGACCTTCAGCACTTCCGAGACCGTCTGGACGAGGAATTCCACCGTTGCGGTCATGCCGGGAATCAGCCTACCGTCGTCGTTGCGCACGTCGATCGCGACCGTGTAATTGACGACGTTCTCCTGCACTCTCGATTGCAACCGGACCTGCGCTACGGTTCCCGTGAAAGTGTCATCGGGATACGCCTGCACCGTGAATCGAATGTCTTGTCCCTCCTTGACGAACCCGATGTCGCTCTCGTCCACAGATGCGAGGATCCGCATCTCGGACAGATCATTGGCGATGAGGAAGAGTTGAGGCGTGGACAGACTGGCGGCAACGGTCTGGCCCGGATCGACATTTCGCTCGATCACTATGCCTGAGATTGGTGCGTAGATCGTCGCATACCCCAGGTTGCGTTGGGCGCGCTCGAGGCTGATTCGACTCGATTCGTAGGCGGCCTCAGCCGTGCGCATGTCGTATCGGGCCTGGTCGAATTCGGATTCCGAGACGAGTTGCCGTTCGAACAGCTCCTTCGTCCGCTCGAAATTCCGGTCGACGAACTCGTACTGCGCCTGCGATCGGATGAGGTTGCTCTGCGACTCGCTGACTGCGATTGCCAGCAGCGTCCGGTCGAGTTGCGCGATCACCTGTCCCTGTTCTACCTCGTCGTTGAAGTCGACGTAGATCTCGCTGACGATTCCCGACACCTGGGTTCCGACCTGGACGGTCGTCACGGCGTCGAGACTTCCGGTCGCGGACACCACCTGCTCCAGGTCACCCAGCTCCACGGTTACGAACCGGAAGCTGGAATCCTCGTTGCCGGACCCGCGTCGGGCCAACAGCAATACGGACACCAGGGCTAGAACCACCACGCCGATGATCGCCTGTTTTCTGCTCATCTCAGTTCTGTCTTACCCTTTACGCGTCAGCATGCACGGCCCGCCCGCCGGCCCATCGTCCGGTACTTAGACCACAGCAGGCCTGTTCTATTCCACTCCGGTCGAACCAAATCCGTCCGCTCCTCTAGCCGTACCCTGGTCGATGTGGGCCGTAATCTCGATCGTCGGACGCTCGAAGCGCGCAAACACAAGCTGGGCGATTCGCTCGCCCCTTGCGATGTGGACGGACCTTCGTCGCAGGCCGTCACTGAGCCGGGTGGCCAGACTTTCTGGCGGTCCCTCGAGATCTTCCGGGTCCACCTCCGCTGCCGCATTCATCAACACGACCTTGACCGGGCCACGATAGCCCGGATCGATCGTCCCGGGTGCGTTCAAGACCGTCAGCCCTTGTCTGAGCGCACGGCCGCTCCTCGGCCGAATCTGCCCCTCGATTCCGGGAGGCAGAGCGATCCGGATGCCGGCCGATACGGCGGCCCGCTGGCCGGGCGCCAGGATGATCGATTCGCACGCCACGAGATCAATTCCGGCGTCGCCATCACGAGCCGGCCGGAAATCTGCCTCATGCGGCGCGGCCGCATTGGGATGTTCGGGCAGGAGTTGGATGTGTACGGTCGGTCGGTTGGCGTCCATGGCGAAAACATAGTCTCCTGCCGACGACAGGACACTCCTGGCCCGTGGCCTCAACGACCAGATTTCCGATATGCGTTTCTTTCCCGCACCATCGCGTGTAGCATGGCTTTCGTCGAGAGGGTCGGCATTCCAGCACCCGGAGGATGACATGAGTGTACCCGATGGGATCATGACGGGCGTGAAAATCGCCACGTGGAGCGAACTCGAAGACCGGCAGCCCGCATACGCCCTGGTCGGCGAAGTGGACCTCGTCGTCGTCCGCCACGACGACCAGATCTCCGTGCTGTACGGCCGTTGCCTCCATCGCGGAGCGCTGCTGTCCGATGGCCACGTGGACGGCGACAACCTGATCTGCGGTGTGCACAACTGGGACTACCGGCTCGACACCGGAGTCAGCGCGTACAATAACTCGGAGGCGCTGCAGCGCTTCACGGCATGGGTGGATTCCGAGGCCGACGCCGTACTGGTGGACGAGTCCGAGGTTTCCGCGTGGGCCGAAGTACATCCGCAGCCTTACGACCGTGATGCGTATCTGGGACTGTACGCCGACGTCCATGGCACGCCCGAGGAGCCGCACAACCAATACATTCAGACGTTGGCACGCGACGGACTGAAGTCGTGGGGTCATCACGGCAAGGTCTCGGCGATGGGTGTGCCCGCTCCGGATCTGCCGGCATGGAACGACATTCAGATCCTCACTGCTCAGCTCGCGGAGCGACCGCTCGCCGATGACGCGGCGATCGATACGTCCCTGGTCATCGGGCCACGGGCGGCCCGCCCGCTCCAGCTCGACATTCCTCTGTTCGTGAGCGATATGAGCTACGGCGCGTTGAGCAAGGAAGCTAAGATCGCCCTGGCACGCGGTGCGGAGTTGGCCGGCACCGGCATCTGTTCGGGCGAAGGCGGCATGCTGCCCGAGGAGCAGGAAGCCAACTCCCGCTACTTTTACGAACTCGCATCGGCGAAATTCGGCTGGAGCCTGGACCGCGTGAAGCGGTGCCAGGCGTTTCATTTCAAGGGAGGGCAGGGGGCCAAGACGGGAACCGGTGGCCACCTGCCGGGAAGCAAAGTGTCACCGCAGATCGCCGAGGTACGCGGACTCGCGCCCGGTCAGGATGCCATCAGTCCTTCCCGGTTTCCCGACCTGGTCACGCCCGGCGATTTTCGTGATGTAGCCGAGCAGGTCCGCGAAGCCACCGGCGGCATCCCCATCGGGTTCAAGTTGTCGGCCCAGCACATCGAACGCGACCTGGACTTCGCTCTCGAACTGGGGGTCGATTACGTCATCCTGGACGGGCGCGGAGGAGGCACGGGTGCGGCTCCCGAGATCTTCAAGAACAACATTTCCGTGCCGACGATTCCGGCGCTGGCAAGGGCGCGCCGCCATCTCGATGCCTGTGAGGCCGACGGCGTATCCCTGATCATCACCGGCGGTTTGCGGACCGAGTCGGACTTCGTGAAGGCGCTGGCGCTCGGGGCGGACGGTGTTGCGATTGCCAACTCTGCCATCCAGGCGATCGGCTGCCTGGGAATGCGCGCCTGCCACACGAACAACTGTCCCGTCGGGATCGCCACGCAGCAGGAACATCTCCGGCAACGCCTTGTTGTCGAGGCGTCGGCGAGACGGTTGGCGAACTACCTGGAGGCGACGGTGGAGTTAATGAAGATACTGGCCCGGGCATGCGGACATTCGAGCCTGTCAGACTTCTCGGAAAACGATCTTACAACTTGGAAGCCCGACATGGCCCGGCTGTCGGGTGTGCGGTATGGAGGCGTCGCCTCCGCAGGCAGCGCAGCGTGATCGGCGGCCGTCCACTCGATGGTCTCACGGACGCGCGGCTTCAATTGCACTGGGCGGCGCAACTTCTGGCCAGATTCGGCGACGCACGCGTCGAGGCACGTTCCGACTACAGCCACAGCGCGTTGACCTGGGATCCCGAGGGAACCCGGTTCCGCGGCGAGCCGGATCCGTCCGGTCGGTGGTTGGAATTCGATCCCATCGGCCTCGTCTACCGGATGTCGGGACCCGGCGATGCATCGGCCGAGTTTGCGCTCCGGGGTCGCACACTCGATGAAGCATTCAGCTGGCTGGTGTCATTGCCCG
>SMVB01452703.1_pt1 | contig 20559 bp, 11 predicted proteins | sample 2456461 | NCBI WGS metagenome assembly SMVB01 (sample SAMN11095934, study PRJNA526329) | marine sediment metagenome | biome: Marine sediment; feature: Surficial sediment; material: Deep marine sediment; isolation source: Hadal surficial sediment | place: Pacific Ocean | collected 2014-05 | depth...
TCCCCCAACGCCAGCGCCCTCTCGATCAACTCTCTGCCACCCGGAACCGACGCACCGAACGCCTCATAGATCTCCTGGCTAGCCGCCACGAAGCTCTCCCGATCCACCTCGTTGACCAGCATGCCTGCCTGCTTCAGCTCTCTCAACAATCGAGCGTCCATCCGCTCTGCATTCGCAAACACGAACTCTTCGGTTGCCCGTGCCGTCTCCTCGAGAATCTGTCGCACATCCTCTGGAAGCCGGGCCCAGTGTTCCGCTCCTACGGTCAAGTATGCCGGACTGTAGACGTGCCTAGTCAGTGACAGATACTCCTGCACCTCGTGGAGTCCGGACGTGACGATGTTACTCAGCGGATTCTCCTGGCCATCCATGACGCCGGTCTGCAAAGCCATGAAGAGCTCGGAGAACGACAACGGAGACGGGTTCGCTCCGAACACCTCGAACACCTTTACGCGCCAGGGACTTCTCGGCGTGCGCAGCTTGAGTCCGCGCAAGTCGCCGGGTGTGACAATGGGCCGAGTATTGTTCGTCACGTGTCGAAAGCCGTTTTCCCAAACCGCCAACACCTTGTAGCCCTCCGCTTCTACGTGCGGCTCCAGAGTGGACCAGAACAGCTCTTCCTCGATACGCCGCATGTGCTGGCGGTCTCTCACCAGGTAGGGCATCTCGAAGAGGGCCAGCGCATCGACGATGGACGACAATACCGTTGACGTCACGGACATGTCCACCGTGCCCAGCTTGAGCTTCTGGAGCACCACTTCGTCCCCACCCAGGAGGCTGGACCCGAAAACCACGACTGTCGCCCGATCTCCCAGTTTTTCGTTGGCACGGCGGGCGAACTCGTCGGCCGACAGTCCGATTAGCGATTCGGGGGAGGCCGAGTGAGCCACCTTCAGCTCCAGGGGTCCTTCCCCCGAGCCGCATCCCGACAGGCCCGCCGTAAAGCCGAAAACCGCAATCCCCTGGGCGATCACGCCGCCCCGTGCCAGGGTCGTGGCCAGGACTCGTCTGAGCCTCCGGAATACGTCATTCATGGCGATTAAGATATAGCTCTTCACATAGGGCCCGCGAGGGTGCACATAGCGGGTTTCAGTTCTGGGCACCTATCTCATATCCGTTCGGCGGCTCCACGCCTCACGAAGTAACCGAATCCGGCCCTCGCGCAAGGCCGGATCGCCAGACAACTTCATCTCAAACATTATCCACTCGGAGGGTCTCATGCGCCCACCAGCAGTTCACGTTGTCTGGCTTCGATCGCTATCTGCACGCTGATGATTTCGGCCAGTCCGACGCACGCCCAGACGCCCACCGGCTCCCGCTGGTGGCCCTCCGAATGGGGGCCCGACGATCAGCGGGGTGCCGCCAACCGCCTCACCCCCGCCAAGGTTATCGAGGCAGTGGGCCTTATATAAGGAAGGGAAGATCTACCCGTGCCGTTCAAAGGCGCGATAGGACTCCCCGGGGAGTCCTATCGCAATCAAGTAGGAAGTAGGATGTGGGAAGTGGGAAGCACTTCCTACTTCCTTGGCTCACCACCGTCGAAAACCAAACTTATGATGGTCTGGCCGGCCTTCACCGGTACCTTGCGCTGCGCTTCAAGCACCCGGAGCTTGCCGGCCTCGGTCACGACGAAGAGGGGGAGGGCGGCTCCCCGATAGTGCTCGACGAATTCGTCGAACCCGAACTCGTCGGTTAGTCCCGTTCGCTTGATGGTGGCGCCCTGCGCAAACCGCTTCGTGATCTCGGCGTACGTCGCCACCGCGTCGAACAAGATCCGCCCCTGGAGGTGTGCCGGCATCTCTGTGAGGCGTCCTCCTTCGTCGGCACCCTCGGGGGCGAGCTGGTACACGTTGGATCGCTCGAAGATGTCGCTTGCGTGAACCGTCGCCAACGAGTTCACCTCGTCGTTGGGAGTCAGGGCGAGAAACCGTCCGATTCCGTCCAACTCCAGATCCTCAAAGGCGTATTCCGCCAGGATGTTATCGCATTTCGCTTCGAGCCCATCCTGACGCGCCTGGGCCACGTTCTTCCGATTGGAGTCCACCAGCGTCACGTCCACACCTTCGGCCTTCAACGCCTGCGCCACCGCACGAACCCAGCCACTCGCACCAAGCAGCAACATTCCTTGAGGGTTGGGTGTCGCCACACCAAGCCACCGTGCGACACGCCCCGCTCCCAGCCCGTAGAGGGCCACGGTTCCCACGATGACGAGGAACATGACCGGAGCGAGCTTCTCGGCTCCGGGATAGCCCAACTCCATCAATTCCAGCGAGAAGATCGACGCTATCGCGGCGGCGACGATTCCCCGAGGCGCCATGAAACCCAAGAAGATCCGCTCTCGCCACGTGAGAAACGTGCCGATGGTGGACAGGGCGACCGAAGCGGGCCGCACCACGAGTATCAACACCGCAAGGAACAACAAACTGCCGGGATCGGAGTACGCCGGATCGCTGATGGGGAGCCGTGCGGCGAGGATGACGAATAGCGCCGAGATGAGCAGCACACGGAGGTTCTCCTTGAACTCGACGATGTGCCGTACGGTGACGACGTTCTGGCTGGCCAAGGCACTCCCCATCACCGTCACCGCGAGCAGCCCCGACTCGGACAGGACGAGGTCCGCCAAGGAGAAGACCACCATCACTACCGCCAAGGTCACGGGGCTTTGCAGGAAATCGGGCACCCAGTAGCGCTTGAGGAGCAGCACGATCAGGCCGGCGCCGGCCAGCCCCAACGCGCCGCCGGCGCCCAACGCCTTCACTACACCCAGGACGGCGGCTGTGATTCCCTCCTGCCCTTCCCCCACGACGATTGCATTGAAGACCAGCACAGCGAGGATGGCACCTGTGGGATCGTTGACGATCGCCTCCCAGCGGATCGCCGAGCCGAGTTTGGCGGTGGGACGGATGTGCCGCAGCAGCGGAATGATGACGGTCGGACCGGTCACCACCAGGATCGCCCCGAGCAAGGCCGACAGGGGCCAATCGAAGCCGAGGAGGAAGCGGGCCGCTACGGCCGAGAGCACCCAAGTGGCCACTACGCCGATGCTCGCCAAGTTGCGTACCACACGACCGATCTTTGCCAACTCTGCGATGTCGAGGCTCAGACCACCCTCGAAGAGAATGATCGCGACCGAAAGCGAGACGATGGGAAACAGCGCTGCGCCGAGCAATTCGTCGGGATCGATCCATCCGGTGACCCCGCCTGCGACAAAACCGGCGAGCAGCAACAGAAAGATCGCAGGCAACCGCAAGCGCCATGACAGCCACTGGGCCGCTATTCCGATGACGACGATGCCGGCTAGGCCGATGAGAGGATGTTCCACTATTGCTGGATCACGTCATAACGGCCCAGTTTGCCATTGAGGTCCTTAGCGGTACCCATCGCTAGAACCCCTCATCGTACAGGTCTGCCAATTTCTCGAGCGTGTCACCGTAATTACCCGTCTCGTCTGCAACTCTTAGCGCAGCCAGCATCTCAGGCGGCGCCATCTTCAGATCGGCAAACGTCTTTTCGAGCGGCTGACCGCGGAGTTGTTGCGGCGGGATGCGCGCCACGTGCTCGGCAATGCTGCGACTCGCGGCTGAGTCCACGGCCAGCTTTACCACGCGATCCAACGGCAAACCAGACTCCACCCCCAAGGCCATAGCACGGCACATCCTCGCCAGGACTATTTTGGGTCGACTGCGGAACCATTGAGCCACCGCCAAGAGCACCGTGCCGCCGAATGCAATCGCAACGAACAGTCCAGCGGTTACCGTAAGAACATACCTCGTCACGTCGCCGAAGAAGAGAACGGGAAAGGGAAGAATGAAGATCGCCGCGACCATGTTCATCATCGGGTAGGCCATTTTCTTCTTCACCCACAACATCATACGATGCTCGGCTTGGAAGTAGGTGCCCAGGAGTTGGAGAATCTTTTCGAGACCACCGGCCTCTTCCCCCAACGCCAACAACGCCGCCTCGAACGGGATGAAGAGGTCGCGGCGTTCTCGAACCGTTTCTTCCAACGACTTCCGCTGCTGTGCACCTTGTAGTAGGTGTAGCCGCATCCGCTCCACCGTGGGCGAACGGCGAAACTCCCCGGCGGTGGAAAGCACCTTCTCGTGCGACAGGCCCGCCCGGTAACCCACGTGCCACATGCGATACAGCTCGGCCTTGTAGCGTGCGACATCCAACTCGTTCCAGGCACCTGCGAGCGAGAGACTCATATGTGTTCAAAAGTGTACGCTGAACTCGACCTGCGCGATGGCGCCGCCATGATTGCTGCCGAGTTCGAAATCGAACGTGGTCACACGCTCGTATCCTGCGAGCATCCTGATGAGAAATGATTGCCGTAGGGGTCGGTGGGTCCAAGACCCTACAACGCGGTAGCGGCGCTCCTGGGGCAGGGATTGGACTTTCCTAGGCCGATCAGGATCGAATGCATCGTTACTCCGACCTTCGTACGCAGCATTGAGCGACAGGGTGTTACTGTACGTCGCATCCCAGTTGAACTCGACATAGCCCGCCCGTCCCTCGGGACCCAGGATATTTCCCCAAAACAACCGATCGAACGTGAGGCCTGTGAGGAACTGAGAGTGACGATAAAGGCGGAGTCCACCGTATTGGTATTCGAAGGAGAAATCCAACCTCCCCGTTCGATCCACTCTGGGAACATAGATCCCAGCCAGGTAACCACTATCCTGGATAAGCCATTTGCGTATGTCGGATGGCGTGATATCGTCGAACACGGCCTCGCCGTAAAGTTGAAGGCCTCGTAGGCCCGGGACATTGACCCGGATATCGAAACCCCCGATCTTGTTCGAAAAGAACACATCTGCATCGGTCACGAATAGGTCGACGAGAAAGAGGTGATCGGTTATCCGCTTACCCAGCGACGCTTCGGGCGCACCCTCACCTCCGGCCTCCACCACGAAGCCCCCTCCAATCTCGAGCCACTCCACCGGCCTAACACTCACCTTGTAGCCAAAGATGTACGAATTCAAGAAGTGGCGAGAGTGGTCGGCCGCCGTAGTCGCAAAGAACAGCGACGCCTTGAAAGATCCGAGAAAACGAAAGATCCCGGGAGGCACGCGCGGCTCCGCATTCGATAGCTTGACCATGTCGAACCCGCGGGCATTCTCCGACAGCATCAAGCCAGCATGGCGGCCTTGTCCCCAAACCATGTTCGCACGACCGGCTTGAACGGCAAAGTTACCCAGCACCAACTTCCCGTACGCCTCTTGAACTGCAACGCCGTTGACATTGGCAGCGGAACCACGGACTTCAGAGAGCTGCAGCCGTGGATGAGCGTACACCGCAACCCGCCTCGACAGACGTGCCCAGTGAACAGTCTCGACCGACGCGGTCAGGCCGTCCACCAGCTTTCTGCCCTGACGATAACCCAGCATCGGGTTGATCGCTGCATCCACACCTCCACCGTTGGCTCGCACCAGCCGGGAAGGACTCCAGGCCCCAGTGAACTCAACATAGAGTTGATCGACGGAGCGAAACGCTGTAAGGGTCTCGAGTTCCGCACCGAATCGCCGCTCGAGTCGCTCTACAATGTCACGGACGTAATCAGAAGGTGTTGCGTCTAGTCGACTGCGGGCTTGCTGGGCGAAACGAGCAAAATCCAGCCGGGTGTACGGCCGCTGACCTACGATCCCGGGATCTACCAAACCAAACGACTTCAATTTCTCGAGATCGCGATATACCAGATCCGATGTTGAGACATTTACGGACGCCTGCCCCACAGCTTGGTGCGTACAAGTGAGGGTTATAAGCAGGCAAGCTCCGACAGATCGGATTACTCTCACAATCAGCGTCCACACAACCTTGTGTTGGTTCAGTTACTAGAGTGAACGTAATGGCGGTTGGCACAAGCGGATAGACACGACGAAGGTTTTTCGAGATGACTCTCGGCGTTATCCTCATGGCATCGCTATGGCATCGCTTTGCTACGGCTCACATCAACTTGCTTACCCCTGACCCCGGATCTTCATCGGCGTTCTGCTGCAGCGACGTCCACTGCACCTCTCGGTGGTCGAGGCCCAAGCTTGGCGTGTTATGAAACTTAGAACACGCGCACTCCGTCTTCCATAGAGATACCGACATTCACGTTTCGCACGGTAAATGCGGCACGGGAGGGAGAGCGTGGCGCGCCGCGGGAGATCGGCGACGCTGGCCGGGAGTCTCGAAGATCTGCTCCACCAGACCGGGCACGAGTACGCGTTTCTCGATCTGCGACAGATACCGTCCGGCGGCGAGTGGCTGAGAGAGCCGCTGTCGAGTCGTGCTATAGGTCACTCTCCCATGACGGCCGACTGGACCCGTGTCGCCGACGCGGTGTTCTTCATACGAGAGATGCAGCCTAGCACGGTGGCCCGGTAGGGCCCCTTACGCGATACGCGATCGACCGTCCCAGCTATTGGTGGTGGTCGTGCTGCTCGTAGTGTTTCCGAAGGAGGTCTTCGCCGAAATCGTCCTCCAAGTCGCGCCATACCGAATGCACGTGATTGGCGTTCCCCTGGGTGTTGTCGTACTCCAAGAGCACGGTCGGACCGTGCACCCGGTAGTAATGCCCTTCGCCGCGCCGCACGCTGCCTGCCCAGGCGAAGTAGAGGTTATCGATTCCGGCCTCATGGATCTTCTCCATTTGCGCCCGAGCGATGTCCGGTCTCGCGTTGTGGACGTACTCGCCGATCAAATACAGGAGTGCTTCGCGCTGCACGTCGTTCATCTCCGACGCCGGGAGTCCCTCGAATCTCTCGAGTCGCGCCTGCCGATCGTTGCCTGTGATGATGTCCCGGGGAGCCGAGTCGGCGATGATCGCCTTGGTCCGCTGGGCTTCATTTAGCAACGCGAGCAGCTCCCGCGCTCGATCTTCCTCCGCCCCCAAGAGCCGCCAGCCGGCGTACGGGCCGCCACGCACCTCGTGGGGATTGGATCCCAGAAACGATGGAGTCGTAACTGTCACGTCGTTCGTGGGCGACGTGAAGTTGAGGGAGATGTGGTGACCCTCGAACCGCCAACCCCACGGATCGTCGTGGCCCGGCGTCCCGAAGATCTGAAAATAGTAATCCTCCGGGTTGCGCCGAGTGCTGTTCGTGAGCGCGCCGAGGATCCCTTCCAACTGCATCACCCCGGTTGCCTTGAGATACCCCTGGGAGCTGAGAACGCTTTGCAGCAATGCATGGGCCGCCCTTCGCTGGTCCGGCGTCATGGCCTCGAGGGGCAACCCCTTTCGCTCACGCGGTACAAAGTGCCAGTCGAACCGCTCCTCGCCGTCAAACGGAAAGACGGCCCTGGTACGTGCCGCGTCATCCAAGGATTCGAGAAACGCCTGCGCCACTTCGGCGGCATCACCACCATACCCCAGCGTGAGTGGGCGCCACGGTCTGGAGTCGGACGATGTTAAGGAGACGGCAAAACAGACCGCGATGAGACCCGTGGGAACCCATTCAGTCTTTCCAGCGCGCATAGCAGACCTCCTGGTCAAGGCAAGGGCGGCGGGCACAAGCTGATAGACACGACGAAAGCGGTTGCCCCACCATTCAAAGAATACGTCACCGCTCGCCAATCGTCCTTCTCGATCAGTTCTTCTGTCAAGTCGTGCGGGGGATAGCGAATCTTTGGGCGAGCAAAGCGACAACTCTCGGCGTCATCCTCCTGGCATCGGCTTGCTACGGCTCACATCAACTTGCTTACCGCTGACCCCGGATCTTCATCGGCGTTCTGCTGCAGGGACGTCCACTGCACGTCTCGGTGGTCGACGCCCCAAGCTTGGCGTGTTCATTCGATCCCCAGCAATACACGACGCGGTTGGTGGTGACCCCGCAAGTATGATCCGCACCAACACTCACCGACCGGAACCGAAGCCGGCCGGAAACACGCGCAGGAACGGCACGGACATCGCCTGCACCCACCCGAGAGCCGTCTCCAAGCTGGCCGCTGCCATTGGCACCCCAGCAGTACGCCTCATCATTGGTCGTTATCCCGCAGCTATGACCACCTACACTTACCATCCGGAAGGAGAGGCCGCTTGAGACGGCCACAGGAACGGCACTGCTGGTCCTGCCGCCCGTGCCGAGTTGCCCAGTGCTATTGGATCCCCAACAGTACATCTCACCGCTGGTACTCACGGCGCAGGCATAGGCCAAAGCAGCGGCCACTGACCGAAACGTGACATCAGCGCGAACTGGTTCCGGGGAGGGATGAGCGTCCTGGTCTGTGGAACCGTTGCCGAGCTGCCCGCTCCGGTTCATGCCCCAACAGTACGCCTGGCCGCCAATGGTGACGCCGCAGGTGAAAAAGCCCCCGGCGCTTATCGACTGGAAAGCAAGCTGGCCGGAAACTCGAACGGGTAAGCTGGATCCGCGCTCCGTCCCGTTACCGAGGGCGCCAAGCGTGTTATCCCCCCAACAGTAAGCTTCGCCGCTGGTGGTCACGCCGCAGGTATGCCGAAAACCGGCGCTTACGGCGGCAAACGTGAACCCACCCCGGACAGGGGCACCAGCAGCAACCGTCGATCCGACGCCGAGTCGGCCCGAGGTATTACGTCCCCAACAGTTGAGTACACCGGCAGCCGTGAGGCCACATGTGTGTGCCGCCTGGTCGTTGTGGCCGCTGTCCAGGGCTTGGAACCTGACTCCACCGGCGACGGGCGCGGGCATGATCCGGTCAATGCGCGAGCCGTCGCCCAGCTGGCCTTCGCTGTTCGCCCCCCAGCAGTAGGCAGGGCCGCTCACAGTGAGGGCGCAAGTGTGCCGGACCCCGGCAGTTACAGCAGCAAATTCGAGAGCCGTCACCTTCAGCGCCGCGCCGCCCGCCGCCGGTCCACTCATGGCGTTGATCGTCGTCGATCCCCTTGCCCGCCCCCTTACCTGGCCCGTGGAGTTGACCGTGGCGACCAGCGTATTCGAACTGGACCAGGTAACCGTGGCGTCACCCACGGTGTGGCCGTTTGCATCTCTTGGTATGGCCGTGAAGCGGGTCGTGTCATCCTTCAGGATGGAATCAATCTCCCCGGTTACCTCGACGGTGAATGTCACCTGATTCACAGTGAGCAGGACCGACCCGGCAACGCCATCGGGTGTCGTGGCGGTGATCGTCGCCGATCCGTTCGCTACGGCTGTTGCGAAACCGGCGGTATCCACGGTGACCACCTGAGAATCTGAGACCGTCCAGGTGAACGCTGCGCCAGAGATAGGATTACCGCTCGATCCGCGCGCAACTGCGTTAAGCCGCACGCTGTCGCCAACCGCAGTGAGTGTGGCAAGCAGCCGGATGACTTCCACCGTCGCGACCGCCTCGGGCGGATCCACATCCTCCGCAACCAGTATGCTCACGGTCAGCTCAGTAGAACTGGAGACTCCGCCCGTCGTGGCCGTGATCGTGGTCGTTCCCGCTCCCGCCGTCACGACTTTCCCCATCCTATCGACCGTGGCAACACTGGTATCCGAGGAACCCCAGTTGAAGATCCGGCCGGAGAGCGTGTTGTTCGAGGTATCCCGCGCGATCGCCTCAAACTGAACTATCACGCCTAGGGCTGTCACCGTGTCTGAGGCCGGACTGATATCGAGGGCTGCGACCGCAACGCCGGACACCTCGCAATACGTGTAGACGTCCATGTCGCTCGGTGGTGATGGAATTTCCATCTCACCCCTGCGCACGGCACTCCAGGTTTCCATGCTCTCCACACACACAGCACCATTCTGAAAGGCCCACTCAAGAAAGCCATCGGGCGAATTCCGGACACTGCGGAGATTGGCTCCCGTCACACTCCGAATTTCGCGCCAGCCGCGGATATCCAACAGCGATGCCCCGATGAGGTTCACACTCTGAAGGTCGGCGCCTCGAACATCGCTACTGTCCAGTGTAGCACCAAGAAGCGTCGCTCCACCAAGACGGATATCGGCAAGCGAGGCTCCCCTGAGCGAGGCGTTACTCAAGTCAGAACCCGCGAAGTTGGATGACGATAAGACGGCACCATCGAGGTTGGCCCCACGGAGGTTGGCATTCCCAAAAAACGCAGCGCCAGCTCTGGCATATCGAAGGTCGACCCCCTCGAGATCAGCGGCCTGTATTAGAATGGTATCACCAGGCGTCCAGCCATCGAGTTTAGTGGATACCTGTTGCTCGGTAACGTCGGCATAGGCCCGATAACCTATCATCCGCAAGGTGGTCTGTAGTCGAGAGTCTACGGACTCTGACAACGGCTTCCATCCGGAAAACGCCGCGGCCGAGAGGAAAACAACGCCTGCGAGGCCGATGACAGCCGCAACACCCGGGGCCGTGCCCAACCCCTTCACCAGTTGGCTCAGTCGGAACGGAGTCTTCTCTTCGCCTCGCAGCGTCTCGGTTGCACCGCGATAAGACGCGAAGCCGAAGCCGACACAAGCCGCAACAAGGACGACATGCAACGCCGTTACCGGAAGGTCATGCCTCGGCACAAGTCTTGCCCAGAAGAGATAAAGCGTGAATGGCACAACCCACCACCCGAGCATCACTTCGATCATCGAGCGGAGTCGGGACCAAGACGAACGTTCCGCCGGCAGCCACGTGGCGTGGGAACGTATCAAGCCCGCCAGAGGCCAGGGGGCGAATACCTCATCTAGCCGTCGGGCGTCCGGGAACACGGCTGGGAGTTTCGCCAGTTCCCTGAAGACGCGCGGCGTATAGCGGTGGAATTCGACAAAAAACGCGAGCAGGAAAACCGGTGCCGCCCAATAGAAAACAAACGTGGGAATCTCAATCCCGATGATCGGCAGACGAAACGATGCAGCCCTGGCTATCAAGTTTACATCGGTCATTGTCGATATGGTCAGCCACGAATACGCACTCGCCGCCAACGTCGTGAGAAAGTACAGGCGGGCATTCTTCCACATTTCGGTGACGACCTTCAAGCCACGTAATCCTGTCATTCCTTCCGGTAGGGTGGTGCCCGCGAGATTCGCACCCGCCAGCTGTTCTTCTGTTACTCCTTGCGTCTCGGAGAGGTTCGCGTCCTGCAGATTGGTGTCCAGCAGTACGGCTTGAGTCAAGTTGGCGCCGCTCAGGTCGGCACCGGCAAGGTTCGCCCCGCGCAGATTGGCTCCCTCGAGGTTGGCCCGCTCCAGATTCGCCGCAGCGAGATTCGCTTGCTCCAGGTTGGCCCCTGCGAGATCAGCTTCAGAGAGGTACGCCTCCTGGGCGTTGGCCTTGGCAAGCAAGGCCTCCGACAGCCTGGCCTGGTAGAGGAAGCCCTGCTGCAAATTCGCTCGTTGTCCCACCGCACCGTCCGACTCAACCCACCGGCGGTGCGCTTGCAGCATCCCCTTCAGGTCGCCAAAGACCAACGAAGTTCGTCGAGGCCGTCCCTCGGAGGTTCCGCTGTCAGAACCCTCCGGCTCCGCGGTTGGTTCCAACTCTAGGTCCTTTATGTCATCGTCCTCGAAATCCGGAACAATGAACTCCAGCTCGTCATCAGTCACTGGATCTTACCCTCGTCGCGGTGCGAGTCGGCACATGTTCCTTGGAACGGCAGATGGCGGCGCGCACGGCAACTCTGGCCGATATTCAAGTGGGGATTCCAACCAACCCGTGCAGCAGCCCGCTGACCTCATCGAGCGATGCACCGAAACGATGTCCCCGGAAATCAGGGGTGTGGCTCTTGGGGATATCGCGAGGGAAACCCCCTCTCCCCGGATGTGGTGGCCCGTCTTGGAGTAGGGGACCATTCACGACCATGCCGCAGGAGCATCCAAGCTCGTGAATGATGAGCAGAAGGCCATCCCGCCGACGCCGAGGTCCCTCTTAAGGCCAGAGGTTGAACGAGGGCGGCCGTGAACACTTCGAGAGTGTCGGCCATGAGGAACGGCTCCGAATGTCACAATTGCTTACAAAATACAACCGACACGCCTCGAGGGCCAGTTTTCCCGCTTGGGCCGTGAGTCCCACTTCGCCCCGCACGCGGTATTTCGTCCCAAGAAGAGGCAACCGCCAGGGCCTCCGCGAGGCGGGTGGAGTCTAGGTGAATATCGAATATCGAATATTGAATATTCAATATTGAATATTGGACATTGGATATTCGACTGTCGTTCAGTCCGTGATCGTATAACGGAAGTACGTGGCAGGATTGCCCCGTGGCGTGAACCGCTCGCCGCGCCCCCAACCACCCTCTTCAATCCCGGCGTTGTTTGCCAAGCCGGCATGCGCCGCAACGATCACTTCGTCACCCGGCGAAACCCCAAGATCGGCCAACGGAATTACGTATGCAAACTCGGGCACCGTGGGCGCGTGCGCGGTCCGGTGAGGAAACCGCCCTACGATCGGAATGCCGGCTTCTCCCGCACGCGGTATGCTATCCAACGAAGACGCCACGACCAACTGAGTCTCTGCTAGTCTCCAGCCGTCGGCCGCCCGGAAGGTGACCCGCAGGTCATCACCCTGCACCTCGAGACACACCTCGCCGACGATCACCGCCGATGGATCCGGTTGACCAGCCACCAACTCCACGCACGTCTCGTCGTTCAGCACTGCGGGCCCGGCGAATACCGCGAGGAAACCCGGAACAGCCAATGCTGCGTATCTCATTGAATTCCTTCACCTCGGTGCAGCAGATTTCCGACGGTAGAGAGCACGGGCTGTGACTAGTAGATCGGTGTCACCGGCATGACCACGGCTGCTCCCCGCGTGTTGCCAAGCTGGAGCACCATCGCCGCAACAGTCCCGCCTTCCACCGTCAACGTTCCCTGAAAGTTTGCCAACGATGCGCGGGGAAAGATCTCTTCGATCCGCTGCGCGGCATGGCCGTTCGCCGGAATCCGAATGGAGGCAGTGCCTCCTGAAACCGCGCGCCCGCTCGCATCGCGTAGGGTCAGGTCGAGCGTTACATCCGCGCCCGTACTGTGTAACGCGACCATCGTTGTCACGCCCGCTTCTTCATTGCGCTTGACCGGCGAGATGAACCCGTCGATGGCCCGGCTCGTTGAGACGCCCACCCGTCCCACCCCGGGAAACCCGATATGCAGCAGCCCACCGTCAAAGCCCTCTTCGGTGAAAACCACGCGCGCCGACCCGGTCACCATCGCCCCCTCGCCGCTCGTGGTGAACACCTGCGTCCCTGCCGTCAGTGTCAGAGGTACGCTGCTGACGGATCCGAGTCCTTCGAGGTCAATCTCCCACGGGTTGCCGGCGTCGTCGAAAAAGTCCAGCCTGCCTCTGACAGTATCGCCCTGAACTTGGGGAATGTTCAACAACATTATGGAGGACACCACGCCGTCCCCGTTGGCGATATGAGGGAAGAAGACTGTTCCCGTCAATCCGGTCGGCACATACGGGATGAGAGGAGACATGAGGACTTCATCGCCGCCCGATCGCAGTTGCACTGCGGCGGCGGCCATTGGCCCTCCCTCGATAACGATGAAGCCTTCGAAGTCTGAAACCCTCGGAAACAGCTCGTGCACAAAGCCCGTGAAACGGGCGTTAGCGGGCACGGGGATGTCAGTCGCTTCGCCTCTCAAGGTCAGCTTCAGGGATGTTTCCGTGGCACCGTTCATGATGGTGATGCGTGTGCTGATACCGGCGTCGCGATCGATCGCCGCCGGGGCAATGAAACCACTCAGGAACTGGCTCTCCGCAACACCTACGCTGCCCAACTCCGGAAGGGCCGTTTCGACCACGCCACCAACCGGTCGGTCGGCCTGTATACGGACGGATGCCCGCAGTGGCTCGCCCGATCCAGCCGTTGCAAGATCTATGCTCCCCAACGGGGGAATGCTGATGGTGAAACTGGTCTGCGGAGCATTCCCGTTGATTGCTACGGCGAGCGGCGTGCCATCGTCGGCCACGAAATCGACTCTACCACTGACAGCGTCGTCTCGTGAGGGATTGGTGAGATGCAGTACGGAAGAAACACCGGCTCCCATGCTGATGTCCGCGAAGAAGTGCATATACACGATCTCCTCGAACCCGGTAACGGCATACACGCCGCCGGTCAGGGGGTCGGCGAGAAGAAACGCGTTTACGGAATCAGAAAAGCCCGCTATCGGCGATATATCGCCCGGGTCGAAACCGTTCAGTACTAGCGTATCCGAACTCACCGTTATGGTGGTGTCGGCAACCGCGGTTGCGGAGTCGGTGACCGTCACAACGGTGTCCATTGTCGTGCCCCCATCCACCGTCTCTATCCGGTCACGAGAGACATCCCCCGCCCTCAGCATGACGACATCGCTGCCGGGCCCGCCGGCGATCTGGTCGGTACCGGTACCCCCAAGCAGCCAATCGCCACCGGCGTCTCCGTTCAGGACGTCGTCGCCCGGACCACCCCGCATATAGTCTGAATCCGGACCTCCCCGTAGGTCGTCGCTCCCCGTCCACCCGAAGAGCGTGTCGGCACCTGGCCCGCCGCGCATCACATCGTCCCCTTCCCCACCACTGAGGAGGTCATTCCCCGCGCCGCCGCTAATTATGTCGTTCCCATCACCACCCCCCAAAACGTCGTTGCCTGCGCCGCCGTCGAGGTGGTCAGCCCCGTCATACCCGATGAGGAAATCGTTGCCGGTACCGCCGATCAGAATGTCCGCACCGTCTCCGCCGTCCAAGAAATCGTCGCCCGGACCTCCGTCCAGATTGTCGCTCCCGTCGGCCCCGATGAGGGTGTCGTTGGCCGCCCCACCGAGGAGAATGTCGTTGTCATCTTCGCCATCGAGATTGTCATTGCCATCGCCCCCGATGAGGATATCGCTCCCGTCGCCGCCGTCGATCTGATCGTCGCCGCCACCACCGTACACCACGTCGTCTCCGCCGTCTCCATCGAGCACGTCGTTCCCGTCGCCACCGTCCAGCTGGTCACGCCCCTCACCACCTTCCAGCACGTCGTCACCGGCGCCGGCACGCAGGACGTCGTCCCCATCCTCCCCGAACAGCCAATCCCGACCCTCGCCCCCGGTTAGAACGTCATCGCCGTCTCCCCCCTCCAAGACATCAGAGCCAGCACCGCCCTCCAGGTCATCCCTGCCGGCCCCACCGCGCAGTACGTCGTCGCCGCCCAAACCCACGAGCCGGTCATTACCCGCTCCGCCCTCCAGTAGATCGTCACCCTCACCACCTCGCAGGACATCGTCCTGATCCCCACCCCGCAGCGTATCTGCTGTGACACCCAGCTGCATATCTGTGTGATCGGCCGCGAAGGATGGAAGGAGCGATGGCCCTGGGGCCGGGGGCGGGGGCTGACTGCCAACGGCGAAAAGAAGTGTGACGACGGGCAATGCAATGAGGAGCCGCATGGTGTCCTCCGGGGTGATGCGATAGGCAGGACGGACCCTAGAGTGCCCTCCGGGCCATCGCTTCAAACTCCCTCTCCCGCCCATTGATCGTCAAGTGGAGCGAGGTGCTGGCAGCCGACCAAGGGGTCACCGGCGCTCGGGCCAGGCCTGTATCTCCGTGGTGTACAAGATGATAGAGCCGACCCGTGATCTGGGGGTGAATCGAGCCTCCAATGCGGACGAACCTGGACCATTGGGCCAACCTCGTCGGCATAGAGATCTGCTATTGCGGGCTCCTGAGATCGAACACAACTTTCCTATCTGTCCGCGACAGGGTCATGCGAGCTTTCGGGGACATGCAGCGAATGATACACGTCAAGACACTAGGCTCCCTGGACGTCCGGCAGCGCGACGGACTGGCGGCAACAGCTGTGCTCAAGCACCCCAAGAGGGTTGCCTTGCTCGCGTATCTGGCCGTCGCCCGCCCGAACGGCTTCCACCGCCGGGACACCCTCCTTGGCCTGTTCTGGCCCGAACACGACACCAGCCACGCCCGAATGTCGCTGCGTCAGGCCCTGTGCGGCTTGCGGCGCGATTTGGGTAGCGACGTCATCGTCACACGTGGGCGCGAAGATGTGCGGCTCAACTGCGATCGCTGCGTGTGTGATGCGCGAGAATTTGGCGCTGCCATAGCAGCGGGCGATTGGGAACGAGCCGTTGCCCTCTACGGGGGGCCGTTTCTGCACGGTCTATACGTGAGCGGCGCTCCCGGATTCGAGCGGTGGGTCGAGGATGAACGGGACCGGTTGGCGCGTGCCTACGCGGATGCAGTGGAAAATCTTGCGGTTGGGACGGAAGATCCAGCGGAGGCGGTGAGGCACTGGCAGCAGCTCGCCGATCACGACCCATACAGCAGTCACGTGACGGTAGAACTCATGAAGGCGCTAGTGACAGCGGGGGATCGTGCCGCGGCAATCCACGCTGCAGTCAAGCACTCCTCTGTGCTCAACACGGATCTAGAGACTGCCCCGGATCCGGAGGTCACGGAGTTTGTCCGAAAATTGCGAGGAGAACGCACTGAGCTTCTCGAGGCCGTGACGGTCGAGGTACTCGCGGGTGCAACCAAGACCCCCCCCACCCCGTCCACGACTCCGCGCCGATCCTCTCGACAGCCATCGATGAGAGTCAGGGCCGCCATGCTGGCTTTGGTGGCACTCTTAATAACGATCCAGGCTCCTCCTTAGATGGTCAATTCACCCCTAGATCACGGCTGGGCGCGATTTTGCAGAATGGGCCCGTCGTGGTATTCAAGAGTCCGCTCGACCCCGGTCGAGCGCCCAAGCGGGTGAGTGTTCATAAGGAATCCCTACGTTGGAGGCTGTATGCACCACTTGGGCTTCGTTTCACCGGCTGCGGCCGACCGACGCTTGCGCGTTTTTCTCCCCCACCTGCTCATGGCCCTGCTGGCGGTCTCGCTCGTGGCCACCGCGCCGGCCAACCTCGCGGCTCAAGCGTCCAGTGCGGTCATTGCGCGCCCTGATCTGACCGAGGCACAGCAGGTTTTCCATGTGCTCAACCGCTTGGGGTTCGGGCCGCGACCCGGAGACATCGATCGAGTGATGGCCATGGGGATCCAGGCCTACATCGAGCAACAGCTTTATCCGGATGCCATCCCCGACCCAGTGGTAGAGCGGAAGATGGCCGGCTACACGACCCTTCACCTCACGATCGAGGAGGGAGTGCAGGCTTTTCTGCCGGTTGGCTCTCGGGGCATCCGGCGGCGGGAAAGTGCCCAGCGCAAGGCGGAGATGGCTGAGCGCAGGGCGGAGGCAGGGTCCATCCCCCGCCTTGCAGTGCACCCCGGCTCGGCGAGCCTGAGACGGCGGCTGCTCAATCCCCAAGCCTCTGGAATAGCGCCCAGCCTCGAAAAGCCCCAACAGTATGAGTTGTATCAATCCCGGCTCATCCGGGCCGTACACAGCAAGCGGCAACTGCAGGAGATGCTGGTCGACTTCTGGATGAATCACTTCAACATCCAATTCGATTTCGGCGACCCTTACCTGGCCTCTGACTTCGAAGAGCGTGTGATTCGTCCTCTGGTCTTGGGAAACTTCGAAGATCTCTTGGTGGCGACGGCCACTTCCCCGAGCATGATGCGGTACCTCGACAATTGGGTGAGTTCGGCTCCTGAGGAGGTCGTGAAGCAACGGCTGGAGGCCGGGCACCCGGTCTATCCCACGGGGGACGACGGCCGCCGCGCTCTAGCGCTCCGGAGGCGGCAGCCCTTCTTCGACCAGGCCAAGGGGCTCAACGAGAATTACGGCCGTGAGCTGATGGAGCTGCACACGCTGGGCGTGGATGGGGGTTACACCCAGGAAGACGTCGTTCAAGTGTCGCGCGCCCTGACGGGATGGACTCTCACGGGTACCCGAGACGATGGAACGGATGGCTCATTCGTGTTCGATCCGCTGCTCCACATAGAGGGAGACAAGGTGGTGCTCGGCCAAACGATCAAGTCGGGCGGCATGGAAGAGGGGAGGCAGATCCTCACCCTGCTGGCGCATCACCCTTCCACTGCACATTTCATCTCGACGAAGTTGGTGCGTCGCTTCGTGGCCGACGAGCCACCCGCGGACGTTGTCGAGGCCGCCGCCGCCACGTTCCAGCGCACAGGCGGGGACATTCGCGAAGTCTTGAGAACGATCTTCACACATCCGGAATTCTTCTCGCCAAGCTATTACGAGGCAAAGATCAAGAAGCCGATCGAAATAGTGGCCAGCGGGTTGAGGGCGGTAAACGGGGAACTCGACTTCCCGGGAAGAAACGACAACATCCTAATCGCACAGAATCAGATAGTCAACAATTTCTCCAATCGGATGGAGCAGTTCTTGATCGTGATGGGAGAGCCGATTTACGCACATGAGGATCCCGACGGCTTCCCCGACATTGCCTCTGCGTGGATCAGTACCAGCAGCGTATACCGGCGCATGGAATTCGCGATCGCCCTCACGAGCGGCAAGGTTCCCAATGTGACGATCGATTTGGACGCGGCCCACTCGTTGTTCCAACAGCTGGGGTTCCCCGAGGCGACGCCCGACCAGATCGCCCAAGTGCGTGCGATCGCGGCGAACGCGGGGAAGGCGGAGGGGGATGGGATGGATCAACAGATGATGGTCGAAGGGATGATGGGTGGGGCCGGCGCCGGTGATGAAGCCAAGAATGAGCTGGATGACCGAGCTATTGCCGCGGCGTTTGTGCTAGGATCGCCTCGGTTTCAGAAGAGGTAAATCGTCGAACGCTGCAGCAGCGGCGCAACGAAGGAGGTAGCAATGGTTTCTCGACGCATATTCGTGAAGGAAGGTGGGCTCGCCGTGCTCGGGCTGAGCATGGTACCGGGGTTCGTCTTGAGGACGGCGATGGCTGCTTCACCCCGCCTTGGCGGGAAGAAGCTTATTGTGATTTTCCAGCGGGGCGGTGTCGACGGCCTGAACGTGGTGGTGCCCTTCGGGGAGAAGGACTACTACAAGTACCGGCCCACGATTGCCGTGCCGGCGCCCTCGAAAGACAGCGTTTCGGCTCTCGATCTGGATGGGTTTTTCGGCTTGCACCCCTCCCTGCGACCACTCCTTCCGCTCTATAAGGAAGGAAACATGGCGATCGTTCATGCGAGCGGATCGCCTCATGAGACGCGCTCGCACTTCGCGGCGCAGGATTACATGGAGTCGGCGGCGCCGGGTGCCAAGCGTGTGAGGGACGGATGGCTCAACCGATATATCTCTAACAACCCCGATCCGGCGGCGTCCACCTTTCGCGGCGTAGCCTTGAGTCCGGTATTGCCGCGCACGCTCGCCGGGCCGGCCCCCGTTTTGGCGTTGGGGAGTCTAGACTCGGAAACGGCTGACGCTGCGCGATCGATGTACGAGTCGCTGTATGATGAGGAGAGCAACTCGCTACTGTCCGGCGCCTCCAACGAGATGTTCGACGCGATGAAGCAGCTGAAGGAGGCCAATCCGGCGCAATACGAGCCGGCACCCGGAGTGCAGTACGCCAACAACCAGCCGTTCGCTCGCCGCTTGAGGCAAATCGCACAGATCATCAAGGCGGACCTCGGACTCGAGATTGCCTTTGTGGACGTGGGTGGATGGGACACACATCAAAACCAGGGATCGGTCCAACAAGGTAGACTCCCCCAACTGCTAAACCAGTATGGCGCGGCCATCGCGGCCTTCTATCACGACCTGGGCGACCGGATGGAAGACGTGGTGATACTGACTATGTCGGAGTTCGGCCGGACGGCGCGGGAGAACGGGAATGCCGGCACCGATCACGGAAAAGCCAACGTGATGTTCCTGCTGGGTGGGTCCGTGAAGGGCGGCAAGGTCTACGCGGACTGGCCGGGTTTGGCGCGCGAGCAACTCAACGAAGATCGCGATTTGGCTATGACGACGGACTTCCGGGACGTATTTGCCGAGGTGTTGGTTCAGCATCTCGACTGCAAGAATCCCGATGTCGTATTCCCGGATTACTCGGTCGACCCGAGGCGGTTCAAGGGGTTGCTATAGCAGAATCCAGTCGGGCGTTTGTCGAATATACTTTTTGACCTCGAACGACTTACTTGAAGTTTCGGCCCTCCGTGGGCGCTGTGTTGTGACACAAACCGCACGGGGGGCCGAGTTGCTCCGGGCATGGCCTTGTCGGCGACACCACTCCTTGAACCGTAGGTGCTAGTGTAGCATAGCTTGCGAGCCGTTGCCCGCGGGATGGGTAGCCTTTCTTCTGTGTGGGGGACCGTTAGTGGCAAATCCGCTTGCCGGTGGACTTCGTACGGAGCACTCACGAACCGGAGATTTGATTGGTTCGTTTGCTCTGTCTTATCTGGTTGCCGTTTTGTTGCTCGCATCCCTCGTGTATTTCGGGAACGTGTGGGAGGTCCTGGCCAACAGTCGCTTCCTCGATTTCTTGATCCGCGTCGGCATCATCAAGTATCACGACAAGAACCTCGGATTCGTGGAGGGCGTCCCCGACCACAAGTACTATCTCAAGAGCCAGCTTCCCGTCGATTGGCTGCTCGTCGGAGTGGCGGCTGGTCTCTTTATCGTCTTTTGGTTCGTCAAGTCGCTCGAGTTCCACCGAACCGCCCGGTTTTTTGGAATCAGTGGTTCTCTCGGGCAGCACATGCGCGCGTATCTCTACGGGTTGGGAATTAGCCGGTTCTTTCCGTTCGACCTCGGAGATGTTGCCACCGTGGAGGTGCTGGGCGGTCAGGGCCACCCTCAAGACCGCGCGGCGGCCGTCGTGTTTGCCGGCAAGCTCTCAGTCATTTTCCAGATCA
>SMVB01339569.1_pt1 | contig 20558 bp, 19 predicted proteins | sample 2456461 | NCBI WGS metagenome assembly SMVB01 (sample SAMN11095934, study PRJNA526329) | marine sediment metagenome | biome: Marine sediment; feature: Surficial sediment; material: Deep marine sediment; isolation source: Hadal surficial sediment | place: Pacific Ocean | collected 2014-05 | depth...
ATCCTTGTCGGCGTACCAACGTGAATCCCACGTGCGATTGATGCCGAGCCGAAACCCGATCGGATTGACCTTCTGACCCATTACGACGTCTCCTCGCGTTCCCGGACCACCACCTTGAGGTTGGAGAACGGCTTGATGATGCGGCCCGCCCGGCCCCGGGCGCGGGCACGAAATCGCTTCATGACCATGGCCTTGCCCACCGACGCTTCGGCCACGTAAAGCCGGTCGACATCGAGCTGATGATTGTTTTCCGCATTGGCGATGGCCGATTGCAGGACTTTTTTCACGTCCTGGGCGATGCGCTTGGACGAAAAAGTAAGATCGGCCAACGCCGTCTCGGCGGCCTTGCCCTGGATCATGCGGGCAAGCAGGCCCAATTTCTGGGGGCTCACGCGGATCAAGTGGCCGTAGGCCATGGCCTCGGTCTCACCGACCCGGCGGGGATTTTTTTTCTTGCCCATGGCCCCCTCCTAGCCCCTCCGCGCGCGCCGGTCGGCGGCGTGGCCGTAAAAGGTTCGGGTCGGCGAGAATTCGCCGAACTTGTGGCCGATCATGTCCTCGGTGACGAGAACTGGAATGAACTTATGACCGTTGTGAACACCGAAGGTCAGGCCCACGAACTGGGGCAGAACCGTCGAGCGCCGCGACCATATCTTGATGACATCGCCCCTGCCCGAACTGCGCGCGGCCTCCGCCTTCTTGAGCAGATAGCCGTCCACAAAGGGGCCCTTCCAAACCGATCGTGCCATGATGCGTCCCTTACCTTCTCTTCCGTGCCCGGTGGCGGCTGCGCAGGATCAGCCGGTCGGACGACTTTTTCTTGCCCCGCGTGCGCGCGCCCTTGGTGGGCTTGCCCCAGGGCGTCACCGGGTGGCGCCCCCCCGAGGTGCGGCCCTCGCCGCCGCCATGGGGATGGTCGACCGGGTTCATGGCGACGCCACGCACCACCGGACGGCGGCCCAGCCAACGCTTGCGGCCGGCCTTGCCGAGATTGATATTCTGTTGGTCGGAGTTGGACACGGCGCCGATCGACGCCATGCATTGTTCGGGGACCATGCGCACCTCGCCGGACCCCAGCCGCAACTGGGCGTAACCGGCATCCTTGCCGACCAACTGCACATAGGTCCCCGCCGAACGCGCGATCTGTCCGCCCCGGCCCGGTTTCATTTCCACGTTATGGACGATGGTGCCGACGGGAATGTTGGCCAACGGCATGGCGTTGCCGGGCTGCACGTCGACCCGATTGCCGGAAATGACCTTGTCGCCCGGGCCCAGGCGCTGGGGGGCCAGAATATAGGCGAGTTCGCCGTCGTCGTACTTGATCAGGGCGATGAACGCGGTGCGGTTGGGATCGTATTCCAGACGTTCCACGGTGGCCTCGATATCGAACTTCCGGCGCTTGAAATCGACCATCCGATAGCGCCGCTTGTGGCCCCCGCCGCGATGCCTATTGGTGATCCGCCCGGCATTGTTGCGGCCGCCGGAGCGCTTCTTGCCCTCGGTCAGGGCCTTGATGGGCTTGCCCTTGTGCAGCTGCGAGCGATCCACCAGCACCAACTGACGCAGGGACGGTGTGGTCGGATTGAAGGTTTTCAATGCCATCTTGCTTTCCTCGCCGCGCCTTCTTAAAGACCCGAGGTGACGTCGATGGAATCACCCTCCGCCAAGGTCACGATCGCCTTCTTGGTATTGATGCGTTTGCCCAGCTGTCCACGGAACCGTTTGATCTTGCCGGCCTGGCGCAGGGTGTTGACGGCCAATACCTTGACATTGAACAGTTTCTCCACGGCAACGCGGATCTCGGGCTTGGTGGCGGTCATGGGCACCCGGAAGGTCACCTGGTTGTGCTCCGAACCCTGGGTGGATTTTTCCGTGATCACCGGCGCCAGGATAAGATCGAACTTCCTGCCCTCGCCGACGCGGACGTCTTTCACGCTCAGCCGCTTGGTCATTTCAACCGTGCCTCCAACGCGCTCACCGCCTCCTTGGTCAGGACCAGGGTCTGGCTGTGCAGGATGTCGTAAACGTTGGCGCCGGCGCTGGGCAGCAAATCGACGCCCGGGATGTTCCGCGCCGCCCTGGAAAAGCCCGCGTCGACCGTGGCCCCGTCGATGATCAGCACCGAACCCCAGCCGAGCTTGCCCAGCCTTTGGGCCAAGGCCTTGGTCTTGGAATCCGTGGCCTTGGCTTCGTCCAGCACCACCAACTCGCCCGCTGCCTGCTTGGCCGACAGGGCCGACCGCAGGGCCGCCTTGCGGACTTTCTTGGGCAGCTTGTAAGCGTGGCTGCGCACCACCGGGCCGAACATGGTGGCGCCGCCCCGGAATTGGGTCGACCGCAGGGACCCCGCGCGCGCCCGGCCGGTGCCCTTCTGGCGGTGGGGCTTGGCGGTGGTGCCGCGGATTTCCGAAACCACCTTGACCTTGTGGGTGCCGGCGCGCCGCTTGGCCCGCTGCCATTCCACGCAACGCTGCAACAGGTCATTCCGGACCTCGGCGCCGAAGACCTCATCGGCGAGATCGATGGAGCCGACGTTCTTGGCGTCCAGATTGATGACATCGACCTTCATGGGGTTCAGTCCTTCTTGCCCTTAGCGTCGTCGCCGGCGGCGGCGCCGTCCGCGGCCGCGTCATCGCTGGCCGCGTCATCGCTGGGCGCGTCATCGGTAGGCGCGTCCCCTGCGGCGGCGGCGGCGATACCCGCCGGGTAAGGGGCGTCCACCGGGCGCACCTTCTTGACCGCGTCGGAAACCAGCACGAACCCGCCCTTGGCGCCGGGCACCGCGCCGCGGATCAGGATCAATCCCTCGTCGTCATCGGTGGAGAACACTTGGAGGTTCTGCACCGTCACCCGCCGGGCGCCCATGTGCCCGGCCATCTTCTTGCCCTTGAAGACGCGGCCGGGATCCTGGCTGTTGCCGGTGGAACCGTGCGAGCGATGGGAGACGGAAACACCGTGGCTGGCCTCGAGGCCGGCGAAATTATGACGCTTCATGGCGCCGGCGAAACCCTTGCCGATGGAGATGCCGACCACGTCGACCATCTGCCCGTCGACGAAATGGCTGGGCTTGATCTCGGTTCCCACGTCGACCAGCGCATCCTCGGCCACGCGGAATTCGGCCAGGCGGCGCTTGGGCTCGACCTTGGCCTTGGCGAAATGGCCGCGCTGGGGCTTGGCGACATTCTTGACCTTGGCGGTGCCGATGCCCAGTTGCAGCGCACAATAGCCGTCCCTTTCCAGGGTCTTCTGGGCCACCACCTGGCAATTTTCCACCTTGAGCACGGTCACCGGCACGTGCCGGCCGTCCTCGGTAAACAGCCGGGTCATGCCCATCTTCTGTGCGATCATTCCAGTGCGCATGGCGTTTTCCACGATCTTTCCGGCGCTCCCCGCTAAAGCTTGATCTCGACGTCGACGCCGGCGGCAAGGTCGAGCTTCATCAACGCGTCCACGGTCTGGGGTGTCGGGTCGATGATGTCCAAGAGCCGCTTATGGGTCCGGACCTCGAACTGCTCGCGGGACTTCTTATCGACGTGAGGCGACCGCAGGACGGTGAATTTCTCGATCCGGGTCGGCAATGGAATGGGGCCGCGGATCTGGGCGCCGGTGCGCTTCGCGGTGCCGACGATCTCGCTGGTGGACTGGTCCAGCAGGCGATGATCGAAGGCCTTCAACCGGATTCGTATGTTTTGGTTTTCCATCGTTCCTTGTCCCGTACTTTCTCTTGCTTCCCCCGCGCCCCGCGCGGGGGCCAAACCTATTCGATGATCTTGGCGACGACGCCGGCGCCCACCGTGCGCCCGCCCTCGCGGATCGCGAACCGCAGGCCCTCGTCCATGGCGATGGGCTGGATCAGCTCCACGCTCATGGACACGTTGTCCCCCGGCATCACCATCTCGGTCCCGCTGGGAAGCTCGACCTCCCCCGTCACGTCGGTGGTCCGGAAGTAAAACTGCGGACGGTACTTGGTGAAAAACGGCGTGTGGCGCCCGCCCTCGTCCTTGGTCAGGATATAGGCCTCGGCCTCGAACTTGGTGTGCGGCGTGATCGAACCCGGCGCCGCCAAAACCTGCCCGCGCTCCACGTCCTCGCGCTTGGTGCCACGCAGCAACACGCCGATGTTGTCCCCCGCCTCGCCCTGGTCCAATAGCTTGCGGAACATCTCCACCCCCGTGCACACCGTCTTAGTGGTCTCCTTGATGCCGACGATCTCGACATCCTCGCCCACCTTGATCACCCCGCGGTCCACCCGGCCGGTCACCACCGTCCCCCGGCCCGAAATCGAAAAGACGTCCTCGATGGGCATCAGGAACGGCAGGTCCACGGCGCGCTCGGGCTGCGGGATGTACTCGTCCACCGCCTTCATCAACGCGACGATCGAATCCTTCCCCATCTCCTCGTCGCGCTCCTCGAGCGCCGCCAGCGCCGAGCCCGTGATCACCGGGATGTCGTCGCCCGGAAACTCATAGGCATCCAAAAGCTCCCGGATCTCCAACTCCACAAGCTCCAAAAGCTCGGGGTCGTCAACCTGGTCCACCTTGTTCAGGTAAACGACGATCGCCGGAACCCCAACCTGGCGCGCCAGCAATATATGCTCGCGGGTCTGCGGCATCGGACCGTCCGCCGCCGAAACAACCAAAATCGCCCCGTCCATCTGCGCCGCCCCGGTGATCATGTTCTTCACGTAATCCGCGTGACCCGGGCAGTCAACATGGGCGTAATGACGCGCCTCGGTCTCGTATTCAACATGCGCCGTGGCGATGGTGATCCCACGGGCCCGCTCCTCCGGCGCCTTGTCGATTTCGTCGAACGCCGTGAAAACCGCACCCCCGCTCTCCGCCAATACACGCGTGATCGCCGCCGTCAGAGTCGTCTTGCCGTGGTCAACATGGCCGATCGTCCCCACGTTGCAATGCGGCTTCGTCCGCTCAAACTTCTTCTTCGCCATGACGCCTCTCCGTTGATTCAGGCGAGCTTGGCACGAACTTCATCGGCCACCGCCTGGGGAACCTGCTCGTAGCGCTCGAAATGCATGGTGAATTGCGCCCGGCCCTGGCTCATGGACCGTAGCGTGTTGATATAACCGAACATGTTGGCCAGCGGCACCAGGGCTGAAATGACCCGGGCGTTGCCCCGCTGATCCATGCCGGAAACGTTGCCCCGGCGTGAATTGAGATCGCCGATGATGTCGCCCATGTACTCCTCGGGGGTAACCACCTCGACCCGCATCACCGGCTCCAGCAGGACCGGGCCGGCCTTTTGCATGCCTTCGCGGAAGGCGGCCCGGGCGGCGATCTCGAATGCCATGACGGAAGAATCGACGTCATGGTAGGCGCCGTCCACCAGTCGCGCCTTGAAATCGATCACCGGGAAACCGACCAAGACACCGGTCTCCTTGGCGCTCATCAAACCCTTTTGCACGCCGGGGATGTATTCCTTGGGGACCCTGCCGCCGACGATCTTGCTTTCGAACACGTAGCCTTCCCCCTTGGCGGGCTCGAAGATGATCTTGACCCGGGCGAACTGGCCGGAACCACCGGTCTGTTTCTTGTGGATGTAATCCACTTCCACCGCCTTGGTGATGGTTTCGCGGTAGGCCACCTGGGGGGGGCCGACATTGGCCTGCACCTTGAATTCTCGTTTCATGCGGTCGACGATGATGTCGAGGTGCAACTCCCCCATCCCCTTGATCAAGGTCTGGCCGCTTTCTTCATCGGTGGTCACCCGGAAGGAGGGATCCTCCTGGGCCAGGCGCCTCAAGGCCTCACCCATCTTATCTTGGTCGCCCTTGGTGATGGGCTCGACGGCGACCTCGATCACGGGTTCGGGGAACTCCATCCGCTCCAGCACCACAGGGGCGTTGACGTCGCACAGGGTGTCGCCGGTGGTCACGTCCTTAAGGCCGGCGATGGCGACGATGTCGCCGGCGCGGGCCTCCTTGATGTCTTCGCGGGAATTGGCATGCATCAGCAGCATGCGCCCGACCCGCTCGCGCTTGCCCTTGACCGCGTTCATGACGGTGTCGCCGGTATGCACCACGCCGGAATAGACGCGCACGAAAGTAAGCGAGCCGACGAAGGGATCGGTCATCACCTTGAAAGCGAGAGCCGCGAACGGTGCGTCATCGGCACTGTCGCGGCTCAGCTGTTCATCGCTGCCGGGCCTGACCCCCATGATGGCGGTCACGTCGGTGGGCGCCGGCAGATAATCGACGATGGCGTCGAGAAGCGGCTGCACGCCCTTGTTCTTGAAGGCGGCCCCGCACAGCACCGGCACCACGGCGCCGGCACAGGTTGCCTTGCGGATGCAGGCCTTCAGGGTGTCGATATCCGGCTCGTTCCCCTCGAGGTAGGCCTCCAGCACCGCGTCGTCGAACTCGACCGCCGATTCCACCAGCTTGGCGCGGTATTCCTCGGCCTCGGTCACCATGTTGTCGGGGATCTCCGTGTCTTCGAATTCGGCGCCCAGGGTCTCGTCCTTCCAGATGATCCCCCGGCGCGTCAGCAGGTCCACGACGCCGACGAAATCGGCTTCCGCGCCGATCGGCAGCTGGGTCACCAAGGGGGTTGCCCCCAGGCGGTCGACGATCATGTCGATGCAACGGAAATAATCGGCGCCGACACGGTCCATCTTGTTGATGAAACAAATGCGCGGCACGTCGTATTTGTCGGCCTGGCGCCACACGGTTTCCGACTGGGGCTCGACCCCGGCGACAGAATCGAACACCGCCACGGCGCCGTCCAGCACCCGCAGGGAACGCTCCACTTCGATGGTGAAATCCACATGGCCCGGGGTATCGATGATATTGATCCGGTGACCGTTCCAATGGGTGGTGGTGGCCGCCGATGTGATGGTGATGCCGCGTTCCTGCTCCTGTTCCATCCAATCCATGGTGGCGGTGCCCTCATGGACCTCGCCGATCTTGTAGGAGCGGCCAGTGTAAAAGAGGATGCGTTCGGTGGTCGTCGTCTTACCGGCATCGATATGCGCCATGATACCGATATTGCGGTAGCGTTCGAGTGGATGGGTGCGTGCCATGTCGAGGATGTCCTAATACTTTTCGTGCCTGACCGACGCGTCCCAAAATTACCAGCGGTAATGGGAGAAGGCCTTGTTGGCCTCCGCCATGCGGTGCGTGTCTTCCCGTTTCTTGACCGCATTACCGCGGTTGTTGGCGGCGTCCATCAGCTCGTTGGAGAGCCTCTCCACCATGGTGTTTTCGTTGCGCGCCCTGACCGCCTCGATGATCCAGCGGATGGCCAGGGTCTGCCGCCGGACGTTGCGGACCTCGACGGGAATCTGGTAGGTGGCACCGCCGACCCGCCGCGAGCGCACCTCGATGGCGGGCTTGACGTTCTCCAGCGCCTCATGAAAGACCTTGACCGGATCGCCGGTCTTGCCCGAAATGCTTTCAAACGCCCCGTAGACGATTTTCTCGGCGACCGATTTCTTGCCATCCAGCATCAGGGAATTCATGAACTTGGTCACCACCAGATCGCCGAACTTGGCGTCGGGCATGACTTCGCGTTTTTCTGCAGCGTGGCGTCGGGACATGACCGGGCTCCTACTTCGGGCGCTTGGCGCCGTATTTGGAACGGCGCTGGCGGCGGTCGCTCACCCCCTGGGTGTCGAGCGTGCCGCGGATGATGTGATAGCGCACCCCGGGCAGGTCCTTGACGCGGCCACCGCGCAGCATGACCACGGAATGCTCCTGCAGGTTGTGCCCTTCGCCGGGGATGTAACTGGTCACCTCGAAGCCATTGGTCAGCCTTACCCGCGCCACCTTGCGCAATGCCGAGTTCGGTTTCTTCGGCGTCGTCGTGTAGACCCGGGTGCAAACGCCGCGCTTCTGGGGGCAGGCTTCCATGGCGGGAACCTTGTTCCGCGCCACCGGCTTCTTGCGCGGCTTGCGAATCAACTGGTTGATCGTCGGCATGGGGACAAACCTTCCAATCTCCGAAGGGGCCGCGGCCAAGGGCCGAAAAGCACCCGAAAAACCCCGGTCGCCCGGGATCAAGTCCTTGAAAACACACAACAAGTGAACACACGCAGGAATTCTGCGATCAGCTCGCCAGCGGTCCAATAAACGGCCCCGTGCAAGCACGGCGCCTATATGGTTGCATCAAAACTCTGAGACCGCGTCTAGGATGGACACCTACCACCGGCCCCGCCAAAGGAGCGCGCATATTACGGACGCGCCATTCTCCCGTCAACCCTTCATTTACCGAAAAAAAGGCCCGAAATCCGGGGCCCTCGGCGAGTCTCGGTCACCCCCGCCCAACCCCGAAATTAGCCATGATTCCGGCCCTGAGACGGGCCGCTCCGCGGGCCCGGCATTTCCCGCCCGGCCGCCGCGAGAATCTAGGGAAAAGAGGGCGCCGCCAGGGAGGCGGCGCCCGTGTTTTCCTCTAAAGGGGGCCCCTTCCCAAACCCCCGGCGGGGGCTCGGGCGGCGGCGTCAAGCGCTTTTTTGTTCGGCCTCCCCCTCGCCGGCAGGCTGCTCGAGCCGGGCCTTTTCGGCCTCGGCCGCGGCGAGTTCGCGGTCGCGGTCGGCGGCCACCTGCTTGAGCCGGTTCATGATGGCGCCGGTCCCCGCCGGGATCAGGCGTCCGACAATGACGTTCTCCTTCAGCCCCACGAGGCGGTCGATGCGGCCCGCGACAGCGGCTTCGGTGAGCACCCGCGTGGTTTCCTGGAAGGAGGCGGCGGAGATGAACGAACTGGTCGCAAGGGAGGCCTTGGTGATGCCCTGGAGAACCGGGCTTGCCTCCGCCTGCTTGTGGCCTTCTTCCTTGGCCTTGAGGTTGGCCGTCTCGAACTCCAGCCGATCGATGACCTCGCCGACCAGATAAGTGGTTTCGCCGGCATCGGTGATTTCGACTTTCTGAAGCATCTGGCGGATGATGACCTCGATGTGCTTGTTGTTGATGCGGACGCCCTGAAGCCGGTAGACGTCCTGGACTTCCCGCACCAGATACTCGGCCAGGGCCTGGACGCCCATGACCCGGAGGATATCGTGCGGTACCGGGCTGCCTTCCATCAGGGAGTCGCCCTTTTCCACGTAATCCCCTTCCCGCACGGCGATATGCCGGTCCTTGGGCAGCAGGTATTCGGTCGGCTCGCCCTCTTCGGGACGGACCACGACACGGCGCTTGGACTTGTAATCGCGGCCGAATTCCACCACGCCGTCGCTTTCGGCAAGAATGGCGAAGTCCTTGGGTTTGCGCGCCTCGAACAGCTCCGCCACGCGCGGCAGGCCGCCGGTGATATCGCGGGTTTTCATGGAACCGCGGGGGATCCGGGCCAACACGTCGCCGGCATGAACATCCTCGCCGTCCTCCACCCGGAGGATCGCCCCCACGGACATGAAGTAGCGCGCCTCATGACCGTTGGGCAGGACGACGACTTCGCCCTTCTTGTCGCGCAGGGTGATGCGCGGCCTCAACTCTGCCGCCTTGGGCTGGGACTTCCAGTCGATCACCTCCTTGGAGGAGATCCCGGTGGTCTCATCGACCATCTCGCGGAAGCTGACGCCCTCGGACAAATCGACGTAGTTGGCGGTGCCGGAGCTTTCGGTGATGATGGGCAGGGTATAGGGATCCCATTCCGCAATCTTGTCGCCCTTCTCGACCGCCGCCCCTTCGTCGACCAGCAGACGGGCGCCGTAAGGCACTTTATAGCGTGCCAACACCCGGCCGGAATCATCTTCCAGCACGATCTCGCAGTTGCGCCCCATGACCACCGGCATGTCTTCGGAATCTTGGACCGTGTTGCGGTTGTTGAACAGCACCTTTGAATCGAAGGCGGCTTCGACGCTCGATCGCTCCGCCCCTCTCTGGGCCGCGCCGCCGATATGGAAGGTGCGCATGGTAAGCTGGGTTCCGGGCTCGCCGATGGACTGGGCCGCCACGACGCCGACCGCTTCGCCGATGTTGACGGTGGTGCCGCGGGCCAGGTCGCGGCCGTAACATTTGACGCAAATGCCGCTGCGGCACTCGCAGGTCAGCACCGAACGGATGATGACCTCCTCGACGCCGGACCGTTCGATGATCTCGACGATTTCCTCGTCCATCATGGTGCCGGCCTTGACGATGACCTTGCCCGAGAGCGGGTCCAGGATATCTTCCGCCGGCACCCGGCCGAGCACGCGCTCGCCCAGCGACTCGATGACATCGCCCCCTTCAATCACCGCCTTGGCGGGCAGCCCCTTCTTGGTGCCGCAATCGTCGATGACGATGATCGCATCCTGGGCCACGTCGACCAGACGGCGGGTCAGATAGCCCGAATTGGCGGTCTTGAGCGCGGTATCGGCGAGCCCCTTGCGCGCGCCGTGGGTCGAGTTGAAGTACTCGAGAACCGTGAGCCCTTCCTTGAAGTTAGAAATGATCGGGGTTTCGATGATCTCGCCCGACGGCTTGGCCATCAGCCCGCGCATGCCGGCAAGCTGCTTCATCTGGGCCTCGGACCCGCGGGCGCCGGAATGGGCCATCATGTAGACCGAATTGATGGGCTCGCCGGGCTTGGACGACGAAATTCCCTTCATCATCTCCTTGGAGACGGCGTCGGTGCACTGGGACCAGGCATCGATCACCTTGTTGTATTTTTCTCCCTTTGTGATGAGCCCGTCGAGGTACTGGCGTTCGTATTCCTCGATCCGCTCCTGGGTATCGCTGACCAGCTTTCCCTTGGCCTCGGGGATCACCAGATCGTCCTTACCGAAGGATATGCCGGCCTGGAAGGCATTGCCGAAGCCCAAGACCATCAGACGGTCGCAAAAGATCACCGTGTCTTTCTGCCCGCAAGAACGGTAGACGATATCGATCAGGTTGGACACCTCGCGCTTGGTCAACACCTTGTTGATGACATCGAAACTCAGTTCCGGATGTCTCGGCAAAACCTCGGAAATCATCATCCGGCCCGGCGTCGTGTCGACGGTTTCGGTGGTGGTATTGCCGTCCGCGTCCAGGGAGACGAAGCGCGCCTTGATCTTGGTATGCAAGGTGACGGCACCGATTTCCAGCGCGTGCTCGATTTCGCCCATGTTCGGGAACATCATGCCCTCGCCGGGTTCACCCTCGCGCTCCAGCGACATCGAATAGAGGCCCAAGATGATGTCCTGGGTGGGGACGATGATGGGATTGCCGTTGGCCGGGCTCAGGATATTGTTGGTCGACATGATGAGGACCCGGGCTTCCAACTGCGCCTCCAGGGAAAGCGGCACATGGACCGCCATCTGGTCGCCATCGAAATCGGCGTTGAAGGCGGCGCAAACCAACGGATGGAGCTGGATCGCCTTGCCTTCGATCAACACCGGCTCGAAGGCCTGGATGCCGAGTCGATGGAGCGTCGGCGCCCGGTTGAGCAGCACCGGATGTTCGCGGATCACCTCTTCCAGGATGTCCCAGACCTCGGGCCGTTCCTTCTCGACCATGCGCTTGGCCGCCTTGATGGTGGTGGCCATGCCGTAAAGTTCGAGCTTGGAGTAGATGAACGGCTTGAACAATTCCAGCGCCATCTTCTTGGGCAGCCCACACTGGTGGAGCTTCAGTTCCGGACCGACGACGATCACCGAACGGCCCGAATAATCGACCCGCTTGCCCAGCAGATTCTGGCGGAACCGGCCCTGCTTGCCCTTGAGCATGTCGGAAAGCGACTTGAGCGGCCGCTTGTTGGCGCCGGTGATGACCCGGGCCCGGCGGCCGTTGTCGAACAGCGCGTCCACCGCTTCCTGGAGCATGCGCTTTTCGTTGCGGACGATGATATCGGGCGCGTGCAGTTCGATCAGCCGCTTCAGACGGTTGTTGCGGTTGATCACCCGGCGGTAGAGGTCGTTGAGGTCCGAGGTCGCGAAGCGGCCGCCGTCCAACGGCACCAAAGGCCGCAGTTCCGGCGGGATCACCGGCACGACTTCAAGGATCATCCATTCGGGCCGGGCCTTGGATTCGAGGAAGTTCTCGGCCAGTTTCAAGCGGCGCACCAGCTTCTTGCGCTTGGCCTCGGAATTGGTCTCCTTGAGCTCGTCGCGGAGCGTCTCCGCTTCCTCCTTGAGGTTTATGGATTCCAGCATGTCGCGCAAGGCTTCGGCGCCGATGGCGGCGGTAAAGGCGTCGACGCCGTACTCGTCCTGGGCTTCGATAAATTCCTCTTCGGAGAGCAACTGGTGCATCTTGAGCGCCGTGAGGCCGGGCTCGGTCACCACGTATTGCTCGAAATAGAGAACCCTTTCCAAATCCTTCAGGGTCATGTCCAACAACAGCCCGATGCGGCTTGGCAGCGATTTCAGGAACCAGATATGGGCGACCGGACTGGCCAACTCGATATGGCCCATGCGTTCGCGGCGCACCTTGGACAGGGTCACCTCGACGCTGCATTTTTCGCAGATGATGCCGCGGTACTTCATGCGCTTGTATTTTCCGCACAAGCACTCGTAGTCCTTGATGGGACCGAAGATCCGGGCGCAGAACAGGCCGTCCCTTTCCGGTTTGAAGGTGCGGTAGTTGATCGTCTCCGGCTTCTTGATCTCGCCGAAGGACCAGGACCGGATGCGCTCCGGACTGGCGATAGTGATTTGCACCTCGTCGAAGCTCTGCGGGCTAGTCGATTGACCAAAGACCTTCATCAACTCGTTCATAAACGTCTCCTGCTCATCATGCCGGGCGGGACCCGGCGGGCACGGCGGCGGGGCCGCCGGCACTTTTTCTCAAACCGTTACAGCTCGCGCTGGTTGAGTTCCACATTGAGGCCGAGGGACCGCAGTTCCTTCACCAGAACATTGAAGGATTCCGGGATCCCGGCCTCGAAGGCGTCGTCGCCCCTGACGATGGACTCGTAAATCTTGGTGCGGCCCGACACGTCGTCGGACTTGACCGTCAGCATCTCCTGCAAGGTATAGGCGGCGCCATAGGCTTCCAACGCCCAGACCTCCATTTCGCCGAACCGCTGGCCGCCGAACTGGGCCTTGCCGCCCAGGGGTTGCTGGGTGACGAGGCTGTAAGGACCGATGGAGCGCGCGTGGATCTTGTCGTCCACCAGGTGGTGCAGCTTCAGCATGTAGAGGTAGCCCACCGTCACCTTGCGGTCGAACTGACGTCCCGTCCGCCCGTCCACCAAAACCACCTGGCCCGAGGTATCGAGACCGGCCTTTTTCAACAAGGCGTTGATGTCGTCTTCGCTGGCCCCGTCGAACACCGGCGTGGCGATGGGCACGCCGGCGGTTTCGTTGCCGGCGAGCTCGACCAACTCCTCGTCATCGAGGGATGCCATTTCCGCGTTCCACACGTCCTCGCCGTAAATGTCCTTCAGGGTCTTCTTGATTTCCGACGTATTGCCGGCGCGGCGGTAAGCCTCCAGTGCCGTGCCGATCTGCCGGCCAAGGCCCGCCGAGGCCCAACCGAGATGGGTCTCCAGGATCTGCCCCACGTTCATGCGTGACGGCACCCCCAAGGGGTTGAGCACGATATCCACCGGCGTGCCGTCTTCGAGATAGGGCATGTCCTCGATGGGGACGATCTTGGAAACCACGCCCTTGTTGCCGTGGCGTCCCGCCATCTTGTCGCCGGGCTGCATCTTGCGCTTCACCGCGACGAAGACCTTGACCATCTTCATCACACCCGGCGGCAGTTCGTCGCCGCGCTGCAATTTGTCGACCTTGTTCTCGAAGCGGGCCTCAAGGTCCTCGTTGGCGTGATTGGCTTGCTTGTTGACCCCCTCGACTTCGCGCATCACCTTGTCGTTCTTGACGGTGATCTGACGCAACTGGCCGGGGGTCAGTTCGTCGAGCATGGCATCGGTGATCTTGGCCCCGGCTTTCATGCCCTTGGGCCCGGTATCGGCGACGCGGCCGACCAGGATGGTCCGTATGCGGGCAACGTAACCGCGCTCCAGGATCGCCTTTTCGTCGTCGCGGTCCTTGGTGAGATGCTCGATCTCGTCGCGTTCGATGGCGAGCGCGCGTTCGTCCTTGTCGACGCCGCGCCGCGAGAACACCCGGACCTCGACGATGGTGCCGGCAACGCCGGGCGGCAGGCGGAGAGAGGTATCGCGCACGTCGGACGCCTTTTCACCGAAGATCGCCCGCAGCAGTTTCTCTTCCGGCGTCATCGGGCTCTCGCCCTTGGGCGTGACCTTGCCGGTCAGAATATCGCCGGGTTGCACCTCGGCGCCGATATAGACGATCCCCGCCTCGTCGAGATTGCACAGCGCCTCTTCGCCGACATTGGGAATGTCACGGGTGATTTCCTCCTGGCCCAGCTTGGTGTCCCGGGCCATGACCTCGAATTCCTCGATATGGATCGAGGTGAACACATCATCGCGGACGATGCGTTCCGAGATCAGGATCGAATCCTCGAAGTTGTAGCCGTTCCAGGGCATGAAGGCGACCAGGATGTTGCGCCCCAAAGCCAGTTCGCCCAAGTCGGTCGACGGGCCATCGGCGATGATATCGCCCTCGGCCACCATGTCGCCCACCTTCACCAGCGGCCGGTTGTTGATGCAGGTGTTCTGGTTGGACCGCTGGAACTTCAAGAGATTGTATATATCCACCGTGGATGCCGTGGCGTCGGTCTCGTCGGTGGCGCGGATGACGATGCGGGTCGCGTCCACCTGGTCGACGACACCCGAGCGCCGCGCCGAGACCGCAACCCCTGAATCCCTGGCCACCACCACTTCCATTCCGGTCCCCACCAGGGGCGCATCGGTGCAGATCAGGGGCACCGCCTGACGCTGCATGTTCGACCCCATCAACGCCCGGTTGGCGTCGTCGTTGGCCAGGAACGGGATCAGCGAGGCGGCCACCGAAACCAGCTGTTTGGGCGACACGTCCATGAAGGTAATGTCTTCGGCCTGGGCCATCACGAATTCGCCGCCACTGCGGCAGGACACGAAGTCGGCCACCAGGCGGCTCTTGGAATCCAGCTCGGCATTGGCCTGGGCGATGGTGTGTTTGCTCTCCTCCATGGCCGACAGGTAGACCACCTCGTCGGTGACCAGGCCATCCACGACCTTGCGGTAGGGACTTTCGATAAAGCCGTATTTGTTGACCCGCGCGTAGGTCGCCAGGGAATTGATGAGCCCGATATTGGGGCCCTCCGGCGTCTCGATGGGGCAGATGCGGCCGTAATGGGTGGGATGCACGTCGCGCACCTCGAAACCGGCGCGCTCCCGCGTGAGGCCGCCCGGCCCGAGGGCGGAAAGCCGCCGCTTATGGGTGATTTCCGACAACGGATTGGTCTGATCCATGAACTGGGAGAGCTGGGAGGAGCCGAAGAACTCGCGCACCGCGGCGGTCGCCGGCTTGGCGTTGATCAGGTCATGAGGCATCACCGAATCGATATCGACCGAGCTCATCCTTTCGCGGATGGCGCGTTCCATGCGCAACAGGCCGACCCGATACTGGTTCTCCATCAGTTCGCCAACCGACCGCACCCGGCGGTTGCCCAGATTGTCGATGTCGTCGATTTCGCCCCGCCCATCCTTGAGCTCGACCAACATCTTCACCACCGCCAGGAGGTCTTCCTTGCGCAGGGTGCGCACCTGGTCGTCGGTCTCCATCCCCAGCCGCGCGTTCATCTTGACCCGGCCAACCGGCGAGAGGTCATAGCGATCTGAATCGAAGAACAGGCCCCGGAACAGGGTTTCGGCGGTATCCGTGGTCGGCGGCTCGCCCGGGCGCATGACCCGGTAGATATCGGTCAAGGCTTCGGCCCGGGTGGTGTTCTTGTCGGCGGCCAAGGTGTTGCGAATATAGGGTCCGACATTGACATGGTCGATGCCGAGGGTCGGAACATTGGTGATGCCGGCCGCTTTGATGGCCGCGAAGTTTTCTTCGCCGAGTTCGTCGCCGGCCTCGGCCAGAACCTCGCCGGTTGCCTCGTTCACCAGATCGATGGCGACGTAGCGGCCGATCAGGTCTTCATCGGACACCAGGACTTCGGCAAGGCCGCTTTCCAGCAATTGGCGCGCGGTGCGCGGCGTGATCTTGTCGTCCACCTTGGCCACCACTTTGCCGTTCTTGGCGTTGACCAGGTCTTTGGTGAGCTTGACGCCGCGGTAGTGCTCTGGATCGAATTTCGTCTTCCAGCCCTGCTTGGTGGCGGTGAAGGGAACCACGTCATAGAAATGGGCGAGGATGTCTTCGGTCCCCATGCCTTCGGCTTCTTCCGGAAGGAAGCGCTCGCCGGCCTCGGCGCGCTCGGCGCGCAGTTTTTCGGTTGCGTCGTTGTCCAGTGCCAGGAGAAGCGTGGAGACCAGCAACTTCCGCCGCCGGTCGATGCGCACATAGACCAGGTCCTTGGCGTCGAACTCGAAGTCGAGCCAGGAACCACGGTACGGGATGATGCGGGCGGCGAAGAGGTATTTGCCCGACGAATGGGTTTTGCCCTTGTCGTGGTCGAAGAACACGCCCGGGGAACGGTGCATCTGGGAAACGATGACACGTTCGGTGCCGTTGATGATGAAGGTGCCGTTCAGGGTCATGAGCGGCATATCGCCCATGTAGACATCCTGTTCCTTGATATCGCGGATCGACCGGGCGCCGGTATCCTCGTCCACGTCCCAGACCAACAGCCTGAGGGTCACCTTCAGCGGCGCGGCAAAGGTCAGGCCCCGCTGCTGGCATTCCTCGGTATCGTATTTGGGCTCCTCGAATTCGTATTTCACGAATTCCAAGGTGCCGCGGTCGGCAAAATCCTTTATGGGGAAGACCGACTTGAAGACCTCCTGCAACCCGGTATTGGGCCGCTCATGGGCGGGGATGTACATATGCAAAAACTCTTCATAGGAAGACTGCTGCATCTCGATCAGATTGGGCATGGGCATGGCCGAGGGGATACGCCCAAAATCTAAACGGACACGTTTGCGGCCGGTGAAGGATTTTGCCATGGATCGATGGTCCTTTTTAATCGATGCGTTAAACTGAAATTTTTAAAATCGAAACTTTTGCACTGTTTGGCGCCCTGCCCCCCGGCGGCACGGCACCGGGGGGCAGGGACCCGTTAGGCGCGCCCCATGGGGAGGCGCCGGAGGGCACTAGGCAAGCTCCACCGTGGCGCCGGCCCCTTCGAGCTGCTCCTTGAGTTTTTCGGCCTCTTCCTTGCCAACACCCTCTCGGACGACCTTCGGCGCGGATTCGACCAGGTCCTTGGCTTCCTTGAGCCCGAGGCTGGTGATCGCCCGGACTTCCTTGATGACGTTGATCTTCTTTTCGCCGTAACCGGCGAGGATAACGTCGAAGATAACCTTGACCTCGGCTTCCTCGCCGCCCGCGGCAGGCCCCGCGACGGCCACCGCCACCGGCGGCGCCGCGCTGACGCCCCACTTCTCCTCGAGAAGCTTGGACAATTCCGCGGCCTCGATAACGGTGAGGGCGGAAAGATCTTCTGAAATTTTTTCGATGTCAGCCATGTTTCACTCCATAAGACTTGAACGTTTGGGTCTGGGTCTGGATCGGCTAAGCCGCCTCTCCCTTTTCCGAATAGGCCGCGATGACGCGGGCCACCTGGGCGCCCGGCGCGTTGAGCACCCGGGCGATCCTGGTCGCCGGGGTCGACAACATGGCGACGATGTTGGCGCGAAGCTCATCGAGGGAAGGCAGCGCGGCAAGCGCGTTGATCCGGTCGATGCCAAGTTCCTGGTCGTCCAACGCGCCGCCGACGATGACCAGCTTGTCATTGTCCTTGGCGAACCTGACGGCCACCCTGGCCGCGGCCACGGGGTCATCCGACATGGCAACCGCCGTCGGCCCCTGGAACAGGGGCATGAGCTTGGCAAACTTCGTGCCCTCCAGGGCGAGACGCGCGAGCCGGTTCTTGGTCACCTTGAAACTGGCCCCCGCTTCGCGCATCCGGCGGCGGAGATCGGATGATTCCGCCACCGTCAGCCCGCTTTGGCGGGTCACCACCATGAGGTTGGTGTCCTCGAACAGGCTCTTGAGCGAAACGACCAGTTTTTCCTTTTCGCTACGGTTCACTTTCGTCTCCTCAGACAGGCCTTCCCGGTTTGGACGCGGGAAGGCGTTCCACACTGGACCCCAAGGGCGCGCCTTGAGGTCCGCTCCCCTGTCCCAGAAGTTCAAGCCCAGGGGCTTAGCCCCGGGATCGACTCCCGTCTGTGCAGGCGGTTTCCCCTTAAGCCGCCGGTCGCACCCGGCGGCACCTACAGTCTCGGACAGGCGGGCCAAGCGATGCTTCGCCCTCATCCCGCCCCATGAGGGGGCGGAAATCCTTGTTGCCCGGGCTAGTCGCCCAGGCTCGATATTTCCAGCCGCACCCCCGGCCCCATGGACGACGACAGCGACACCCTTTTCACGTACGTCCCCTTGGAACCCGACGGCTTGGCCTTCATCACGGCGTCGAAAAGGGCGCGGATATTGGCGGCCAGATGATCCTCGGCGAAGCTCACCTTGCCGACCCCGGCGTGGATGATGCCCGCCTTCTCGGTGCGGAATTCCACTTGGCCGCCCTTGACCGCGGCCACCGCCGCGGCGACGTCCGGCGTCACCGTGCCGAGCTTCGGGTTGGGCATCAGGCCCCGGGGGCCGAGGATCTTACCCAGTTTGCCGACCACGCTCATCATGTCGGGGGTGGCCACGCAGCGGTCGAAATCGATCTCGCCCGCCTGAATCTTGGCGGCCAAGTCCTCGCCGCCGACCAAGTCGGCGCCGGCGTCCTCCGCCTCCTTGACCTTGTCGCCCTTGGCGAATACCGCCACCCGCACGGATTTTCCGGTGCCGTGGGGAAGCGAGATCACGCCGCGCACCATCTGATCCGCGTGGCGCGGATCGACGTTGAGATTGATCGACATTTCCACCGTTTCGTCGAATTTCGTGGTCGCCCGGTCCTTGACCATCTTCACCGCGACGCCCAACGCGTAATCGGCATCCCGATCGATGCCGTCTAAGGCCTTCTTCATGCGTTTTCCGTGCTTCGCCATGGCCCTACCCCACCACTTCCAGGCCCATGGAACGCGCCGTACCGGCGATTATCTTGGCCGCCTGGTCGATATCGTTGGCGTTCAGGTCCACCCTCTTTTTTTCGGCGATCTCGCGGCACTGGGCCATGGTCACGGTGCCGACGATCTCCTTGCCCGGCTCCTTGGCCCCCTTGGACAGGCGCGCCGCCTTCTTGAGGAAAAAGCTGGCCGGCGGAGTCTTGGTTGTAAACGAGAAACTCCGGTCCTGGTAAACCACGATGTTGACCGGGATCGGTGTGCCCTGCTCGAGCCCTTCGCTCTGGCACAGGGCGTTGAACGCCTTGCAGAATTCCATGATATTGACGCCGTGCTGGCCCAAGGCCGGCCCGATAGGCGGCGACGGATTGGCCTGACCGGCGGGAACCTGGAGCTTGATGAAGCCCATTTGCTTTTTTGCCATGCTCTTCCCTTTCCTTCTACCACCACCGCGCCCGCCCGAGGCACGCTTTCAAGGGTTGCGCGGTGCGGCCCCTCCAGGTCTTTGGAGGCGGGCCTCCCGCACGGGGCCGGGCGGACCCGGCCGGTACCAAACGCTTTCCTCAGGCCTTTTCGACCTGGGAATATTCCAACTCGACCGGGGTTGCCCGGCCGAAGATCGACACCGCCACCTTGAGCCGCGCCCTTTCCTCGTCCACTTCTTCCACATAGCCGGTGAAGGAGGTGAACGGGCCCTCGCTGACCCGGACCTGCTCGCCGATCTCGAAGGTGACCGAAGGCTTGGGCCGCTCGATCCCTTCCTGGACCTGTTGCAGGATTCGGTCGACCTCGCGCTGGGGCACCGGGCTCGGCCGCGAACTAGCGCCCAGGAACCCGGTCACTTTGGGGGTGTTCTTGACCAGATGCCAGGTGTCGTCGGTCATCTCCATCTTCACCAGCACATAGCCCGGGAAGAACTTGCGCTCGGCCTGGACCTTGGCGCCTCGGCGCATCTCCACGACCTCCTCGACGGGGACCAGGACCTCCTCGAACAGCTCGCCCATGCCCTTCTGGTCGGCCTGCTCGCGAACGGCATCGGCCACCTTCTTCTCGAAGCCCGAATAGACGTGGATGACATACCAGTGTTGCGCCATGTGCCCTTACTTAAAAAATTTCTTCAGTTGCCCAAACCCAGGACCAATTGGATCATCTCCGAAATGATCTTATCGACGATGAGAAAGAACACCGCCGCCATGGCCACCATGATGAAAACCATGATCGTCGTGATCGTCGTCTCCTTGCGGGTGGGCCAAGTGACCTTGGTTATCTCTTGGCGCACCTGTTGGATGAACTGAAATGGTGATGTCTTCGCCATCATTAAATCCGACCATAATACCCAGCGGCAGATACGCTGAACCGTAAGTTGGCAGGAGCGGAGGGCCTCGAACCCCCAACCTCCGGTTTTGGAGACCGGCGCTCTGCCAATTGAGCTACGCTCCTTCGCAGCGGCAACTTTGCGGCGATGCGGTCGCCGTGCCCAATTTCTTCCCCCGCGCCCCGCGCGGGGGCCAAACCTATTCGATGATCTTGGCGACGACGCCGGCGCCCACCGTGCGCCCGCCCTCGCGGATCGCGAACCGCAGGCCCTCGTCCATGGCGATGGGCTGGATCAGCTCC
>SMVB01394419.1_pt1 | contig 20553 bp, 20 predicted proteins | sample 2456461 | NCBI WGS metagenome assembly SMVB01 (sample SAMN11095934, study PRJNA526329) | marine sediment metagenome | biome: Marine sediment; feature: Surficial sediment; material: Deep marine sediment; isolation source: Hadal surficial sediment | place: Pacific Ocean | collected 2014-05 | depth...
CAAAAGATGGAATCGCTAACGTACTCTAAGTCTTTGTTTTACCGCCCATTCGGACGGAAAACCGGGGCCATTCCGGCTTTCGCCGGGGCATGCTTTTCCTGAATGGGCTCTAAGCCTCCCGGCCCAAGCGCCGACACACTTCGTCGAGTTGTTCCAGTGTTTTGTAAGCGATCTTCACGTCGCCGCCATTTTCGCCGCGATGATTGACGGTAACTTTGAGGCCCAGTGCGTTCGACACGCTGTTCTCAAGCGCCAGGGTATCCGGATCCTTTTCCGGTTGCGCACGCCGGGCTTTGCCGGAGTCTGTTTTACCATCGGTCGCCCAACTTTTGGCAAGCGCTTCCGCCTGGCGCACATTGAGGTTTTCCTTGACGATTCGATTGGCCAGCCCGTCCGCATCGGGCGCCGCAAGCAAGGCGCGCCCGTGCCCTGCTGAAAGTTTGCCGTCGCGAATCAATCCCTGCAAGCGGTCTGGCAACGTCATTAGGCGGAGCGTATTGGCCACATGGCTGCGGCTCTTGCCGATTACTTCCGCTAGCTGTTCTTGAGTATGGTTGAATTCCTTTATCAAGGCATGGTAGCCGGTCGCCTCTTCGATGGAATTTAAATCCGTACGCTGAATATTTTCGATAATGGCAATTTCAAGCGCTTCCGAATCGCTCAGTTCACGGACGATTACAGGAACTTCGTGCATGCCGGCGCGTTGTGCGGCGCGCCAACGTCTTTCGCCGGCGACAATCTGATAGGCATCGCTCTGACCGGCAATCGGTCGAACCACAATGGGTTGCAAGACGCCTTTTTCTTTAATCGATGCCGTCAGTTCGTCGAGGGCGGCGTTTTCAAAATTTTTGCGCGGTTGAAATGGATTCGGTGTCAAAAATTCGATGGGCAACTTAGGTGGCGCGCCGGCCGTGTGGGGCGATGGGCCCATTTCAAATTCCGTATCGCCCAAAAGAGCCGACAACCCCCGGCCCAGCCGTTGTCCCTTGGTATCGTCGGTCATTGTAACGCGCCCTTTCTGCCCCGGATACAAATGCGATTTGCCGTTTTGTGCGCCACCGATAATTGTCGGCTTTCGGATTTAGGCCGCGCGCAATGCACGCTCTCTGCGGATGAGTTCTCCGGCCAGCCGGATATAGGCCTGACTGCCGGCACAACGGTAGTCGTACAGCAGGGCCGGCTTGCCGTAAGACGGCGCCTCGGAAATCCGCACATTGCGGGGGATCACCGTGGCGTAGACTTTATCGCCCATATGCTGGCGCACATCGGCCGCCACTTGATCGGACAATTTGTTGCGCCGATCGAACATGGTGAGAACGATGCCCTGAATTTCCAGCCGCGGATTGAGACTGCCGCGGACCAATTCAACGGTCTTGAGAAGCTTGCTCAGGCCTTCCAAAGCGAAAAACTCACATTGCAGGGGCACCAGCACCGCATGGGCAGCGGTCAGAGCATTGAGAGTCAGAATGTTTAACGAGGGGGGGCAGTCAATCAGCACATAATCAACCTGGGGTCCATGTCCTTGGGTTGATCCGTTCAGTTCCTGCAAACTGTCTCGCAACCGAAACGATCGCCGTTTTATATTGTATAACTCGATTTCGGCGCCGGATAAATCGGCGTTGGCCGGGACCACGCTCAATCGCGGCACGGCGGTTTTTATAATCGCCTCGGCCAGGGGAAGCTGGTCCACCAGAACCTGATAAATGGATTTCGAGCGCTGAGATGGCGGGATACCAAGGCCTGTGGAGGCGTTGCCTTGGGGATCCAAATCGATCATAAGGACGTTTTCACCGACCGCGGACAATGCCGTCCCCAGATTAATCGCTGTGGTCGTCTTGCCCACCCCGCCCTTTTGATTCGTTACCGCAATGATCCTCGGACTTGCTTGCTTATTGAAAAATGGTTTGCTATTCGGCACGGTGAAATTCCTGAATGTGGACCACGCGGCCCAGGGGATCGGACAGGCTTGGCTGCAAATCAACCGACATAGTCCAATATTCTGTGGCTGCGGTCAATTCCATCTCAACATTCTGTCCCTTAAGAAAAATACATTGGGTTTTGGGACCGGCAAACCGGGCGGCATGGACCAGCAGCCGATCCAAGGGGGCGAGGGCGCGGGCGGTTATCACATCGGCGTCAAACCTCGGAATCTGTTCCAGCCGACCGTTGACCACGTCAACCGGGAGGGTAAGCTTGGCGGCCAGAGCGGTCAGAAAGGCGCATTTACGGCCATGACTTTCGACCAAGACCACCCGAAAGGGGTCGGTTTCCCGGAGCAGAATCGCCAGAATGAGACCCGGCAAACCGGCACCGCTCCCCATATCCACCAGGGTTTTGGCTGTTGGGGGAATAAGACGGGCTAATTGCGCGCAATCGAGAATATGCCGGCGCCAGACATCCCTTAAACTCAGGGCGCTGACCAGATTAACCGTTCGATTCCAGCGTTTCAGCTCCCGGACATAGGTCTGCAATCGGGCCATTGTTTCACGTGAAACATTTGTCATTTCTTGGAATGATGTTTCGGTGAGGGGCGGGGCGGTCATGACTCACCATGGGTTAGAGCGTTTCCGAACTTAACAGACTGGCGAAAACGCTCTAGATTCCTAGTTTGGCCGCGTTTTCGGACGGAAAACCGGGCCCACTTTTCCTGAAAACGCTCTATTGGTCGGAAAAGGGAAGACTGGGTGCCATGCAGCACCGCTGGAGTCAAGCGGATTTGCGTGACGACGGCCGTTTCAAATAGCCGACCAAAAGGGTCAACGCAGCCGGTGTCATGCCCTCCATCCGCGCCGCCTGTCCGAGATTGGCGGGACGCACCGATTGCAATTTTTCCCGGACCTCATTCGACAACCCGCCGATTCCCTGGTAATCCGTGTCCCGGGGAATGGTCATGGCCTCCTCCCGCCGAAACGCGAGAATTTCAGCCTCCTGTCTTGCTAAATAGCCGGCATAATGGGCATCGATTTCGATTTGCTCCACCACATCAGGGGCAAAACCGGCGAGCTCGGGCCAAATGCCATAAAGATCGGCCAGCGCGATGGAAGGATAAGCCAGAAGATCCAAGGCGCTGCGGCGGCGGCCGTCCTGGGTCACATTCAGACCCTGTCGACGGGCCTGAGTGGGGGTCACAACAGCCCCTCGGAACGCCCGGCGCGCCCGATCCAGATCGACCATTTTGGTGCGAAATCTGTCGGCCCGATCCGCGGCAATCAACCCGAGATCAAGGCCCAAAGGGGTCAATCGTTGATCCGCATTATCCGCCCTCAAAGACAACCGATATTCGGCCCGCGAGGTAAACATGCGATAGGGCTCGGTCACGCCGCGGGTCACCAAATCGTCAATCAACACCCCTATATAGGCTTGGGATCGATCCAAAACGAAACCGCGCGATTTACCCGCCGATTCGGCGCCGGCATTGAGGGCAGCATTGACTCCGGCCATCAAGCCTTGGGCGGCGGCTTCTTCATAGCCCGTGGTGCCGTTAATCTGACCGGCCAAAAACAAACCCCCTAGACGTTTTGTCTCTAATGTGGGGTAAAGTTCCCGAGGATCGACGTGGTCGTATTCAATGGCATAGCCAAAGCGGCGAATGACGACATTTTCCAATCCGGCAATGGTCCGGATGAAAGCCTCCTGAACCTCTTCGGGTAAAGAGGTGGAAATGCCGTTGGGATATATGGTGGTGTCATCAAGGCCCTCGGGTTCGAGAAATATCTGGTGGTGGGGCCGATCGGCGAACCGCATGACCTTGTCCTCGATCGATGGACAATAGCGCGGTCCGATGCCCTCGATCTGACCTGAATACATGGGCGCGCGATGAATATTGGCGCGAATAATACGGTGGGTTTCCGGCCCGGTATGGGTGATATGGCAACATACCTGTCGGCTCGGGATTCGGTCGGTCATATAAGAGAACGGCACCGGCACCGGGTCGCCCGGCTGCTCCTCCAACACGTCCCAATTTATGGTTTTGCCGTCCAAGCGCGGCGGTGTTCCGGTTTTCAGCCGGGCCATTTTCAGATTGAGGCGGTCAAGCGTATGGGCCAAGCCAATAGCCGGCGCCTCGCCCACCCGGCCCGCCGGGGTTCGCTTATGGCCGATATGGATTTCGCCGCGCAAAAACGTGCCCGTGGTGAGCACGACCTGGCCAGCCCTAATGGTCTCGCCGTCCTGGGATCTAATCCCGCATACCCGACCGTGTTCAATAACCAGGTCTTCAACCGCCCCTTCCCGGATATCCAATTGGGCGATTACCCGGAGCGCCGATTGCATGGCTTGGCGATAGAGTTTTCGATCCGCCTGTGCCCGGGGTCCGCGAACCGCCGGGCCCTTCCGTCGATTGAGCAGACGAAATTGAATCCCCGCTTGATCCGCCACCTGCCCCATCAGGCCGCCCAGAGCATCGATTTCCCGGACCAAATGGCCCTTGCCCACGCCGCCGATCGCCGGATTACACGACATTTCGCCAATGGTGGCGATCTTATGGGTCATTAATAGGGTGCGGGCACCCATGCGCGCGGCCGCCGCCGCCGCCTCGCAGCCGGCATGGCCGCCGCCGATCACAATCACATCATAACTGGTCCGTGCCGTCTTCATGACCGGCCCCAATGTTTCACGTGAAACAATTTTCATTTGCCGATACAAAAATCCGCGAAAATGACATCTAAAATATCCTCTACATCGGTTCGGCCGGTAATCCGGCCAAGCTGGCGACTCGCCATTCGCGCATCCTCCGCCCACAAAGAGATGTCGTCACTGGCGGTTTCGAGGCAGCGTCCTAGGGAATCGTGGCATTTTTCCAGGGCCTGACGATGCCGTAGGCGGGACAGATTAGGCGCCTCGGCCGCATCATAGGCCGCCGTGACCCGATCCGATAGGACCTGGATAAGCTCGCTCAGCCCCTCTCCGGTTTTGACCGACAGATACAATCGATTTTTGTCTGACGCCAAGGATTGCCTTTGCTCGGCCGACCACAAATCAATCTTGTTAACAATGACCACATCGCGGGGATCGATCTGTTGATGGGCTGGGGGCGCCCCATGATCGGTCACGTGGTCCACCCAAAGTCTCACATCGGCGTCGGCGGCGCGCATGTGAGCCCGCCGAATGCCCTCGCTTTCGATGGCGTCCGAGTTCTCTTTGAGACCGGCCGTATCCGCCACACTGACCGGTATGCCGGCCAAATCCAGCTGAACTTCGATAACGTCTCGGGTGGTGCCCGAGATGTTGGACACAATGGCCACATCGCGCCGGGCCAAGGCATTTAGCAGACTCGATTTACCCACATTGGGCGGGCCGAGAATAACCATGCGGACCCCATCGCGGAGCCGCTCACCGCGATGTTTGTCGTCCAAATGGCGGGCGATGCTGTGACGGACCCGGGTCAAAAGGGGCGCTGTTTTAGCCCGGGTTTCATCGGGAATTTCTTCGTCGGGAAAGTCGATAATCGCCTCCAAATAGGCCAAAGCCTGGACCACATCAGCCCGCCACGATTCGTATAATGCGCCCAAACTGCCTTCCATTTGGCGCAAGGCTTGGCGCCGTTGGGCCTCGGTTTGGGCCGCGATGAGGTCGGCCAGTCCTTCCGCTTCCGTCAGATCGAGCTTACCGTTCTCAAAGGCGCGGCGGGTGAACTCGCCTGGCTCTGCAGGCCTCAACCCGGCCGCGCTCAAGCTTTCCGACACGCTGGTAATAACCGCCGGCCCGCCATGAATATGAAACTCGGCGACATCTTCCCCGGTAAAACTGTGCGGCGCCGGAAAGAAAAGAACCAAGCCGTGGTCCAATTTGTCACCGTCACTCGGCCGATAAAAACATTTATACGCCGCTTTGCGGGGCTCGGGCGCGCGGTCCCGAGTCAGGGTCTCGAGGGTGGCTTTCGCTTCCGGGCCGGACAGCCGGATGATGGCAATCCCGGCACGTCCCGCCCCGCTGGATAAGGCAAAAATAGTGTCGCGGCCACTCATCATGGTGTCAATGGCTCCGTTCGGCAAACTCAGTGATCAGTCCGTCTTGTTGTCGGTGTCATGGCGGCCCGATGTGGCACCGGTCGCCGCCGCCCACAGGCCTTGCTGGAATTCTTGAAACACGTCACTGCCCATGGGGAACCAAAGCTTGGCCATGCTCTCCGGATCGAGATAGGGCAGGGCTTTGGCCGCCGCCTGTTTCATTTGATCGACCATGACGTCGTGAACTGGGGTGACATCGGGCAATCCCAGAAATCGTCTGGCCTCTTCCGGCGTGCAATCAATATTGAACGTGACTTTCATAAGATAACTCCCTTGCCAGGGGCGCCGTCGCCCCCGTCTTTGCCAAAGACGTGACAATGGGTGCCGAGTCAAGCCGCTCGATTTTCTATGAAAGCCACGATAAAGTCGCCACCCAATCACGTTTTCTCCGCCACGCCACCTGCAACCACGAAAGAAGGATGAGCCATGCCTGGTCAAGAAATTACCATTGCCACCAAAGACGGCGACTTTATGGGTTATTTATCGTTACCGGCGTCGGGATCCGGTCCTGGTGTCGTTGTGATTCAGGAGATTTTTGGGGTCAACAGCTTCATGCGCGAGATCGCGGATTGGCTGGCGGACCAAGGATATGTCGCGCTCAGCCCGGATCTTTTCTGGCGCCTAGAGCCCGGCATTCAGCTCAATGATGGGTCTGAGGAAGAATTGCAAAAGGCCTTCGACTTATATGGCAGATTCCATGTGGATAAGGGCGTTGACGATATCGCCGCAACCATCGCCCATTTGCGAACCTTGGAGGCGTGTAGCGGCAAGGTCGGCGCGGTCGGCTTCTGTTTGGGTGGTTTGCTCGGCTATTTGACAAGCGCGCGAACCGATTGCGACGCCTCGGTGGCCTATTACGGCGTGAATATCGATCAGAAGCTCGATGAAGCGAGCCGGATCAGCAAGCCGCTCTTGCTCCATGTGGCTGAAAAAGATCAATTCGTGCCGCCCGATGCCCAGAAGTTAGTGGCCGACGGGTTGGCCCATAATTCCTACACCACTCTGCATAGCTATGCCGGTGTCGACCACGGATTTGCCCGACCCAGCGGCCAACATTACGATCCCGCCGCGACTCATCTTGCCCATGAGCGGACTCTGGACTTTTTCGCCAGCCATTTGCGTGAGACAAAGGTCTCCTAACATATCTTCCAAGGTGAAATATGATGAGCAACATTTATGCGTTCCGCTTCCGTGAATTCGGCGGCCCCGACGTTTTGACCTGGCAAGAGGTGGCGCTCGCTTCACCGAGCGAGGGGCAGGTCACGGTTCAGCACACAGCGGTGGGATTGAATTTTATCGATGTTTATTATCGCACCGGCCTTTATCCGGTCACGTTGCCAAGTGGACTCGGCCTTGAGGCGGCCGGCCATGTAACCGCCCTTGGCGCCGGGGTGACCGATTTTCACGTGGGCGATCGGGTGGCCTATGCCACCGGCCCGCTCGGTGCCTATGGGCAGGCGCTCAATGTGCCGGCCGATCGGCTGGTCCCGGTGCCCGACGGGATCGACGATCGCCAAGCGGCCGCCATGATGTTGCAGGGCCTCACGGCGCACTATCTGTTGCGTCAAACTTACCGGGTGCAACCGGGTGATACTATTTTAGTCCATGCGGCGGCGGGTGGTGTCGGTCTGATCCTTTGTCAGTGGGCGAAACATTTGGGAATATCGGTGATTGGTACCGTGGGTAGTGAACAAAAGGCCGACCTCGCCGGTACTCATGGCTGTGACTATCCCATTCTTTACAAAACGGAAAGCGTCGTCGACCGTGTTCGTGAGATTACCGGCGGTGAGGGCGTTGCCGTGGTCTATGATTCGGTAGGCGCCGACACGTTTATGGATTCGCTTGAGTGTTTAAGATTGCGCGGTCTGATGGTGAGTTTCGGTAATTCATCCGGTCCACCACCGGCTTTAGAAGTGGGCTCGCTTGGGCCCAAAGGCTCCCTGTACGTAACCCGGCCGTCTTTGTTTCATTATACGGCAACCAAAAAAGCTTTGCTGGCTGGTGCGCAAGAGCTGTTTGACGTCGTGCAATCCGGTGCCGTGAAAATTGAAATCAATCAAACCTACCCGTTGCAGGATGCGCCTCAAGCCCATGCCGACTTGCAGGCGCGCAAAACCACCGGTTCAACTGTTTTCATCGTGTAAGGAAAAGACTAGATCCCCGTTCACAATTCATTGAATCAGGGGCGGAGATCTAGATTTGTTATTGGTCGCACATTCGAACCCAAAAACCGTGTACACCCCGGCCTTCGCCCGAGGCATGCTTTTTGTGAATGCGCTCTAGGGTCCCGCGACTTCGTTGGGTTTAGGTTTTCATAGAATCAAAGAATTCTTTATTGTTCTTGGTGCTTTTGAGTTTATCGATAAGAAATTCCATGGCATCCACAACACCCATGGGATTCAAAATGCGCCGTAAAATAAAGATTTTTTGAAGCGTATCACTATCGATGAGCAATTCTTCCTTTCGAGTGCCTGACTTTATGATATCGATTGCCGGGAAAATACGCTTATCGGAAATCTTGCGATCCAAAACAATTTCCGAGTTTCCGGTTCCTTTAAACTCCTCAAAGATCACCTCGTCCATGCGGCTGCCGGTATCGATTAACGCAGTCGCTATAATTGTAAGCGATCCTCCTCCTTCGATATTTCGAGCTGCACCAAAGAAACGTTTGGGACGTTGTAAGGCATTCGCATCGACACCACCGGTCAGCACTTTACCCGACGACGGAATAACAGTGTTATAAGCGCGGCCTAAACGCGTAATTGAGTCAAGCAGAATCACTACGTCACGACCATGTTCGACCAAACGTTTCGCTTTTTCGATCACCATCTCAGCGACTTGAACATGACGCGATGCCGGCTCGTCAAACGTGGAACTGACTACTTCGCCTGCAACAGAGCGCTGCATATCCGTTACTTCCTCAGGACGTTCGTCAATCAGGAGCACAATAAGATAACACTCCGGATGATTTTCCGTAATCGAATGGGCGATACTTTGTAGAATGAATGTCTTACCAGTGCGAGGTTGCGCCACAACCAAGGCCCGCTGACCTTTTCCTAACGGTGCAACCAGATCAATGACACGCGCGGTTATATCCTTCCTCTCTGGATTCTTCGATTCCATAACCATAAGTTCTTCAGGATAAAGCGGCGTTAAATTATCAAAGTGAACTTTATGGCGGGCCTTATCCGGATGATCGAAATTAATCGTAATGACCTTGAGCAAAGCAAAATAGCGCTCACCGTCTTTTGGACTGCGAATTTGGCCTTCTACCGTATCTCCCGTCCTCAATGAAAACCGGCGTATTTGACTTGGGCTTACATAGATATCATCCGGGCCAGGTAAGTAATTAGCATCAGGAGATCTCAAGAATCCGAAACCGTCCTGCAAAACTTCAAGGACACCGCCAGCCGTAATTTCGACATTCTGATCCGCAAGCTGCTTTAGAATAGCAAACATCATATCTTGCTTGCGCATCACGCTTGCATTTTCGACCTTAAGTTCTTCCGCAAACTCGAGAAGTTCGGTCGGCGATTTAGCTTTAAGTTCTTGAAGCTTCAATTCTTGAAGCGACATGGCACTCCCCATCATTTTTTCTGAGCTGTACAATTCGGGCTAAGAAAACCAAGGATTAAGTAAGACTGAGAGCTACAACGATTGTTAAACTTGCCCCCTGGATCTGAATACGTCTTATGTTCAAAGGCGAATTCTAGAGGGAGCTCAAAAGGTGGGTCTAAGCCTGGTCCAGTGCTTTTAAAAGCCCGAGAGCCGAAATACGCTTCATTGCGCTATACTTATAACGAGAATAAATCAGATTCCTTAATTAACTATATAACCTCAATTGACTGAGAAGCAAAAAGAATTTGCTTGTTTTATCATCTCTAGATCTTACCAAATAACCTCTCGACCATTATTAACTTTGTTACCAAGATCAATCATTACAGGTAGTGCTTACCACGGGTCATACCATTAGCCCTACCAGCTTCTATATGATTCTAAACAGCTTTTTTAGATGTTAGTTATTAAATTGATCAGTTGATTTCCAAATTTGTCTTCCTGTGTCCTTAATAATAAATAATAGAGATTCTTAGGTATTTGAGGTAGTAGGCCCTGTGAGATCTTGGGATTTTTTGATTTCCTCAATTTTCTTAACAATTTGCAAGAAAGATTTTTGCGAGGAAATAATGCTGTGGATCATATAATAAGTTGAGACTATCCAAAATAACCGTTTGAAATCAATTATTTATGAAAATGTTGTTGGGTAGAAAGTAGGTATTGAATAGGTAGAAAAAGACAACCTGATAACATTCACAATCTGTGTGTTCTTTTTTCCGACGAACAATATTATGTGAATCAGCACCTGACTTACCCACAGACCTTGCAGCTGTGTTGCTGACGTCGCTATATGCCCACCGGATATTCACAATATTTGAGGGAGAAAAGGTTTCAGCAAGGAAGTGACCTTATTCGGCACAAACGCCATGGTAGTAAAATCACAACCAGCAACTCATTTTCATCTTCATCTTGTGTCCGATGCGACCGGCGAGACGTTGAATGCTGTAGCAAAGGCCACCTGTGCTCAGTTTGAAGCGGTCAAGCCGATCGAACACGTTTATGCTCTTGTTCGATCACCGCGGCAACTACAGCGTGTACTTAAGGATATCGAAGGGGCACCCGGTATCGTTCTTTATACTATGATGAATAACAATCTCCGCGCTATCTTGGAGAAGCACTGCCAGCAATTGGCCATGCCGTATCTGTCGGTCTTGGACCCTGTTCTAGGGATCTTGGGGAATTATCTTGGTACAAAGCTTTCTCATAAAGCCGGCGGCCAACATGTCCTCAATGCGGAATACTTCAAAAAGATCGATGCCTTAAATTTCACCATGGCCCATGACGATGGTCAGAATGCTCATGAACTGAACGACGCTGATATTGTACTCCTCGGCGTTAGCCGCACATCAAAAACACCAACTTGCATCTATCTCGCCAATAGGGGACTCAGAACTGCGAATGTGCCGATCATAAAAGATGTACCGCTGCCCTCTGAGCTTGACGAATTAAGAAATCCTCTGGTTATCGGACTTACGATTTCCACACATCGCCTGGTTCAAGTCCGTCGTCAGCGCCTTATATCAATGAAGGTGAAAGAGGAAACGAGTTATATAGATCAAGCGGAGGTGCAAAAGGAAATAATTTTTGCACGGAGGATATTCGACAGCCATAATTGGCCCGCACTTGATGTCTCGCGCCGGTCTATTGAAGAAACCGCGGCTGCGATCATGAATCTTTTTTCTGAGCGGGAGCAATCACAAGAAGTTGCTACAGCGGAACCGGCGCAATGAACCCCGCGAAAGAACCAGAAGGTATGGATGATGCAAGTGTGATCCTTGCATCACAGAGCGAAGTGCGTGCTCGTATGTTGCGGGCTGCGGGCGTACGCTTCCATATTGAACCGGTCAAGGTTGATGAAGAAGAGCTGCGTCGAGGCTTTGTCAATGAGGGCGCGCGCGGCCATGAAATTGCCGAGGCGCTGGCCGAAATCAAGGCGATACGCGCCTCGGGACGCACCGAACGGCTGGTCATCGCCGCCGATCAAATATTGAGCCTGGATAGGCAGATTTTTGGTAAGCCTACGTCTCTCGAGGAAGCGCGGTCGCAATTGTTGAAGCTAAGAGGACAAACCCATGAGTTGGCCTCGGCGGTTTGCGTCGCCAAAAGCGGTGCGGTGATCTGGCGCAAGCTCGACACAGCCGAACTTCGAATGAGGCGATTTTCCGACGACTTTCTCGATTGGTATTTGCTGCGCCATGGCGACCGCGTCATGACAAGTGTCGGCGGCTATCAGATTGAGGGTGAGGGACTGCAATTGTTTGAGTCGATCAAGGGCGATTACTTCACCATACTCGGATTACCGCTCACCGACTTGCTGGCATTCCTCCGCGTGCACGGTATGTTGTTGTCATGACATTGACAGGCAAGGCTCGTATTGCCGGTGTGATCGGTTGGCCGGTGTCACATTCACGGTCGCCGGCGCTGCATGGATATTGGCTAGGGCAATATAATATAGATGGCGCGGTCCTGCCGCTCGCTGTTGCGCCCGAGGATCTTTCTTTGGCGCTAAAGGCGCTGCCGAAAATGGGCTTCGTTGGTGCTTGTGTGACGTTACCGCACAAACAGCAGACCTTGACGCTTATGGATGACGTGGACCCTGCCGCGCAAACCATTGGCGCCGTCAATACGATTGTTGTGGGAAATGATGGACGTCTTATTGGTTCGAACACGGATGGCTTTGGTTTTATTGAAAACCTCCGCCAGTCAATTCCGGCATGGGATCCGGAGGGCGGATCTGCTGTCGTACTGGGCGCCGGCGGTGCGGCGCGTGCTGTGATCCATGGGCTGGCGGCGGCTGGGACAGGTAAGATTTGCCTGGTCAACCGAACCGAATCGAACGCCCGAAAGGTGGTGGAGGATCTTGGCGACAATATAAAAGCTAAAATTCAAGTGGTGCCATGGTCCGAGCGCTCCAATGAACTTGAAGACGCGACGCTTCTTGTCAATACGACCAGTCTTGGCATGCAAGGCCAACCTGCTTTGGAGATCAGTTTGGCTCGGCTCGGCCCAAACGCAATCGTCAGCGATATTGTTTATACGCCGCTCGAAACAGATTTGCTTGCACAAGCAAAGCAACGCGGCCATCCCATTGTGGATGGCTTGGGCATGCTGATCCATCAAGCGCGACCGGGATTTAAAGCTTGGTTTGGCCGGGACCCGGAGGTTACCGAAGGACTCAGGAAATTCCTGATCGCAGATCTCATGGAATAAAACCGTGATTGTCATAGGACTAACCGGTTCGATAGGGATGGGCAAAACGGAGACCGCGCGCCTTTTTATGCAAGAAGGTGTGCCGGTTTACGATGCCGACGCGGAGGTCCACCGCCTCTATGATAAAGGCGGCGCAGCGGTGCCGCTCATTGCCGCCGTGTTTCCCAGTGCCGTCAAAAATGGCGTCGTGGAGCGCGATCAATTATCCAAAATTGTTTTGCAAGACAAAGCCGCATTGGCGCGGCTTGAAGCGATCATTCACCCGATGGTGCAAGCGTGCCGAGAAGATGCCATCAAACACGCACAGTCCAAGGGCGCCGAACTCATCGTGCTCGACATCCCTCTGCTGTTCGAAAAGGGCGGCCACAGCGAAGTTGATTGCGTCGTAGTGGTGAGCGCGCCTCACCATATTCAGCGCGCGCGCGTGCTGCAGCGCGCGGGTATGACCGAGGACAAACTCGACTCAATTCTTCAACAACAAATACCGGACGCGCAAAAGCGTCAAAGAGCGGATTACATCGTGAGGACGGATAAGGGGCTTGAGGATGCTCGTGGCCAAGTGCGCGACATCATTCAGTCCATAAAGTCAAAAAGCGACTCAAGGGCCGACGAGAGTCTTTAGCTTTTGCAGTTGATCGGGCATTCTCATGTAACGGATTCGGCGGCTGTTTGAATCGGCACCGGCCATTATGGTGGTCGGAATCAAAGCGGTGGGTTATGCGGGAAATTGTGCTTGATACGGAAACAACCGGGCTCGATCCCGAGAACGGGCATCGCATCATTGAAATTGGCTGTATCGAGTTGCTCAACCATGTGCCGAGCGACCGCGTATTTCATTGTTATCTTAATCCGCAACGATCGGTACCGGCGGCGGCGGTGGAAATTCACGGGCTTACGGATGCGCTTTTGGCCGACAAGCCGGTGTTTTCCGATGTGGTCGACGATTTTGTTGCCTTTATCGATAAGGCGCCGTTGGTCATTCACAATGCGTCCTTTGATATGGGCTTTTTAAACGCCGAGCTGCGCCGCACGGACCGACCCGAATTGTTGCCCGAGCGGGCAATCGATACCCTGGTCATGGCGCGGCGCAAATTTCCCGGCTCGCCCAATTCTCTGGATGCGCTGTGCCGGCGTTTTGAAATCAGCACGGAATCGCGACACAAGCACGGCGCCCTGGTAGATGCCGCGCTCTTGGCGGAGGTTTATCTGGAACTCATAGGGGGGCGGCAGCCCGGCCTTGTGTTCGAACAGACGGAAGGCAACGGCGCGGCGGAAGAGTCTCGTGCCGGCCTATTGCGGTCCCGGCCGCGGCCGCTGCCGCCTCGGGTTACGCCCGAGGAAAAGATCGCACATGAGCGGTTTATCGAACAAATTATTGGCCCGGGCGCCCTTTGGCGGGGTTAACCAGCGGACCGCCGGACATGGGACCAAACGATTTAGGGCCTTTCCGGTTTTGATAGAATCAAAACCTGACCCTAAGTTGTTGTTTTATCGTGTTTCCGGACGGAAAACCGGGCCCGTTCATCCCTTCAATCGATCCACCGGATCGATTGACCTTGGCAAGGACGGTCTTCACTCCTGGAAACACTCTAATTCACCGTCGGCGGCGCCGGCGCGGCGGTTTTTTCATTTTGTCTGGCTTGTTGCGTATCCATTTGCTTTTGGTAAAGCGCCGCAAAATCAATGGGATCGAGCAATAAGGGTGGGAAGCCGCCATCGCGGATGGCGTCGGCCACCACGCGCCGGGCAAAGGGAAACAGCTGGCGCGGGCATTCAATCAGCACGATAGGTTGCTTTTGATTGTCGGCTATGTTTTGCAATCGGAACAGACCGGCATAAAGCAATTCGATAATGAAGGCTGTTCTGTCTGCCCGTTTGGCCGTAACGGAGATCTTGATCGTGACCTCAAAATCCGTGTCGGATTCCCGCTTGGCTTGAACATCGACCGACGCATCAATTTTCGGGGTTTCTTGATTGGCCCCCAGAGAGGCCGGGGCATGGGGGTTTTCGAACGATAGGTCCTTCACGTATTGCGCGATAATGCGCAATTGCGGCGGCTGTTTGGCGTCCCCTTTGGACGCGCCGGCACTTTCTGAAGGGCGCGCCCCCGCCTCGTTATCGGCCATTATGTGTTCCTCTACCTGCATTTTGCGATGGCGCGGCCTGGTGCGTATCACGTCCTTTATGGCCTTACAAGGCGAGGCGGCTTTCCGCCGGTCGGCAAGGCTCGCCGATGATGGGGCGGTGTTGCACAAAGCCGATCGACGCACTAAATAAACAGCAAGCACTTTGATAACCCTTGGCTGATAATCTCCGGTTCGCCTATAGACCGCCCGGTGCGATCGGCGTAACCTTTTGGTGCAAGGGCATCCCGTGGGGTGGGGCTTAGGGTTAGGGTCTTTCCGGTTTTGATGGAATCAAAACCTGACCCTAAGTTGTTGTTTTATCGTGTTTCCGGACGGAAAACCGGTGGCCGCTTTTCCTGGAAACACTCTAGGTATGGGATAAGGGCCGCCGCGTCATGTTAGGACACGAAAAATGAGTTCCACTATAGTGGATATAATTATTTTGGCCGCCATTGCGGCGTTCATCATTTTGCGCTTGCGCAACGTCTTAGGCCGCCGGACCGGCAATGAAAGGCCGCGCCAGCCTCCTTTTGGCCATCGCGATTCAACGGATACGACAGATAGCCATGGGCGGGACGGCAATGTGGTGCCATTGCCCGGCGCGTCTACCGCCAATGGCCAGTCGGCCCCGGAATCACAGGAAGCGTTGAAAAAAATTGCGCAAAATGATCCGACCCTGGTTCAGAGTTTAACACAGGTGCAACTGGCCGACCGTCAGTTCGAGCCGGAAGGTTTTCTGGCCGGCGCCAAGGCGGCCTATGAAATGGTCGTCACCGCTTTCGCAGCGGGCGATCGCAAGGGCCTCAGACCGCTGCTTTCCGATGAAGTCTATGACAGCTTCGAATCCGTCATTCGCCGCCGCGAGGACAAGGGACTGAAAACGGAATCCAAGTTCATCGGATTGGACCGCGCCGAAATTCTTGCGGCAAGCTTGAAGGAACGGATTGCCGAAATCACGGTGAAATTCATCAGCGAGATCGTCTCGGTGACCAAGAATGCCGATGGCGCCGTTGTCGAAGGCGATCCGACGAGTGTTCGGCGCATCACCGATATCTGGACATTCGCGCGGGATACCGCTAGTTCGGATCCAAATTGGAAGCTCATCGGTACGACGGTGGGTCATTAACGGGCGCAACCGCAACGGCTTGCGATCCGTCTCCATCCTACACTGGCCTTCTTGCGGATCATTTGGCGGATCATGAATAATCGCGCGACCATCTATGGCGTGGTACTCACCATTCTGATTATCAACCTTTTCGCCCTTGCTTGGGTTGCGAGTTTTGTCGCCGGCGGCCCTTCTCTGGTCATTAAACAAGTCGAATTCGACGGACTTCCCGGTTGGTCGTCAGCCGATCCCGGCCCGGCCCTCGCGACCTTCTTGAGATCGTGCGAGCGGTTAACAACGCGGCCGGGCGACCAACCGCTCGATCGGCTGGTATCGAGCGAGCGGTTGCAGCGATTATACGGACGGGTCGACGATTGGCGGCCGGTCTGTGCCGCGGCCGACCGGCTCGACGGGCGCCAAGGGGCCGACGTAAAGGGCTTCTTTGAGGACGCCTTTGCCGCATTTTTGGTCTACGAAAGGGGGCGCCGCCCGGGGCTTTTTACCGGCTATTACGAACCCTTGTTGTCGGGCAGCCGGACGCGGCAAGCCGGTTTCGAGGTGCCGTTGCGGCGCCTTCCGGCGGATCTCGTGTCGGTCGATCTGGGCGCCTTCCGGGCCGATTTGAAGGGTCGGCGGATTGCCGGGCGGGTCACGTCAAATCGCCTAAGTCCTTACGAAACCCGGGCGGACATCGTTTCAGGGGTGCTTGAGGATGACGTGCCGGTGCTTGTTTGGATCGACGATCCCATTGGTGTCTTTTTTCTTCACATCCAAGGCAGCGGCCGGGTGGTTCTGACCGATGGAACGGTCATGCGCGTGGGCTATGCGGGCCAAAACGGCCATCCCTATTCGTCGATCGGGCGCATCTTGAGGCAACGTGGCGAATTGGAACCGGACAACATCTCCCTGCCATCCATCAAGCAATGGCTCGAAGACAATCCCGATCAAGCGCCCGATCTGTTGAACCAAAACGCCTCTTACGTTTTCTTTCGGGACATTGTGGTGGATGATCCGGATCTGGGGCCCCTGGGTGCCCAAGATGTGCCGCTTACGGCACGGCGCAGTCTGGCGGTCGACCGCCGCTATGTGCCCCTGGGCGCGCCGGTCTGGCTGGATGGGACCAAGCCGTCTTTGTCGTCGCCCGGCGCCGATGAACCGTTTCAAACCCTCATGGTGGCTCAAGATACCGGCGGCGCCATACGCGGCGCCCAGCGCGGGGATGTCTTTTGGGGCTTTGGTCAGGCGGCGGAAGACATTGCCGGTGTCATGCAACACCCGGGTCACATGTATGTTTTGGTGCCAAAAGATCTGGCCGATCGGCCATCGGAGTAAAATCTAAATAGAGAATCTCATTTAAAAATAAGACTTTAATTAAATTTGACCAAAACACCCCGCAAGTTAACCATGTTAACACTTTGTTAATAAATAAGGTTTTCGAAAATCTTTCCGAATCAATGGCTTGTGGCTTAATGCTATGTAATCATTGAGGGTAACCATATTCAAACGTTGATTTACCGAAGATAACGACCCTTAGAGCGTTTCCGAATTTAACTGAATCGCGAAAACGCTCTAAGTTCTTGTTGGTCGCATTTTCTTAACGCGAACCGGTGCCCACTTCCCTCGAAAATGCTCTAGGCGGACGGCAAAGTGACCCGAGATCGACCACCCACATCGGACGAACTGGCCCTTTGGCAGCGCGCTATGGGGGATGTGGCGCGCCGGCGGCCGGCGGACGATCCCAGCCCGGCTCGGCCGGCCGCACCGGGCGGTGCCCCAAACAGAACGCCGCGACGGCCCTCGGGACCGGCGACCGGCGTCGTTTCGGCTCCGCAATTACCGGCACCGGGCGCTTTGGAGGCCAAATTCAAACGGCATTTGGTGCGCGGCCGGATTGCCATCGACGCCCGGCTGGATCTTCATGGTGCCCGGCAGGCCGAAGCCCATGGCCGGCTCAATCGGTTCATCGAGCAAAGCCGGCGCGATGGCCATCGATGTGTGCTGGTGATCACCGGAAAAGGCAGCCCGGGGGCATTTGGCGAGGAACGCGGCGTGTTGCGGCGTGTGGTGCCGGAATGGTTGCGCCAAACGCCCCTGGCGTCCCAGATCATCGGGCTAGAGCCGGCCGCCCCCCATCATGGCGGCGCGGGCGCGCTTTATGTGTTGCTGCGCACCAAACCCATGCGCTCTAAAGGATGAATTTGCTGAGATCTGCGTTCTTGGCCAAATCGCCCACATGCTCCATCACGTAATCGGCGTCGATCACCACGGATTCGCCGGGCCGGTCGGTCGCCGTAAAACTGACATTGTCGAGTACGCGCTCCAGCACGGTTTGCAGCCGCCGCGCGCCGATATTCTCCACTGTGGAATTGACCTCCGCCGCCACATTGGCAATCGCCTCGATGCCGTCCTCGGTGAAATCCAGGGTGAATTGTTCGGTCGCCATCAACGCTTTGTATTGCTTGATGAGGCTGGCCTCGGGCTCGGTCAGGATCCGCTTGAAATCCTCTTTGGTCAGGGCGTCCAGTTCGACACGGATGGGCAACCGGCCTTGAAGTTCAGGCAACAGATCCGACGGCTTGGCCAAGAGGAACGCACCTGCGGCGATGAACAGAATATGATCGGTCTTCACCGCGCCGTATTTGGTGCTGACCGTGGTGCCTTCGATCAGGGGCAACAAATCTCGCTGCACGCCTTCGCGGCTGACATCGCCGCCCACGCGCTCCGACCGGACGGTGATCTTATCGAGTTCGTCGAGAAAGACGATGCCGTCATTTTCCACCGAATCGAGCGCTTCGTGGATGAGTTGCTCCTCATCGAGCAGCCTGTCGGATTCTTCGGCGATCAATAGATCATGGGTTTCACGAACCTTCAGGCGCCGCTGTTTGGTGCGGCTGCCCATGGCTTTGCCGAGAATGTCGTTGAGATTGACCATGCCCATTTGGGCCCCCGGCATGCCGGGGATCTCGAAGCTCGGCATCAGGCTCGAATGGTCGGCCACTTCAATGTCGACTTCTTTGTCATCGAGCTCGCCGGCGCGCAATTTTTGCCGAAAGGATTCCCGTGTCGAAGCGCCGGCGCTTTTGCCGACCAGCGCATCCAAAATGCGATCTTCTGCGTTTACCGCCGCCTGGGCGGAGACCTCTTTGTGCTTGCGTTCGCGCACCAGTCCAATCGACACTTCGACCAAGTCGCGTATGATCTGCTCGACATCGCGGCCGACATAACCGACCTCGGTAAACTTGGTCGCCTCGACCTTGACGAAGGGCGCTAAGGCCAGACGGGCCAGGCGGCGTGAGATTTCCGTTTTGCCGACCCCGGTGGGGCCGATCATTAAAATGTTCTTGGGCAGCACTTCCTCGCGCAGATCGTCCGATAATTGCTGGCGGCGCCAGCGATTGCGCAGGGCAATGGCGACCGCCCGCTTGGCGTCGTTTTGGCCGACGATGTAGCGGTCGAGTTCCGATACGATTTCTCTGGGTGAAAACGCGTTCATGTGTGGGGACAAACCTAAACTTCCAGTTTTTCGAGAATGATGTTGTTGTTGGTATAAACACAAATTTCGGCGGCGATCTTGAGCGCCTTGCGGGCAATGTCCTCAGCCGTCATGTCGGATTCGTAAAGCGCCCGCGCCGCCGCCAAGGCGAAATTGCCGCCCGATCCAATGGCCATGAGCCCGTTTTCGGGATCGAGAACGTCACCGGTGCCGGTCAGGACCAGGCTGACCTCGTTGTCGGCCACGATCATCATGGCTTCGAGCCGCCTCAAATAGCGGTCCGTGCGCCAATCTTTGGCCAATTCAACGCATGCCCGGGTCAATTGCTTAGGGTATTGCTCGAGTTTGGCCTCAAGCCGTTCGAACAAAGTCAACGCATCGGCGGTCGCCCCGGCAAAACCGGTAATAACGTTGCCTTTGCCCAAGGGCCTGACCTTGCGGGCATTCCCTTTGATCACCGTATCCCCCAGGCTCACTTGGCCGTCCCCGGCGATCACCACCTGGTTACCCTTGCGCACGGTGAGAATGGTTGTGCCGTGCCATGACGTGCTGTTCGGGGACATTTGGTGATGTTCAGACATTTTTGATAAGGGTTCGCCGGTAGTGCGGCGAACTGGGAAAAGCCCGCACGGTTTTTGCAGCCATTATTGGCTTGAAAATCGCCTCTCATTTGGCCCTTTGCAGGGCGCAGGTCAAGGGCACGAAACTTGGTTGTCACGGTTGGGTGTTAACAATCCATCGGCAAGGCCCCCGTTTCGGAGTATAGGAAGTCGTTCCACAAGACCGGGGCGGCGTCCAGGCCGGCCCCGGGGATGAGAAAGGCAAGGCGCCATGCGCACGGCAACGGTTGAGCGAAAAACCGCGGAAACGGAAGTTTTTGTCTCCATCGATCTCGACGGGACCGGCGAGTACGATGTGGATACGGGCATAGGTTTTCTCGATCACATGTTGGAAAGCTTCTGCAAACATTCGCTGATCGATCTCAAAGTGCGGGCC
>SMVB01026473.1_pt1 | contig 20549 bp, 20 predicted proteins | sample 2456461 | NCBI WGS metagenome assembly SMVB01 (sample SAMN11095934, study PRJNA526329) | marine sediment metagenome | biome: Marine sediment; feature: Surficial sediment; material: Deep marine sediment; isolation source: Hadal surficial sediment | place: Pacific Ocean | collected 2014-05 | depth...
GTTCGCATCCACCTCGGGACCCTGCAGGAGGCAGCCCTTCTGTGGCGCTAGCCCGCATTTCGCCATCCCCTTCGTCGCCAGGGCGTTGCGACAGGCGGGCTCGAATGCCCCCCGTTCAACCGCGAAACGCGTCGCGTATCCACACTACCGTCGCCTTGCCGCCGTCCAGATAGACGCTGCAGACATCGAATCGACAGCGCCGTGTGCTCCAGTGCTTGCGTCGAAGGAAAGTGCGGGCCGCGATCAGCAGCCGGCGCTGCTTTCGGTACCCGACAGCCTCGCAGGGGTCGCCGTGCCGGCGCCCGCGCCGCGCCTTGACCTCGACGAACACGATCACCCCGCGATCGTCGACGATCAGATCGATCTCGCCGCCGGGGCAGGCGAACCGACGGGCGATAAGGCCACATCCCTGCCGCTCCAGGTGCCGCGCCGCGAGCTCCTCCGCGGCGCGGCCGGTGGCGTGCCGCCAGCGTGGGTTGGTCGGGGATGGGGTCGTCGGGCTCACATCATGATGTGACGGCCGCGCCGAGCGGAATTCCGGTCTGCTAACCGGTCGAGAGATGCGGGCTGGGGGCTCAACTCGCCGCAGTCGCGCCGCCGACGTGCCAGCGGACACCCTTGGCGGTGTCCTCCAGAGAGATGCCGCGCGCCAGAAGCGCGTCGCGCAGCTTGTCGGCGGCGGCGAAATCGCGCGCCGCACGCGCCTTCACCCGCGCCGTGATGAGGGCGAAGTCGCCGTCGGAAATCGGCGGGCCGAGCGCCTGCAAGGTCGCGCCTTCGACCTCGATGGTGCGCTCGAGCAGATCGTCGCCACCCGGCAAGAGCGCCCAGATGCGATCGACGTCGCGGAACCAGTCGAGGATCGCGGCACCCTCGCCGCGCCGGAGATCACCACTGTCGAGGGCGGCGTTGGTCGCCTTCACCAGCGTGAACATGTGTCCCAGGGCGCCGCTGGTGTTGAGATCATCGGTGATCGCGGCGCGAAATCCCGCATCGGCGTCGTGCAAGGCTGCGGCACCCCCACCTTCCGTACCAACGCCCGGGCCGGCCACACCCCCGCCGGGGCGCTCTGCGCTACCGCCGGGATCTGCCGCGTCGGCGACCGGGTCTTCCGTACCGTCGCCTACCCGCGCGGCCGGGAGCCCCTCCACCTCCCGCTCCAGGCGCAGCACGAGCTCGCGCAGCCGGGTGATCGCCGCCTGCGCCTGGGCCAGGGCCGCGAAGGTGAAGTTGAGCTGCTTGCGGTAGTGCACCGAGGCGAGCAGGTAACGGATCGCCACCGGGTCGTGGCCTTCGTCGACGAGCTGGCGCAGGGTGTACTGGTTGCCGAGCGACTTGCTCATCTTCGTGCCATCGACGACCAGATGGGCGCAGTGCAGCCAGAAGCGGGCCAGCGGCTCGCCGGTGGCGCCGACGCTCTGGGCGATCTCGTTCTCATGGTGCGGAAACATCAGGTCGACGCCGCCGACGTGGATGTCGAACGTCGTACCCAGGTATTTCATGCTCATCGCCGAACATTCCAGGTGCCACCCCGGGCGACCCGACCCGATCGCCGTCTCCCAGGCCGGTTCGCCCTCTTTGGCGCCTTTCCACAGGGCGAAGTCGCGGGCGCTCTCCTTGTCGTAGGCGTCGCCCTCGACGCGCCCGGTGGAACGGAGCTGGGTGGGATCGAGGCGTGACAGCTTGCCGTAGTCGGGAAAGGCGTCGACGCGGAAGTAGATCGATCCGTCCTGCCGGTAGGCCAGGCCTCGCTCGATCAGCCGCTCGACGAGCTCGACCATCTCGTCGATGTGTTCGGTCGCGCGCGGATACTGCGACGCCGGCTTGATACGCAGGGCGCTCAGATCGTCGAAGAAAGCCTCGGTGTAGCGAGCCGTGTACTCCTGCAGGCTCTCCCCGGACTTCGCCGCGCCGGCGATCGTCTTGTCGTCGACATCGGTGATGTTCATCACTAACGTGACGTCGTAACCGACCCATTCGAGTGTCCGGCGCAGCACGTCGACCCACACGTTGAAACGGAAGTTGCCGATGTGAGCGTAGTCGTAGACGGTCGGTCCGCACGCGTAGACACGCGCCTGCCGAGCGTCGAGGGGCTCGAACGGCTCCCGACTACGGGTCCAGGAGTTGAACAGGTGGAGCGTCGTGGTCACCGGGATGCGACCGATCAGGCTTCGCGGGCGACGACCACGTGCCGGAGGTCGGCCGTGTCGTGGGTACCGCAGGTCAACCAAACGTCGATGCCGCCGTCGCGAATCTCGAGCGTCGCGACGACGTGGCACACGTCGACGACACCTTGATGGCCGCAAATCTTCCCGACCGCTTCGTCGAGAGCGCTCTCGAGGCCCTCGGGATCTTTCGCCTCGTTGCCGCTCGCCTCCATCAGCTCCTCGATGAAGCCGAGGAGCAGACTCGTGGCGTTGACGTCGCACGGCAGACTCAACGAGGCTTCTTGGCCGATCAGCTCCTCGTGCATGACCCCCTGCTACCGCTTGCGGCGGGGTTATTCACCCGCCGGAACCCGTGGCGAAACGTCGGCATTATAACGCACGTTTTCGTTCGCGTTCGCGGTCCACTCGACCGCCTGGCGCACGTCTTCAGCGATCTGCGCCGCCAGAGCGTCGGCGCTTTCGAACCGTGCCTCGTCGCGCAACTTCTTCCGGAACGCGAGCTCCATCGGCTCGCCATACAGCGACGCCCGGTGGTCGAGAAGGTGGGTTTCGACGGTGAGCTCGCCATCGTCTTCGAACGTCGGGCGCACGCCGACGTTGGTGATCGCCGGATACGCGACGCCGGCGACGCGGGCTTCCGTGACGTAGACGCCGCGCCCGGGGGTGAACGTGTTCTCCACCGCCAGGTTAGCGGTGGGCGCGCCGAGGCCCCGGCCACGCCCGGCGCCGGCGACGATCGTACCGACGAGCGAAAACGGCCGGCCGAGAAGCGCCGCTGCGGCCGCTACCCTGCCGGCCTCGAGGGCATCGCGGATTCGTGAAGACGACACCGTGCCGCCTCCGGACATGACCGACCCGACCACCTGAACCCCGAAGCCGTGCTCGGCAGCGATGGTTTCCAGGTACTCGACATTCCCCTTGCCTCCGGCGCCGAACGTGAAGGCCTGGCTGACGTGCAGCTCGACGGTGCCCAGCGCCCGGCACAGAAAATCGGTGACAAATTCCTCCCTCGGCAGCGCGGCAACTGCTTTGTCGAATGGAATGACGACCGCCACATCCACACCCAGCGTCTCGATCGCACCGAGGCGCTGCGCCAAGGTCTCGAGCAGCCGGGGCGGCGCGTCGGGCCGCAAGAATACGCGGGTGTGGGGATCGAAGGTGCATACAACCGACATCAGCTCGCGCTGCCGGGCCGCCCGCACGGCGCTGCCGATGACCGCCTGGTGGCCGATGTGGACGCCGTCGAAGTTGCCGATCGAAACCACCGTGCCGGCATCACCCAGCTCGATCCCGGCGAAGCCGCGCAGGACCTTCATGCCGCCGCCTCGTCGGCTTCCAGCACCAGGCCGTCGTAGGCGACATGGACCCCATCGGGCAGCTCTTTCTCGAGCTCGCCGTGCTCGAACTCGTGCGAAAGGTGGGTGAGGTACGCGGTGTCCGGCGCTAGTCGCTCGATCTCGGCCAGCGCCTGATCGAGGGTGAAATGGGCCGGGTGCGGGGTGCGTCGCAGCGCATCGATGACCAGGATCTCGACGCCGCGGAGCATCTCCGCCGACGATTCCGGGATGCCGCTGCAGTCGGTGATATAGGCGAAGTTGCCGATACGGTAGGCGGAAATGGTGAGGCGATGGTGTTCGACCGGAACCGGGATGACGCGGATGCCCCGAACATCGAAGGGGCCGTCGGTCACGTGCACGTCGATGCGCGGCACGCCGCGGGCGTTGGCGTCGAAGGCGTAGGCGAAGGTATGGCGGATGGCGTCCATCGTCTCGGAGCGACCATAGAGAGGGATCGAGACGCCGTGGACGAAGTTGAAGATGCGCAGCTCGTCCAGGCCCAGGATGTGGTCGGCGTGGTGATGCGTGTACAGGACGCCGTCGACCCGGTCGAGGTCGACCCGCAGGGCTTGCTGGCGAAGATCGGTCGTCGTGTCGACGAGCACGCGGGAGGCTTCCCCCGCGCTGTTTGTCCAATCCAGCAACAGGCCCGCCCGCAGGCGCCGGTTGCGCCCGTCGGACGAGGCGCACACCGGGCAATCGCACGTCATGACCGGAACGCCGACCGACGTTCCGGTGCCGAGGAAGGTCACACGCATGGCAATCAGGCTAGCAGACGCCGGTGAACGTGCGATCGGTGCGGGCGCGCCTGCTAGCATCCGGTGATGCTCACGCTGGTGCTCTATGGACGCCGCAACTGCCACCTCTGCGACGTGGCCAAGGAGGCCGTCCAACGGCTCCAGCAGCGCCTCGACTTCGACGTCGAGCAGCGCGATGTCGACGACCATCCCGACTGGGTGCGACGATTCGGCGACGAGGTTCCGGTCGGTATGATCGGCGACCGCAAGATCTTCAAGTTCCGCGTCGACCCCGCCACGCTCGAGCGCGCGTTACTCGCTGATCGGTAGGGAAATTTTTCCACCTGGGCTTGCGCCTCACGCTCAACGGGTTAACCTACCGATCGGTCGGTAGCTACGATGAATAGCCTTATAACCGGCGAGAAACCTGCCATGCACGCCGTTCCCGACGCCGAATCCCCGGTCCGCGAGCCGACGACGCGCCTCGACCACGAGACGCGCACCGGGCAAATCTACGAGGCCGCAGCGCGGGTCTTTTGCGACCAGGGCTTCGGGCAGTCGTCCATGAGCGACGTCGCCGCCGCCGTCGACCTGACCAAGGCGGGCGTATACCACCACATAGCCAGCAAGGACGAGCTCCTCTTCGGCATCATGTCGTACGGCATGGACCTGTTCGAGGAGCGCGTCCTGGACCGCGTCGAGCACATCCGGGATCCCCTCGAGCGGCTCCGCGCGGCGATCCGCGGCCATGTTCTGCTGGTGACCCGCGATCGCCCCAAAGAGGTCACCGTCGTCCTCAATGAGTCGCTCGCCCTGCGCGGCGAGTATCGAGCCAAGATCAACAACCGTAAGCGGCGCTATATCCGTTTTCTCAACGAGACCTTTCGCGAGCTGCGCCGCGACGGTTTGATGCGTGACATCGACCCACGCGTCGCCACGTTTGCCTTGCTCGGCATGATCAACTGGACCTACCAGTGGTATACGCCCGGCGGCCGCATTCGTGATACCGAGCTCGCCGAGGCCTACATCGATCTGTTCCTCGGCGGCATGTTGCGAGCGGATCAGCGACCAAGCGAAACCAAGCGGCGATGAGAACGTTGAAGAAGGTCGGCATCGTCGGCTACGGCGCCTACGTCCCGCGGCCGCGCGTGCCGGCGGACACCATTGCCGCTACCTGGGGAGTCGCCGGAAACGGGGCCCTTCCGGTGCGTCAAAAATCAGTGCCCGCCCTCGACGAGGACACGATCACGATGTCGATCGAGGCGGCCCGCAACGCCCTCGAGCGGGCCGACATCCCGGCCCGCAAGATTCGCGCGGTCTGGGTCGGCACGGAGTCCAAGCCCTACGCCGTGAAGCCCTGCGCGACGATCGTCGCCGAGGCCATCGGCGCAACGCCGGCGGTGAGCGCCGCCGACATCGAGTTCGCGTGCAAGGCCGGCTCCGAAGCGATGCAAACCGCGGTCGCATTCGTCGGCTCCGGCATGGCCGAGTACGCCCTGGCGATCGGCATGGACGCGGCGCAGAGCAAACCCGGCGACACCCTCGAGTACACCGCCGCCGCCGGCGGTGCCGCCTACATCTTCGGGCCCGCCGAGGACTCTCTCGCCCTCGTCGAGGCGTCTCACTCCCACGTCACCGACACCCCCGACTTCTTCCGCCGCCAGCACATGCATTACCCGGAGCACGGGCATCGTTTCACCGGCCTGCCCGCCTACCTGGCTCACACGCAGGGGGCTGCTCAGGCGCTCATGGACGAGATCGACGCCCAGCCCGCTGACTTTGATTGGGCCGTCTTTCACCAGCCCAACCCCAAGTTTCCGCGCCGCATAGCCCGTTCCCTAGGTTTCACCGACGAGCAGATCGCACCGGGGCTGGTCGTCGACGCGATCGGCAACACCTACGCCGGCTCGTCGCTCCTGGGGCTCGCGGCGGTGCTCGACGTCGCCAAGACGGGTGACCGGATCTTCTTCTGCTCCTACGGCTCGGGCGCCGGCAGCGACGCCTTCTCGCTGGTCGTCAACGGGCGGCTGGCCGCCGCCCGGCGCACGGCTCCGCTGGTCAGCGACTACGTCGACCGCGCCTACGTGCTCGACGACTACGGCCGATACCTGCGTCTGTCGCGCAAGATCCGGCTCCTTTAGATGCGCAACGTCGGCGTCGTAGGTATCGGTCAGTGTCCCGTGGCCGAGCACTGGGACCGCTCGCTGCGCGACATCGCCACGGAGGCCGTCACGGCAGCGCTGCACGACGCCGGCGACCCGGCCCCGGGCGCACTCTACGTCGGCAATATGCTCGCCGGGCAACTGACCGGGCAGGAGAACGTCGCCACCGCCGTTGCCGACGCCGCCGGGTTGCTGCCGATCGAGGCCATCAAGATCGAAGCGGCGTGCGCCGCCGGCGGCGCCGCCATCCGCGCCGCCTACCTCGCGGTCGCCGCGGGTGCGCACGACTGCGTCCTCGCGGTCGGCGTCGAGAAGATGACCGACCACCTTAACGACGCTGTTTCGGCGGCGCTGGCAACGGCCGCCGACGCCGACTTCGAAGCCGGTCACGGGGTCTCTTTCGTCGCCCTCAACGCCCTGCTGATGCGCCGTTATATGCACGACCACGGCGTCTCGCGCGAGGCGTTCGCACCGTTTTCCGTGAATGCCCACCGCAACGCCGCCTGCAATCCGCAGGCGATGTTTCGCGCCGAGATCAGCGTCGACGACTACATGAGCTCGCCGGTCGTGGCCGACCCGATCTCGATTCTCGATTCGGCGGCGATATGCGATGGCGCCGCCGCGTTGGTCCTGTGCGCCCTCGACGACGATCACCTCTACCCCCACACGCCGATCCGTATCGCCGGCTCGGCTTGCGCCACCGACACCCTGGGGCTTTCGGAACGGCGTGATCCGATGCACTGGCAAGCGGTGGCCGACTCTGCCGACGCCGCCTATCGACAAGCCGGTGTCGGCCCATCCGATATCGACGCCTTCGAGCTCCACGACGCCTTCACGATCGTCTCGGCGCTGAGCCTGGAAGCTTGCGGGTTCGCCGCGCCCGGCGACGGCGTCCGGATGGCAGCCGACGGCTCCATTCGGCGTGAGGGCGATGTGCCGATCGCGACCATGGGCGGCCTCAAGGGGCGCGGCCATCCGATCGGCGCCAGCGGCGTCTACCAGGCGGTCGAAGCCATCCAGCAGTTGCGCGGCACCGCCGGCGAGGCCCAGATCCCCGGCGCCCGCACGGTGATGACGCAGAGCGTCGGCGGCTCGGGATCGGTTGCCGTCACCCACATCTTCCAGGGCTAGCTCGATTTGGCGAAGCAGCTCACGTTCACCCCGGCCGGCTAGCGCGGTCGCGGAGGAAACTCGATGCAACTACCCCGATACCATCGCCTGCGGCACTCCTTCTACCGCCTCGAAGGGACCCGCTGCGCCGCCTGCGAGCGCAGCTTCTTCCCCCCGCGCACGCTCTGCCCCGACTGTCGCTCCACGGATCTCGCCGCCCACCGGTTCGGCGGATCCGGAACGCTGTACTCGTACTCCCACATGAACCAGGCGCCGCGCGGCTTCGCCAGCATCGCCCCGTACACGGTCGGCATGGTGAGACTCGACGAAGGCCCGCTGATCATGGCGCAGCTCACCGATGTCGAGGGTGTCGAGCTGCACATCGGCATGGCGGTCGAAATGGTGACCCGCAAGCTGCAGGAGAGCTCCGAGCACGGCTACATCGTCTACGGCTACAAGTTCCGGCCTCTGATCTTGCCGCCAACCGCCGCGCGATCATCGCCGCCGGACGCGGCGGTTGCGACGTGATCGCCAAGCCGCCGTCGCGGCCAAACGCGCTGGTGACGACGTGAGCACAGCACGCCCACGCCGAACGATCGACATCGTCGCGGCGGTCGAACAGGTCGCCGACGGGATGACCGTGGGGCTTTCCGGGTTCTCGTATCAGAACCCACCGATGGCGATCGTCCGCCAGATCATCCGTCGCGGCTTGCGCGACCTGACGCTGGTCTCCGGACCCACCGCCGGCATCGAGACCGACCTGCTGATCGGCGCCGGATGCGTGCGGCGCGTCGTCGCCGCCGGTGTGGCCTTCGAGCGCATCGCCGGGATTGCTCCGATGTTCCGTTACCACGCCGAGCGCGGCGACATCGAGGTCTGGGAGTGTGACGAGTGCATATGGTACGTAGCGCTGAAGGCGGGGGCGTGGGGCGTCCCCTACCTGCTGTGGCCGGGCGGCGTCGGGACTTCTTTGCCCGAGCTCAATAACGAGCTCGCGGAAATCGAGGAGGGCGGCCGGCGATATCTGCGCGTGCCCGCGATCCGACCCGACATCGTCTTCCTGCACGCCGCCGAGGCCGATGCGTTCGGCAACGTTCGCGCCTGCCGCCAGGCCTACCTCGGGCGATCGTTCGCCGAGCGCGCGCTGGCGGAGGCCTGCGCGGGACCGGTCATCTGCACGGTGGAGTCGATCGTTGCCAACGAGCAAGTCGTCGCCGCGCCCGAATGGACGGTCGTGCACGGGGCGCTCGTCGCGCACGCGCCATGGGGCGCCCATCCCGGCGGCGTCAGCGGCCGGTACGCACCCGATCTCGAGCACATCCGCGCCTACACCCGCGCCGCTACCGAGCTGCGCCGAGGAAACGACGAGCCCTACCGCCGATATCTCGATGCGTTCATTCATGAAACCGCTGATCACGATGGCTACCTCCGGGCGGTGGGCGATCACGAGCTCCGCTCGCTGCGGTTCAAGGCTGCCTGAGGACGCCGGAGAATGATCACCGCCACCGGCAAATCGCACCGCGTCACGATCCGAGGTGTTGATGAGCCCACCGCGACGCTCATGGTGTGCGTCGTGGCGCGCGAGCTGCGGGACGGCCAGGTCGTTGCCTTCGGCCTGAACGCCGACGCCATGCTGAGCGCGGCGATGCTCGCCCAGCAGCTTCACGCCCCTGACCTGCGCATCCGCCACGGGTTGCGCGCCGAGCGCGGCATGGTCTTCGGCGCCGCCGCCTGGACCGACCGGCGCGACGACGATTCCTGGCGCCGGGTCGAGTACTTGGAGGCCCACGATGCCATTCTGCGTACCGCCAACCCCGGCTCGCCGATGCGTTTCTGCGACGTTTTTTTCATCGGGGGGATGCAGATCGACCGCGAGGGCAGCACGAATCTCATCGGCTTGAAGGGCCCGGACGGGCGGCTCGCGGTGCGCGGCCCCGGATCGATAGGGACGACGTCGATCGGCACGCTGGCCGCCGACGTGATCCTGTTCAGCCCCGAGCACTCGCCGCGCCGCTTCGTCGAGACCGTCGACTTCGTCTCGGTTCCCGGCTGGAAGCGCCGTGCCGCCGCCGGCCTCGCGGGCGGCCCCCGGCTGTGCATCACGTCGAAGGCCGTAATGGACTTCGAGGATGGCAGCATGCGGCTACTCTCGGTACATCCCGGCTCGACCGTCGAGGAGGTGGTCGGCGCGACGGGGTTTCCACTGCTGCTCGGAAACGACATCCCGACGACACCCGCACCCACGGACGCCGAGCGTCGAGCGCTCGGCGACCTCGCCGCCGAGGATTTCCGCGCATGAGTAAGATCATCGATCTTCACGCGCTGTCTGCGGCCGTGCCGCCGGGAGCAACGATCGCCATCGGCGGGTTCCAGCTCAACCGTGTCCCCGTGGCGCTGCTGAAATCGATCGTCGCCCGCGGCCTCACCGGCCTCGAGTGCGTCTCGGCGCCCAACCCGCTGGCGCTCCAGATCTTGGCGGCGGCCGGCTGTATCCGCGCCGCGGAGTGCGGCTTCGTCGGGTTCCAGTATGAGGACGGCTTCGTCATCGCCCCGGCCGTCCGCCGCGCGCTGGCGACCGGAGAGCTGCGACTACGACAACCCGACGTCTACGACACCATCGAGTCGCTGCGCGCCGCCGCCGGCAACGGCGAGCCGCGCGCCGACTTCGCGCTCCTGCACGCCCAGCGCGCCGACCGCCACGGCAACCTCCAGATCGACGATCCGTACATCGACGTCGAGCTTGCACACGCCAGTGGCGCGGTGCTGGCCACCACCGAGGTGATCGTGGACGAGATCGAGGCGCCTACGATCGTGGCCGCCAAGGTACAGGGCATCGCCGTGGTAAAGAACGGCGCCGCTCCGACGTCGTGTTTCGGCTACTACCCGCGTGACGCGGCCGGCGTGCGCGACCACGTCGGCGTGACCGTACCCGAGCCGAACGGGCCGGCCGTAGGCGATACCGGCACCCCCGTGGTAGCCGGATCCGGCTCCGTCACGGCGGTGGAGGCCACTGCCGTTGCGGCGCGCGAAGCCGGCACCCCTGGGGCACGCGAGGCCATCGCCGATGGTCGGGAAGAGTTCCGTGCTGCTGACGAACTGCTCGTCTGCATGGCAAGACAGGTAAACGACGGCGAGGTCATCGTCACCGGGCTCGCCTCGGCTGTGCCGATGCTTGCCATCGAGCTGGCACGCCGCACGCACGCGCCGCGGTTGACATACATCAATTGCATCGGGGCGGTGAACCCGCGCATCGACGCGGTACTGCCGACCTCCGTCGAGGCCGACCTGCGGCGCCACTGCGACCGCATCATCGAGCTGCCCGACCTGTTCGATCTCGCCCGCGACGGCGGCGTCGACGCCATGTTCTTCGGCGCCGGCCAGGTCGACGCGCGCGGCAACATCAACCTCAGCCACATCGGGCCGGCAAGCAACCCGAAGGTCAGGTTCGCCGGCCCGGCGGGGTCCCCGTCGATGCGGTCCTATGTCCGGCGGGTGCTGATCACGGTGCCCCGTCAATTGCCGCGCAACCTGGTCGCACGGGTCGACGCGGTGACGTCGGCGGCCGCCGAGCGCAACGAGGAAACGGTTCTCGTCACCGACGCCGCCATCTGGCACCTCGGTTTGAGTGGATTCGAACCCGCGAGCCTACACGAGGGCGTTACTCCGGACGACCTTTCAGGCCGCACCGGCTTCGAGTTCGTACACGGATCGCCCTCGGTCACCGCGCCACCGAGCGAAACAGAGCTCGCGGCGCTCCACTCCATCGACGCCGCCGGGCTCCGCTACCGCTTGCTGGCCGCCAAGACCTCATCTGTCCGTCACCGGCCGGCAAGCGCTCAGCCGGCCGCCCCTTGCCTCTGACCGTTTATCTACCCGTTGTGTGTCCGAGAGAGCCGAAGGTGATACATGCACGCTGACGCCACAAAGGCGGCGACGCTGACGAAAACCACACCGCACACGAAACCCTCCACCGAGGTGCCCCGCACGATGCGCGCCGTTGTCCTGCGGGAGTTCGGCGCCCCGGAGGTGCTGAAGCTCGAGGATGTTCCCGCCCCCGACCCCGAGGCGCTCGCCGACAACGAGGTGCTGATCAAGACCCGCTCCTGCGGCGTGTGCTACCACGACATCATCAATCGTCGCGGCGACCTACCGCGCACCCGCGTGCCGTCGATTCTCGGCCACGAGATCGCCGGCGATGTGGTCGCGGTCGGGGGCGCCGTAGAAAAGTTCCAGCCGGGTGATCGCGTCGCCTCCGTCCAGCGGGTCCATTGCAACCACTGCGCCATCTGCGACGACCAACGCCCGACGCTGTGCAAGGACGGTGTCTTCTTCGGCGAGGAGATCCCCGGCGGCTACGCCGAGTACACCGTTTCGCCGGCGCACGGGCTGGCGCAGATTCCCGACTCGATTCCCTACGCCGAAGCCTCGATCTGCGCGTGCACGATCGGCACCGCGATTCACGTCGCCCAGCGTGGCCGGGTCACGGCCAGGGACACCGTGCTGATCACCGGCGCCTCCGGCGGCGTCGGACTGCACGCCATCCAGATTTGCAAACTCGCCGGCGCCCGCGTCATCGCGATTACATCGTCGCCTGAAAAGGCCGATCGGTTGCGCCAGGCCGGCGCCGACGAGGTGATACCGGCTCCCGATCTGCGCTTCTCCAAGACGGTCAAGGAAGTCACCGCCGACCACGGTGCCGACGTCGTATTCGAGATCACCGGCTCGCTCACCTTCGAGGAGTCGGTCCGCAGCCTGGCAGTCGGCGGGCGTCTGGTCATGGTCGGCAACCTCGAAACCCACACCGTCGGTTTCATGCCCGGCTTGATGATCCTCAAAGAGCTCGAGTTCATCGGCTCGTTCGCCACCACCACCGAGGAGCTCGCCGAAGCCTTCCGCCTGGTCGAGCGCGGCGCTATTCGCCCGATACTGGCCGCGACCCTTCCTCTCGAAGAGGCCGCCAAGGCGCACCAGATGCTCTTCGACCGTCAAGTCACAGGAAGGCTGACGCTCGAGATCTAGCCCGCATATCTCAACGCCCTTCGGTGCGAGGGCGCGGCGAAGGGCGCGGATACAAGGCGCGCGCCGGAAAGGCGCCGTTGGCGTACGTGACGGTACCCCGTCTACTGCTGGGAGGGATCCTCGTAAGGCCGTAGATTCCATTCGAAGAACGCCCACACCAGGTTCCACGAGTCGCGCATCGCCGGCGTCCACTGGGGCTCCAGGGTTTCTCGATCGACCCGTCGCTGAAAGCTGTGGCCGCCCGGCGGATCGACGTAGACCTTGGTTTCCGATAGCGACGGCTTTTTGGCGCGCAGGGCGTTGATCATCATCTCGTCCTCGACGAAGTTGACGTCGCGGTCGTTGGTCGCCACGTGCACCAGCAGGGGCACCTGGAGGTGGTCGACGCGGTACATGGGGGAGCGCTCGATGTAGATGTCGGGAACCTCGTGCGGCAGGCCGCCGATGCGTTTCTGGGTGGCATAGGAGCGCTGGTATGCGGGACCCTTGAAGGCCAATCGGAAGACCAGGTTGGTCACCGGGACCTGGGCGACGCCGGCCTTAAAGGGATGCTCGTCGCGAAACACCAGGTGCGCGGTGATGAAACCGCCGTGGCTCCATCCCATGATGCCAACCCGCTCCGGGTCGACGTGCGGCAGGTTGGCGGTCATCCAGTCGACGGCGGTGACGACATCGTCGATTTCGTAGCCGCCGTAGTCGATCGCCCGGTGGTGCGCCTCGCCGTAGCCGGTGCTGCCTCGATACTCGGGCGCGATCACCACATAGCCGCGATCGACCGCCTCCTTGATGAACGGAAACATCGAGATGCTCCAGTTACCGTGCACGCCGCCGTGCACCCACACCATGGCGGCATGACCCCGCGGGCCGCGCTTCTCGAGCGGCTGAAACAGGTAGGCCGGAATGTCCATGTCACCGATGCGGCTCCGATAGCTGATTTTCTGGAAGTCGAGAACGCCCTCGCTCACCTCGCGGTAGCGGGCATCCGTGGCCGCTTTCCCTTCGATGTCGCGGGCGTAGTCGCGGTCGGGATGATCCTCGCTGTCATTGCTGACATACAACAGGCGGGCACGCTCTTCGTCCATCGGACCTTCGTAACCACGACGCCGCTGGCCGCCCGGTCCCTGGCCCGTTTGCCCCTGGCCGAAAACCAGCGGCGCACACAACACGACGGCGAACACGACAAACGTGAAGAACCCGACCCGCGAGCTGATGGCGACGGACAACTTGCTACGGTGCATTCGCTTGCCTTTCGTCAGTGGCGTTCGGCCCCGGCCGCTTCGGTGCCGCCGGGCATCCGCGATACGGCGAAGGAGAAGTCTACCGCCGTCGTCGCCTGGTGTCCGGGGGCGGCCGGCACCAAGGTGCTGCGCCCCTCTCCCGACTACCAACCTCAGCCGCAGTCGGGTGTTTCGATCCTCACCTGGAGTCGCCGCGTCCGGTAGAGCAAAAACAGACCCCGTGGTAGCCTCTGGGCAAGCAACTGAACCGTCTGCGTTGGGGGATGTGATGGGAATTCAGAGGCGTCAGGTCGCTGTCGCCGTGACCGTCATCTTGGTTGCCGTCGGCTACGTGTTCATTACCGGAATGCGTGACACGATGGTGTACTACTACAACGTCAGTGAGGTCGCCGAGCGCCGGGTGGAGCTCACCGGCGAAGCGCTGCGGGTGCACGGCCAGGTCGTCCCCGGCTCGATCGAGACGGATCACACCGGGCTGGTGCACAAGTTCCTCATCGAGGAGGGCGGCCATACCGTGCCGGTCGTCTATCGCGACATCGTCCCGGACACGTTCGAAGACCGTGCCGACGCGGTTGTCGAGGGGGCGTTTGACGCCGACGGCATCTTCCAGGCCACCTTTTTGATGGCGAAGTGCCCTTCGAAGTACGAGGCGGAGACCGACTACGCGCAGTACCGTGACGCCGGCGTCGTCGTCCCCGTTCAGGGCCGCTAGCCCGCCAGCTTGGCGTGACGAACGCGCCGCAGAGCACCGTTCACTCCCGCTTCCCGCGGGCACTTGATTCCGAGCCACCTGGGTTATGCGCGAACTTGGCCAGATCTGTTTGATCCTGTCGCTTGCCACCGCCGGCTACGCAATTGCCGCCTGCGTGCTCGGTGCCCGCCGCCGCAGCGCCGGCCTCATGCAATCGGGACGCAATGCCACGTTCGCGACCGCCGCATTGGTGCTGACCGCCGGCGCCTCGTTGATCTACCTGCTGGTCAACGATCGATTCGACGTGACCTACGTGGCGCAGAACTCGCGCGCCTCGATGGCGCTGGTCTACAAGGTCTCGGCGCTGTGGGGCGGCATGCAAGGCTCGCTGCTGTTGTGGGCGATGATCCTGGTGCTCTACACCACCGTCGTCGCGTACCAGAACCGCCAACGACACCCGGCGCTCATGCCCTACGTGCATGCCACCTGCATGGTGACGACGGCGTTCTTCGTCTCGCTGATGCTGTTTTCGGCCAACCCGTTCACGTCGCTGGGATTCACGCCCGCCGACGGGCAGGGCATGAACCCGCTGCTGCAGAACCCGGCGATGGCGATCCATCCCCCGAACCTCTATCTCGGCTTCGTCGGCTTCACGATTCCGTTCGCCTTCGCGATCGCGGCGCTCGTCACCGGGCGGCTGGACACCACCTGGCTGCACAGCACGCGGCGTTGGACCATCATCGCCTGGTTTTTCCTGTCGATCGGGATCATCCTCGGCGCCCAGTGGGCCTACGTCGAGCTCGGCTGGGGCGGCTTCTGGGGCTGGGATCCGGTCGAGAACGCCTCGTTGATGCCGTGGCTGCTGGCGACCGCGTACCTGCACTCGGTCATGGTGGAGGAGAAAAAGCAGATGTTGCGGGTGTGGAACGTCGTGTTGATCATCGCGACGTTCGCGATGTGCATCTTCGGCACCTTCCTGACCCGCTCCGGAATCGTCTCCTCGGTCCACGCCTTCGCCAATTCGAACCTCGGCCCGATGTTCGCAGTCTTCCTCGCCGCGGTTCTCGCCGGCAGCCTCGGGCTCGTCGCCTACCGGCTGCCGGAGCTCAAGAGCGAGGGCAAGCTCGAAGCCGTGCTGTCGCGCGAATCATCGTTCCTGTTCAACAACCTGGTGCTCGTCGTCGCTTGTTTCGCCGTCCTCTGGGGCACGATGTTTCCGGTCATCACCGAGGCCATCACCGGGACGCAGATGACCGTCGGGCCGCCGTTTTTCAATCGCGTCAACGTGCCGATCATGTTGCTGCTCCTTCTACTTACCGGCGTCGGCCCGCTGATCGCCTGGCGCAAAGCGTCGGCGCCGAGCCTCAAGCGCGCCTTCGTGCTACCGACAGCCACCGGGGTCGTGACATTGGTTACCCTGTTCGCTCTCGGCGTACGCGACTTCGCCACCGTGATGGCGTTCGCGCTTTCGGCGTTCGTCACCGCCACGATCCTGCAGGAATTCTGGCGTGGCGCCCGCGCCCGAGGCAAGGCGACCGGCGAGGCTTTCCATCGCGCCCTCGTCAGCCTGACCTGGCGCAACAAGCGGCGCTACGGCGGCTACGTCATCCACATCGGGATCGTCTGCATGGCGATCGGCATCACCGGCTCGAGCAGCTTCCAGCGCGAGACGCAGGCAACCCTGTTGCCGGGGCAAACGGTCGACTTCGCCGGTTACCGGCTGCAGATGGGTGAGCTGGAGCTGTACAACGCATCCGGCGTGCAGGTCGTTTCGGCCGAGCTGATCGCCTTCCGCAACGGCGAGGCGAAGTTCCGCATGTGGCCGGAGCGGCGCTTCCATCCCGGTACCGACGTCCAGGCGACCACCGAAGTGGCGATCTGGAGCACCATGCGACACGACCTCTACCTCGTGCTGGCGGCCTGGGACTTGGATCGCGGCAGCGCCACGTTCAAGGCCTATCTCAACCCGCTGGTGAAGTGGATCTGGATCGGCGGCTTGGTCCTGGTGTTCGGCACCCTCATCTGCATGTTGCCGGACCGCAGCGCCGAGGTCGGGGCGCGAAACTACTGACGGGAACAGATGATGAACACCCGGATGGAAGGGCGTTGAGATATGCGGGCTAGCGATCAGAGCGGTCGAATCGCCGTCTTTGCGGTTCTCGCCGTGCTCGCTTTCTTCGCCGCCATTCCCGCTTCGATGTGGTTGGCACGCCCACCCTCGGATGTCACCCAGGCGGAAAGGCTCGGTGCCGAGCTCGGCTGCACCTGCGGCACCTGCCCGCACCGCCCCATGGCCACCTGCGGCTGCGGCTTCGCAGATGGAATGCTGGCCCGCCTCGACGTCGAGGTAGCGGCCGGCCGGACCGATGCGGAGATCACGGCCATCTTCATCGCCGAGTACGGCAACGGCGTCAAGATCAAGCCCGACGTAACGGGTTTCGAGTTCATGGCCTGGATGGCGCCGATTGCCTTGCTGATGGTGGGCGCGGTCGTCATGGCCGGCGTGATCTCGCAGTGGAGAGCGAGCGCGGACCCGGCGGCGACGCCGATCGCGGACGAGGTAGCCGCCGGTCAGAGCGCGGTTGCCGACAGCGCCGCTTCTTCGGCCCCCGACGCGGTCGATGCTGATCGCTATCGCTCCATCGTCGAGCGTGAGCTCGACGCCTTTGACGACTGAATGACCGCCTTGCTGGCGGTCGTGGTGGTGACGGTCGTCACCGTCGCCGTCGGCTACCCTCTATGGCGCCCGGGCCCACAGGCCCCCCCCGACCCGATCGGCCCCGCCGCGACCGTCGCGGCGCTCGAAGAACGCAAGCTGCAGATCTACGCCGGCATTCGCGAGCTCGGGTTCGACTACCGGATGGACAAGCTCGAAGAGGGCGATTACGAGGACGAAGTCGAACGTCTGAAGGCCGAAGCCATGGGGGTCGTGCAGCAGATCGACGAGCTGCGCCGCCACCCGCCACGCGGCCCGGACGAGCTCGAAGCAGAGATCGCGGCGTTTCGCGATCGGCTCGACGGATCTTCAGCCGACCGCCAGGGGGGCAGGAAAGTTGACGCGGGGCTCTTCTGTACGAAGTGCGGCGTGGCGGCGGGCCAAGACGACCTCTTCTGCGCCGCCTGCGGCAACAAGCTGAGGTCGTCGTGATCCCGCCCGTCCCGATCGGTCGCGCCGCTCGCCGGCGTCACTTCGCGACCGCGCTCACGTTGGCTGCCGCGGTCGGTATTCTCGCCGCCATGGGCGGGCCCGCCGGCGCCGGGCAAGACCCCGACCCCGCGGCGATCCTGGTACAGGTAGCAGACGAGGCGGGAAGCGGCATTGAGGGCCAAGAGGTGTATGTGGTCATCAGCAACGATGAGGGCATCGTCGAGGAGCTCACCGGTGTCACCGAAACCGACGGATTCCTGCGCTTCTCGGATATCGCGGTCGGCCCCCAATACACGGTGCGCGCCACCACGGTTTTCGACGGCTACCCCTACCAAAGCGATACCACCGCGATGGTGGCCGGGGTCGAGGCGGTGCTACCGCTGGGCGTGTTCACCGTCGGAATCGAGGGCGCCAACCTCCACATCAACGTCCTGCACATCATCCTCAACGTCCTGGAACCCGGCGCCTACCAGGCCATTCAGCTCGTCGAGATCCTCAACGTCGGCGAGCGCGCCAGCTATACGGGCGAGGAATTCGAGGGCCGCCGGGTGGGCCTCGTAATCCCGATTCCATCGGTGGCCACGAACATCTCCCCGGTGGAGCAGATCGGCGGCCTCGACCCGGCCAACCTCGCTCTCGATGGCAACCGCCTCCTTGATCTGCGGCCGGTGCCGCCGGGAACCCATCAACTGGTGATCCAGTACGACCTGCTCACCGGCACGGAGGGCACCGACATCGAGCTCTCGATCCCCTACCCGACCGCACAGGTAACCATTCTGGCCGGCCCCGGGCTCGACGCCGTCGAGATCCGCTCCGACCAGTTGAACGAGTTGCCGCCGGCCACCGACATCCCCGGCGGCCCCTTCGCCCACTGGGGCAGCGATGTGCTGTCAGCCGGCGACACGCTACGCTTTCGTCTCGGGCCGCCAAGGCCGGCGCTCTCCGTGGCTTCCTGGTCGTTGCTGGGCCTCGCCGTCGGTTTGTTCGCCAGCGCTGTCGCTTCGATCTGGCGGGCACATCCGCCGGGCAAACCCGGTGACCGTGAGCGTTTGATCGCCGACGTAGCACAGCTCGACCGCACCCACGACAGCGGCGACCTCGGCGACGCCGAGTACCACGCCCGCCGCAGCGACGCGATCGGGAGGCTGATGCAGAGCCAAGGGTCACAGCCGGCCGCACAGAGCCACCGCGGTGCCTGAACCCGCAATCCAGGTCAGCGAGCTCAGCAAACACTTCGGCCCGGCGACGGCCCTCGGCCGTGTCGACTTCAGCCTCGCGGCGGGTGAGTTTTTGACCATCTTCGGTCCCAACGGCGCCGGCAAGACGACGATGATGCGGATCATCGCGACGCTGGCACGGCCAAGCTCCGGATCGGTGCGCATTTTCGGCCACGACGTGAGCTCCGCCCCGGCCGCTATCCGGCGGCGAATCGGCCTCGTGACCCACCGCAGTCTCCTGTACGGGTCGCTGTCGGCCTTGCAAAACGTGGCGTTTTTCGCCCGTATGTTCGGCGTCGACAACGCCGAGGACCGGGCCCGGGAGATCCTCGTCAAGATGGGGCTTGAGCACCGCATGGACGACCCCGTGCAGACCTATTCGCGCGGCATGGAGCAGCGCTGTGCCATCGCCCGGGCGTTGGTGCACGAGCCGGACATCCTCCTACTCGATGAACCGTTCAGCGGCCTGGACCCCGATGCCGTGGTGCGCTTGCAAAACCTGGTCGCGTGCCCCAACGGAGCAGCCGACCCTAACGGAGCAGCCCGCCCCGACAGAGCGCCGCGGACCGTCATCCTCACCAGCCATGACCTCAGCCGCGGCGCCGAGCTCGCTACCCGGGTGGCGATCCTGGCGCGCGGCCGTCTGGTGTTCGACGCCCCGGCAAAGGACATCGCCGCGGGAACGATGCCGGAGGTGTATCGGGAGCACACCGGCGGGAGGCGGGCATGAGCTCGGCCCGGGCCCTGATCATTCTCATCGGCAAGGACCTGCGCTCGGAGTGGCGCAGCAAGGAAGTTCTGAGCTCGACCGTCTTTTTCGCCATGATCGCCCTCATGGTGATGTACTTCGGCTTCGAGCCGGGACGCCGTCAGGTCGCCGAAGTCGGCCCCGGCGTCCTCTGGACTGCGTTTCTGTTCTCCTCGTTGCTCGGCATGAATCGCCTGTTCCAGGCCGAACACGAGCGCGGCGGGCTCGAGGGTCTCATGCTCTGCCCGGTCGACCGGCCGACCCTCTACCTGGCGAAGTGCGGCACGCTGTTCGTGTTGTTGAGCGCTACGGTCGGGGCGACGTTCTTCCTGTTCGTCATTTTCTTCAACGTCCCGTTGTCGGGTCAGTGGCCGCAGCTCGCGCTGGTCGGCGTGCTCGGCAGCCTGGGCCTGGCGGCCCTCGGCACCAGCTTCGCCGCGATGGCATCCAAAACCAACGCCCGCGACGTGCTGCTACCGCTGTTGTTGGTTCCGATCGCCGTGCCGTTGCTCATCGCGGCGGTAAAGTGCACCGCGGCAATCCTCGGTGGCGATGGTCTCGCGTCGGCACGGGGTTGGATACAATTGCTGGTGGCTTTCGACGTCGTGTTCCTGGCGTCCGGCTACTTGACCTTCCCAGCGATCCTGGAGGAATAACGCGTGTCCACGGACCGATCCTCGAGCTCTCCCCCGATGCCCTCCCCCGTTCTGGTCGGCCTCGCCCTGGTGACGATGATCGCGTCGCTGTACGCGTCGCTGATCTACGTCCCGACCGACCGGCTCCAGGGCGACGTACAGCGCTTGTTCTATCTGCACGTCCCCGCCGCCCTGACCATGTATCTGGCGATTCTGCTCGTCTTCATCGCCAGCCTGCTGTACTTGCAGAGCCGCAACGCGCAGTGGGACGAGGTCGCCGCCGCCGGCGGCGAGATGGGCCTGCTGTTCGGCACCATCGTGATCATCACCGGCCCCATA
>SMVB01167081.1_pt1 | contig 20548 bp, 17 predicted proteins | sample 2456461 | NCBI WGS metagenome assembly SMVB01 (sample SAMN11095934, study PRJNA526329) | marine sediment metagenome | biome: Marine sediment; feature: Surficial sediment; material: Deep marine sediment; isolation source: Hadal surficial sediment | place: Pacific Ocean | collected 2014-05 | depth...
CCGTTACGCCTGGCCCATGGGCGGTGGTGAAATGGCCGTACAGGCAGATGCCAGCTACAGCGACAAAACGTTCTATACCCTGCGCAACTATGACTCCCACGAAATGGATGATTACACCTTGGCCAATGCCCGCGTCAGTTATTCAACTGGCGGCGACAACAACTGGGAAATTACCGCCTTCGTTAACAACCTCACCGATGAGGAGAACGAGGTGATGGGCTTCGATATCTCCCTGTTCTGCGGCTGTAGTGAAATTGCTGTCGGCGAGCCCCGCTGGTGGGGGGTATCGGCGCGCAAGAACTTCTAGGCCGCAAGCAGAGCGTTGGAACAATAAAGCCCCGTCAGGAGACTCTCGGGGCTTTTTTTGGGTGCGCATTGACAGATTCCCCATTTCAGTGACCGCCGCGATATTCACTCGACCATCTTAAAATGATCTTTAAAACGAGTTTGTAGCCAAACTACTACCAGACAGGGGCTCGATGATGAAAAAGAACAGCATGCTGTGCAATGTGGATGAATTCAAACTCGGCTGATTCGCAGCCAACTGTTCCGGCGGCCTCGCGGTCTCCAAAGTGCCGGAGCGCTGGGCGGCGTGCTGGAAGCAGAACACGAGCAACGCTATCGATACGCACAGGAATGGCTCGATGTTGTTCAACCGTTTGTAGTGCGAGAAGGAACCCTTCACATTTGATGGCGAGTTTTGGCAATTGGAGCGCACCTATAGCAATCCCAAGCCGGTAGCAGAGCGCTTGCCCATCATTAACGCAGCGGGTTCAGGACAGGGCCGGGAGTTTGCCGTACGCAACGCGGATCTCCTGTTTACTACAGTTATGTCCCTGGAGCATACCAGTAACGAGAGACGGCCTGGACCTGATTTTCAATGTTGCTTATATCGATGCGGAAGTAAAAGACGTTCCTCCGCGCAGTGGATCACCGCTGCCCCCCCGAGACGTGGAGCCCACCTAGGCGCCTGAATTACAATGGGCTGCCATGGCGCGTTATGCCTGGGACGCATTGGGTGGTTTGATGGCCGTGCAGGGAGATGTAAGTTACTCGGACAGTTTTTTCTACAACCTGCATAATTTTTCTGCCGACCAGTTCGACGACTACACCATGTTCAACGCCCTGATTAGTTGGGAAAGCAGTGACCAGCGATGGACAACAACGCTGGCCGCACGCAATATTACCGATGAGCGGGCGGGTATCCAGGGTTTTGATTTAGCGACGCTATGTGGTTGCAACGAAGTCTCTTATCGCGCGCCCCGGTTTTACAGCATCGGATTGCGACATAATTTCTGATACCTAAGGCCACCTAACAGCCCCGGCAGGAAACTCCCGGGGTTTTTTTAACAGGTATTAGCCGGTGGTAGGCAAATCTTCCAAGGCCTTGGCAACCTCTTCTGCTGCATATTCATGGTCAACCAGTTTGCCAGCATTGAAATCCATGTAGGCCTGCATATCCAAATGTCCATGGCCTGAAAGATTGAACAGGATCACTTCAGATTTACCCTCTGCCTTGCAACGCAACGCCTCATCAATTGCCGCGCGCACAGCATGAGTTGATTCCGGAGCAGGCACGATGCCCTCAGCCTGGGCAAACTGCATACCCGCCTCAAAACAGCAGTTCTGTGCGTAGGCCCGCGCTTCAATATGGCCCAGGTTGTACAGGTGGCTCACCGTGGGAGCCATACCGTGATAACGCAGGCCGCCAGCATGGATCGCCTCAGGTACGAAACCGTGACCCAGGGTGTACATTTTCATCATCGGGGTAAGTCCTGCGACATCACCGTAATCGTAGGCGTAGGAACCCTTGGTCAAGCTCGGGCAGGACGCGGGTTCAACCGCAAGAATACGAGTGGACTTACCCTCCCGCAGATTGACACCGATAAAGGGAAAGCTGAGGCCCGCTAAGTTACTGCCGCCACCGGAGCAACCAATAACAATATCGGGGTACTCCCCTGCCATCTCCATCTGTGCCAGTGCCTCGCTGCCGATAACCGTCTGGTGCAGCATCACGTGGTTGAGCACACTGCCCAGTCCGTAATTGGTGTCGTCGCGCATACGTGCAATTTCCACCGCCTCCGAGATCGCAATCCCCAGGCTGCCGGGAGAGTCCGGGTGTTGTTCGAGGATAGCCCTGCCCGCTGCGGTCTCGTTACTGGGGCTGGCAATCACTTCACCGCCATAGGTTTCAATCATCGCTCGACGATAGGGTTTTTGGTCGTAGCTGATCTTAACCATGTAGACCTTGACAGTAATGCCCATCGCGGCTCCGGCCAGTGACAAAGCCGTGCCCCACTGCCCCGCACCTGTTTCCGTCGACATATACTTAATGCCGGCTTCACGGTTGTAGTAAGCCTGCGCAATCGCCGTATTGAGCTTATGTGAACCGACGGGGCTACAGCCCTCGTACTTGTAATAAATGTGGGCGGGCGTATCCAGCGCCAGCTCCAGCCGCCGGGCCCTGTGCAGCGGAGAAGGGCGCCATTGACGATAATATTGCTGCACCTCCTCTGGAATCTCCACATAGCGCTCGCCGGACATTTCCTGCTGAATAAGTGCCTCGGGAAAGATGCCGGCCAGATCTTCCGCGCCTGCCGGTTGCTTGGTCTGTGGATTCAGGGGCGGCTCCATGGGCTCGGGAAAATCCGCCATAATGTTATACCAGTGAGTGGGTATGGCGTCTTCGGGCAACAGGAATTTAATCTGATCCATAGGGCTACTCTCAGTCAGTCTTCGATGGTGAAACAACGCGGCAGCCATAGTACTGCCCTGAATCGTCAAATGCCACCCTCAAACCCGGTCCCGCTAAAGAGGCCTGGTCTATGCCTGAAACCCTTGTTCTACTGCTATAGTGTAGCGGGCGACCCCAAGCGCCGATATTACAGCAAGATGGAATAGTTGGCTGATGACTACAATTCAAAATATCGATGAACTCACCCACCTGGGTGAATGGCTGGCCAGTGGCCACAAGGCCGCCCTGGCCACGGTGGTGAACACCTGGGGCTCCTCCCCCCGCCCCGTGGGCAGCCACCTGGTCATTAACGACAAAGGTGAATTTCTCGGCTCTGTGTCCGGCGGTTGCATCGAGAGCGCAGTGGTAGCGGAGGCCCTCGAAGTCATGGCTGACGCCGTACCACGTGTGCTGGATTTCGGGGTCAGTGACGAGGAGGCCTGGGAGGTCGGACTGTCCTGTGGCGGCGCGATCAGAATTTATGTGGAGCCGGTTCAATGAAGCGTTCGACACTGGAGTCCCTGCAGCGGGCCCGTGCCGACAAGGTGCCGGTGGCCCTGGTATCCCATCTTGAAGAGGGCAGCCAGGGGCTGGTCTATAACGATGGCCAGGCCGTATCAATCCCGGTGCTTGCACCGGACCAGATCAGCGAAATCAGAGAGATGTTGCGCGCGGCGCGCAGTGGCATGCTGGCCGAGGGTACGCTGTTCGTGCGCAGCTATGTTCCCGCTTATCGCCTGCTTATCATCGGCGCGGTGCATATCGCCCAGGCCCTGTCCACCATCGCAGCACAATGTGGATATCAGGTGACTGTTATCGACCCGCGCCGGGCATTTGCCACCGAGGAACGTTTTGCCGGGGTCGAACTGTCCACCCAGTGGCCCGATGAAGCCATGGCACGCCTGCGGCCCGATGCCCAGACGGCAGTGGTGACTCTCGCCCATGATCCCAAGATAGATGATCCGGCGCTGGTCGCTGCACTCAATAGTGAAGCGTTTTATATCGGCGCCCTGGGCAGTCGGCGAACCCACAGCAAACGCCTTGAACGACTCACCGAGCAGGGCATGGGCGAGCAGTTGGCGCGAATTAACGCCCCTGTAGGTCTCAAGCTGGGTGGACGCTCACACGCTGAAATTGCGGTGGCCATTCTGGCCCAGATGATTCAGGCCAGATACGGCGAGTAAGTCATGATATTCGGTAAGTTTAACTGTGAGGATGCCGAAGAGGTGGTTCTTGCCCATACCCTGCGATTTAATGGCACCGCTTTCAAAAAGGGCCGGGTTTTATCGCCTGCCGATCTGGACAGGCTGCGAGAGAACGGCATTCATGAGGTGTCCGGGGTTCGGCTCGATGCCGGCGATGTCGATGAAGACCAGGCCGCTCTCGAATTGGCCCATGCACTGGCTGGTCCCAAACTCAAAATTGGCAAGCCGAAGGCAGGGAGATGCAATCTCTACGCCCGTTCCGATGGCCTGGCGCAGATTGATAGCGAGATCATCAATGCAATCAACCGCTGTGATGCCGGCATTTTTGTGGCCACCTTACCCGAACATGCACAGTGCATACAGCAGCAGGCCGTGGCGAGCATCAAGGTCATTCCCTTCGCGGTTTCACGCGAGCAGCTGGATCGCTGTATTGAGCTTGCCGGTGGCAGTGATGCCGCAGTTGGGCTACACGCCTACCGCGCACAATCGGTGGCACTTGTTCTAACTGAGACAGCCGGGCTCAAGGAAGCCATGCTGGAGTCGACCTCCCGGGTAACCGCAGAGCGTGTGACGGCCATGCGCGGACAGATGGTTTTCGAGGCTCGCTGTAAGCATACGGTGGCCGACGTCGCCTCAGCCCTGAGCGCCGCACTGGCCAGCGGGGCGGAATTGATATTGATCTGCGGCGCCAGCATTACCGTCGACCCGGCGGATATCATCCCCTCTGCCATCGTTCGGTGTGACGGTACGGTTGAGCACTTCGGTATACCCGTCGAGCCAGGGAACATGTTGCTGTTGGCGCGACTCGATGGTCGCACTGTGATTAACTTACCGGGGTGTAGTCGATCACCGAAACTCAATGGGCTGGACTGGGTTATGCAGCGGATGGCCGCGGGTGTGCCGATGATTCAGCGGGTGGTGGATGCCGCCTTACGGGCAGAATTAGTCTCGACTACCGTGGTTACCGGCAGCCATGCCCGGGAAATTGAAACCGTGTTGACGGGGCGCGATATAACCCTGGTGCACAACCCCGATTACAGGGAGGGAATCGCCAGCTCCCTGAAGCGGGGATTAGCATCCCTGCCCGCAGATATTGATGGCGTGATGATTCTGCTGGCCGATATGCCCTTTATTACTGCCGCTCATATCAATGAGCTTATTGCTGAATTCGACCCCGCTACCGAGCGGGATATTGTCGCCCCCATAAGAGAGGGTCGACTGGGGAATCCAGTCACCTGGTCTACCCGCTATTTCCCCGCCATGATGAAGCTGGCGGGGGACAGAGGTGCGCGCTCCCTACTGGAGGAGTGCGCCGCCAATGTTTGGGAAGTCCCCATGGGGGATAGCGCTATTTTCATGGATGTCGACACCCCCGCAGCACTGGCGGCGGCGAACCGCCACTGCGAGGACACTGCATGAACTGGTCCCCCGAAGCCCTGCGGCTGCAGTTTCCGATACTTGAGCGGGAGGTCAACGGACTGCCCCTGCACTACCTCGATAATGCCGCCACTACGTTCAGCCCCCTGTGCGTGCAGGACGCCCAGTCGCGTTTTGAAAACCAATACCGTGCCAATGTACAGCGCGGGATGCACCAACTCGGGATCGAGGCGACAGATGCTTTTGAAGCCGCCCGGGAATCTGCGGCAAAATACCTCAATGCCCCCTCCCCCGATGAGATCATCTTTACCAGCGGCACGACTTTTGCCGTGAACATGGTTGCCCATGGTTTAGGCGACTCCCTGCAGCCCGGCGATGAAATCGTCGTATCAGTTGCCGAGCACCACAGCAACTTTGTACCCTGGCAACGCCTGTGCGAGCAACACGGCATTCAAATGAAACTGATTCCCGTGCTGGCCACCGGCAGTCTCGACCTGAGTCAACTGGATGACTTGATCAGCGAACGCTGCCGGGTCGTGGCTGTGAGTCATATTTCCAATGTCACCGGCTCAATCACAGACCTGCAGACCATTGTCCGACGGGCCCATCATTGCGGTGCACTGGTTTTTGTAGACGGGGCCCAGGCAGTGCCGCACGGCCCGATAGATCTGCAATCACTGGATGTCGATTTCTATGCCTTTTCCTCGCACAAATGCTACGGCCCGAACGGTATCGGTGTCTTGTGGGGACGGCGCCAACTGCTGGACGACTTGCCGCCGTTCCTGACCGGCGGTGGCATGATCGAGCGGGTCTCAGCCCAGGGAACGCGCTATGCTTCGGGCAACCGGCGCTTCGAGGCTGGCACACCACCGGTGGCCCAGGCTATTGGCCTGGGGGCGGCGCTGGAGTGGCTGACGGCATTGCCCTGGCCGGAAATTCATCGCCACGAACGGCAACTTGCAGAACGATTGCTGCGCGGGCTGGAAGATATCAGGGGCCTCACTGTTCTAGGTGAGATCACGCCCGGGGGGCGCGCCCCCATTTTCTCTTTCGATATCGAAGGCTGCCATTCGCACGATCTGTGCCACGTACTTGACGAATTTGGTGTGGCGCTGCGAGGCGGGCATCATTGTGCCCAGCCACTAATGGATGCGCTGGATCTGGTGGCAACCACCCGGGCCAGCATTGCGGTGTTTAACACCGAAGATGATATAACAGCCTTATTGGACGGCTTACACAAAGCAGTGGAGTTATTACGGTGAACCGCGGATTGTATGAGGGCGGCATCAAAGCATTGGCGGCGGAGCAGTCCGCGCCCAAATCGCTGCCTAAACCCGATCGGCGGGCGAGCCTGGATAATCCCTTCTGCGGTGATCGGGTTGACCTGGAAGTCAATATCGAAGCGGGGCGGGTCACTGCCCTGGCGCAGGACGTCCGTGGCTGCATGTTGTGCAAGGCAGCGGCCAATGCGGTGGCGCAGTCGGCTATCGGCTTGTCGAGCGCCGAGCTCGCGGCTACTCTTGGCAAGCTCGATGCCATGTTGAAAGGTGGTGACAATCCGGGCTGGCCCCCGGGCGGCTGGGAGTCATTGAGCTTGTTCGAACCGGTTCGTCGCCATAAGAGCCGACATGGCTGTGTAACACTGCCTTTCGCTACTTTGCTTGAGGCACTGTCATGATCAGCCCCTATTCAGGTAAGTTGGAACAATATCAAGCTGTCCCTCTTTCGTTGGTGTATTTACTTCAAGCTGTCGCGCAAGCGATCAAAGTCCGCATAGCGACTGGGGATGTCATCTCGCCTGGCCGCCGTACGCAGGTCGCGCAATTTTTCCAATGCCTTCAATAGCACCGGTAGAGGTGGGCCACTGGCGGTAATATTTTTCAAGCGTTGTTCAGATAACTCCTCGGAAGGCTGTTGGATAAACTTGCTTACCAACTGATCGTGATGCTGGGACGCGGTCTGGCCGTGGGTCTCACAAACCTCCAGGAAAAGGCCGGCATTGCGCTGATACCAGTCTTCTTGCGACTGGCTTTCGCTCGCTTCAAGAAATTGGTCAAGAAGGCTTGTTCTGCGCATAACGTCCCGCAGCCGCTCCTGATCGTAAGGCATCATGTACAGCAGTTTGTCCACCAGTAATTGTGAGTAGGAAAGATTGTTGGCGCTGCATAAACCCAACAGTATGTCGATCTCGTTGATCCCGGCGAAATCGCCGGCATTGGCGCCACGGTATTCGTGCTGTCCGACACGATAGGGTTTGTAATAGGGCCGAACGCAGTAAAAGAAACGTTCGGTGTCCAGCTGCTCAAATAGTTCAGCGTTAACTTTTACCACATCGCGCAGCGCGATATTTGCATCCATTAACAAGTGGTAGCTCACAGGGTGTGAAATGCCCAGGGGCAACATCCGTACCAGGGCATCTGCGGCTCTTTTATAGGCAAATACCCCACGGGTGTTGTACTCGATAAACAGGGACTCATCTTCCAGTGAAGTGAAACTCTTGTAGTGTCCGGAAACGGCAGAGTTATGGGTCGATATATGGCTGGTGGCAAAACGGGGGGTGACGCCAAGGGATGAGCCCAAATGCAACGCCAGACCCGAAGCCTCCAACAGCGGAGAAGTAGTTTCCCGCGAGGGTTCGGTAATTTCGTGGCGGCGGCAGGCAGCCATGTATAAACCTACGTTTCCCAGCAAATCAAATGCCTGATCGAAGCCTTCATCTGTATTGCCTTCCTCCAGCAGATTGATAATGTAGCTGCGACCCTCCTCCACCAGCTGTGACTTGATATTGTCACCCACATCTTCTGTGGCTGCACGATCCTGCTGAACAAAATACAGTTGTTCCAGCTCTGTATTCATCTGTACAAAACTACTGCGAATCCAGCTATCGAATGAGTCTACAAATGTGTTCATGATATTTTTCCACTTGTGCGAACGTCGGCAGTGCAAGGCTTTGCCCTGGTTAAATACAGCCGTGCCAACCCGCATTCTACCTGATCAGGGAGCAACACTAAAAATTACCGCCTAGTTAGACTGGCTGGGATTGGATTCGGCCCCGATCCAGAATTTGTCCTGGATTATTTGTGCTGCTCTACAGGGTCCCGGGCAAGCCTTGCCGGGGACGTTAAAGATTCCAAAAGTCCCAATGCCCGCATATCTTGAGGCACGCCTTCGCCCGAAATAAGTGATGCGGCAAGTCGCCCTGCTGCGGGTGCGGTCTGGATGCCGTATCCACCTTGACCTGCAAGCCAGAAGAAACCTTCAGCTACCGGGTCAAATCCGATAACAGGTCCTCTGTCTTCGACGAAACTCCGTAATCCTGCCCAGGAGTGATTCACCTTATCAACCGGCAAGTTCAGCGCCTGCTGCACGTAATGGGCCGCATAGGCAATATCCAGTTCCTCTGGCTGTGCATCACAAGGCTCTGACGGGTCTTCGTTGGCCGGCGAGGCCAGAAGCTTGCCAGCCTCAGGCTTGAAATAAAATTCTTCATTGAATTCAACAACCATCGCCCAGTCACTCGGGTCCCGATTATCGGGTCCGTCAAAAAGTATGGCGGAACGGCGCAAAGCTTTGATACCGATTTTTCCGACAGAAGCCTTTTGAGCAATTTCATCAGCCCAGGCTCCAGCGGCATTCACAATGCAGGGAGCGGCGTATTCCTGCTGCCCATTGCTAACGATCCACATTTTTTTTGATTTGCGAAGTTGGGTTACCCGAAATCCGGTTTTAACCACGCCACCCGACCGTCGAATGCCCTTTAGATAACCCTCTTGTAATGCACTCACGTCCAGGTCATGGGCATTGGTATCGTAGATCGCCGCCTCTGTATAGCGGTCTTTTAGCACCGGAAACAAGTTCTTGATGATGTCTCTTCCGACCCATTCAGCGTCGGGGTTTCTTACTTTCATGCCTTCATAATACTGTCTTAAATCTTCGAGCTGTGCCTGATCAGCTATATAAAGAACCCCCCGGTGATGATGCAAGGGGTATTGGGTAAATCCCTCTGGTGGCCTATCGAAAAATTCCCAGCTGGCTCGAACCAGGGCATAAAGAGCGGTATTTTCACTGCCATAAGATGAGGCATATACTGCGGCCGAGCGCCCGGTAGCGTGGTAACCGGGGTGCTTCTCCTGCTCGAGAATAATCACCGACGAATTTTTGGAAAGTTCAAAACCTACCGACGTTCCCGCAATGCCCCCACCAATAATTATAACGTCATAACGTTCCACCAGGGCGGGACCTCCTTTGGGTTGATTGACTCAAAATGTTTAGTGTACCTGCTGTCCGGAACGTATTGTTTGGCAGCCACTGGCGTATAATCGCACATAAACGCCAGAGGCTCCCTAGGGCTTGCGCCCTAATATGACATCAGAGCAGGCGATACTTTCCTTATAATGCCGACTACGCCCCGCAGACCTACAGGAAATACTGCCCCATGAGCAAACAATATTATGAACTGCCCCGTATCGCCGGATATAAGCCCCTTTATATGGAGCTCGACAAGGGAGAATCCTATTTATGGTGCAGCTGCGGCTTAAGCAAGACCCAACCATTTTGCGATCAATCCCATAAGGGAACGCAATTCAAACCGGTGCGCTATGTCGCACAGGAGCAGGGAGAGGAGGTGTTGTTTTGTACCTGCAAGCGGACCCTCGACGGCCCTTTCTGCGATGGCGCCCATAACAACCTGAAAGATGTCTATGACGAAGATGACCCCGAGAGTGAGGAAAACCGGGGTATTCCGGAGGTCAAAGCGGGTTCCGATGGACGTGCAATACTCGATGGCGGTTGCTATGTTTCCAATGTGAGTAAAATTCCGCTGAAATTACATGGCACGCTAAAGATTGGCGCTATCATTTCCGCTGCTACAGGTGCAGTCCACCAATCACAGTTTTACGCAGAGGCAGCTCAGGGTCAGTCGCCGGTTGTCAGTTTCGGAGACAGGCATGTGGTTGTGCTTGTCACCCGCGGTACAGGCGAGGCGAACATTTCCGGCCGCGCGTTTGATGTGGCCCCCGAGACCGGATTCTACGTGCGGCCGAATGAGGCGTTCTCCCTTACTAACCCCGGATCGACGCCATTCAAACTGTTTATTTCAGTCTGCCCCATGGCCGCGAAACCCGAGATTTTGGCTCATATGCCAGACAATTTTAATAAACACTACCCGACCCGGGCTGTTGGTATTGATCCCGACAACCGCCAGACAATGGCCGACCGCTTCTTCCAGGTGTTGGTAGACAAGCGAATTGGTTCGAGCGTTGTCACCCAGTTTATCGGCGAGGTACCCTTTTCCAAGGCGGCGCCGCATCGACATCTTTACGAGGAGTCTATTGTTATCTTGCGCGGCACCGGTTGTATGTGGACTGAGGGCGCAAAGGCACCAGTTGCTGCCGGTGATGTGATTTTTCTGCCGCGCAAGCAGATTCACTCCCTGCAGTGCACCGACCCCAATGGTATGATGCTCGCCGGTGTGATTTATCCGGGTGATAACCCGTCCATCAACTACTGAGATCCGGAGAGCTTCCCGGCAAGACAGGATTTTCACTGCTTATGGCGCTCCGGGATACCAAAGGTCTCATTAAGGCTACGGCTCTAAAATTGTTCAATGAGCGAGGCGCAGCGCGCGTATCGGGTAATACGATTGCAGATCACTGCGGCATCAGTAAAGGCAATATGCACTACCACTTCCGCACCAAGCAGGAGATCATCCAGGCCCTGTTCAAGGATATTGTTGCCGAAATGGCGGTCAGCTGGTGGGAGGACGAGAATCAACCCACGGTCAAACACATGGCGGAAATGTTCGAGCGCCAACTCGAAATGATCTGGCGTCACCGGTTTTTCTACCGCGAAATGGCCACACTGGTTCGCGACTCCCCCGAACTTCACCAGATTGTCAGAGTTCACCGCGAGGCCCGGATTGAGAAAGTGCTGCAGTTTTTTGAAGCGCTTGTTGAGGCCGGGGTGATTAACAAGCCGCGCAGCCGGGAAAGTCTGCGTTATCTGGTGGTGATGTCGTGGATTTTTTGCGATAACTGGCTTAATTTCATCGAATTACAAGGCCAGGAAGAAGACGCTGAGGTGATCAATACGGGCTATGACATGATTGTTGAGCTGCTATATCCCCACCTCACCGATTCGGCCCGCAAGGAGATCTACGACAGTTACCAGGCTATTAACGCCGACTTCCTGTCACGGCCCTCCGACTGAAGCGTATCTTGGCAGCTCACTTTTCCACATGCACAAAAGTCTGCCAGGTGCACGACCCCGGCGGCGGGACTGGTTTTAGGGCGTTGGGCCTAATATTGGGCTTTTGTCACGCTTTTCCGTGAGACTGCTCCATACTTTTAATGGTAAATTCTAATTCACCTTAAACGTGAACTTGCCCAGAACAAGAAAACCAAGCTGATAGTTTCTAATAATCAAAACCTGATACGAGGGATTAATCATGAACCGCTCCATACTTTCAGCCGCGATCACTGCGGTTATCGCTGCCTCCACAGCTGTAAACACATCGGCCGATGCCGTACTTGAAGAAGTTATCGTAACCGCCACCAAGCGCGGTGAATTAAACGTACAGTCACTGGCCGAGGCTATTTATGCCGTCGATAGTGACAGCATGAAGGCCAAGAACCAGATTGATTTTGAGGACATAGCCGGCAGTGTTCCCGGTTTACAGTTTCAGGATCTGGGTCCCGGCGACAAGGAATACATTATCCGCGGTATCAACGGTAATGGGCCTGCGGTTGTGGGCGCTTATTTTGACGAATACGTGATTACCGCCAGCGATCAGCAAGACGGCGGGGGCAAGAATGCGCCCATCAAGCTGGTCGACCTGGATCGTGTTGAAGTGCTCAACGGCCCACAGGGTACGCTGTATGGCGCCAATTCCATGGCCGGTAATATTCGCTTCATTTCGAAAAAGGCCGATAGCGGTGACTTCGATGCCTTTGTCAGTGGTGATGCGTCGAACACCGACGATGGCGGATCCAATTACACCGTAACCGGCATGGTTAACCTCCCTCTTGTTGAAGATGTCCTGGCCGTACGCCTGGTCGGCTGGTACACGGATAACGACGGCTGGATTGACCAACCCCGCCGTGAGATTGCGCTGGAACAGTATGGTGGCAGGGACAAGGGCATCAACACCGAGGAAACCGAGGGCATTCGGCTCGGCATCCGCTGGACGCCGAACGACCGTTGGCTGTTCGATGGCCTGGTTCTGTGGCAGGACATGGAGATTGGCGGTTCATCGCGTTTTACCGCCAAGGGCTCCCCGGCCTGGACTGAGCAGTCCGACGCGATAGCAGAGTTTGGCATGCCGTTTACGCCGTTGCCCGGTTTGCCGCTGGCGACACCCGGTGATGATTATATCAATACGGATGTGACGGCCACCACCCGCGATGATGAGGTCACTCTGATCGGTGGCACCTTGCAATACCGGACCGATTACGGCACATTCTCCCTGGCCTCCAGTTACTACGAGCACGATATAGAGGCCGTGTTTGACAGTACCCCGATACTGTCTTTCTTCGGGGTGCCCAATACAGGCGTCACGGTACAGCCTCAAACCTACGAAACCACCATGATCGAAGCGCGGTTTGCCTCCGATTACGACAGTGCATTCAATTTTGTCGGCGGGGTGTATTACCAGAAAGATGAAAACGATTTTGACGTGCATGTGGTTGCCACCGATGGTCGGGGCAACCCCCAGCCCTGGAACGAATTGAACTCCAATGATTTCTTTGGTGGTGGCACGGCCTTTTTCGGTCGCTTCCGGGAGGACGAGGTCGAGCAGATGGCGGTGTTCGGCGAAGCGACCTTCGAATTTACCGACCAGTTGCGGCTGCTGGTAGGTTTGCGCTGGTTTGATGCAGAGGTCAAGTCCATCCAGGCGACCACCCATGACTTTGGTGCCGGGCATTCGGAGGCTGCGGGCAAAATCGTCGGACAGACTGTTAACGGCAATGATATCGGCTTGTTGAAGCAAACCGACGACACCGTTGTGCCGAAGATCAGCCTGTCCTATGACGTCAACGATGATGTCATGGTGTATGGCCTGTACTCGGAGGGCTTTCGGGTCGGTGGCATCAATAACGGTAACCAGCCTTTTGCCGAGGGTATCCCAAACACCTACGACTCCGATGAACTGCAGAATTACGAGGCCGGCTTCAAATCTCGTTGGATGAATGACTCGCTACAGGTGAACTCCTCCGTGTTCTGGATTGAGTGGGACGACATCCAGGTAGAGCCCCGCGACCCGGCGGGCAATATCCCCTTTACCACTAATGGTGGTGCAGCGGAGGTCGGCGGAGTGGAATGGGCGGTAGCCTGGCTGCCCGCGGATTCGCTGCGGCTCGATTTTACCGGAACCTATTACTTTACCCATGAGCTGTCTGAAGACCAACCGGTGCTGCCGGGATCCCCCTCGGCCACAGTGATTACCGGACTGAATGGTGACGAGCTGCCCAATGTGCCTGAGCTCCAGCTCTACTTGTCTGCGAATTGGGGGGTCGAGTTATTCGGCCTGCCACTGGCGCTGATCGGCGATGTAACCTATCGCGATGAGAGCAATACCGAGTTCCGTACCGACAGTCCTTTCAATATCAAGCTTGATTCATTTACCGTGGTCAATCTGTTCGCCAACATGGAAGTCACCGACACGGTGACGATTGGCCTTTACGTCAAGAACGCCACCGACGAATTGGCGCTCTATGATGGTATCGGTACCTTCCAGGATCCACAGGCCCTCATCGCATCCCGTCCCCGTACCTACGGTGCCTCGCTGCGCTGGGAGCTTTGATCTCAATAAGCTGAGCCGCTAAAAACCCTGGAATTTCCGGGGTTTTTTCCATGTGCAGGCTGCACCGTAACATTCCGGAGTATGTCGCCAGAGCCATGGTAAGTCTGCCCCGCTATGGAGTAGGCTGCGATTGGCGTCCCGGTGGTCCGGCATCCCGGTGGTCCGGCATCCCGGTGGTTGGGCAATCGGCTAGCTGCTAAGGAGCTGAAATGTACGTTCGACCCCATACTTTGTTCAAAAAATTTATGGCAGGCCTCGCTGCGAAGCCCGAGGCCTCGGTGGTCCATTCGCTGGCGCAGTCGCCCACCCTGGCTGAATTTCTTCCCGATCTGGATCCCAACCTGTCTCTGGACTGGTCCGGCAAATCTTTCTTCGGCTTGCCCGCCCTGCGCGAGCATATCCTGGGCCGCACCGGCACGGATGCAAGCTGCGGCATCGACGATGTCCTGATTACCGCCGGTGCCGCCGAGGCAAATTTTCTGGCCATTAGCCAACTGGTGCAAGCCGGTGATGAGATGATTGTCGATGTACCTGGCTGGCCACAGCCCCTGGTGCTGGGCGAAGCCATTGGTGCCAATGTCAAGCGCCTGCAGCGTTCTGAAGAGCAGGCCTGGCGATTCGACTTGAATCAGCTGAGCGAATTGGTCAGCGATAGGACGCGCTTGATTTTTCTTTGCCACCCGAACAACCCCACCGGCCAGGTGATCACTGAGGAGGCGCTCAAAACAGTGGTCGAAATCGCCGACCGTGTGGGCGCCTATGTGCTGTGCGACGAAGTATATGCGGGCATGGAATGGGATAACCGGCCCATCGTGCGTATCGCCAATCTTTACGACAAAGGAATCAGTGTGGGCAGTGTCTCCAAAGTGCTTGGCCTGCAGGGATTGCGCACAGGTTGGATGATTTCTCGCGACAACAAGGTACTCTTCGACGCCATGGTTTTGCGCGAAGACACCAGTGAAATCATGAATATCATGGGCGAAACCATCGCCGAGATTGCCCTGCGCGAAGATCGCTATGCCAGCGCAGTGGCCAGGGCCAAGGCAGCGGGGCGCCATAACCTCAATATTGTCGACGCGTGGATCGCGAGTCGCCCCGAGTTGTCCTGGCATCGTCCCGCAGCCGGATTGATTGGGTTTTGCCGGCTTGACACAGCGATATCAGCCGACGATCTGGCACAGCGTTTAATCGGCGAGCCCTACCGGACATTCGTCATGCCTGGATCGGCTTACGGTTTCCCCCAGCACTTGCGATTGGGTGTTGGCGGTGGCGTAGACGCCGATATTGAAAGCGCTTTACAACGATTGGGCGATTGCCTGGATGATGTTGCTAAACTATCCTGATTGCTATGCCTATGAACCCCGTCGCTGATTTTCGCTCCGATACGTTTACCCTGCCCGATGACGCCATGCGTCGCGCCATTTATCAGGCTGAGGTTGGTAATTCCGCCTACGGAGAAGACCCCAGTGTTAACGAGCTGGAGCAGACGCTTGCTGAATTCTTTGGTAGGGATGCCGCCCTCTTTTTCCCCACGGCGACCATGGCCGGCCAATGTGCCATCGCGGTCTGGTGCAAGCCTGGGGAAATTGTTCTGATTGAGGAGTATGGACATAATTTTTATTTCGAAACCGGCTCCATGGCTTTTATTTCTGGAACCCAGGCCCAGCCGCTACCGGGTCGCTATGGGATTCTATCACCCGAGCTTTTGGCGCAATCTATCCGGCATGTAGAAAACCCGTACAGCCGTACCGGCTTGATCGTGCTGGAAAACAGCTCAAATTATGGTGGTGGTACGGTTTATCCACTGACGACACTCGATGCTGTGTATGAACTGGCACATGCACACAAGTTACCGGTCCACATCGACGGCGCACGGATATTCAACGCGCTTCAATACTACCGGCAGTCCGACCCAGCCATGCCGCCGGAGCGGGTGTTGCCCGCCAACGGCTCGCTCTCCGTGTGCTTTTCCAAGGGCCTGGGTGCACCCATGGGTGCCGCTCTGATAGGTGATGCCGACTTTGTGGCAGAGGCGGCCCGGGTGCGCTCGCTGCTCGGCGGCACAATGCGCCAGATAGGATTCATGGCAGCCGCAGCCCTGCACGGTTTCAGGGTTAACTTCGATCGTTTGCAGGAAGATCATGCCACTGCGCGCTGCCTGGCCGAAGGGCTGACAGAAATAGAGGGACTGTCAGTCGAACTGGAGGCGGTGCAGACCAACATGGTCTACGTGGATGTCGCAGCTGGAACCGAACGGGCAGCCAGAATTATAACCCAACTGGAAGAGCGTGGTATCAGGGCCTGGAACCTGGGTGCGCGCCTGCGGTTTGTCACCAGCATGCTGGTAGACCAGACCGATAGTGTGCGCGCGATAGAGGCCGTCACCGCTGCTATGGCGGAGTCCTGACCCAGTGACTGGGGGGGATAGTATCGAAGTCTGGCGCATGAACGCCTTTACCAACCAGCCCTTTACTGGAAATCCGGCGGGCGTGGTGCTCGATGGCGATTCCCTGTCTGATCATCAGATGCAGCTCATTGCCCCGCAGTTGAACACCATCTCCGAAACGGCTTACGTGTGCACGGCAACTGAGCCATCGGCCGATCTCCGTTTGCGTTTTTTTACCTCCACCACCGAAGTCGACCTGTGCGGCCATGCCACCATTTCAGCACTGTTCGCACTGGTTGCCAGCGGTCGACTCAAGGGTGAAAGTGAAACCCGGCTGATCAGAGCCCAGACCCGAACGGGTGTGCTCGATCTCGGCCTGGAATTTGTCAAAGGTCAGCTGATCTGGGCCTCGATGACCCAACCGTTGCCAGACCATAGTATGCCTTCGGCCCCGGGCCGCGCAGCGGCGATACTGGGATTAGACCCGGCGGCCATCCGGGACGATCTGCCGATTGCCTGCGCGAGCACGGGAATCTGGAGCTGTTATGTACCACTGGTCGACCTGGATGTACTGGCCGCGATCACCATCGACCATAATCTCATCGAGTCACTGTGGCCTGAAAATAAAGCCTTTGCCGGTGTTTATCCCTTCGTGATCACCGATGAGGATAGGCAGACAAACAGCCTGCGAACACAGGGCCGGTTTTTTTGTCCGCCCAAATTCGGAATCGCAGAAGATCCGGTAACAGGTACGGCCGGCGGCGCCCTGGGCGCCTACCTGATTCGACACGGCGCCATGTCTGCAGCGGGGGAACTGGAAGCGCACCAGGGTGTCGAGATGGGTAGTCCCGGTAATTTACGTGTTCGCCAGACCAAAACCGGGGCCATGGAAATCCGCGGGCAAGCCGTCTCAATTTATCGCGGCCAGCTCACCCTCTAAAACTCAAGCCAACAGGGCGGCTTCCGCCTCCAGCACGGCAACCAGCTTTTCAACATCACTGGCATTGTTGTAAAAATGAGGGGCGATACGAATATTACCATCGCGCTCTGTAAGAATAATACCCCGCTCGTCGAGGCGCTGTACCAGTGTTGGCGCGTCGGTCGAACGAATAGCCAGCATTGCGCCGTGCCGGTCTCGCGGCGTCACCAGATCCCAGCCATGGGCATCCACTGCGCTCTTAATCAGGGTTGTAACCTGCTCAATCTGCTCGGCAATTGCCTCCAGCCCCACTTCCAGCACTAGCTCGAGGCCGGCCTCGGCAGCGAACAGTCCACAGGCATTGGGTGTTCCCGATTCGAAGCGGCGAGCACTGGCATGGGGGAGATGATGATAAATATCCATCGCATGGGGATTTTCCTGGGCGAACCAGCCGGTCGTCGTTGGCTGCAGGCCGTTCGTCAGGCTGTCGCGAACGTACATGAAAGCCACGCCACTGGTGCCGATCAGGTATTTGGTGCAGCCGCCAACGAGAAAATCCACCTCATGCTCAACCACATTAAATGGACGGATACCGATCCCCTGGTAGCCATCCACCAATACCATGGCACCACGGGCGTGGGCCAGTTTCACGATGGGCTCAATGTCGACCCAGACCCCATTGCGATAACAAACCAGAGGGATAGCCACCAACCGGGTTTTATCATCTATCAGGCGCTCGAATTCGCTCAAGGGTATTGCCGTTCCGCTGGCATCGGCTTGCGCGCGAACCACCTCGGCACCTCGGGTCGCCTGGGCCAGCATGATTTGCGAGGTGGTGGGAAAGTCAAAATCCGTCACCACGATTTTATTGCGAGACCCGTCAAAACTCAGGGCGGTCATCAAACTGTTAAGTGACTCGCTGACTGAGGTGGAGACCGATACATCATCGGCGGGGCTTTGCAGCAGGCGCGCCAGCAGCTCACGCACGTTTTCGACTTTCTCACAATAGATATCCCACCGGGCGCCTTCCTCAACACGGATTTGGATGTATTGCTCGATCGCCGCCTTGACCCGCAGGGAGATTGGCCCGTAGGAACAGCCGTTGAAATAGGCCTTTGTGGCCAGGATGGGAAACTGGCTGCGAATATCGTGACTTGTCATGTTCATTGTTAGTTCCTTACTCGCCGGCTATAACGCCGAAGATGGTGGCACCGAGAATACCGATCAGCGCGGCGGGGATGACGTAGCGCATCCACAAAAATACCAGCCTGTAAAATAATCCCGGTTCGCCGTTATTAAAAATTTGTTCCAGGGCCCCGGAGCGATCGTAGGACCAGGTAATGGCCAGTATAGCCAGCAAGCCGCCGACGACCATAAATCCCGAACCGATGATCAGGTCCAGCATGCCGATAATCTCTGGGTTCCAGGCGGGGTAAGTCATCGATACGCTCTCTATAATACCGATTAACAACAGCAGGCGCGGACGGCCCAGGCGCTGGCCTATGGGCTCCTCTTCCAAAGCCACTGTAACCACCTGGAAAACAGCTACAGCAGACAAGAACGCCACCAGGGACAGGGCCAGTAACAGAAAGATGCCCACCAGGCGGCCGGCCGGCATTTGTGTCAGCAGGGCCGGAATGGTTTCAAACAGCAGGGTAGGCCCGCCGTTGAGTTCCATGCCGAACACAATGACAGTGGGCACAATAAACAGCGTCGCCAGGATGGACGCCAGGGTATCGCCACTGGCTGTCAGGATGGCAACGCCACCCAGATTGGTGTCATTGCTGATGAACTTGCCATAGACCAACGCAAAGGAAGCGCCCAGGCCCACCGAGAAAAAGCATTGACCCAGTGCTGCAAACACTTCGGTAGGGCCAATCTGGGAAAAATCCGGCCGCATGAATTCGCGCACGGCATCGCCGGCGCCCGGCAGGTTCAAGGCCACATAGACCAGGTAAATCATGACCAGGAAAAAGAACGGCACAAAGATCTCGCTGACCCGTTCGATACCGCGTTTGAGACCGCGCCAGATAACAAACATACCCGCCCACAGAACGGCCATGCCTACCGTATACTGAAGGCCAGAATTGGACAAGCCGATGCTGAAGTCCTTCAGGTTGCCCGGGGTAAAGCCATAAAATACCGCATACCAGGCACTGTAAAAGACGTTGCCTACTACCAGGGTGTAATAAGTCCCTGAGCACAGCACACCGATGACCAGCACATAACCGAGGAATCTTCCGAAGGGGCCGAAGCTCTTGCTAAGCACCGTGATGGTTGCGCCCCGGTATGCCCTGGCCAGGGCCAATTCACACATCAGGGCAGGCACTGCGATGACACACATGAGCACTACAAACACCAGCAGAAACGCGCTGCCACCGTAGGTGCCCATCATATACGGGAAACGCCAGACGTTACCCAGCCCCACCGCAACCCCAAGCAGGGTCAAGACAGTGGTCAGAAAGGACGAAAACGTCGGGCTTTCCGTGGGGTTTTGTTGCATAGGATGCTCTCTTATAATTCGCCAGAACAATAACAATTGTGCCGCTGCGGCGCCACCCTATGGATTAGGGACTTAGGGCTAATTGAAAGGTGAGACAGCACAAGAGGCAACAGCATCGCTGGTTTTAACACTACGCCTTGAGCGTTTGGGAGGGAGACTCACCGAACCGTTCCTTGTATTCAGTTGAGAACTTGCCCAGTTGTGAGAATCCGCTGGCCAGCGCTAGATCCGTGACATTGCTGCGCGCCGGATCCGCCTCCTTCAATGCCAGGTGGACATAATCCAGACGCATGAGCTTAAGCAGTTTCATCGGCGATACTTCGCGATAACGCTTGAACCCTTCCAGCAAGCTTCTCTCACTCACATTGGCGTGCTCAACGAGCTGTTCCAGCGTGATCTCCTGATGATAGCGCTCCTGTATATAGCGTTCTGTCTGGAGAATATAGTGCGGCAATTGCAACAACTGCCTCGATGCCAACTCTTCTGAATAGTTGTTGGGCTGACAATGCAGCAGTGCCCACATCAACATCCGTTGGTATTGCCAACCTGCCAATGGGGCCGTGTTAAGTAGTGAACCCGGCTGATCCAGCTCATCGAGAATCCACTGCACCGTACGCAGAAAAC
>SMVB01256115.1_pt1 | contig 20544 bp, 18 predicted proteins | sample 2456461 | NCBI WGS metagenome assembly SMVB01 (sample SAMN11095934, study PRJNA526329) | marine sediment metagenome | biome: Marine sediment; feature: Surficial sediment; material: Deep marine sediment; isolation source: Hadal surficial sediment | place: Pacific Ocean | collected 2014-05 | depth...
CCGACGGCGTTCCTGGCGACCGCCCCAGGCTTTCCACAGGAGGGAGCTACCGGGGAAGTCAGGAAACATACCTGGGATGATTTGCAACCCAGATTGTCGTTACGGTACATCGCGAGCGACAGCATCACCTGGTACGGCAGCCTCAGTCGCGGCTTCAGGAGTGGCGGCTTTAACCAGACCGGAGTCGCAACTATCGCCGCAGCGCAATTTATCCCAATTCTTGGCGTCGGCGATATATTCGACCAGGAAACCTCGGAAGCGATCGAGGCGGGATTCAAAGGCGTATACAATAACGGCCGGGTGAGCACAAATTTCAGCGTTTTCCATACCCAGGTTGAAGGTACCTATTTCTTTATATTCCTTGCAGCGAATTCGACACAGAATCTTGGCAATCTTCTCGAAGTGGAATATACGGGTTTCGAATTCGAACTCGCGGCAAATGTGGCTGAAGGATTCGATATCAACTTGGGGCTGGGCTATACGGACAGTGAAATTAAGGACTCCTTAACGCCCAGCGATATCGGTGACAGTGCGCCGAATGTCTCCAAATACACTGTGAATCTGGGCGCTCAATACACACGCCCGACGAACGCGTTTGGTGGCGCGGATTTTTTCTTACGTGCGGAGTATCAGGTCATTGGTGATACCTCTTTCTTCGATTTCAACCAAGCGGGTACGAATGATCGCGATCCGGTGAATCTGCTGGATCTGCGCTTGGGACTTCAGTTAGCAGATAGCTGGGCGGTGACACTCTGGGGCAGGAACTTGCTGGATGAGGAATATCACACCGAGTACTCAACCGGAGGATTTGTCTTCAAGGCGCTGCCGCGGCGGTGGGGACTCGACTTTACAAAGGATTTTTGATTCACATGCCTAGCTAAAACGACAAGGAGAATTCCGGGCGATGTATACAGCAACCAAGGACTTAGTAATACCAACGACTGTCACGGGGTCGTGGCCACGGCCAGTTTGGTACACAGGCAATCTTGACGGCAGGCCATTTTCGACGGCAATGGCTGACGTCGCCTTCAGGGAGCAATTTCTTGACGCGATCGCCACGATCATCAGCGATCAGGAAGCTGCCGGGCTCGATATCCTGACGAACGGCGATTACCATCTCGATGCTGACCTGGCCGGTCGTTCCTGGTTCAGCTACCCGACTCAACGCTTCACGGGAATTTCTGATCAGGAATCCGAGCGCACCAACGCGATGTGGTCCTATCCTGTTGGGTCATGGCTGAACGAGATTGTCGGTGGCTGGAAGTATCCGAAGATTACCGGCAAAGTTGAAGCGCGTATTCCGCTGGAGTTCGCGAAGATCTGGAGAATCGCACAGTCGCGAACAGACAAGCCCGTAAAATTTGGGACGGTTTCTGCGGACCTGGCGGCTGCAGTGCTTAACCTGGGCACCGACATCTACGCGGATGACAAGCGCGACCTGATGTGGGACATGGCGACGATAATCAACGCCGAGCTTCGAGAACTGGCGGCGGCAGGTTGCCAGGTAATCCAGATAGAGGAGCCGGCAATCCACAGCACCGCCGCTTTTACGAATGACAAGGATACTTTGGATTTCTACGTGGACCTATTCAACCACCAGGTCGATGGTCTCGACGACGTCGAACTGTGGATTCATACCTGTTGGGGCAATCCCGGAGCACAACATTGTTTCGACCCCAGTATCTCCTACGAACATTCCATCGATATGTATCTGAACAGATGCAAGGGTGACGTGTGGACGATTGAGTCAAAAGACAGTGGACATGCGCCCTTGCCGCTATTTAAACCTTACAAGGGCAAGCTCAAGAAGAAAGTTGCATTAGGCTGCATCAGCCATCGTGCATTACAGGTTGAAACGCCTGACGAAGTGGCGGCCGATATTCGAGCGGCTCTCAAGTACATCGATGCCGAGCATCTTGTCCTGTCTTCGGACTGCGGATTTGGTCGCCAGGGAGTTCCGCGACCGATCGCGTTTCACAAGGCATCGGCATTAGCCCAGGGCGCTAACATCGTTCGCGGCGAATTGGGCGCTAAGCAGACGCGCGTCAGAGCGGCCGATCCGGCCCTGCAGATCGATATTTAGTCCTGCCCGGCCGATCGCCGATCAATTGGGTGGGACCTGTCCCACTCTCAGCGCCTGTTAGGCTACCGATGTTTGCCTAACGTGGGATTTATCCCTACTCCTATCGCTTTCAATGCCTTAATTTCAATGATGTTACGTCCTATGAGTGGGCAATATTTCATCTTTTGTTATCAGTGCAATGATGGGATAATTCCACATCGGCCCAGCGTCTGGACTCAGGCAAGGTTAAAGTGGGGATGCACACTGCAACGGACACGCTGCTTCAGGAAATAGAAGCCTACTGCCAGCGCGTCGGGATCGCGGAATCGACTTTTGGCCGCCATGCAATCAATGATGGAAAATGGTGTGCGCCGTTGCGAAGCGGCAAGAGTGTCACGCTGACGAGCGCGGAGCGCATAACAGAATTCATCCAGAAGAATCAACCGTCGGCTGATACGGGTTCTCGAACGCCGTCGGTACAACGTGTGGCAAATGAAATTCGAGTGGGCAAGCAAGTCGCCAGCGCCGCCAGCGAGAAATCCAGCCGGCCTTTCCGTTTTTACGACAATCGGCAAAAGTATCTCGCGTTCGTTAATACCTGCAACGAGAAATGGGTGATTGCCGAAAGGGCGGCGCGTGAGCTCGCGCATGTTCGGCCTAAGCCGCCGGCGGTCAAATTGTTCGATGCGGGTATGGGCGACGGCACAATACTGAGCCACACGATGCGTGCGATGCATGAACGCTACCCGACCTTGCCGTTTTACGTTGTTGGCAAAGAAATAAGCCTCGAGGACTTAAGACTGAGCTTGGAAAAGCTGCCTGACAGGTTTGTGGAACACCCGGCAAGTGTCGTGGTTTTCACCAATCTCTATTACCGGGAAGCGCCCTGGCTGAGGCCACGGGACGTGGCCAAAGCGGCTGCGCTGAACTGGCAGGAAGTCGAACTCGAAGGCACGTCGGCGTATGCGTATGGTCAGCAGCTTCGCGCACTGGACGACTATCTCGTTGATGCGTGGCAGGCCCAAGCCAGCCCAAAGACCGGTAACCCACAGTATGTTCGCCCGTCGGTGCTGATCATGTATCGGAAGGATCACAAGTTCTTGCTTGAATCGGTCATTCCTCGTCCCGGACAGGCAGGCGCCAATTATGATCTCGTGATTGCATCGCAGCCGTGGCGCGCTCGCATGGACGCACTTTTCAAGGTCAGGTATGTATTGTCACCGCTGGTTCGAAGCCTGGGGCCAGGCGGACGATTGCTGGCTGTGCAGTCATTCGGTCGCGATCCCGGACTGGAAATCATTCAGGAGACCTGGCCCGATGAGAATCCATTCAAGGTGAATCGTCACGAACTTCTGAAGACGTTAAAGGACGAGCTCAAGCTGGAAGCCCGAAATTACAACTTCAATGCCTATGCGGACTCTAAGGCGATCTTTCAATACAAGATGCATACCTTGCCGGACGAGATTGCAGACACCATTGGTACGTCGACACTTTTTGCGGCGTGGAACGCCGCTATTTACGTCAATCAGATTGAAGACCAGAAGCTGGAGAGCGTCCTCGCGTCTACGGATTACCTGGAGGCAACCTCACGCGTCCTGCAAAAGCACAATGGTTTGTGGTTCAACGACGAGAGCTTTGTAATATCCCGGCGGGCAACTTAACCACGCCCACAGTCTGTATGTTGTTTCACCAACTTATTCAGATGGCGGAGCAGGGAAAGTCGCGTACGGTGGGTCAGGCTCCTTATCGGGAGGCACATAGGCCGGCGCGGGCTCTCCGACAGGACCCAACTGACGAATGAATTGGTAGATCGCGCGCAAGTCTTCATCTTTCATTTTATTCAAGCTAAACCAGGGCATGGGCGGTCGCGCCGTCAGCGTTTTTGCAATTAGCACCCATTGGTCTTCCGTGAGCGCCTGCAGGACAATTCGCAGATTCGATCCATACGTCGTGCCCCACGGGCCGCGCCATCCAAACGAATCACCCGTCAACCATAAATCTTCAGGTGTCTTTCCTGCCGAGGCCAGGTATCCAGGCGTATGACAATCATTACATCCGGTGATGGTTACCAGGTACCTTCCGTGTTCCACTGCAGACTCTTCCCCGGTTTCGGCCACACCAATAGTCGCACTGAAGAGAAAGGCGGGAAAAACGATGAGCACATTATTAATCTTGTTCATCATTTACTCATTGCAAAAAGTTGCCCGACTGGTAGTCGTCGAAAGCCTGCCGTATTTCGTCCTGCGTATTCATCACAAACGGGCCGCCGCGTGCAATTGGTTCGTTGATCGAGCGACCCGCGATTAGTAAAATTCGATTAGAGGCTTCCTTGCCGGTAATTTTTACCGTGTCCCCGTCTCCCAGAATGGCCAGGTTACCGGCAGCAACGACGGCCGATTCATCTTCTGCACGTGACGACACGCCCACCGATCCTTCAATGACAAAAATAAAGCCGCTGTGTGTGCCGGGCACAGCCTCGGTATAGCTGTTGCCCTCGGGTATACGCACATCGAAATATATTGGCTCGGTGGGACGGTCTTTCACGGCCCCCACGGTACCCTGCGATGTAGTACCAGCAATTGCGATAACTTCAATACCGTCTTCGCGCTCGTCTCTTGGAAGTTGGTCAGCCGTGAACTCCTGGTATGCGGGTGCGGTCATCTTCTCGGAGGCGGGCAGATTGACCCACAATTGGGTACCCCACATCAGGCCTTCTTCTTGCTCCGGCATCTCGGAATGCACGATGCCCCTGCCTGCCGTCATCCACTGGAGCCCGCCTTTTTCGATGACACCTTCGTTTCCAACGCTGTCTTTATGCCGCAGCAGCCCGGCAAACATATAGGTCACGGTCTCGAAGCCCCGATGGGGGTGCGACGGAAAACCGGCGATATAGTCGTCAGGGTTCTCGGTCTGGAAGGAATCAAGCAACAGGAACGGGTCGATGTTATCCAGCTCCTCCGTGCCAATCATACGCATCATGTTTACGCCGGCACCGTCTGTGGCCGGTATTCCGGACGTTATTGTCGTGACCCCTCGAAGATTTGCTGTCGATGTCATTGATCAAGTGCTCCCTACAATTGCTGATCCCAGTCAGTCTGCTTAATGACAGTCTTCAGCTGTTTCAGGAAGGCTGCCGAATAGGCGCCATCCATGAGCATGAAGGACTACGGGCGGCGGGCGATAAGTTTCAATAATTACCGCTGACGACAACGTCGAGACGTGCGCGCACCGTCGCTGCCCAACGCTTGCAGACTGCCTCGACCTCTTCCCAGCGCGTGACAGGCGGGCCCTGCTTCTGAGCCACTGCGATGCCGTCGATAGCGCGACGATCGAAAACTTTGGCGAGGATTTCTTCGGACTCAGAGTCACGCAGCTCGATAACGAGCGTCGCTTCACCCAAGGCCTCCAGGGCAAAGTTGCCCCATCCAATGCTGCCAATCGTGCGCGGCGGCACGGTCGCGACAATGCCCTGAACGCGGACGCGCAAACCAAGGACCTCGGGCCCGGGCGAGTCTGTCATCCGCAGGTTCTTGGCATTGGCGAGCTCGTTTGCAAACTCGTCGTCCAGAAGCTGACGAAAGCGCTCTTTTTGTTCTTCGGTGAGCGGGAATTGCTGCTTTTCCCGGTCGGGTGTCCTGAAGGCCAGTTCGGACCTGCTTACAAGCAGCTCGCGATAGCGGCCGAAGTCGACGCCGGGGCGCACAAATGCGGCATCAAAATACTTCGATGCAACCTTCTGCAATCCGTCGAAACTGGTTTGCGACAGATCGACTGGAGCTGTCGCCTGTGGTGCGCAGGCGGACAACAATCCTGCAAAACCAACGCAAAGCAAGACTGATTTGACGTTCATGTATCTATCATATACGAACCCGGTGCAAGCTGCGCTTCTATGGGTTCATGTTGGTAACAAATCAGTCCTTATTTCGTTTTGATACGTACGCACCGACGAGACCGGCTACCAGAACTGCAATATAGAACTGACCGACGATGGCTTGCATGTAGGCAACACTCCGTGCCGTTGCTGAAATCGGCAGGATGTCGCCATATCCCAGCGTCGTCATCGTGACAAAGCTGAAATACAGCCATTCACTGTCCCACCCCGGATCGTCCATAGCTGAAAAGCCGGCAAACGATCCCGGGGAAATTGCGTTGATCAAGGTGTAGGCCATTGCCCAAATGACGCCAAGCAACAGATAAACGCATACCGCGCCAACCAGTCGGTTTGCTGTTATATCGGTGCCGACAGCTACTTGTTTCAGAGTGAATGTAATTGCTACGAGCATGAAAGCGAGCAATGACAGTAGCGAGCCATATTGAAAGAACGGCGAGCTCACCTGAACAGCGAGTACGTTGAGAATGACACCGGCAATGACAAAGGTCATGCCCACACTAAAAAAGCGACCGCCTCCCTTAAGGCTCCACACACCAACAACAAGAAGGCAGGAAAAAACGAAAGCTCTGACAATCGGTGCACTGACAAAATTGAGATCATCAGCCAGCGGAATTGCGATCAGCAATATAAGTAGCGCGATAAATAAGTAGAAGAAATTGATTCGACTCACGCGCTGCGTTCCTTGTACTGAAGATGATAGGATCTACGGCGTACAACGATAACAAAAAATCACTCTTCGGGGGTTGCGACGATGCACCATCATCAGTTGCTCGTTCTTTTTGCGTTACTGATTTTCGCCTTTGGCCTTGTTGCGCGTTTTGCGGAGCGAAACTCGGTCACGGGGCCGATGGTCTTCATGACGGTCGGAATACTCGGCAGCTCGCTAGCGTTTGGGTTCCTGCATGTCACACCCGAAATGGGTCCAGTCAAGCTTGTCGCGGAGCTTGCATTGACATTGGTGCTCTTCATCGATGCGACCATGATTAACCGCAGTGTCTTCGTTGGCGGATCAAGAGGCATCCCCGTTCGTCTTTTGCTTATTGGGTTGCCATTAACGATGATTCTCGGCACTGCAGTCGGTGCCTGGATGTTCGACGACGTCAGCATCTGGGCGATTGTCCTGATGGCGTTTATTCTGTCGCCGACCGATGCGGCGCTCGGTCAGGCGGTTGTGAAGAGCGAAGGCGTGCCGTTACGAATACGACAGTCGATAAGTGTCGAGAGTGGACTGAACGATGGTATTGCGTTGCCACCGATCCTGATCGTAATGGCTTTGCTCGGAGCAGAAGCGGGCGAGCATGAGGGTGCCTGGCTCGGCTTCGTGATCAAGCAAGTCACGCTTGGCCCGGTTGTTGGCTTGGCAGTCGGCTGGATCGGCGGCAAGCTAATGCAGGCCGCGGCGAACCGTGGTTGGACTGAGGCGACGTTTCAAAGATTGTCGGCACTGCCTTTGGCGATACTAGCGTTTGTCTTTGCGGAGAGCGTTGAGGGTAATGGGTTCATCGCTGCCTTTGTTGCCGGTCTTGGGCTTGCGGCAGCCATAACATCACAAGACGTCAAGCACCAGGTACAGGAATTCGGAGAGACCGAAGGAGTTCAGTTGATTCTCATTGTTTTCCTGATTTTCGGTTTGGCGATGGTGCCGGCAGCGGCACCGTACTGGGGGTTACGCGAGTTGATCTATGCTCTGGCGAGCCTCACCGTTATTCGCATGGTGCCGGTGGCGATATCGCTGATGGGCGCGAAGCTCGACTGGAAAACAATTGCGTTTATCGGTTGGTTCGGACCGCGGGGCGTTGCCTCGGTGCTCTACTTGTTAATGGCTGTCGCTGCGATCGGCTTTCAGGGCCACGAACAGGTGATGTCAGTCATCGTACTTACGATCATGATTAGCGTCTTCGCCCACGGCATTAGTGCGGTGCCATTGAGCCGACGCTATGGTGAGAGCGTATCGTCCGAATAACTTGCCATAGGTCTTTACGGAGCGATTAATCCATCTCGGGCAAGATGCGAAGTGATTGCTTTCGCCTCATTTACAATGACGGAATAACCGCTCAGTTGATCAAAGTCCTGAACGATCTTGGTCTTTACTTCTATCGCCCAAACCGCCTCCTGGCTGACAACAGAGTAGAGTTGGGTCGCCAGAACGAGCAAATGCTTGAGTTCCAGCCTCTGTGGTTCAACGTACTCCGTTAATTCATAGCTCCAGACGTTGTAATAATGAGTGGGCCTGAAATTGCGGGTTGCCTGGGGATTCATGTCCTTCATTGTTCCTTTTGACTCGAGGCTCACCAGTTGCGTAATCAACACCGCGTCGGAATTCAGTGAAGTCACCATGTCCACAAAAGTTTGTCGAGTCACGGGTGTCTTCGTGTTCATCAATGAAGTACTTGCCACACCCTTGATGCCCCGTTCGGATAGTTGCTTGACGATTTCCTTCTCAAGATACCGGCGCGAGTCAAACGACTTGAACAGCGAAATCACAAGGATGTTTTCGTACGGCGCGTCTGCAGATTCGGACAAGGCTTGAATTGTCTTAACCTGGGGCCCGGCAGAGCATGCACATAGTGCGAGGGTTATGGATGCAAGAATTGACTTGTTGATCATGGTTACTCTCGAGGTAAGCTATGGGTGGCACTACCGGCTTGGCGAATGGCAACGATGGCGGCCCTCACCTGATCCAGAATTTCCCTGGTGTCTTCGGCTCCGACCCTGTCAATGGCACGTTCCTCAACCGAGAACAGTGCCATCAGATGTTGCCTGATCTTCCGAAAGGCTTCGGGATTACTGCGACCGCAGACGCTTTCGTCATTTTTCAGTATTCGTTCCGCGAGACCGGGGCTACCCAGTTCGATATCGCAGACGATGGCGAGCCGCGACAGCTCGTGCGCAATATTGTCAATCTGCCTCCCCCAGTAGGTATGTTTGAACTCGGCCATCGTTCCTCAATTCTAATGATCGAGGTACAGGTAGTTCTGCCAGCTCGACATGCGCAGCAGAATCTTGCGCATTATCGCAACGTGGTGAAAGTGGTCGGAATAAACGGCCACCTGTGCGCGCGCGCCGGTAGGCAGGCCGTATTCACTGAGATCATCAGTAATTTTGATTTCAACAAGAACCCGACCGATCGCCTGGAAAGCTTGCGTGCCCACAAGCGTGCCGCTGTTTTGTAACTGGCCTTCGGCAAGGGTGGGCAGTACTTGCACAACTTCACCTTTGAAGACTCGTCCTGGGATGCTGGGAAACACGATTTCGGCTTCATAGCCTGCACGTAAGCGTAATGCAGAGTTCTGTCGAAAGGCTGCAATCATCGGCGCTTGTTCGTCGTGAACAAAGACCATCGTGGGCCTTAGCGGCAGTGATGTTGCCATCATGCCCGGACGAAGAAGTAACTGTGTCACGTAGCCACTGGTTGGCGCACGTACGACAGTCCGTTCGAGGTCGTAGCGGGCTTTTTCCAGATCCGCTTGAAATCGTGCTACATCCGGATTCTCACCATCAATACCGGCTTCGAAGGCGATCTGGGCACGCTCGAAATCGGCCTGCGCACGTTCCAGAGCTGCTTCATTGGCGAGGTAGGCCTGGCGCTGACTTTCCATTTCATTCGCACTTATGGCGCCGCGATCGAAAATCGATTCATAGCGTTCAAATACACCCTGACTTTGATCGCGGTTTGCAGCGACTTCAACAACACGAGCACGCGCCCCGGCAACCGCCAGCTCGAGCTCACGAACACCTTCCCTGGTTCCCGCCAACAGAGCTTGTTTCTGTCGCACGATGGACTCATAAGGTTTGGCGTCGATGCGAAACAAAACCGATCCTTTCTCGACGATAGTGTTTGGTTCAACCTCAACACTCGTTACGATGCCGCCTACACCTGGAATGATCGGTGTCGTCACGTAAAACTCTCGTGCAATGTTGGAGTAGGGATGGTTGTAATTCATGACGAGGACAAGCGTGCCAATGAGGACGACACCACCGAGTGCCGCTGTCGGCACCGTCCATTTGGTGAGCGGAATCTTGAAGGCCTTGAAGGCTACAACGCATAAGGCCGTGTACGTAAGGATGAGTAATAGATCCATGGCTACTCTCCCTTGGCCGTTTCGAGTTCGATGAGCCGGGCTTCGATCGCCTCGAGGCGATCGCCGAGTCCTTCGCCAGATCCGCCACCACCTCCCGACGTATTCATGCCCCAGCCACGGTCTTCGTGATACATCATCGCCCAGATCCACAGGAACGGCCAGATAGCATGCAGCGTGAACAGACTCACCCAACCGGCGACGTGAAGCACATCCTGGTGCGGGTGATTGCGCCTCACAGAGATTTCGTAAGGGATATCGTGAATGGCGATGATGCCGTAGAAAAACACCAACGCGACGAAGATCAAAATTACCAGTGCGACATATTCGAGAAACATCTCTTCTCCTTAATCAGGCGGGCGATTCTAGCACTTGTTATACTTCCAAGTCGGGCGAAAACAAGTGGATATCCTGTGATTTCATACAACTCACCGGTGGGTATTGCTCTGCTAGGTCTGTCAGCCCTGGTTCAGGATGCCAGAGCCGAAGCGCAACCGTTTGAAACGGCGGCGGACTTGATAGCGGAGGACGTGCTGCCGGTTGAGCTTCTCCGTGGTACACATCACCAGGTCGATGATCGGGTCCGGAATGACGGCTACCTGAATTACTACACGATCAAGTCTGATTACGGTGAGTTCGAGGCCGTCAGCACGGCAATGCTCAAAATTCGGATCGGCGAGATCAACGCACTCGGTGAACTTGAGGAGCTATCCAAGACCGAAGTATTCGTTAAGGCGGCAGCAGACGCCGGCGTTAAACAGCTCAAATCGATCAAACAATTCGCAACGAATCCCGTCGATACTGTCATCGGCATTCCCGCTGGCATCGGGCGCATGTTCAGCCGATATAAGCGCCAGGTGGACGAGGCCGTCGATGCTACTCAGGAGTTTGTCGCGGGAGATGAGACAGAGTCAGATGATGGTGAGGCCGATTCAGGTGATGATTCGAACGCGGCGGTTGAATTGACTGAAAGTTATCTCGGCGTTGGCAAGGCACAGCGCAACTGGGCGCGCAAACTCGGCACCGATCCTTACTCAAGCAACGAAGTGCTGCAGGCGGCGATAAAGGAAGTTGCCTGGGCCGAGCGCCTCGGAAAACTCGGTATGGGTTTCGCGGGCGTGCCCAAGATCCCGGGGGCGGACATCGTCAGCGATGTCAATGAGGCGGTATGGAGTAAGGACCCGTACGAACTCAAGGACCTCAATCGCGCTCGCCTGGCTGCGACTGGTGCAACGGAGGAACTGATCGAGGAGTACTTGGAAAATTCTCTCCTGACGCCCTCGCAACAAACCTTGCTGACAGCCGCTATAGCCGAACTGGAAGGCGTCAGTGGCCGCGACGGGATTCTGAGTCAGTCGCTCAGCCTTGAAGGTGAGGTCGAGATAAATTTCTTTATCAATTCTATGGCGATGTTGGCCTGGTATCACAGGAATCAGAATCCGGCGGCCTCTGTGGATACGAGTAATGCAATTCCTGCAGTGATACTCGGCAATGGCGCGACGGTACTCGCCTTTGCTGTGGATCATGTGCATTGGACGGATACGATTTCAAAGGCAGCTGCAGAGTACGCTGGCCTCAGCGATGAGGGGCAAGCGCGCGAGATATGGTTGCTTGGTACGGCTACTGAGCGCTTTAACGTTGAGCTCAGCGCGCTGGGCGTCAATGTACATAGTGGCGTTGCGACGATGATGCTGGCCGAACAGGCAGATTAGTGCGCATCGGCGCGGCGATCGCCGGCCTGTTGCTCGCATCAAGTCCGGCAAGTGGTGATTCGTGGTTCGACTACATCCGTAACTACGATCTGAACGACTACGCATTCGGCGTCGCGTTTTCAACCGAGCAGAATCCTTATGCCGGCGCCGGGAATGGCTCGTTAGCCTATCCCCTCCTTACCTCATTCCGAGACTCGGCCTTTACAGACGATTGGTTCCTGATTCGCGACGGCGGCCTCGGCGGGCGCTGGGTAAGTGATAGCGGATGGGAACTTGGTGCCATTGCCAGAGTTCAGACGCTCGGGCTGGGCAATAGCGAATCCGATGATCTTCTGGGCATCTCCGATCGCAAGTGGACTATCGAAATGGGGCCGACCGTTGGTTGGCGCGCCTGGCCCGTGCACATCCACTGGACGACATTTTTTGAGCCCACTGACCGTCACACTGGCAGCATCAGCCGGCTGGCCGTTTCGTTGCCCTTCGAGTGGTCACGGGGTTATCTCGTACCATCGATCGAGGTAGTGCACCAAAGCACCGACTACGCCGATTACTATTATTCGGTGACCGCAGCAGAGGCGACAGTATCGCGTCCCGAATACACGCCCGGCGCGGCTACGAATACGGCATTCAGGGTTCGCTGGGGTTATGCGTTCAACGACCAGTGGTTGCTGTCGGGCAGGTTGGGCGTCGAGTTGCTTGATGCTGAGATCACTGACAGTCCGATTGTCGATCGTGAGCGCGTCTGGTCTGCAACGGTCGGGCTTGCTTATAACGCCGACATTTTTCAACCTCGGCAATACGACGGATCTGCACCGCACGTCCCTCAATTTGAGCTCAAGATTGGTGCATTTCGGGATCGCATCGATAGTCAGGTTACACGCGACACATCAAATGGTGTCCCTGGCGTTGTAATTGACATCGAAGAAATACTCGGTGCACCCGGCGAGAAAACAGTGCTTAAACTCGATGGCACATTGCGCCTCGGGCACTACCATCGGCTGGAAATGGGATTCTTTGAACTAACGCGCGATGCTGCAGTGACCGTGAGCGACGACCTTAATTTCGGTGATGAGACATTTGCGGCTGGTACAGAAATCGAGAGTCGCATCAACATGAAGACACTGACGTTAGCCTATGGCTACTCGCTGATCAGAGATGCACAAAAAGAATTAGGTGTCATGGGAGGGCTGCATCTTACAAGTTTCAAAACCACCATTACTTCCGCGACAACGGGCCAGACCGAGCGCTCACTCGCAGGAACTCCTTTGCCGGTCATTGGAGTTTTCGCATCGTTATTCCTGAAAGAAAAGCTGACATTCAATGCGAAGCTACAGATGTTTCGTGCAGACTTTGATAGCTATGAAGGGTCTATGATCTATTCTACGTTCGATATTCAGCGTCGTATTAACGAGCAGGTCAGCATCGGGCTGGGTTACAGCTATTACGACATGAAGCTGAGCTCAAGTGCCGACGATGTGACTGGCTCGGTGAAAGTACGTCATAGTGGACCAGTGCTATTCATGACCGCAGGATTCTGAGCGATGAATACAACAAGCAACAAAATATTGTCAGGTGACAGCACATCCCAAGGCTTCGGGATAATGTCTTGTGTAGTCCTGTTGCTGCTTGTCGCCTGCTCGGATCCTCAGGAATCGACTCAGCCGCCATCTGTTAGTCCCCAGCCAGAGCCTGCTCTGGTCGTCGTTCCAGAATCGCCGCCTGAACCTCAAGAAGAAGAGACCAACGAAAATCTGCCATCGCTGGACGCATTACTGCCCGAGCAGTTTGATATGCTGACGGTGCCTTGGTTTGGTGATCTGGATGGCATGGCGGAGCGACGAATCATCCGGACACTAGTCATCTCCGGCGGGCCACAATTTTTTTATCATGACGGCAAGCCCCGCGGGCTAATCGCCGAGCTACTTGGACTTTTTCAGCAGGAGCTCAATGTCGGGCTAAACCGCAGGCTGGACCAGGTCGAGATTATGCCAATGCCGGTTAGTCGCGACCGTTTGATTCCCGCGCTGATTAGCGGGCAGGCCGATCTGGTTGCTGCCGATCTAACGATCACCGATGCGCGATCCGAGTTGGTCGACTACTCCGTTGCATTCGCACAAGATGTCGATGAAGTCGTTGTCTTTGCGCCTGGCATGGGCGAGGGCGTCAATTCGTTGGACGACCTGTCCGGCCACAGCATCTATGTCCGCAAATCGTCCAGTTACTTCGAGCATTTGACCGAGCTTAACCGCGATCTGGTGAGTCGCTCGCTGGAGCCCATTCAAATTGACGCGGCGAATGAGCTCTTGAGAACTCAGGATATTCTGGAGATGGTCAACGTGGGCCTGGTTTCGGCAACCGTTGTCGACAGTTACAAAGCGAGCTCCTGGTCGAAGATTTTTTCTGACATGCGAGTCAGGGAAGACCTGGTGGTGCATGCCGGCGGTGAGATAGCCTGGGTGTTTCGCAAAGATAGCCCGAAGCTGGCTGCCGTCGTCAATGACTTTGTGCGTGGCCACCGGCAAGGCACGTTGATCGGCAACGTATTGATCAATCGGTACCTGGGAAACCTCAACTGGGTGCGGAATTCAACTTCGGATAAGGGCGTTGCACGACTGCGGCCGCTACTGGAACACTTCCGCGCCAGCGGAGCGGAGAGTGATCTGGACCCACTCATGCTCGCGGCACAGGCCTACCAGGAATCTGAACTCAATCATGACCGGGAAAGCCCTGCGGGCGCAGTTGGCATTATGCAGATTAAGCCATCAACGGCGGCCGATCGTAATGTTGGCATTGATGACATCTCGAGCCCGGCAGCTAATATCAAGGCGGGCGCCAGGTACATGCGCTTCCTCATGGATCGTTATTTCTCCGACCCCGAAATGGGCGAGGTGCAACGATGGCTGTTCGCACTGGCCGCTTACAACGCCGGGCCTGCCAAAATTCAGCGACTGCGCAAACAAGCCGCTGCCGAAGGGCACGATCCGAACCTGTGGCTGGACAACGTTGAATTGATTGCGGCACGCAAGATCGGACGAGAGACGGTTCGCTACGTCAGAAACACATTCAAATATTACGTTGCGTACCGGATGGCGTGGGAAGATCGCGCGCTTCGGCAATCACTTGGCGTGGGTGCAGACCTTAGCCACTAGTTGGAAACCAGGTGCCGAAGCTCCTCCAGGATCTGCTGCAGACCTTGATTGCCCGGATTCATTTCGAGTAATTGTTCAACTCGCGGTAGAGCTTCCTCGTAACGACCCTGATCTCTGAGCATCAAGGCAAGCGCGTATAACAGATCATTGTTGCCGGGCCAGCGTTCAAGCATCGACGTCAGCTTGTCGACCGCCTCGTCGCCCTGGCCACTGCCGTTTAAGGCAACGGCTAGTGTGTAGCCATACTGCGGTTCATCCGGTGCAAGCTCAGCTGCGCGCTGAAAATGATCGAGGGCAGTCGCTGAACGTTTCTGGCGCGTTAGCCACATTGCGTAACTGAATACCGGGTTCGCTGCTTCTGGCATAGCCGCCATGGCCCGCTTAATCAACTCTTCTCCGTCGCCATCGCGCTGGGTGGCGCGATACAGGTCTGCGAGGTTTAGCAATGCGGGAATGAAATTCGGTTGCAGAGCCAGTGCTTCGTGCAGCGCGAGTTCAGAGGCGGCAGTATCGCCAAATGCGGCATGGGTATTCGCAAGATTTACCTGGGTCCCGGGAAAATCAAGGGTCAGTGTCTGTGCTGCAAGGTAGCCGGGCAAATAGGCTCGCAACTGCTCACGCACTTCGGCATCGTTGGCAAGGGGAAGCAACGCCGAAAATGCAGCGTTGCGCACTGCCAGGTGCTTGTCGTCGAGCAGTGGTGAAACAATTTGCCATTGGCGCTGTGGCGATAGTCCGGCAGCTCCGAGCGTCATTCCCAAACGCAGAAGTGGATGACCATCTTTGGCTTCCCACAGCGCGTTCAGTGTTGCCAGCGAGTCACCGCTTTGGAGGTTCGACAGTAGCGACAACGCCGTTGCGCGTACCATTATGGGGACGTCTTCATCAGCCGCTAGCGCTACCAAAGGCGACTCGGCTTCTGCGTCGCCACGTCGTGCGGCTGCGAACGCATTGCCGTAGTGATCTGGTCGCTCACCAAATCGGACTTCGATGATTTCTTTCGCCCAGCTTGCTGTGCGGTCGGTATGGCAGCCGTTGCAGGTATTCGGCACACCGATTTCTTCACTTAGATCGGGACGGGGTATCCGAAAACTGTGATCGTGGCGTACGTCAACGTCCATGTAAGTTACCGCAGGCATATGACAGCTCACGCAGGCTGACCCCTCGCTACCCTGCTTGTGAAAGTGATGATCTGGAGTGTCGTAATTGGCCGCTTTCAGTGTTGGGAAGTCCGGTCTGGCGGCGGGATTGTGGCATTGCGTGCAGGTAGCGTTACCGTCGAATTTCAACGTTGCACGGTGCGGGTCGTGACAGTTGCTACAAGTGACTCCTTGCAGGTGCATTTTGCTTTGCAAGAACGAACCGTATTCATAAACTTCGTCCAAAATTTGCCCATCGTCGTGATAAAGACCCGCACTCAACAAGCTGGGCTGGTAGAAGTCGAAGAAGGATTGCCCGGGCTCGAAGCCTTCTCTGAATTGAGATCGGCGGGAGTGGCACTGTGCACAGCCATTTATCTGCCCCTGCTGGCTGCTCATGTCGGCCAGCAGGCCGTCGAGTGGTCGTCCGGTTCGGGCCGCTTCGATGTGACGCGACGCGGGGCCGTGGCAGGCCTCGCAGGCGACGTCCTCTTCTACATAGGTGGTGCGATAGCTTCGTGTCGCTGGATCGTAGCCCTTCTCGACGCGCGTCGAATGGCAGTCGGCACACATGCCGTTCCAATTGCTGGCGCGGCCACGCCAGTGCATGGGATCGTCGGTGGGGAAGTTGCCGGGATATAACTCGTACCAACGTTGGCCTCCATCCTGCGCGTCGCGTGTATCCCAGGGTGTCGGCAACACCTGAAAACGGCCGGGCTCCGCTTCAACTACGTATTGTTGCAGTGGCTCGGCGCCGAAAGTGTAGCGAACCGATAATTCCGGCGTTTCTGCATCGGGCTTGATGACAAATTCATCTTTCACGCGCGAAAAAGCAGCGTCGTGATATTCGCCAGCAAAATTGGCGAGTACGGAGTCGGGGTTTGCCTGTTGCAGGGCGAGGTCGTGGTGTGACCCTTGCCACGCGTTCCATTGCTGCTCGTGGCACTCATTGCAGGCCGACGCACCCACGTAGTCGGCTGGACTGTGTGCCATCGTTGTCTGCGTCGCTGGGTTGCCATTCGGCGGTGATTCCCCGCTCGGCGAGCAGGCACCCAGCCCTGCCAGCGCAACTGTAATCGGCAATAGAAAAGTACGAGACATCTATATTACTTAGGATCGTGGTCGGCTAGAATCGAAATACTAACCCGACCCGCGCTTCCCATTGGTTGAGTGTTCTGGCGTCCACCTGTATCAGGCATGCACCTGTTCCGCCTGCGCTGCCGCAGAAGATCTTGCTGTCGTCCTCCACAAAGGTTGTGAATACACGCGCCTCAAGACGAACACCGACTCTTTTACTGGCATTCAGCTGTACGCCGCCGCCTATTGAGGCGGAGAAGAAACTTTCTGAGCCAGTGTCGAGCAATTGCGGGTCGAATTGCGATACGCCGACGGTCACCACAATAAATGGGCGCGTATTTTCGCCATCGAACAAATACGTGCCGCCGAAATGAAAGTATTCGATATCCAGAGCGATGCTTGGATCGCCGACGAAGAACCCCTCGGTGTTGGCATGCGTGCTTTGCCGTGCGTAGAGCAGCTCATACTGGCCATTGGGGTTCGCCTTGATGTTGAACATGATTCCCTGGGCATTGGAATCGTTTAGCTCAACCCGGCCATCACCGTCCTTCTCATCAAAACTCCCGCCGACTCGAAAGGCCGCGAACGGCGTTATTTCGAACCCGAAGGTATCGTCTTGCGCGGCGAGTGGCGCTGCATGTAACACGAGCGTGGCAAGCAGAGCCCACCTGGGTCCGCTATTACTTTTCATTGCCATCGATTAATTACCCTAGGCCCAGAAGTTTATTACGCGATCGATCATCCAATAACTCGCTATGCTGCCGATAGCATAGGTCGGAATGCGCCAGGCCCATTCCGGCGGTGTGGGCTGAATACGCTTTGCAATCGTGTACAGCACAAATATGGTAGCAATGAACATCAGCTGTCCGACTTCGACACCGACGTTGAACGTGAACAGGGCGAGCGGGATGGCCGATTGCGGCAGGCCAATCTCGTTCAATGCTCCGGCAAAGCCAAAGCCATGCAGCAGGCCGAAGGTGAAGGCTACGATCCACGGCAAGCGTGACGTAAGACCCGGCTTACCCATTCGGCCCCGCACAATCTCGGCGGCGACGAACACGATGCTGAGCGCGATAATGGCTTCAACCGGTTGGCCAGGAACATGCACGAAGCCCAATGCGGCAAGCGCAAGCGTGATGCTGTGTGCGACTGTAAACGCCGTGATTGTGCCGATCAGTTTTCGCCAGCCGACCACGATCATCAGCAGCGCAAGTACAAACAGCAAGTGGTCGATGCCCGATAGAATGTGCTCGGCACCGAGAACAAGATACGTCCAGGCCACCTGGCCAGTGCCCGGCTCGGCGGGGATGACATAGCTTGGGTCGGCCGGTGTCAGTCGATGAGTGATCTCTGTTCCATCGGCCCGTACGAGCCGCAGCAGGACATCCGTGTAGGTCGCATCAAGTCCGTCAATCGTTACAAGCGCACCTGTCAGCCCGCCGTCACGTTGAATCCGCATTCGCTGCGTATGCGCGCCACCCAGGAATCCGGCGACGGGCTCGGTGACGGTTTTGACGTCGTCTTCGAAGCGCAGGTAAAGCCCCAGGCGCAGATTGTCACCCAGTGCAGGTACTTTCCAGAGGACGTCATAAGTGTCGGGGCCAGATTCCCGTATCTCGAGATAACCGGGTCGCATCTCGTGTGCGCTTGCTAGCATTGGTAGCAAGCCAACGATGAGCAGCAAGAATGCGGCCCGAGTATTACTCACTCTGCTGGCCAATCGATCACGACTTCGTAGTTACTCAATAGCTGCTCATTGATCGACTTTCTGGTCTCGAGTCGCCTTTCGTTGGCCCACTCGCGTTCAACGATCGGCCTTATCTCAGCCAGCTTCGGTAGCGTGCCTTGTACACGCGCCCGAAGTCGGATCAGGTGCAAACCGAGTCCGGATTCAATCGGTCCCTGCCATTCGCCGGTCGGGAGCGCATCCAGACTTGCAGAGAAACCCTGCCCGAAAGTACGTTCTACGCTTTGCGCGGGTGTGGCCTCAAAATAGACTGGCAGCAGCCCACCATCACCGACCGCGTCCTTGCCGGTTTGCAATTTCCACAGGACCTCTGCCACACGAATGTCCAAATCGGGCCGCTCAGGGTTGAAATATACCTGGTCAAACGTGTAGGTCGTATCCTCGAGGAACACATCTTCATTGGCGGTGAGGTAGGCGGCAAGGTCTTCGTCGGTCGGTGCGACTGCTGCCGCCATATCATCGGTCAGGAACTCGAACTTTTGTCGCAGGCGGCGGCGAATCACTGTGTCGTCACGATCGATGCCTATCGCCACGGCCTGCCTGTAATAAATCTCCTCAAGTACGAAATCGTCGACCAATCCTCGCAGCTCTTCCGGCGTTGCCGGTCGTTGCCAGGTCTTGGCAAAAATAATCGATAATTGCTCGATGCGACCAGCACTCACAACAATCCGGGTATCAGCATCACTGAACGTTCTATCGTTCACCAACCCAAACACAACAAACAGCGCGGCCCCAATCAATAGAAAGTGGAGCAGTGGTTCTCGTAAAATTTTCTTCACTAATTACCCGGCGTATACCAGATCGGCGAGGTATAGGCGCGCTCCTGCGTGGTCATCGGAACTTCGTCTGACATCTGTACACCGAATCGCCTGGCATCATAGGCAGTCCAACGAGGCGTCGGTATTTCGATGACACGGCTGTAATAGAACGCTGACTGTTCAGGATCAAAATCAGGGTCTGTCCACACTGCAATCAATTCAGGGGCACCTATCGTGTTAGACCACGTAGCATTTTCTACATCAACCGTATTGCCTACTGGCGGAACCTTGCCGTTACTGTCTGGTTCACGATTGCCGGACCAAACCACGTCATAGACCTTCTCAAGAGAATTACCTTTGGCGTCCAGCCATCCCTTGATGATCTGAATACGGTCCAGGTTGCCGTTGTACGGGTCTTTCATAGCTGCAACGAGAAAACTTGGCGCTTTGCCGTGCGGAGCATGGCTTAAGTCACCGCCCATCGGCACGCCTTTTCTGTAACCGACATCTGCTGGCAGGCGGCCATTTGCATCCTCGGCGACGAAATCCCAGCCGCCGAAAAAACGAACCGTCATACGAGAGCCCGTTGTGGCGTAGGTTTCTTTGCGCTGCATGGCATCAAATAATGCCTCGCGAGTGTTTTCACTCGCCCAGACTGCGGCATAACCCGAGGCAGCCTGCTGCCAGCCCATTATTTTGACGCCGTTAAAATCGAAAATAGGGTGATCCCAGCGATCGGCGGTCGGTTCCTTACCCGAATGCTTGCCGAAGAAGTTTTCTTCAGCGGCTGTTGCCAGTGATGTGTGTGAATCGGTCGAGCCGATCAGGCCAAATTTGTACGGGTTGGCGCCGAATTTCTGTTCAAGCTCGAGCCCGCGCTTCAAACCCGACCTGGCGTATTCGCCAGCAAGCATCGATTTTTTCTCTGA
>SMVB01122354.1_pt1 | contig 20527 bp, 12 predicted proteins | sample 2456461 | NCBI WGS metagenome assembly SMVB01 (sample SAMN11095934, study PRJNA526329) | marine sediment metagenome | biome: Marine sediment; feature: Surficial sediment; material: Deep marine sediment; isolation source: Hadal surficial sediment | place: Pacific Ocean | collected 2014-05 | depth...
CGCCTCGCTCCGTGGCCCCTCGTGCGAGTCAGATCCCCTTCCCTCTTCAGAAAGGCTACCCCTTCCTCCTCATCCATCCGGTAAAATTCGACTTGATTCAGCTGAGTGTCGCCCCGCCCGGGGTCCATCGAAGGCCCGCTGGGCGTAGGGCACGAGCTCTTCTTTCCAATTCGGACGGTCTCGGTCTCGGTTGCGGTCGTTCCCAATGGTGTGCGCCAGGTAGGTCCAGTGCGCTGACCAGTCCACCGATGCTCGAGCGCGAGAAACGAGCCGGCGACACGAGAACGATCCCCCAGTGCTCGGTGCCTGCGACCGCTGCCGCTTTCGACAGAACGGGAAAGTCACGAATGTCGAAAGTCACCAGCGCGCGGCGCTCCTGAATCGCTTCAGCGAACTGGCGCGCATCGGAGCTGCCCAGAGTCTCGCGTTCGGCGGCGGCGACGACGTACTGAGAGTGACAGCGAGCGCTACAGGCGGATCATCGATGGAAGACGGAATTGGAGCGACTGCGGACGAACGCTTGGTCGCCTGATGACGCTCGAGATTGTGCCCGGTCAGGCGGCCGCGGCGACTTCTGCCGTGACCCTCTCGCCGATGGTCTGCTCGGCTACCTGCAACTCGTAGCTCGTTTGGAGGTTCATCCAAAACTGCGGCGAGTTGCCGAAATACCTAGCCAGCCGCAGTGCGGTCTCCGGCGTGATGGCTCGCTTTCCATTGAGGATCGAGGTAATGCGCCCGGACGGCACACGAAGGGCCAAAGCCAGCTTGTTCGCCGACAACGACCGCGCCTGCAACTCACGTTTCAAGATTCGCCCAGGATGTACGGGAATCATGTGGATCACCCCCTGTGATCGTCAACAATGTCTACGTCGTAGGCATCGCCGTCCTTGAAACGGAAGCAAATGCGCCACGGACCGTTCACCGTCATTGCCCACTGACCTTTGCGATCACCTCGAAAAGAGGTGAGGCTTCTCCTCAGTCTTGATGGCCTTCACGTGGCGTTGCCGCCCGGGGGGCAACCAGTTTCGGGCACCCATACCTCGTTGGTGAGGAAGTGCCCATAAACAATCTGCGTATTGGACAGAGTGGCCAAAGCTCGAAGGTAGGCTTGTTGCCGCGTCGGCGCACCAGGGACGCCGGGGCGACTACTGACGTTGGCGATGAAGACGGGCTACCTGCCGAGCGCCTGCCGCAGCGCCGGCTCGAGCTCCGGGTACTGAAACTCGAACCCGGCCTTCAGGAGGCGCTCCGGGATGACCCGTTTGCTGCTCAGCAATTCGCTCGCGAACCCCCCGAGCAGCAACTTGAGGGCGAAGGCCGGGGTGGGGACGAACGCCGGGCGGCGCAGCACCTTGCCGAGGACCTTGCCGAAATCACCCTGTCGCATCGGGTTCGGTGCGGTGCCGTTGTAGATGCCGCTCATCTCGTCGTCGCGGATGGCACGGAGGTGAATCCCGACCAGGTCGTCGCGGTGGATCCACGACCACCACTGCTTCCCCGAGCCCATCGGGCCACCGACCCCCATCTTGAACGGCAGGAGCATCTCCTTGAGCGCGCCGCCGCCGAGGGCCAATACGATGCCGGTGCGAACGATGACGACCCGCATGCCGAGGGCTGTCGCCTTGTCGGCCTCGGTCTCCCAGGCCTCGCAGACCCCGGCGAGAAAGTCGCGAGCCGGGCGATGGTCCTCGGTGAGCTCGGCGTCGCCACGGTCGCCGTAGTAGCCGATCGCGCTCGTGCTTACCAGCACGGCGGGCCGACTCGTCTGCTCGAAGGCCTTGACCAGGTTGCGGGTGCCAATGACGCGGCTGTCCTCGATCCGCTGCTTCCCCTTCGCGGTCCAGCGCCCGGCGACCGGCTCGCCGGCGAGGTGGACAACGGCATCAACGTTGGTGAAGGCGTTGCCCGGAGGGAGCTGAGCAACGGGGTTCCACGCGAACGCTTCGGTCAGTTGCGGGACACGCTGCTTCGCCGTGTCGGGGTTCCGCGACAGGCCCCAAACCTCGTGGCCGTCGTCGGTGAGAACCTCGGCAAGCCGGCTGCCGATGAATCCGGTGACGCCCGTGATCAGAACACGCATCACGATCTCCTTGGTTCGAGCAGGTCCGCCCCGAAATCATACCGCTGAACGCCGCCGCGCACTTCCCGCGGCCGCGTCACTCTTCGATCTTGTACGCCGCGTCGGTGGGTCGCACCGCGCGGGTGAACCAGAGAGGGCGGCGGAGATTGTCGGGCCCGGGCGCCGGGCGCGTCTGCGCCAGCCACTCCTTGTAGAGCTCATGGCTGCGGACGGTGTCGACGAAGACGTCGGCGTAGCGGTCGCCGGGGCGGGCCGGCTCGATCCTCACTTTCTGGTGCCAGCAGTGCATTCCCGACACCGGATCGGGTTGCACCGGGAAGGTCAGGTTCTGGTGAACGCCGGCATCGGTCCACCAGATGCGCGATGAGTCGGGGTCGTCGGAGTCGAAGGGTCCGGCGCCCTCGAGCTGTCGCACCCGCCAGTGGCCGCCGGCGGCGCCGTCGGTGGCTTGTTCGGTGAGCGCCACGCAGCTCGACGCCCACTTGTCGCCCCCCGGGGAGTTGGGCAGGCGCCAGCGGCCGATATGGTGCGAACAGGCGATGATCCCCGGCCGCATGCCCTCGGTCACCCAGGCGCGAACCACGAAGTAGCCGATGCCGGTGTTGACGCGCACCAGGCCGTCCGTTCGGATGGCGAGACGGGCGGCGTCGACCGGGTGGATCCACAGCGGGTTGCGGTGCGAGATCTCGACCAACCACTTGGAGTTCGACGATCGCGTGTGGATCAGCGTCGGCACGCGGAAGGTCGGCATCAGAACGACGTCACCGGCGTCACGGTCGAGGCCGCTCCAGTGCACGTGCGAGCGGATGTAGCCGGGCACGGCGTGCTCGGGCCAGCCCCAATCGACCATGGTGGGCGAGTAGAACTCGAGCTTCTGGGAGGGGGTGGCGAAGCCGGCGAGCCTCTTGCCGTCGATCTCGATCCCGGAAGCATCGGGCTCGACCTCCTTTTCGTAGAAGCGGTAGTTGTTCTTCTCGACCTGGAAAGCGCCGTAGCGGCGCATGTACTCGAGCGGCGTCAGGTCCTCCGCGGCGGCGGCCTCGGGCAGGCCGGGCACGCTGTTTTCGAAGATCCAGCGGTATGAATCCTCGACGGTGAGCTTTTCGCCCGGCCGATACGGCGACTCGAACCACTTGCGGATGCCGAGGGAGCCGTCGGGGTCGATACGCCACGACAGCTCGATCCAGAACTCCTCTTCTTCCCAGACCTCGCCGGGGTTGGCCTCCCAGGTGAACTCGAATTCCTCGCCCCTGTTTTCGCGGAAGGTACGCAACACCGGCTGGCGGAACCCGATCCAGGAGCCGGCCGCGGTCTCCTGGCTCATGATGTCGTGGCGCTCGGGGCCGAGGCCCATCGGCAACACGTAGTCGGCCCAGTAGGCGCTTTCGTTCCAGGTCGGCGTCAACGCGGCGTGGCAGCCGATCTTGTCCTCGTCGCGCAGCACCTCGATCCAGGTGAAGCCGTCGGGATTGGTCCACGCCGGGTTGTAGACGCGGGTGAAGTACATGGCCAGCCGGCCGCGACCCTCCTTCAGGAAGTGTGGCAGCAGGAACGACATCTCATGGTGCGACAGCGGGTACTCGCGCGGCCAGGCGAGCTCGTTCCACTTGTCCTGCGCCGGTGGCTGAGCGAACGGAGCAGGGACGAACTTGTCTTTGGCGGCCAGGTTGGTGCCACCCGGTGTGGCGACGCTGCCGGTCAAGACGACGAGCCACTCGAGGCAGCGGGCAACCTGCCAGCCGCCGAGGTTCCCGGAGGCCGCCGAGCGCCACACGTGGGTCGATAGCCCGCCGCGGGCGCGCCCGGCGGCGCGCGCCACCTCGATGATCTTGTCCGCCGGGACGCCGCTCTCGGTGGCAGCGAACTCGGGCGTGAACTCCTTGTAGAGCTCGCGTACGACCTCGAAGAAGACGTCAACGCCGTCGCTTCCCGAGGCCGAACCACCGAGGCTGCGGGCGCGCTCGTAGGCGTGCGGGTGCTCGATACGCAGGTACTCCTCCCAGTTGACCCAGCGGCGAACGAAGTCGCGATCGTGCAGGCCTTCGTCGATGATAACGTTGGCGATCGCCAGCAGCACCGCGGCCTCGGTGCCCGGCCAGGTCGGCAGCCAGTGGTCGGCCATCGAGGCGGTGTTCGATAGTCTCGGGTCGAAGACGGCGATCTGCGCACCGCCCGACTTGGCGTCGATGATGCGCTGGGCGTGGGGGTTGAAGTAGTGGCCCGATTCCAGGTGCGCGGAGAGCAGCAGGATGAACCTGGCGCGCTCGTGATCGGGCGAGGGGCGGTCGGCCTGGTGCCAAAGGGCATAGCCCAGCCGCGCTCCGGCCGAGCAGATGTTGGTGTGGGAGTTGTGAGCGTCGAGGCCCCAGGCCCGTATCACTCGATCCATCGTCCCGTCGTGCCCCGGTCTCCCGACGTGATACATGATCTCGTCGCCACGATCCTCGACGATCGCGGCGCGCATGCGCTCCGCAATGTCGTTGAGCGCGTTGTCCCAGCTCACCCGCTCCCAGCGTCCGGCGCCGCGCTCACCGACCCGCTTCATCGGATACAGGATGCGCTCATCGTCGTTGATCTGGTTGATCGTCGCCGGTCCCTTGGCGCAGGTACGCCCGCGGCTGCCGGGGTGTACCGGGTTGCCCTCGAAGCGCCGGATCTTGCCGGTGGACTTGTCGACGTAGGCCAGCAGCCCGCAGCCCGATTCGCAGTTGAAGCAAATCGTCGGCACCAGCGAGTAGCGACGCTCGACTTTGCGCGGCCAGGCGGCGGCGTCGAACTCGACCCAGTCGTCCCAGTGCTCGGGCCCGGGGGCGCTGCTCAGCGTCCAGCCCTCGTCTTCTTCCGGGTATCTGCCGGTGCGATCAGGCATCGATCATCAGCTCAAGGGTGGCGCCTGGCCCGCCAGGTTCCAGGCATGTTCGTAGAAGGCCAGACCGGCCAGGGAGGTGAGGCCGGCGACCACCGCGGTGGGGCCGACCGGTTGGCCCCAAACGGCACACGCCACCGCGACCCCGGCGAGTGCGATACCGGTCCAGAAAAACTTCGCGTACCGGCCGCGGACCATGGCCTGTGCCGCCAGGGCGCCGTCGCGGGTCGCGTGGGCGACGGTGACCTCGCCAAAAGCGATCAGCCCGAGGTGCGCCAGCAGCGCGACGGCGAGGAAGCGCGACAGCTCGTGGCTGTGGTCGGGCGAGTGCGACAACAGGAGCACCACGACGCCGGCCCCGGCGACAAGCGCCTGTACCGACAGATGCAACGGTAACAGCGGACTTTGCCAGAAATCGCGCCCCTTGGCCTGGGCGAACAGGTAGCCGCTGTAGCCGGCGGTCGCCAGCGCCGTGGCGACCAGCGGCCAGCGGATCAAGCGCAGCGCGATGGCGCCTTGCTCGTACCCCAGGCCGGCGGCGAGCGCGGCGCCGCTCCACGCCGCGGCGAGGGCGCCGAAACCGGCAATGATGAAGGCGCCACGAACCAGCCAGGAGCTCCAGTTCGGCCGCGTCATGATGGTCCAGAAACGCGATGGACGTTTGAGGTCGGCAACCAGAAGCGCCCCGGTGATGGCCAAGAAAACCAGGCCGATGAGCGGGAGCGCGGCGGTCGCGAGTCCTCCCTGCACCCCCAGCCAGGGTGCCAGCGCGGCGACCAAAAAGGCCCCGGCGGCGATTGACTTCGTCCACAGGTAGGCCGACACCTTCCAGCCCCATGGCGCCTCCTCGTGGGCTACGTCGTACACGGTTCGAGCCGGTGCCAGCCCCGCCCAGGCGCCGGTGTAGAAGTCGGCGTCGCCTTTCATGGCGGCGGCGGCGAGCGCTTGCGCGGCGGCGGCCGGCGGCAGCTCCGAGGACAGCCAGTCGGCCGGTGGGATTCCCGGCGTCGAGGAGTTCTCCTCCGGCTCGCCGTTGCCACCGTTGTCGCCGGCGTCGCTTGTGCCGGCGGGCTCTCCGCTCGTACTCAATGTTGTGTTCGAAATAGTGTTCGAAGTTGTCTTTGCTCCCCCCCCCGCCGAAGCGGTCGATGTCGCCAGCCGGTCGTCAGGCTCGAACCGCATCTTCGGGTAGGCGGGCGCCTCGCCGCCGCGCCGGTCGGCCCACATGTAGCCCCCGCTCGGGTCGGCGACCCCAGGCGTCAACGCACTCGGCTCTCCTTCGATATAGAAGACCTTCGGTTGGGTGCCCTTTTCCGGCTTGCGGACGCTCACCTGCTTGGTGGCGATCAGCTGTGACACCCGCGAGGCCGGGTCGTCCATGTCGCCGACGACGATCGATTCCGTCGGACACACCGTTGCGCAGGGCGGCTCCATCCCCTTTTCGACCCGGTGGGCGCAAAAGTTGCATTTCTCCACCGTGCCGTGGTCGGGATGGATGTGCAGCGCGTCGTAGGGGCAGGCCTGCAGGCAGGCCTTGCAGCCGATGCAGACGTCACGGTCGAAGTCGACGATGCCGTTGGAGCGTCGAAACAGCGCGGTCACCGGGCAAATCGTTATGCACGGGGCGTCGTCGCAGTGGTTGCAACGCAAGACGGTGAAAAACCGTCGCACGTCGGGGAAGGCTCCCTTTTCGACGTACTTCACCCATGTCCGGTGCGAGCCGAGGGGCACGTCGTGTTCTGCCTTGCAGGCCAGTGAGCAGGCGTGACAGCCGATGCAACGACTCTGGTCGATGACGAAGGCGTAGCGCATAGGCGGCGAACGATGGGGTCTAGCAGGGTGCTGACGGTCGGACGACACACGAAGGTTACCACCGCCGCGTTGCGTCGGCACCGTGGCTGCGCAACCCTGTTGAGGCCATGCAAACTGTCACCCCTCATCCCGTCGACCTGTTCGCCACCGTCCTGGAGGCCACGGGCGGGAAGGTCGAGCGGATCAGCGCTCCGCGCCAGGTGGCGAATGCTATCGCCAAGGTGGCGCACGGCCAGGGCGTCCGGGAGATTCTCTACGAGCCCACCGAGATGGCGGAGCACATGAACCTCAAGATCCTGCTCGCCGCCCACGGCATCGACCTGGTGGCGGTCGTTTCCGCCGGCGACAAAGCGCCCCACCTTCGCGTGGCGCTGACCGGCGCCGAGCTCGGTATCGCCGAGACCGGCACGGTGATTCTCGGTGGTCAGCCCGGCGGCTGGGGGCTGGCCAGCGTCTTGCCCTGGGTCCACGTCGTCTTGCTGCCCGCCGCGGCGATCGTCGCCGACCTGCCCACCGCCTTCGAGGCCTTCGAGGCCCGCCTGAGCTCCGGTGAGGGGGATTGGGTTTGGATCACCGGTCCGTCGCGGACAGCGGATATCGGCCACACGCTGGTGATGGGGGCGCACGGCCCCAATGCTCTGCACGTCGTGGTGGTCGGATGAGCCCCGCGGGCCAAAATCGAGACCTGGCGGCCGAGATCGAGGCGGCGGTCGGCGATCAGAATCTCAAGGGGGCGCTGTTCCACGCCGTCTCGAGCGTCAACGAGAAGCGCCGCCAGGTCATAGCTCGCTTTCCCGGCTACGAGCGAGCGCGTGACGCGGCGCGGCGCATCAAGGAAGAGGTGATCGCCGATCTGCCGGCCGTCATCGAGCGCTTCACCGAATCGGTGCAGCGCCAGGGTGGTCGCGTATACCGGGCCGAGGACGGTGAAGCGGCCTGCCGCATGATCACCGCGATCGCCAAGGACAACGGCGCCCGGCGGATCACCAAATCGAAGTCGATGACCAGCGAGGAGATCCACCTCAACGGGGCGCTGGAAGCGGCCGGCATCCACGTTCGCGAAACCGATCTGGGCGAGTACATCATTCAGCTCGCCAACGACCGCCCGTCACACATTGTGGCGCCGATCATCCACATGTCTCTCGACGACGTGCGCCGCGTATTCCGCGAGAACCTCGGCATTGAAGATGTACCCGAGGAGCCTGCCGAGCTCATCCAGTTGGCGCGGCAGAAGCTGCGCGCCGACTTTCTTTCCGCCGACCTCGGGATCACCGGCGCCAACTTCCTGCTCGCCGATACCGGTACCGTGGTCATCGTCGAGAACGAGGGCAACGTGCGCATGACGACGCAGGTGCCGCCGGTGCACGTGGTCATCGCCGGGATCGAGAAGCTCCTGCCCCGCGCCGCCGACCTGTTGCCATTCCTGCAGCTTCTGCCGCGTTCCGGGACAGGACAGCTACTGACCTCGTACCTGTCGTTCATTTCGGGCCCGGGTTGGGGAGCCTCGCCGCTGACCGGCGGCGCGACGCGCTCGTTTCACGTCGTCTTGCTCGACAATGGTCGCATGGCGATGCGCGACGACGAGCTGCTTCGCGAGGCGCTCTATTGCATCCGCTGCGGTGCGTGTATGACCGTCTGCCCGCCCTACCAGGTGGTCGGCGGGCACGTATACGGAGGCCCCACCTATCAGTCGGGGATCGGCGCCGCCTGGGAGGCCGGCGTCCGCGGCCTCGACACCGCCGCCGGCTTCATCGACTTGTGTACGACCTGCTCCCGCTGCCAGGACGTTTGCCCCGTGCGCATCGATATTCCATGGATGAACACGGTGCTCCGCGAGCGCATCGCGCAGCGTCGCCGCCGCCCGCGAGGCCTGATCGAGCGCCTCGTCTACGACCGTGTCTTGCCGACCCGGGAGAAAGGGTCGGTGAGTCTCTCGAAGCGTCTGTTCTCGGATCCGGCGCGGGTCTATCTCTTGAGCCGTCGGCGCCCGTGGAGCAGCTTCATGCGACTCAGGCCGGCGCGCGCGGCGCTGTCGCGTCTCGCCGGCCTTTCCACCGCCCGCCCGCTGCCTTCACCGAGCTCCGAGACCCTGTCCGAGTGGCACCGACGGCGCGGCGGTCGCCTGGTGACGACGCCGCATGAGGTACAGCGCAGCAGCAGCGATCGGCGCGGCTCGACGGTATTCCTGTTTTCCGATTGCCACACCGAGCACGTCGACACGGATGTCGGCAAGGCAGCCGTTTCATGCCTGGAGAAATGCGGCATCGGCGTGGTGCTCGTCGCCGGGCGGTGTTGCGGTCGTGGCGCCCTCTCGCAAGGCATGCTGCGAACGGCGAGCGCGCAGGCCAAGGAGCTACAGGAGCTGCTCGCTCCGGCGGTAAAGACGGGTCACGCGGTCGTCGGCATCGAGCCGTCGTGCCTGAGCGCCGTGGTGGACGATCATGCCAAGCTGTTGCCCGGAAGCGATGCCGTCGAGGTCGCGGCGGCAACTCGGGAGATCCTGGAGTTTCTGCACGCCAAGCTCTGTGGGGAGGGGGGCGCGGCGAACGAGGGCAAGAGCCCGACCTGGACCCCGGTGGCCGATGGCGCATCCACGCCCGTCGTGTTGCACGGTCATTGCCAGCAGAGAACGCTCGGGTGGCTTCCCGCGGCGGTCGAGTTGTTGGGCTCGATTCCCGGGGTGGAGGTTCGAGTGACGTCGAGCGAATGCTGCGGCATGGCCGGGTCGTTCGGCTACAAGAGCGACTACTATCCGATCAGCGCTGAGTTGGGGCGACGTTTGATGGTTGAGCTCGAGGAGCTCGCCGCCGCACCAGTTCAAGCGGAGGGCGTCAGCAGGACATGCGGCTACCTCGCCTGCGGCACCTCGTGCCGAGCCCAGATCGCCGATATCGGGGCCCGCAAAGCGCGTCATCCGGTTGAATTGATCGACGAGAGGCTAGTCGATAACCCTTCGGCGTGATCGCTTTAAGGGACAATATGGACGGAGAAAACCAAGTCAAGCATCCGCTGCGTGGGCTGCTCGTAGCCCAGTTCTTCGGCGCCTTCAACGACAACGCGTTGAAGGTTTTCGTCGCCCTGATGGCGATGCGCAACCTGGCGTTGGCGCCGGCAACCGCTGCCTTCGAGGCTGCTTCGCAGGCCGAGGCTACCAAGGCATTCGTTGCCCTGACATTGCCGCTCATGCTGGCGTCTCTGCCGGCAGCGATGATCGCCGACCGCGTCAGCAAGCGCACCGTTATCGTTGGCATGAAGTTCTTCGAGATCCTATTGATGGGGGCGGTGGGCTTCAGCCTGTATCAGTACCCAAAGGATCCGCTGCTGCCGTTCGTGATCCTTGCCTTCATGGGGGCGCAGAGCGCCCTGTTCAGCCCGGCGAAGTACGGCATCCTGCCCGAGCTGTTGCCACACGACAAGCTGTCGGAAGGCAACGGGTTGCTGCAGATGTGGACGATGCTGGCAATCATCGGCGGAACAGCGGCCGCCGGCCCGTTTTCGGACGCCTTCGGCGACTCGAGCCCCTGGATGGTAGGGGGAATCCTTGCCGTCCTCGCGGTGATCGGCTTCGCGGCGGCGCTCACCGTGCCTCGCGTTCCGGCATCGCGCTCCAAGAGCGATACCGGCGGCACCTTCCGCGCCGCCGGTAAGGCGATTCGCGAGGATCGGGTACTGCGGCTCGCGATCATGGGCGCTGCCTACTTGTGGGCGATCGCCAGCCTGCTCGGGCAGAACATCCTGGTCTACTCCAAGGCGACGTTGGGACTCTCCGACACGGTGGCGAGCCTGCCGCTCGCCGTGCTCGGCATCGGCATCGCCGTGGGCAGCATACTGGCCGGGAAGCTATCCGCCGGCAAGGTCGAGTTCGGCTTGATCCCGGGAGGCGCCGTCGGCATGGCGCTGGTCACGTTGACGATGGGGGTGTGGGCGCCGGGAATCGTCGGCACGCTCATGTTGATGACTCTGCTCGGTGTTTCAGGCGGGCTGATCCTCGTCCCGATCCACTCCCTCATCCAGTGGCGGGCACCTGCGGAGCGACGCGGCGCAGTCATCGCGGTGGCCAACATCCTGGTGACCGCCGGCATCCTGGCCGGGTCACTGACCGCCTACGGATTGGCGGTTGTCGGCACCTCTCCGCGCGGCATCATGCTGGCCGCGGGGGTCGCCGTCGTCGCCGGAACCTACTGGTCGCTGTACTTGTTGCCCGAGGCGTTCCTCCGGCTGGGGTTCGTGCTCGTCACCCACACCGTCTACAGACTGACGGTGATCCATCCCGAGCGCGTACCCGAGACCGGGCCCGCCCTGCTGATCCCGAACCACGTCTCGTTCATCGACGGGCTCATCATGCTGGCGAGCACCGACCGGCCGATCCGCTTCGTGATCGACGCCCACTACTACAAGATCCGGCTTCTGAGGCCGTTGTTGATCTCGTTGCGGGCGATTCCGATAGCGCTCGGGTCCGGCCCGAAGCCGTTGCTGCGGGCGTTACGCGACGCCGGCAAGCTGCTCGATGAAGGCGAGGTGGTGTGCATCTTTCCCGAGGGCCAGATCACCCGCACCGGTATGCTCGGGCCCTTCCAGCGCGGTTTCCAGCGCATTGTCACCGGTCGCGACGTGCCCATCATCCCGGTGGCGCTCGATCGCGTCTGGGGCAGCATCTTCAGCCGCTCCGGCGGCCGCTTCGTGACCAAGATACCGCGTCAGCTGCCGTACCCGATCACCGTGGCATTCGGCAAGCCGCTCCCGGCCGGAACCGAGATCCACAAGGTGCGGGCGGCGGTGCGCGAGCTCGCCACCGAGGCATGGAAGCTCCGCAAGCCCGACTGTCGGCCGCTGTATGTACGTTTGATACGCGCGGCCCGTCGCCGTCCTTGGTATTTCTCGATGGCCGACGCCAGTCGGCCCAAGGTGTCGCGCTTGGCCACCGTGGTTGGCTCGATCGCCCTCGGGCGGGCCCTGAAGAGCCGTTGGGAAGGGCAGCAACGCGTCGGCATCCTGCTGCCACCCAGCGTCGGGGGCGCGCTGGTAAATTTTGCCGCCGCGATGGCCGGACGCACCAGCGTCAATCTCAACTACACCGCTGGCAAGGCAGGGCTCGAGTCGGCCTGCGAGCAGGCGGATCTCAAGACGGTGGTCACCAGCGGCATGTTCGTCGCCAAGGCCAACCTCGAGTTACCCGAGAACGTCGAGCCCATATGGATCGAAGACGTGGCCAAGGAGATCAGCGGCGGCGCCAAGATCGTCGCCACGTTGCTCGCCTTGTTCGGCCCGCTACGCGCCATCGAGAAGGCCTGCGGCAGCCTCGGCCGCCCCGCCCCCGACGATGTGGTCACGATCATCTTTTCTAGTGGTAGCACCGGGGAGCCCAAGGGCGTGGAGCTCACCCAATTCAATGTGGAGAGTAACGTCGAGGCCGCGGCGCAGGTGATGCAGAGCGGCCCGGGCGACGTAATGCTCGGTATCCTGCCGTTCTTCCACTCTTTCGGTTACATGGCGACGCTCTGGCTCATCGTCCACAACCGCCTGGCCGTCGTTTACCATGCGAACCCACTGGACGCGGCCGCCGTGGGTGGGCTGGTGCAGAGCTACAAGATCACCATCCTGATCGCTACGCCGACGTTCCTGCGGCTATATGCGCGCCGCTGCGCGCCGGGACAGTTCGGCTCGCTGCGCCTGGTCATCGCCGGGGCCGAGAAGCTGCCGCCGGCGCTTGCCCAGATGTTCGAAGATACCTTTGGCGTGCCGGCGTACGAGGGTTACGGCGCCACCGAAGCGTCGCCCGGCATCGCCCTCAACGCGCCCGACTACCGCGCCGCGGGCTACTACCAGCCCGGCTCACGTCGGGGCACGGTCGGGCAGCCGCTGCCGGGTGTGTCGGTGCGTATCGTCGACCCGGAGAGCGGTCGCCTCCTCGACCCCGGCGAGCCCGGGATGGTTCTGATCAACGGTCCCAACATCATGGCCGGCTACCTGAAGCGGCCCGATCTGACCGCCAAGGCGATGGATGGCGAGTGGTACGTGAGCGGTGACATCGGCATGGTCGACGAGGACGGTTTCCTATCGATCACCGATCGGTTGGCGCGGTTCTCGAAAATCGGCGGCGAGATGGTGCCGCACGGCCTCATCGAGGAAAAGCTCCACGAGGTCGCCGGCCAAGAGGATCAGGTCTTCGTCGTAACCTCGGTGAGTGACGAGCGGCGGGGCGAGCGCATCGCCGTCGTCCACACGATCGACCCGGAGGAGCTACCCCGTGTGCTCGAAGGAATGCACTCGTTGGGGTTGCCGAATCTGTTCATCCCGAAAAAAGATGATTTTGTAAAAGTCGACGCGCTGCCTATCCTGGGTACCGGAAAAACCGACCTGCGCGCCGTTAAGCAGACAGCGATGGACGCCCTGACGGAAAGCTGAAGAACTCCGGGCGTACCGTGCTGGAGGTTGACGGCAACGTCGAACGCACCGGCCTATCGCCGGTGAGCGGAAAAACTGATGCCTAGCCTCGTTGTTTGCGATCCGTCCGGGCGGGAGAACCGAGTCGTTCTCGACGCCCGACAAGACACCGTGCTGGGACGGGATGCATCGTGCCAGATCGTCTTGGCGCACCCGAGCATCTCTCGTCGCCACGCCCTGGTGGCGCTGCGCGAGGGTGCCTACGAGGTCGAGGACCTGTCGACCAACGGTCTGTTTGTCAACGGCACACCGGTCGACACCCACCGCCTCGTCAACGGCGACACCCTGGTGCTGGGCGCCGACACGGAGCATCCGATTCGTTTTTCGACCGAAGATTCGCGGCTCGAGATGACGATGACGCGGTTCCAGCACGATTTCACCACCGGTGCGCTCGGCGACGTCAAGAACCTCCGCAAGCTCATCGAGGTCAACAAGGCGATCACCACCTCGCTGGAGATGGAAGAGGTTTTCGAGCTGCTGCTCGAAGGAATCCTCGAGATCGCCTCGGGGGCGCGCGCCATGATCCTGCTGAAGCGGGACGACGGCGAGATGGAAACGGTGTACGAGAAAAACCTCGAGCGCCGCGGATCGTCGTTCGCCGGGCAGGGGATCAGCGGCAGTGTCGTGGCCCGCGTCGTCGAGAGCGGCGAGCCGCTGCTGATCAACGACGTCGCCGACAACCCGGACTTCGAAGCCCAGGCGAGCATCCAGGCGCTCGACCTGCGCAGCATCGTGGCGATCCCGCTGAGCTACTCGCAGGCCTACATGCGCACCGCGGCGACGACCGATACGCTGATGGGTGTTGTCTACGTCGACAGCCGCTCGGCCCGCCGCCGCTTCAAGGAGGAGGACCTCGACCTCATGCTGGCCTTCTCCACCCAGGGGGCGATTTCCCTGGAGAACGCCAAGCTTCACCGAGATCTGCAGGAGAGCTACCTGGAGCTCGTCATGTCGCTGGCGGGGGCGGTCGAAATCAAGGATCGATACACGCGCGGCCATTCCGAGCTGGTTTCGCGCTACGCGGTCGCCATCGCCAAGCGCTTCGACATGAGCGACCGCGAAATCGAGGTCATCAATCGTGGCGGTTTGCTCCACGACGTCGGCAAGATCGGCATCGACGAGGCCATCCTCAACAAGAACGGCGGCCTGACCACCGAGGAGTTCGAGGAGATCAAGAAGCATCCCATCTACGGGGCCGACATTCTCGAGCCGGTCAGTTTCCTTCGCGGCGAGCGCGACATCGTTCTGCAGCACCACGAGAAGATCGACGGCAGCGGCTACCCCTACGGCCTCGCCGGCGACGAGATCTCCCTCGCCGCCCGCGTCGTCGCCGTATGCGACGTCTTCGAAGGGGTCACCTCCAATCGGCCTTACCGCAAGCCGATGAAGCCCGAGAGGGTGGTAAAGCTCCTCCGGGAAGAAGCCGGCGGCGACAAGCTCGACGCCGAGGTCGTCGAGATCTTCCTGAGCATCTACGAGGCGGCCGAGTTCAAGAAGGGCGAGGTGGCGCGGCCGGACAAGCGTGTAACAGCGAAGCCCGCGAAGAAGAAGCCCAGAAAGAAAAAGGCGAAGAAGAAAAAGGTCACGAGAACGAAGAAGAGATCCAAGAAGACAGCCAAGAAGAAGGGCGCGGAAGGAGATGAAGAGGAGACTACCGCGCCTACGACGTAGATCTCGCGATCAACGGAGCCACGACAGCGGCGATCACGGCGGCCGCCATCCCCCACAGTATGTAGCCGAGCCCGCTCTCGCTGAGCCAGGCTGGCTGCAAGCCCGCCAGATAGCCGCCAGTCTCCAGGAAATACGCGGCGAAGGTTGTGACGAAGCCGGCGGTCGCTGAAGCAGTAACCATGCGGGGGCTCGCCCAGGGCAGGAAAACCGCCGCTACGGGAAACGCCACCGTTGTCGTCAGGATTCCCGACGACAGATAGAAAATGTCCCACAGCGACTCGGTGTTGAAGGCGAAGAGAGTGGCGGCGGCAACGGAAAACGCGGTAGCGGCTTGCGACCAGCGCTCGGCGCCGGGGCCTTCGCGTACTTCGGCGAGATCGTAGGCGAGGCTCAGCGCCATGACGTTGGCACAGGTATCGATTGTGCTCATGGCGGCCGCGGTCAGACCGATGGCGACGAAGACGGCAAGCCACGCGGGGGCAAAATTCTCGATCAGCGCGACGAAGATGGCATCGCCTTCGTTGCCGAGCTGCGCCGCGCTGCCGTCGGCGGCGGGAAAGATCGTCAGCGCGGCGACGCCGATGAACAGCGGCAGGATCCCGACGAACACCACGGCGTTGGCCATCGCGATGGCGACGCCGCGCCGGGCGGCACGGCGGTCGCGAGCCGCCTGTACACGCAGCCACAGGTCGGTTTCGAAGATCCACCCCGGCAGGTAGGCGGCAAAGGTCAGCACGATGGTCGCGATGCCGGGCGCCAGCAACCGAGACCAGGGTTCCCCCGACCTGGCGCCCCTCGCTTGAAGTCCGAACCAGAATGGTCCCGACGATTCGACGACACCGGCGTCGACGAAGGCACGCTGTAGTCCTGCCCAGGCGAGCCAACCCATCGCCAAGATGTACACCACGACGACGCCGTACTGGAGCTTGTCGGTGCTGACCACAGCGCCGAACCCGCCGAGCGTCGCGTAGGCGCCGACGACAACCGCGATGATCAGAATCATCGCCCCGACCGACACGCCGAGGCTGGGCGCGAGAAGATTGGCGGCGACGTAGATCTCGGCGCCGCCCCACACGAGAAACACGAAGAACAAGGCGAGCGCGACGACGCGCTTGGCCGAGACACCGAAACGCATGCCGACCATCTCCGGCTGGCTGAACGAGGGCAGCGCGTGATAGCGCCCCGACAACAGGTAGATGCCACCGAGCGCCAGCAGCCACGGCACGGTGATCAACCATATCGCCCCGAGCCCGTACCAATAGAAGAGTTGGACCGCGTAGACACACGACCACGAAATCGACAGGAACCCGGCCGAAATCGACAGACCGACCGAGGCCGCCCCGAGTTGCCGATCGGCCGTCCAGTAGGCGTCGCCGCGGCCATGCCGAGCATGGGCAAGCCAGCCCAAAAAAAGGGCGCCGGCGACGTAGCCGCCGAATGCGATCCAGGTGATCAGCATGGGCGCCAGTGTAGCCGAGCCCGGTTCGCCCACTCGTAGGCGCCGCGGCTATCCCCCTGCTGGCCTCTACGATACGCTCGAATCCGCCGCAAGACCCACCCGCCGGTTTCACCACGGCCTGCTAGATGCGCCGATGAGACGCCCTTTCCTTCCGCTGATAATCGCCGTCGTTGTGCTCTTCACCGCCCCCGGCGTGCGCGCCCAGCAGCAAGGCAGCCGAACCGAGCGGCCGGCGAGCAAATCGGGGCAGCAATCGGGCGAGGCGCAGCGAGCCGCGGCCACTGCCGCGGACGCGGCGCTCGCGGGGGCGACGACCGAGGCCGACCGGCTGTTCCACTTCGCTGCCACGCGGGTTTCGGTGGCGCCGGAGATCGACGGCGTCATTGATGAAGAAGTCTGGTCGCGCGCGGTTGTTCTGAGCCACTTCGTCCAATCGGAGCCCGACGAAGGTCAGCCGGCCACCGAGCGTACCGAGGTGCGCGTCATCTACGATGACGACGCGATCTACATCGCCGCCATCAACTACGACAGCGAGCCGGACCGCATCATCGCCAACGTGCTGCGGCGCGACGAAACGCACCGCAACAATGATGCCTTCATGGTGTCGCTTGACACGTACCACGACCATCGCAACGGCTACGTCTTCGAGACCAACCCCATGGGGGCACGATACGACGCTCAGATCGTCGGCGAGGGCGGTGGTGGGTTCTCCCGCTTCTTCAGCCGCAGTCTCAACGCCGATTGGGACGCGGTGTGGCGTGCGCGTGCCCGCATCACCGACGAGGGCTGGACCGTCGAGATCGCCATCCCGTTCTGGGAGCTGCGCTTCGACCTCGATCGGCAGGACTGGGGGATCAACTTCCGCCGCCGCATCCGCCGCAAGACCGAAGATGCCTACTGGGCGGCGGTGCCGCGGCAGTTCAGCGAGACACGGTTGTCGCTGTCGGGCATGGTGAACGACCTTCAGTTAGTGCGGCCGCGCAACCTGCAGGTAAAACCCTATTTCATCGGTGGCTTCAACCGGGCGCTGTCCGACGGGGCCGTGGCAGCGGGTGACGGCTCGACCTATTCGGACGACTACCTGGCCGACATCGGCGGCGATCTGAAATGGAGCATCAGTCCGAACCTGACCTTCGACGGAACGATAAACACGGACTTTTCACAGGTCGAGGCCGACAACCAGCAGATCAACCTGACCCGTTTTTCGCTGTTCTTTCCGGAAAAACGCGATTTCTTCCTCGAGAACGCCGGCTTCTTCGACTTCGGTGGTGGTGGCGGCGGCGGTGGTGGCGGCCGCGGCTTCGTCGGCGGCAGCCAGGTGGTCGGCTTTCATTCCCGCACCATCGGCATCGGCCCGAACAACGAGGAGATCCCGCTGTACGGCGGCGGGCGGGTCACCGGCAAGGTCGGACCTTGGTCGATCGGCACGCTCATCATGCAGAGCCAGGCGATCGACTCGGTGGGCGGGGAGGAGATCGTGCCGTCGACCAGCTACAGCGTTGGTCGCCTGAGCCGCGACCTCGGCCGCCGCTCCCGCGCCGGTGTGTTGTTCACCAACCGCCAGGCTACCAGCGGCGACTACAACCGCGAGATCGGCGTCGACGGCCGCTGGGGCATCAGCGATCAGACCACGATCGACGCCTGGTTCATGAAGACCGACACCCCAGGGCTCGACGGCGGTGATACGGCGGCCTCGGTGCGCTTCGATTGGAGCTCTCCGCTCTTCGAGGTCCGTAGCTCCTACTTCGATATCGGTGAAAACTTCAACCCTGAGATGGGCTTCGTCACCCGCACCGGGCTCCGCGTCGTCGACCCTAGTTTCCGTTGGACGCCCTTTTTCCCCGACTCCAAGTACTTTCGCAGCCTCGCGCCGCACGTCAACTATCGCTATACGACCGATCGGAGCGGCGAGCTCCTCAGCGAGTACACGCACCTCGACTTCGATGCCTTCCTCAAGCGCGGCGACAAGTTCAGCGTCGCCTACAATCGTCGCTACGAGTTGCTCGATGCTGCGTTCGAGATCTCCGAGGGAATCATCATCCCACCGGGCGTCTACGAGTGGAGCGAGACCAACCTCGAGCTGATGTCCGACGCCAGCCGGCCGATTGACGGCAGCTTCAACTACACGAAAGGCGGGTTCTGGAGCGGCGACCGGACGGAGATCCGCGTGGTGGCGGGTTGGCGGCCGGGACCGCGGGTCAACGTGCGCCTGTCGTGGACGCGCAACAATATTGATCTGCCGGAGGGCGCGTTCATCACCGACCTGGCGAGCCTGCGGGTCGACTTCGACTTCACCACCGAGATGTCGCTGCGCAGCCTGGTCCAGTACAACAGCCAAAGCGACCGGTTGCTGGCCAACGTCCGCTTCCGCTACATCTACGTACCCGGCTCCGACCTGTACGTTGTCTACAATGAGACCCAGTTGGTCGAGGACTCGGGTCTGATCGACCGCGCCATCATCATCAAGGCGATTCACCTGCTGCGGTTCTAACAATTCCCGGGGGCTGTCCGGGCATCGAGGAGCCCCATGAGCGACACGCCAGCCGCTGTTTTCGACGCCGTTCGCGCGCAGCGCGACGAGATGCTGGCTTTCCTCGAGAAGCTCGTCCTCCACGAGAGCCCGACCTTGGTTCCGGAGTCGCAAGCGCCGATCTTCGATCTCATCGAGGAGAAGCTCGACGAGATCGGATACGAGACGCGTCGCCTCCCCGGCGCCGAGTCCGGCGGGCAACTGTTGGCGGCGCCGCGCGGCCGGGACTTCGGCGGCGTTGACTTCAATTTCGACGCTGCGGTCCCCGCTAGCGGCGCTTCCGCCCCCGTGCAACTTCTCATCGGCCATTGCGACACCGTTTGGCCGATCGGCACCTTGAAGGAGATGCCGCTGCAGATCGACGATTCGATCATGCGTGGCCCGGGGGTTTTCGACATGAAAGCCGGGCTGGCGCAAGCGATCTTCGCCTTGCGCGCCCTGCATCGGCTCGATCTGCAGCCGCGCCTCATGCCTCTGTTGTTCATCAACTCTGACGAGGAGATCGGTAGCCCCGAGTCGACCCCCCACATCCTTCGCCTGGCGCGGTTCGCGTCTCGTGTGTTCGTGATGGAACCGGCGTTGGGGCTGGCCGGCAAGCTGAAGACCGGCCGTAAGGGCGTCGGTCGGTTCGTCGTCAAGGTCACGGGCAAGGCGGCGCACGCCGGCCTTGATCCCGAAGCCGGTGCGAGCGCCATCCTCGAGCTCGCCCACCAGGTTCAGCGACTGTTCGATCTGAGCGACCCGGCCAAGGGCGTCAGCGTCAACGTCGGGATCATCGCTGGCGGCCTGCGGCCCAACGTGATCGCTCCCGAAAGCCGGGCGGTTGTCGACGTCCGGGTGCCTGATACGATCGAGGCGGAGCGGATCAGCGCCGCCATCCACGCGCTCGAGCCCGCCACCGACGGGGTGAGCCTCGAGATCTCGGGCTCGGTGGATCGAGCGCCGATGGAGCGAACGCCACGCAACCAGGCGCTCTGGCAACTGGCGCTGGAGGCGGCCGCGGATCTCGGTCTGGAAATCGACCAGGGGATCGCCGGCGGAGGGTCCGACGGCAACCTGACCAGCCCGCTGGTGGCGACCCTGGATGGACTCGGGGCGGTCGGGGATGGGGCCCACGCAACCCACGAGTACATCGATGTGCCCCGGTCGCTGGAACGCTGCGCGTTGCTCGCCATGCTGGTGATGGCCTAGCAGGCCGTGCACGGCCTGCTAGCATGGCCGGGTGTCCATCCGAGCGACTCTGATCGGCGCCGATTGGCCTCGCAAGATCCTCCACGTCGATCTCGATGCCTTTTACCCGAGCGTTGAGGCGCTCGACAACCCGGATCTCGTCGGCCAGCCGATCATCGTCGGCGGCCTCGGTCGCCGCGGCGTCGTCGCCTCCGCCTCGTATGAAGCCCGCGCGAGCGGCGTCCACTCCGCCATGCCGATGGAGCGAGCCCGTCGCTTGTGTCCCGATGCGGTCTTTCTGCGGCCGCGGTTCAGCCGTTACCGCGAGCTCTCCAAGCAGGTCTTCGCCATCTACGAGGCCTGGACCGAACGCCTCGAGCCGCTGTCGATGGACGAGGCCTACTTGGACGTTACTCACCACATCAGCTCGCCGGTCGACATCGCCAAGTCGATCCGCGCGTCGATCCGTCGAAAGACCGGGCTGACCGGCTCCGC
>SMVB01337832.1_pt1 | contig 20524 bp, 29 predicted proteins | sample 2456461 | NCBI WGS metagenome assembly SMVB01 (sample SAMN11095934, study PRJNA526329) | marine sediment metagenome | biome: Marine sediment; feature: Surficial sediment; material: Deep marine sediment; isolation source: Hadal surficial sediment | place: Pacific Ocean | collected 2014-05 | depth...
CCTCGGTGCTGATGTCCATGGGCATGATGATGCTGCCGCCCGTGATCATCTCGCTGCCGTTCAAGCTGATCTTTTTCGTGCTGCTCGACGGCTGGTACCTGATCGCCGGCTCCCTGGTGCAAAGCTACGGCGGCTGAGCCGGCGGGATTATTCCGCCAGCACCACCTCGCCGTCGATCACCGCGAGCGCGACCCGGGTGAGCGAGTCGCCCTGGCACGGGCCGAACACGCATTCGCCGGTTTCCACCGTGAAACGAGCGCCGTGGTTGGCGCATTGGATCAAGCCCTTGCCCCGGTTCATGAAGCGGTCGGGCAGGATATTGAGCGTGATGCACCAGTGCGGGCAGTCGTTGACGTAACCGTAGACCTTGTCGCCCTGGCGCGCGACGAACAGGCCGGGGCCCTCGCCGTGCGCGAAGCCGCGCGCCGCGCCGTCCTCGATCTCGTCCAACCGACACAGCCGCCGTCCGCTCAATGCCCGTCTCCATCCGTCCGCCGCCCGCGCGGCGCGGCGACCATAATGCAGCGGCGCGGCCACGAAAAGCGCCGCGCCGCTTGACGGGCGCGGTCGCCTCGATAAGGTCGCGGGTGTCCGACGAACGGTTACGGGAGGGTGCCGATGAGTGACGCACCGCGCTACTTCGTGCGCGCCGACGAAGTCGAAACCTACAGTCCGGCGAACCACGCCGAGACCCTCAACCGGCGCCTGATCGGGCCTGAGACGGTCGGCGCCAGGAACATCGAGATGGTTCTGGGAACCGTGGCAAGGGCGGCGGCGCGCTGGCCCATTCGCATCCCGGAATCGAGCAGGTGGTCTATGTTCTCGAGGGCCGCGCGCGCGCCGAGATCGACGGCCAGGTGTTCGAGGTCGGCCCCGGCGACACCTGCTACTTCCCGCCCGACGCGCCCCATGTGTTCACCGCGATCAGCGACGAGCCCCTGAAATGCCTCGTGATCTATTCGCCGCCCTACCACGAATCGCCCGAAAAAGGTGTCGCGCGCTAGAAAACGTCGCCCGAGGCGCCCTCGGTTGACCGGGGGCGGGGCGGCGTCTATGTAGCGGGCCGTGCGTTGCCGCCATGGGGGGCCGATTTGCCGCGCGAAATCGATGTTGCCGGGCTGACCGGCGCGCTGGTGCGCTGCCCCAGCGTGACGCCGGCCGACGCCGGCGCGCTGGACGTGCTGGCCGGCGCGCTGGACGGGCTCGGCTTTGCCTGCCACCGGTTGCGCTTCGAGGAAGCCGGCGCGGCGCCGGTCGACAATCTCTATGCCCGCGTCGGCGCGCAAGCACCGAATTTCTGTTTCGCCGGCCATACCGACGTGGTGCCGGTGGGCGACGCGGCGGGGTGGACGGTGGACCCGTTCGGCGCCGAGATCATCGACGGCGCGTTGTATGGGCGCGGCGCCACCGACATGAAGGGCGCGGTGGCGGCCTTCGTCGGCGCGGCGGCGCGCGTGCTGGCGGACGGACCCGTGCCGGGCTCGATCAGCCTGCTGATTACCGGCGACGAGGAAGGCCCGGCGATCAACGGCACACGCAAGGTGCTGGGGTGGATGGCCGAGCACGGCGAGACCATCGACCACTGCCTGGTCGGCGAGCCGACCAACCCGACGCGGCTCGGCGAAATGATCAAGATCGGCCGGCGCGGCAGCATGACCGGGCGGCTGTTGGCGCGCGGCGCGCAAGGCCACGTCGCCTATCCGCATCTGGCCGACAACCCGGTGCCGCGCCTGCTGCGCATGCTGAGCGCCATCGACGCCCGCGCGCTGGACGACGGCACGGAACACTTCCAGCCGTCGAACCTGGAGATCACCACGGTCGATGTCGGCAACCCGGCCACCAACGTGATCCCGGCCGCGGCCGAGGCGACCTTCAACATCCGCTTCAACGACCGCCACGATTCGGCCTCGCTGGAGCGCTGGCTGCGCGACACCTTCGCGGCGGTCGGCGGCGACTGGTCGCTCGACATTCACGTCACCGGCGAGGCCTTCCTGACCCCTCCGGGGTCGCTCAGCGAGATGATTACCGGGGCGGTCGAGGCAGTGCTCGGCCAGGCGCCGGAACTCAGCACCACCGGCGGCACCTCGGACGCGCGCTTCATCAAGAATGTCTGCCCGGTCGCCGAGTTCGGCCTGGTCGGCCAGACCATGCACAAGACCGACGAACGGGTGGCGCTGGCGGACCTGGCGCGGTTGACCGATATCTACGCCGAAATTCTGACCCGATACTTCGCCGGCTGACCGCCCATGCCGCCCAAACAGGAAATCGTCGCGTCGCTTTACGGGGCGTGGCGGCTGATGCGCCTCGACCCCACCGGCATGACCTATTTCAACCTCAGCGCCGAAGGCTTCTGGCGTTCGTTCTTCGCCGCCGTCATCATCGCGCCGTTCTATGTCGTTCTCAGTTATATCCAGTTCGCCGACAAGGCCGAGGCGCGCGCGGCGCTGGTGGCGCTCGACTTCGTCGGCTATTGCGTGGGCTGGGCGGCGTTCCCGGTGGCGATGCTCTTCATCGCGCGGTTTCTCCGGTGCTCAGACCGCTACGCCGGTTTCATCATCGCCATGAACTGGATCGCGGTCCTGCAATGGGTCATCGTCATGGTGGTGTTCACGCTTTATCAGGTGTTGCCGCGCGGCACGGGGGCGCTGCTTTATTTCGGCCTGATCGGCGGGCTACTCCTGTACGACTTTTACGTCGCCCGCGTGGCCCTGGGCGTGGGTCCGGGCCACGCCATCGCCATCGCCGTGATCGGTTTCCTGATGGCGCTGCTGATCGACTTCACCGTCCTGGGATTCGCCTAGACCGGATCAGGATCCGGTCTAAATTATAAAGAAGAGCAGATTCACGCGGTCGACGGGATCGCCCATGGCGATTCCCATCGACCACGATCTGCTCTAGGCGCAACAACCGGGCGCGTCGGCGCCTTGCGCGCGGGCGATCTGGATCGGCGGGCAGGGCACCGTGCCGTACGAGCAGAACACGCAGCAATCGCCCGCCTTCGGCTTCAGCACCATGCCGCAACCCTGGCAGTCGTAGAAATACTGGCACGCGTCGGTGGGCATGCGCTCGCGCTTGACGTGGCCACATTCGGGGCAGGTCAATTCGGAAAAGTCTTGCACCGCCGCGCTCATGACTCGTCCTCGCGGGCGGTGTTTCGGCTTTTGGTCACTTGGATCAGACCGTAAACCGCAAGCCCGATGAATATTGCCAGCGCCGGCAACAGCACAACGTCGGCCCAGGCCAACCACGCCGTAAGGCCGACCGCGCCCAGCCCCACGACCAACACCGGCGTGAAGCAGCAGATCGCCGCGATCACACTTCCGGCAATGCCGGCGCCAAGCAGCGCGCGGTTGTTCATCGGGCTCGACCCGAGCGAGATTGGCCAGTCATGGTTTCAGCCCTTTCATGTTCGATTCGCCACCGCGGGCGCCAGTAGGGGTGCGAATATGGCCTTGCCGACCTCCATGGCCTCGTCCGGCGACAGTTCGAAGCCGGTGGAATCCGCGTTTTCGTCGCGCCACGCCGCCAAATGTTGGGCCGAGCAGAAGAACGCGATCACCGTGCACAGCGACGTCGAAGCCTGGCCCTCGTAGCGGTTGCCGCTCCACACCACGGTCTGGGGCGGCGATATATCGTCCAGGGCCGCGCCGTTGCCGCGGGTGGTCAGGCGCACCGGCGCGGCGCAGTGCCGGCAGGTGGAATCGATCGCCACGTCGCGGCCGTACATCGCGCCGGCGCCCAAGGCGTCGATCGCGCACATGGCGTTCAGGACATGCGCGCCGAGGCGCACCCGGTGGCCGGTATCGTGGTCGGTGAAGGGATAGGCGCCGGTGATTTCTCCCGTGTCGGCGTCAAGCACCACAATGTCGCGCGCCCGCAGCCGCGCCAAGGCTTCGGACACGCCGGCGGCGTCCATGCCGGTGTCGGCGGCCAGGGCGGCCCTGGAAGGCGCCCGTCCCTCGCGCCCGTACAGGCCGAGGACCGCGCGCCGCGCCAGGTCTTCGCCCCCGTCGTAGTCCGCCCATCGGGTTTCGGCCCCGATCGCGTCCATGATCGCCGCCAGCGCGTCATGGGCCGCGTCCGCCGTCACCATGGACCAGTCGGGAAACGACACGCCGGGCCTCAGTTCGACCGCCAAGCGGGCGCTGTCGCCTTGGACGCCGGGTTCCATCCTGTCACCTCGCCAATGTTTTCGGCCCCGGCCGTCAGCGCGTCAAGACGGTCGAGGGGTAGCCCACGTTGGTGGTTGCCTCGATCAGCCGGGCGACGTCCGTCATGGCCGGGTCGTATGTGACCAGGGCCGTGAGATCGTCGAACGAGACTTGCGCCTCGATCACGCCGTCGACCCGCTCCAGGCTTTTTCGCACGGTGATCGGGCAGGCCGCGCAGGACATATCGGGCACGCTAAGCTCGACCCTGCGCTCGGCGGCCAGCACATCGCGCGTGGACAAGGCGCCGCCGAGGAAGACGGCGAGCGCCAAGACAATCCCAATGTAACGTTTCACGGGCGTTCTCCTTCGACCAGCTCAATAAAACAGCGGCGCCGCGTACGGGAAACCGATGCCCAATGCGATCAGGCCGGTACCGATCCACAACAACACCTTGGTGGCGCGCCGCGAGGGGGTGTCGCCGCAGGACCCGTCGGTGGCGCAGGCGTCGCGTTTCGGTCGGCGGTAGGCAAAATAAAATCCCAGTCCCAGCATAAGCAGCGTCAGCCCGATGAAGATGGGGCGGTAGGGCGCAAGCACGGTGAGGCTGGACATCCACGGGCCGGTGACGCCGATGCTGACCAATACCAAGGGCAGAACGCAACAGGACGACACGGCCAACCCGCCCAGTATACCGCCGGCGGACAGGACGATGCCGGAACGGCTCCCCGTGGCTTCTGACGCGTCGGTAGGCTGTGCGTCCGAATTCGTCGACGCCGCCATGGTCTTATCGGTCATTCGTGTCACCCTTATTTCAGTCCGCGACCCGTCCCACCACGTCGGCGAAAATCGCGTCCAGTTTCGCGCCCACGTCGCTCAGCCCTTGATAGGGGCTGAAAACGCTGGACGGCAGCCGGTAGCGCACGACGACTCCGTCGTCGGTCTGGCGCAGATGGATGCGCAGGGGAGCCTCGATAAACGCCGCGCGATCGTTGGCGTAAATGTCCTTGCCGAAGCGTGGATGGAACGTCTCGAACGTCATCATGCTTTCGGATTCGATGCCGACCATGCTGAGCATGTCGTGGAAATGAATCTGGCGCACGATGGCCATCTTGTTCTCTTTCAACGCCTCCCGGATACCCGCCGAGGTCTCCTCGAAGGTGCCGCGCGCCTGCTTTTCGATCAGCGCCGGATCATGCGCGCCGGCCCGGAGCGGGGCCGCGGCCACCGCCAAGGCGCACAAGACAGCAAACACCCGGACGGTCTTGCGGATCGCCGATCCGTCGGCGGGCACGGCTTCAGTCATGGCCATATTCGCTTCCAACATTCGATGCTCGCACCATGTTATTATGGCACCTGTAGCGACTACAGGTTCAAGGAATTTCTTTTTTATGATCCATCACAAGGACGTGAGCGGCGCGCCGCTTTCGATCGGCGCATTGTCGGCGCGCACCGGATGCCATATCGAGACGATCCGCTATTACGAGCGCATCGGCCTGCTTCCCGCGGCGCCGCGCGGCGATGGCGGGCACCGGCAGTTCGACCGCGACCATCTGAAGCGGCTCAATTTCATCCGCCGCGCGCGTCAACTGGGCTTTACCCTCGACCAGGTGCGCGCGCTGCTCGGCCTGGTCGATGGCGACGACTATACCTGCGCCGAGGTCGAGCGCATGACCCGCGATCACTTGGACACGGTGCGCCGCAAGCTCGCCGATCTGAAAACACTCGAGGCGGTGCTGGCCGACATGGCGGCGGCCTGTTCCGGTGGCACGGTGCCCGATTGCCCGGTGATCGACGCGCTGTTCCGCGAAGACGGTTGAGAAGCGCCGCGCGCGCCGTGCTATAAACGCGCCGAATCATGCCGCGAACCGTCCTTGTCCTCAACGGCCCCAACCTCAACCTGCTGGGCACCCGCCAGCCGGAAATCTATGGCCATGAGACCCTGGCCGATATCGAGGCGCTGTGCCGCGCGGCCGCCGAAGCGCTGGACCTGGCCATCGATTTCAGGCAAAGCAACACCGAAGGCGAGTTGGTCACCTGGGCGCAGGACGCGCGCGAAGCGGCGGACGGCATCCTGATCAACGCGGCCGCCTATACGCATACGTCGGTGGCGCTGCTGGACGCGCTGCTGGCTTGCGAGGTGCCGGTCGTCGAGGTGCATTTGTCGAATATTCACCGGCGCGAGTCGTTTCGCCGTCAGTCCTATATCTCGCTGGCCGCACAGGGTATGATCTGCGGGTTCCGTGGCCAGGGTTATGTATTGGGCCTTCGCGCGCTGGCCGATTTAATGGATGGGAAGAATTAAGCGTGATCGGAAAGCTCGACGTCGATGACGCGTTGATTCGCCGCCTGGCGGCGCTGCTGGAACAGACGGGCCTCAGCGAAATCGAAATCCGCCGCGGCCGTCAGCAAGTGCGCGTCGCGCGCAACAGTCTTGGCGCGAGCAATGGCGCCACCCCGCCCGCCGCGCCGGCCGTCGCCGCGCCGGTGGTCGAAGAACCCGCCGAAATAGACGAAAGCCACCCCGGCGCGGTGTGTTCGCCGATGGTCGGCACGGTCTATCTGGCGGCCGAGCCGGGCACGGACCCCTTCATCGCCGTCGGCGCCAATCTGCGCGAGGGCGACACCATGTTCATCATCGAGGCGATGAAGACCATGAACCCGGTGCGCGCGCCCCGCGCCGGCAAGGTTGTCCGCATCCTTGTGGAAAACACCGCGCCGGTCGAATACGGCGAAGTTCTGGCGCTGTTGGAATAAGCGCTCGCGATGTTCGATAAGGTGCTGATCGCCAATCGGGGCGAGATCGCCCTGCGCGTGCACCGCGCCTGCCATGAAATGGGCATTCGCACGGTGGCGGTGCATTCGACGGCGGACGCGCGCGCGATGCACGTGCGTCTGGCCGACGAATCGGTGTGTATCGGGCCGCCGCTGCCGCGCGACAGCTATCTCAACATACCGGCGATTATCGCGGCGGCCGAAGTGACCGACGCCGACGCCATCCATCCCGGGTACGGTTTTCTTTCGGAGAACGCCGAGTTCGCGCGCATCGTCAAGGCGCACGGCTTCACCTTGATCGGCCCGACACCAGAGCATATCGCAATGATGGGCGACAAGGTGGCCGGACGCCGGGCCCTGGGCGGACTGGGCATTCCGCTGGTGCCGGGCTCCGACGGGCCGGTCAAGGACGCGCCCGAGGCGCGCGCGGTGGCCGAGGAAATCGGCTATCCGGTGCTGATCAAGGCGGCGGCGGGCGGCGGCGGGCGTGGCATGCAGGTGGTCAACGAGCCCGACGAGATCGCCGGCGCGCTGGTGCTGGCGCGGCGCGAATCGGCCGAGGCCTTCGGCGACGACACCGTCTACCTGGAAAAATACCTCGCCCACCCGCGCCATATCGAGATTCAGATCATGGCCGATACCCATGGCAACGTGGTCCATTTCGGCGAACGCGACTGCTCGGTACAACGCCGTCACCAAAAGCTGCTCGAGGAAGCGCCGTCACCGGCGCTCGACGACGCGACGCGCGGCGCGATCTGCGCGCTGGCGGTGGCGGCGATCGAGAAGCTGGGCTATGTCGGCGCCGGCACGCTGGAGTTCCTTTATCAGGACGGCGCGTTCTACTTCATCGAGATGAACACCCGCCTTCAGGTCGAGCATCCGGTCAGCGAAATGATCACCGGCATCGACATCGTCCGCGAACAGATCCGCGTCGCCACCGGCGCGAAGCTGAGCTTCCGCCAGGACGACATCCGTTTTCGCGGCCACGCCATCGAGTGCCGCATCACGGCCGAGAACCCGGACACCTTCGCCCCGGCGCCGGGCCGGGTGAGCGATTACCACACCCCCGGCGGGCTGGGCGTGCGGGTCGATTCGGCGCTTTATTCGGGCTACGAGGTGCCGCCCTATTACGACAGCATGGTGGCCAAGCTGATCGTGCACGGCGCCACCCGCGAAGAATGCCTGATGCGGCTCAGGCGCAGCCTCGAGGAATTCGTGATCGAGGGCATTGACACGACACTGGGGTTGCACCGTAGGCTGATCGAGGCGCCGGACTTCGCCAACGGCACCTATGACACCCACTGGCTCGAAAAATTCGTCGCCAACCGCGCCAAGGAAGGAGACGGGCAATAGACCAGATCCAACCACCGCCGATCACCGCCGAGACCCTGTTGCGCGCCTATCAGTGGGGCCTGTTCCCCATGGGCGAGAACCGCGATGACCCGACCATCTATTGGGTCGATCCGGAAGTGCGCGGGATTCTGCCGCTGGACGGCTTCCACATGCCGCGCCGGCTGGCCCGATCGCTGCGCCGCGCGCCTTTCGACATCACCGTGGACCGCGCCTACGGCGCCGTCATCGACGCCTGTGGCGAGGCCGCGCCGCGCCGCCAGACCACCTGGATCAACGGGCGTATCGTCGAGCTTTACAACGATCTGTTCGACATGGGCTACGCCCATTCCGTGGAATGCTGGCGCGACGGGAAGCTGGTGGGCGGGCTTTACGGTGTCGCCATCGGCGGCGCGTTTTTCGGCGAAAGCATGTTCAGCCGCGCTTCCGACGCCTCCAAGGCGGCGTTGGCGCACCTTGTGGCGCGACTGCGTCACGGCGGCTATGCCTTGCTCGATACCCAGTTCGTCACCGATCACCTGGCCCAGTTCGGCACCGTGGAAGTGGCGCGCGGCGAGTACCTGCAATTGCTGGCGCGGGCGTTGCGGCGCAAGGGCGATTTCTATTCGCTCGACGCGTCCCCGGGCGAATCCGGCGGCGAATCGGACGGCGTTTCCGCGGGCATCGGGTCGACGAAATAGGACGCCTTTTGCTTCGCCGTCAGCGGCGCCGGCGCGCAATCGAGCACGATCACGTCATAGGTCGGGTGCTCCAGGGTCGACAGGCCGGGGCTTGACGCGAACATCCAGCCCTTGAACAGAAGCACCGGCTGCTCGCCCGGCTTGACTTCGCTGATTTCCAGGAAGGCCGTGCTTTCCGGCGTCTCCTCGGGCGGCGCCTTGTAGCAACTGCGCGCCACGATGCGCAGCGCGCCGAATTCGACCACCGATTCCAGCGTCACCTGGAGCTTGAACACGCGTCCGGTGACCTTGTCCAACGCCTCGAGCACCGCCGATTCCTCGTACCCCGCCCAGGCCGGGCCGGCCGCCAGGGCAACCAGGGCGAGCGCCAGCGGGCGCCACGCGCGCCTAATCCTTGAACGGTTCTTCAAGCGTGCGCACCAAGCGTAACAAGACCTCGCGGATCTGCGCTTCGTCGCAACCCATCAGCACCGCGTCTTCCAACGCGTCCTGGCACATTTGGCGAATTTCCACGATGTTTTCGTTGAGCACCTTGATCTTCTCAATGCAGGCCAACGGCATGCCCTCGCCGTCCATCCAGGTCGGCAGGTCCACTTTCACGTCGTGTTTCGCCACCATGGCCGCGCCTAGGCTCCTAGTTCGATGCCTTTTGACGGAACACGAGCTGGGTCATCAGCCTGACGATATTGGCCGCGCCCTGGGTATAGGTGATCTCGCCGCCGTCGGCGATCATCTGGTCCTCGCCGCCCGGGTCGAGGCTGACATAGGCGCCGCCGAGCAGGCCCTCGGTGGAGATTTCCGCCGTGGTGTCGAGCGGCAGTTCGATGCGCTCGTCGATGCTCATGGTCACTTCGGCCATGTAGGACTCGATATCGATGGTCTGCTTCAGCACGCTGCCCACCTTGATGCCGCTGATGCGCACGTCGGCGCCCTCGGTCAGCGCGCCGACGCTGGTGAACTTGGCCACGACCGTATAGTCATCGACGGTCTGGATGTCCGACTTGCTGTAGGCGAAACTAATGAACCCGATCGCCACCACCAGGACCATGGCGCCGATCAACGTTTCCGCGATATTGCGATTCATGAGATCCTCGCTCCTCGACTGGTCGCGCCGCCACGGGCGCCGCGCTTCGGAATCGAATATCGGCGATGGAGCAGGCGAATTCAACCATCGTCGGGCGCCCGCCCGCGCCTCGCGCTGGTAATCCTGGAAAACCTTGCCAAACTGACGGTCGATAAACCTTGCTGGCAAAATCGCAAAAAAGAGTGGCGCCATGACGGAAACGAAATCACCGCGCGCGGCGTCGGATGGGACCACCGCGTCTCGGGGCGCCGGCCCGACCACGGTGATGGTGCCCGACGGCGACACCCATCCGCGCCACGTGTGCCTGGACTGCGGCTTCATCCATTACCGCAACCCGGTGATCGTGGTCGGCGCGGTATGCGACTGGCAAGACCGCATCCTGCTGTGCCGGCGCGCCATCGAACCGCGCCAAGGCCTGTGGACGATTCCGGCGGGCTATATGGAGCTCCACGAATCCCCCGCCCAGGGCGCCGCCCGCGAGGCCGAGGAAGAAGCCGGCGCGCGCCTCGAGATCGACCACCTGCTGGCGGTCTACAACATTCCCCGCATCAACCAGGTGCAATTGATCTACGACGCGCGCCTGGCCAGCCCCGATATCGCGGCCGGCGTGGAAAGCCTCGAGGTCGACCTGTTCGCATGGGACGACATTCCCTGGGACGAAATCGCCTTTCCGACCGTGCGCTGGGCCCTGGACCATTTCCGCGAAGCGCGCCGGAGCGGCGACCGGCGCACCCGCGTCAACCCCGACGAGGAGCGGTAAAGCAGACCGCGCGGGGCTCATACCAAAGGTCCATAATATTGACCCCTAGAGACGGCTTCCCAAGGTTTTCGGCTAGGAGCGCGTGGCGTGGCGATGCGGGGCATCGCGAGCCATGCGCGACGCGGCCCGAAAGCCTTGGGGAGCCGCCGTCGCGGTCGCGCGGGCGAACCGCCGGAGGGCCTTGCCGATGCGCCGCATCGCCGGCGGCCCCCCTCCTACCCGGCGGATCGCCCGCGCGATCTCTAGGGGTCAATATTATGGACCTTTGGTATCAGTTCATCGGGCCGCGGGGCAGGTAGACGCCGCCGTCGAAAGCGGAAAACATTTCCTCCACCAAGTCGTGCTTGACCGGATCGGCGCTGTCGTCGGGTTCGAGATTCTGTTCCGCGACATAGGTCGTGTGAATGCCGTTATGGACCAGGACGTGGTACCACGGCCGGTCCTTGGGCGGGCGCGAGCGCGCCATCTGGTCGTACCATTCCTCGGTGCCCTGATACGTCGGGTCGACGTCGTAGACCACCCCGCGATAGTCGAACAGGCGGTGATGGACAAGTTGCCCCACCGAGAACAGGCCGCGATTGTCGGCCATCAGTCGCTCAATCCCCCTGGTCTCGCCCAAGCGTCCAATCGTCACATAATATAAACTTGAGTTAGACTTGATCCGAGGCCGCCGCGCAACGGCGTCGCGGACGTTATTGCGGTTGGAGCGTCGCCCATGCGGAGTTTGTGGATTGTTTGCGTCGCCGTCGCGCTGAGCGCCCAACCGGCGTGGGCGGAGCGCGCGGAGCGATGGCGCGCGATGGCCCAGGACTGGGCCGTGGCCGCCGGCTGCGAGGTCGCCGGCGCCGCGCTGGTCGCCAGCACCGGCAACGAGGAAATCTACACCTTCACCTGCGGCGCGCCGCCGACCCGCTTCGTCAAGGTCCGTTGCGCGCGTTACCGCCATAGCGCGCCGATCCGCCCGACGCCGTGGTGCGTCGCCGGAAGCCTTTCCGATGGGCCTTTATATGAACGTTAAGTGGCGGGTTAGGCGAACAGGCTGAAGCCGGCGCCCTGGAACAACGGCAGCAGATGCGCGTTGGTGCCCGCCGCGCCGAACCCGGCCAGGCCGGCCGCGGCGTCCTTCTTCAACAGGAAGCGGCGGATGAAATCGTCGACGAATTTTGGGTCCTTGAACTTCTCGATATCGACGCGGGCTTCGATCAGCGACTTTTGCTTGTCCACCGACTGCAAGGCGATCGCCAGCGGCAGGCCGAGGGTGAAGGTCACCACCGCGCGGAACACGCGGTCGCCCAGAATGTCGAAGGTATTGTCGATGTCGGCGATCTTGCGGCGGAAGAATTCGGCCTCGCGCAGCGCCGGGTTCTGCTGGCCCAGCCGGCGTTCGAATTCGTTGGTGTAGAAGCGGTCGATGAGGTCGTTGAGAAAAACCGCGTTTTTCACCTTGGCGAGCCCGACTTCGGCGAACTCGAATCCGGCCGCGATTTCCTTGAAGCGCGGGTCGATCAGCTTGTTGACCAGCGCTTTCGGGTCGGAGCGCGGTTCGGTCAGGATCTTGCGTATGCGCCCGAGAAGGTTGATCTCGTCCTCCAGCGCGAAGGCCGACAGCGCGAACGCCATCAGGCGGCGGTCGTTGATGAACTCGTCCACCGTCTCGATCTCGGCCACCCGCTTGTGGAGGTATTCGATCTCCCTGACGATGCGCGGGTCTTGCTTGAGCTGTTCGAGCTGCTTTTCGCGGCTGTTGGTAAGGGTCTGAAAGATGATCATGGCGGGCAAACCGCCGCCGCCACCAAAGCCACCAAAGCCACCGAATACGCCAACCATCTCACGTCTCCACGGTCACGCTCCGCGCGCCGCGGCGTCCGCCGCGCGCACCTGGGCGTCGTAAGTAATATAGGCCGCCGCCGCCATCCGCCCACGGCTTGGCGCCCACGACCTGGCGGCGCCCCGTTCGTTAACCATAAATCCGTGCCGCGGCGCGGTCTCGCGAATAGCAATAGTCGGTATTGATTGACGATTTTGCCGCGATCTGGCGGGACTCGGCGCGATTTCGCGGTCGCGTTCCGGGCCGGTCTTTTGTTGGATTGGCGCGCCCGGACCCTATATAAGAGGCCCGCTCGGGGCCCGGCGCGCCGGTGTGGCGCGACAGGGACACCAGCCAGGTCATCAGGGAGGCTCGCGCTCCGAGCCGTTTTGTACATGAATTGTTCGCCGACACGCCGTCGTTTCCTTGGGTTGGCCGCCGCCGCCGCCGCCATGCCCCTGACCGCGCCGCTGACCATCGCGCGCGCCGAGTCGCCGCGCCTGCGCCTGGGCGTGTTGAAATACGGCACGGTGAATTGGGAAATCGACGTCATCAAGCACCACGGGCTGGACCGCAAGGCGGGCGTGGAGTTGGACGTGGTCGCGCTGGCCAACAAGGACGCCACCACAATCGCGCTCATCGCCGACGGCGTGGACATGATCGTCACCGACTGGATCTGGGTGTCGCGCCAGCGCGACGCGGGCGACGACTTCACCTTCGTGCCCTATTCCGAGGCCGCCGGCTCGGTGATGGTGCACCCGGGTAGCGGGATCGAGAGCCTCAAGGACCTGAACGGCAAGAAGATGGGCGTGGCCGGCAGCCCGCTCGACAAAAGTTGGCTTCTGCTGCGCGCCTACACCCTGAAGACCATGGGCGTGGATATCGGCAAGGAGGTGCGTCCCGTGTACGGCGCGCCGCCCCTGTTGAACGAGAAGTTCCGCCAGGGCGAGCTCGATTCCGTGCTCAACTACTGGAACTACACCGCGCGCCTGCGCGCCGCCAACATGACCGAGCTGATCCGCGTCCAGGACCTGTTGCCGGCCTTGGGCGTGCCCGGCCGGCTGCCCTTGATCGGTTACGTGTTTCACGAGTCCTGGGCGGCGGAAAACATGGCGGCGGCGACGGGGTTCTTCGCGGCCTCGGCCGCGGCGCGCAAAATCATGCTTGAATCGGACGCCGAATGGGACCGCCTGAAACCCCTGACCGGAGCCAAGGACGAGGCCACCTTGATCTCGCTGCGCGACGGCTACCGCGACGGCGTGCCGCGTGAATTCGGCCCGGCACAGGAGGAGTCGATCCGCGCCGCGTTTCGTATCGTGGCGGAGCTCGGCGGTCGCGCGCTGGTCGGGCGCAGCACCGAACTGGCGCCGGGAACGGTGTGGAGCGGCGCCTATTGACCCTGACCGAGACCCTGACCGGCGGTGGGTTGAGCGGCCGGTGGCTGCGCGTCTTCTCGTTCGTCCTGTTGATCGCGATCTGGGCGATCGCCGCCGCGCTGGCGCAAAGCCGCGCGCTGCCCGACCCGTGGGAAGTCGCGCTGACGCTGTACGACCACGCGGTTTACGGGTCGCTGTTCTCGGACCTGGGGATCACCCTGTGGCGCGTCACGGCGGCGTTTATCCTGGCCATGATCTCCGGCACGGCGATCGGCATTTTCATGGGGCGGCGCAAGCGCTTCGACGACATGTTCGACGGCTGGTTGATCCTGCTGCTCAACATCCCGGCGCTGGTCAGCATCGTGCTGTGCTACGTGTGGTTCGGGTTGACCGAGGCGGCGGCGATTTTCGCCGTGGCGCTGAACAAGTTCCCCAACGTGGTGGTGACCTTGCGCGAGGGCACCCGCGCCATCGACCGCGATCTACTGCAGGTCGCCGAGGTGTTCCGTCTCGACCGGAGAAAAACCTTCATGCGGTTTTTCCTGCCGCAACTCTATCCCTACATAATGGTGGCGGCGCGCTCCGGCATCGCGTTGATCTGGAAGATTGTTCTGGTGGTCGAGTTGTTGGGGCGGTCGAACGGTATCGGTTTTCAGATCAGCATATTCTTCCAGCTTTTTGATATCGCGGGCATTCTGGCCTATACCCTTGCCTTCGTGATCGTGATGTTATTCGTCGAATTGGTTTTCGTGGGCCCCATGGACCGCCATATCACCCGGTGGCGCAAATGAGCGCGGCCTCGCTGGACATCCGCATCGACCGCAAGGCCTTTGCCGGAGTCGGCGGCGGCGTGGGCCGCACCGCTATCGAGGGCCTCGAATTGTCGGTGCCGGCGAACCAGTTCCTGTGCATCGTCGGCCCGTCGGGTTGCGGCAAGACGACGTTGATGAACGTCATCGCCCAGCTCGACCGCGACGTGGCCGGCGAAATCCGCTACAGCAACGGCGCCGCGCTTGATTCCGTGCGCATGGCCTACATGTTCCAGACCCCGCGCCTGCTTCCCTGGCTCACCGTGCGCGAGAACGTCCGCGTCGTGCTCGACGACGACGCGGCCGAGGACGGGCGCGCCGAGGCACTGCTGGAGCACATGGAATTGGGCGACACGCTGGACGATTTTCCCAACCGCCTGTCCGGCGGCATGCAGCGGCGCGTGGCGCTGGCGCGGGCCTTCGTCACCGAGCCGCAATTGCTGTTGCTGGACGAGCCCTTCGTGTCGCTGGACGCCCCGGTCGGCAAGCTGCTGCGCCAGATGCTGCTGGACCTGTGGCGCGCGCGCCCGACTACGGTCATATTCGTGACCCATGAACTGCGCGAGGCGATCTATCTGGCCGACCGCATCGTGTTTCTGTCGCGCGCCCCATCCAGGGTGATCCTCGATGTGCCGGTCACCCTGGCGCGGCCCCGCGACGTCGACGACCCAGCCATCGAGGCGTTCCGCCAGGAACTTCTCGAAACGCACACCTCGCTGCTTCATGGCCTGTCCGCGACGGACAGCCAAACCCAACACTGAGCGGGCGAAAGAAACCATCGTGCACGACGTTCGTACCACCAGCGAAGCGAAAATCATTCTGGACGCCACCGACGTGGTCAAGTGCTACGGGCCGCGCAAGGCGCTGGACGGGGTGACGATATCGATTCGCGCCGGCGAGTTCGTCGCGCTGCTGGGACCCAACGGCGCCGGCAAGACCACCCTGTTCCAGGTTCTGACCGGCCTGTTCGTGCCGGATTCGGGCGACATCCGTATCGACGGCGCCGACATCCGCCGCAACGTGGTGCCGGCGCTGGCCGGCATGGGCGTGGTGTTCCAGCAGCCGACCCTGGACCTCGACATGAACGTGCTCGACAACCTGCTCTTTCACGCCAGCCTGCACGGCATCAACGGCCGCGAGGCGGCGCGGCGCATCGACCACGAATTGGAAAAGCTCTCGCTGAGCGATCGCCGCGGCGACTACACGCGGACCTTGAGCGGCGGCCAACGGCGCCGCGTGGAGTTGGCGCGCGCCCTGGTACATAAACCGCGGCTGCTGTTGATGGACGAACCGACGGTCGGCCTCGACCCGGCCAGCCGTCGCGCCCTGCTGGCCTATGTGCTGGAACTGCGCGCCGAACGCCAGATGGCGATCCTGTGGGCGACGCATCTGGTCGACGAGGCGGAACAGGCCGACAAGGTAATCGTGATGCACCAAGGCCTTGTGCTGCGCACCGGCACGCCCGGCGAACTCATTGAAGAAACCGGAACCAAGGACCTGCACGACGCGTTCGTCAGCCTGACGGGTCCACAAGAGACTTGAGCGGCGAATTGCCGTCGGTCACCGAGTGACCAGGAGGAGGTTCATGCGCAAACGACTGGCGCTTTTTTTTAGCGGCGCGATGTTGTGGACGGCGGTCGCCCAGGCGGCCGGCACCGGCTACATCTTTGTCAGTAACGAGCAGGACAACACCGTCACCGTGATCGATGGTTCCTCGTTCGAAGTGATCAAGGTCATCGAGACCGGCCAACGCCCGCGCGACATGCGCTGGAACGCCGACAAGACCCGGCTCATGGTCGCGGCCAGCGTGGACGACCGCATCGACGTGATCGACGTGGCCAGCCTGGAAGTGATCGGCACCTTGCCCGCCGGCGAGGACCCGGAGATTTTCGACGTCGACCCGAGCGGCGAAATCCTGGTCGCCAGCAACGAAGACGACAACCAGGTCACCGTGACCGACATCGCCTTGGGAAAGATCCGCCACGTGGTCGAGGATGTCGGTATCGAGCCCGAGGGCATCACGTTCAGCACGGACGGCAAGATCGTTTTCGTCACTTCCGAGTCCACCAACACGGTCATCGTGATCGACCCGTGGAAAGGCGTGATTCTCGACGAGGTGCTGGTCGGCAACCGGCCCCGGCGCGGCTTGGTGACGCCGGACGGCGCCGAATATTGGGTGACCAACGAACTTGGCGGCTCGGTCACCATCCTGGATGCGCGCACCTACGAATTGCTGGACGAAATCCACTTCGAAAAGCGCGGCATGCGCACCGACGACATCACGCCGGTCGACTTCGCCATCACCAAGGACGGCAAGACCGTCTACGTCACCCTGGGCCGCGCCAATCACGTGGCGGTGGTGGACGTGAAAAGCCGCGCCGTGATCGACTACATCCTGACCGGCGCGCGGGTGTGGGGGGCGGCGCTGAGCGAGGACGAAACCATCCTCGTGGTGACCAACGGCGCCAGCGATGATATCAGCATCATCGACACCCGGAAGAAGGTGGCGATCAGGTCGGTCCCGGTCGGCCGCACCCCGCACACGGTCCGCATCGACGATTAAGACATGGCTTTCCCAAGAAACATCGCCGCCGCTCCGACGCGGCCCGACACGGCCCTTTTAGCCCCTCCCCCTTCGCGGGGGAGGGTCGGGGTGGGGGGTGTCGCGCGAAGCGCGGCCACGCAAAAAAACCTGATGGCGGTCGCGTCCCATTTGGCAAATCGGTTAAAACGGTTTGTTACCGGTGCTTCGCGCCACGCTCCCCCACGCTTTTTTGTGGCCACCCCCCCACCCCAACCCTCCCCCTCGCGGGGGGAGGGTTGGGGTGGGTTCGGGCGCTTCGGACCGCGCATTCTTTTACCGGCGATGCTAACGCTGGCGACCGCGTTCGCCAGCGCGGCGTTGGCGCAGGAGACGCCGGTGCTGACCATCGGCTATCTCGACCTCGGCCAGGACCCGCGCTACGACGAGTGGGGCATTCATCCGGTCGATATCCGTTCGTCCACGGCGATTACCGACCGGCGCGCCTGGCCCGGCGCGCAACTCGGACTCAAGGACATCGAGGCGCTCAAGCGCGTCGCCAAGACCGGTTTCGCCCTGACGCGCGAGACCGTGGACGACGCGGCGGCGATGGTGGCGGCGATCGCGCGGATGCGCGGCGAGGGCATCGAATTCTTCCTGATCGACGCGCCCGGCCCGGTGGTGGCCGAGGTGGCGCGCGCCGTGGGCGACGGCGCGGTCTTGTTCAATACCACCGCCACCGACGATATGTTGCGCAACGACGCCTGCCAGCCGCATCTGTTTCATACCGCGCCCAGCCAGGCCATGATGATGGACGCCCTGGCGCAGTTCCTGGTGTCGAAGAAATGGCACGAGGTGCTGGTGCTCAGGGGGCCGCTGCCGGAAGACGCGGTCACGGTGAAGTCGTTCGAGCGGGCGGCCGCCCTGTTCGGCCTCGACATCACGGACACGCGCGACTTCGTGCCGGGCGCCGATCCCCGCGCGCGCGAACAAAACGACCTCGATTTCCTCACCGGGCGCGCCGATTACGACGTGGTGTTCGTCGCCGACACCGACGGCGAATTCGCCCTCGCGGTGCCCTACGCCGTGCAGGATCCGGCCCCGGTGATCGGCGCGGCGGGCCTGGTGCCGCGCGCGTGGCACTGGTCGCACACGCGCAACGGCGCGCCGCAGGTGCACGGGCGTTTCGAGCGCATGCACGGCCGGCGCATGCTCGAGACCGACTGGGGCGCCTGGGTCGCCATGAAGCTGATCGGCGAAGCGGTGGCGCGCGCCCAATCCACCGCCCGCGACACGGTCGAGGCCTATTTGAAAAGCCAGAAATTGCGCGTGGTCGCCAGCAAGGGGCCCGGCATGAACTTCCGGCCGTGGTCCAATCAGTTGCGCCAGCCGATCTATCTCACCACCGGCGACTGGGTCGTGGCCAAGGCCCCTATCGCCGGCTTCAAGCACCGCACCAACAATCTCGACACGCTCGGCATCGAGGAACGGGAAACCACATGCAAGTTCTGATGTTTGATGTGAGTCAAATGATTACGAGGAAAACAAACCCCGTCATGGCCGGACTTGATCCGGCCATCCATGCACACGGACCGCGGTTCGTGTGCATGGGTCCTGGGGTCAAGCCCGAGGATGACGGTGGGGAAGACGCCGCGCGGACAGGGAGTAACGGGTCATGAAGCTCGATCATGCGCTCTATGCGTTGAAGGCGATGACCAAGCGCGAACTCACCAAGTTCCTGCAGCAAAAAGGCCGCCTGATCTCCGCTTTCGTGCGCCCGGCGCTGTGGCTGTTCGTTTTCGCGGTCGGGTTTCGCGGCGTTTACGGCGTCGACGCGGGCGAGCCCTATCTGCAACGCAGCGTCAATTACGAATACTATATCCTGCCCGGCCTGACCTGCATGGTGCTGCTGTTCAGCGGCATGCAGTCGTCGCTGGCCATGGTCTACGACCGCGAGATGGGGGTGATGCGGCTGCTGCTGACCGCGCCGCTGCCGCGTTGGTACCTGCTCACCGCCAAGCTCTTGTCCGGCACTTTCCTGTCGGTCCTGCAGGCCTATGCCTTCCTGATCATCTGCCTGCCGTTCGATTGGTTCACCGGGCTGCGCGTGGCGTTCAACGATCCGATGGGCTGGCTCTACGTGCTGCCGGCGCTGATCATGACCGGCATGATGCTGGGTGCCCTCGGGCTGCTGTTGTCGGTGCATATCAAGCAACTCGAGAACTTCGCCGGCACCATGAACTTCGTCATCTTCCCGATGTTCTTCATTTCGCCGTCGCTGTTCCCGCTGTGGTATCTGCAGGAAAGCGGCGCCGACATCGTCTATTGGGTGGCCAGCGTCAACCCGTTCACCTATGGCGTGCAGTTGGTGCGCTACGCCAGCGAGGGCCAGTTCTACGGCCTCGGCGCGGCGGTGGTGGTGGGCTGCACCGTGGCCTTCCTGGTTGCCGCCGTGTACGGCTACGACCCGCAGCGCGGCTTCATGCGGCGCGGCCCGCAGGCCGCCTGAGCGGCGCGTCATCGGTGGGGAGGCCATGGACGTAGACAAAAACTTTATCGACATGATCGGCGACACGCCGCTGCTCCGCCTCAACAAGGCGAGCGAGGAGACTGGTTGCGAAATCCTCGGCAAGTGCGAATTCCTCAACCCCGGCCAGTCGGTCAAGGACCGCGCCGCGCTGTTCATCGTGCGCGACGCCGAGGCCAAGGGCCTGCTCAAGCCGGGCGGCGTCATCGTCGAGGGCACGGCGGGCAACACCGGTATCGGCCTCGCCCTGGTCGGCAACGCGCTCGGCTACCGCTCGGTCATCGTCATGCCGGAGACCCAGAGCCAGGAAAAGAAGGACATGTTGCGCATGTGCGGCGCCGACCTGCGCCTGGTGCCGGCGGTGCCCTACAAGGACCCGATGAACTACGTGCGCTACTCGGGACGCCTCGCCGACGAGATCGCCGCGAACGAGCCCAACGGCGCGATCTGGGCCAACCAGTTCGACAATACCGCCAACCGCCAGGCCCACATCGAGGGCACGGGGCCGGAAATCTGGGCCCAGACCGACGGCAAGGTCGATGCCTTCACCTCGTCGGTCGGTACGGGGGGCACCATCGCCGGCGTCGGCATGGCGCTCAAGGAACGCAACAAGGACGTGCGCATCGTGCTGTCCGACCCCATGGGCTCGGGCCTGTACACCATCTACACGGAAGGCAAGGCGCGGGC
>SMVB01082963.1_pt1 | contig 20508 bp, 18 predicted proteins | sample 2456461 | NCBI WGS metagenome assembly SMVB01 (sample SAMN11095934, study PRJNA526329) | marine sediment metagenome | biome: Marine sediment; feature: Surficial sediment; material: Deep marine sediment; isolation source: Hadal surficial sediment | place: Pacific Ocean | collected 2014-05 | depth...
CCGCGCGGGAGCTGGCGCCCCATCCGGCCCCAGCTGGTCCATCGCGTGGTCTCGGAGCAAACTGCCAAGACGGTCCTGACGATGATGGAGGCGGTGGTAGGACCCAAGGGAACCGGCCGACGCGCCGCACTGCAGGGCGTGCGGGTCGCCGGCAAGACCGGTACCGCCCAGAAGTTCGACGCCATCGCCGGCCACTACTCCGAGGACGACTACATCGCCTGGTTCATCGGAATCGCCCCGGCCGACGCGCCCCGCCTCGTCATCGTGGCCGCCCTCGACGAGCCCCAGCGCCCGAACCATACTGGTGGATCGGCAGCGGCGCCGCTGTTCGCGAGCGTGGCCGCCGCACAGCTGGCCCGCTTCGGCATCTTGACGGAGCCGGTCCGAGCGCCGCAGCGACCGGCAGCCGCTCCGATCACACGAATCGCGTCCACCGCAGCGACATCGAAACCTGATGCAAACCGAAGGCGTTCGGCGACAGAGACCCTGGTGCCCCCCAAACCCGCAAAAACCGCCATGAAGAGACCGCCCGCACCTGCGGCGACCTCCACCTCGGTCGATCGCGAACTCGTGAGCCTCGACGGCCGCCTGCTGCTGCCCGATCTCCGCGGTCTGACCGTGGCCGAGGTCCGGGCCATCGCTCGCTCGGCCGGAATCGCCGTCCTCATCGAGGGCGAGGGCCGCGCCGTCTCCCAGGAACCTCCGCCCGGAACCATCGTAGCCACGCGCAACGCACAGATCCGGGTGCGCTTCGAACCCGCCACGGCCGAGCTGGCGCGATCGCAGCTTCCGCGCGACATCGACCAGAGAGAAGCACCAGACACAGCATGGACGGGAGGGGGGTCGATCTGATGCGCCTCTCCACCCTCCTCGCCTCGCTTCCCCCCACGCTGGGCGCACGGATCCCCGCCGCCGGCGAACAGCTTCCCGAGGCAGACCCCGTGATTCGAGGCCTCAGCTACGACTCGCGTTCGGTTGCCGCTGGCGATCTCTTCTTCGCCGTGCGTGGCGCGAACGTCGACGGTCACGACTATCTCGAGCAGGCGCTGGCCCTGGGTGCCGCGGCATTCGTGGTCGAGGAATTGCCGCCGGGCCTCGACCTGGGCGGCCGACCGGTGGTCGTGGTTCGCGACTCGCGTCGCGCCCTGGCCCCGGTCGCCTCCAGCTTCTACGGCAATCCCGCGGCCGAGTTGACGCTGGTGGGCGTGACCGGCACCAACGGCAAAACGACCGTCACCTACCTGGTCGAGTCGATCCTGTCCCGAGCCGACCGACGGGTCGGATTGATCGGAACCGTTGAGATCCGCTATCCGGGCGAACGCCAGCGGTCGCTCAATACGACGCCCGAGAGCCTCGACCTCCAGCGAGCACTGCGCTCCATGCGAACCCACGGCGTCGAAGCCGCGGTCATGGAGGTCTCTTCCCACGGGCTTGAACTCGGTCGTGTGAGCGGCTGCCGCTTCAACGTCGGCGCCTTCACCAACCTCACGCAGGACCACTTGGACTTCCACGACGGGATGGACGCCTACCGGAACGCCAAGATCCGGCTGTTCCGCGATCACCTGGCACCGGGCGCGGCGGCCGTCGTGAACATCGACGACCCGGCCGCCGGGCACTTCGAACGCGCGGCCCGGGAAGCCGGCGCGCGCCTGATCCGGATCACCCGCGACGCGGACGCGATCAGCGAGGTAGCCCTTCTGGAGGCGGACGTTCGCATGGACGGGACCGATGCCCGGTTGCGCCTGCCGTCGGGAGAGGTCGAGCTGGCGCTGCCCCTGATTGGAGACTTCAACCTCGAGAACCTGCTCGTCGCCAGCGGGATCGCCGTGGCCCTCGACGTCGACCCCGTCGCGCTGGTCACGGGCGTCTCGACGTGCCCCCAGGTCCCGGGTCGGGTGCAACGCATCGAGGAACCGGGGCAAAACGCACCGACGGTCCTGGTCGACTATGCCCACACACCCGACGCCATCGAGAAGGTCGTGCGGACACTCCAACCCCTCACTCGCGGGCGGCTCATCAGCGTATTCGGATGCGGTGGCGACCGCGACCGCAGCAAGCGACCTTTGATGGCCCAGGCCGTGGCGCGCTATAGCGACCGGGTCATCGCCACCAGCGACAACCCCCGCACCGAGGATCCCGAGCGCATCCTGGCCGACGTCGAAGAGGGACTGTCCAAGGGCGAGCGGGTCACGCCCGAGGCGCTGGCAGCCACCGACGGCGCCTACACGGTACTGGTCGATCGCCGTGAGGCCATCGGGCTGGCCATCCGCATAGCGGGCGCCGATGACACGGTGCTGATCGCCGGCAAGGGTCATGAGGACTACCAGATCATCGGGCACGACAAGCTCCCGTTCGACGATGCCGACGAAGCACGGCGCGCAATGCGCCGCCGGGGGGAGTCGTGAGCGTTCCCTTCCGTGTTGAAGACGCCGTGGACTGGATCAGTGGCCACCTCGTCCAGGGCAACCAGACATCGCAGCTGTCGGGCGTATCCACCGACACTCGCAAGCTGTCTGCGGGTCAGCTCTTCGTGGCCATCGTGGGACCGAACCACGATGCCCACGACTATCTCGAAGGCGCCGTCGGCGCGGGCGCAGGCGGCCTGATGGTGCAACGGGGACGCGAGCCCTCGGGAATCTGGCTAGCCGACCTTCCCGTGATCTCGGTCGAGGACACCACGCGGGGCCTCGGCGCTCTCGCACGCGGTCACCGCAAGCAGTTCGACGGGCCCGTCATCGCCATCACGGGCAGCAACGGGAAGACGACGACCAAGGAAATCTGCGCATCCGTTCTCGCAGTCGGCGCCCCTACTCACAAGAACCACGGCAACCTCAACAACAACTACGGCCTACCGCTCACCCTGCTCGCGCGTGAGCCCGAGCACCGCCGCATGGTGGTCGAGCTCGGCATGAACCATAGGGGCGAGATCGCCGAGCTGGCCGCGATCGCCGAGCCGACCATCGGCATCGTCACCAACATCGGCAGCGCCCACATCGAACACCTCGCGAGCCGTGACGAGATCGCTCTCGAGAAAGGCGACCTGCTCGCCGCCATCGATCCGAACGGAACCGGCGTCGTGAACTGGGACGACGACTACGCCAAGGACATGGCGAGTCGAACTCGGGGCTCCGTGCTCTTCTTCGGCCGGGGACCCGGGGCCGACGTGACGGCCGAGGACGTCCGCGGCTCGGGGCACGGCTTCGCTTTCACACTTCGCGCACCCCAGGGTCGCGTCGACGTAAAGATTCCGGGCCTGGGGGAAACCACGGTGATCAACGCACTCGCCGCCGCCGCCGCCGCCCTCGCGGCGGGCGCCAGCCTCGACGATCTTGCGACCGGGCTCGCGAGCTACAAGGGCATCTCCGGCCGGCTCGAACGACGCGAGCTTCCCGGCAACGTCGTCATCATCGACGATTCCTACAATGCGAACCCGCAGTCGATGGAGGTCGCGCTTCGCTTGCTGGCGAGCTGCCAGGACGCGCGACGACGCATTGCCGTGATCGGCGACATGGGAGAACTCGGTGACGAAACTGAGCAGGCGCACGTCACCGTAGGAAGGCTGGCGGCAGAGCTCGGCATCGAGTTCGTCGTCGCTGTCGGCGAGAACGCAGAATGCGTGGCAGACGGTGCACGGGCGGGCGGGCTCACAAGCGAGAGAATTCGAATCTCACCCGACAGCGATGCGGCAGGGGAGACCGTTCAGGGTCTACTGCGCAAGGGGGATTGGGTGTTGGTGAAAGGATCACGCACGACCCGCATGGAAAGAGTCACACGATACCTCGAGACGGAGGCGGCGAACTGACATGTTCTACCACCTGCTCTATCCGCTGGCATCCGAGTACAGCGTCTTCAACGTCTTCCGCTACATCACGTTTCGAATCGGTGCTGCCACGCTGACGGCGCTCTTCATCGCGTTCATCGTGGGACCGCCACTGATCCGAAAGCTGTCGAGCCTGCGCATGGGACAACCCATTCGCAAAATCGGCCCCGATCACCAGTACAAGGAAGGAACGCCCACCATGGGCGGTCTCCTGATCCTCTTCTCGCTGCTGGTCTCGGTGCTGCTCTGGTCGAACCTCGACAATCGCTTCATCTGGATCGTGATCGGCGTCACCGTCGGCTTCGGAATTCTCGGGTTCATGGATGACTACAGCAAGGTGCGCGCCGGGCACAGCGCGGGCCTGTCGGCGCCCATGAAGCTGTTCTGGCAGACGCTGCTGGGGCTTGCCGTCGCCTGCGCCATCTACTTCGATCCCAACTTCGACGCCCAGCTCTCCGTGCCGTTCTTCAAGAACTTCACACCGAACCTGGGTTGGTTCTACATTCCGGTCGCGACGTTCGTCATTGTCGGTGCCAGCAACGGTGTGAATCTGACCGACGGACTGGACGGGCTGGCGATCGGTCCGGTGATGATCGCTGGCGGCACGTTCCTGATCCTGTCCTACGCAGCCGGCCACTCGGTGATCTCCGAATACCTGGCGATCAAGTACGTGGCCGGCGCCGGCACCCTGGCCATTTTCTGCGGCGCACTGATCGGCGGAGGACTGGGCTTTCTGTGGTTCAACGCGTCACCCGCCCAGCTCTTCATGGGTGACGTGGGCTCCTTGGCCCTCGGCGGCGCTCTCGGCACCATGGCCGTGCTGATCCGGCAGGAGATCCTGCTGGCCGTGGTCGGCGGCGTCTTCGTCGTGGAGACGCTCTCGGTGGTCATCCAGGTCGCCAGCTTCAAGGCCACCGGGAAGCGCGTCTTCTTGATGGCCCCTATCCACCACCATTACGAAAAGCTCGGCTGGCCCGAACAGAAGATCGTGGTCCGCTTCTGGATCATCTCGATCATCCTTGCACTGATCGCGCTCTCATCGTTGAAGCTTCGCTGATGTTCAATCTCGATGGACAGAAGGTGCTGATCCTCGGACTGGGGATGTCCGGACGCAGTGCAGCCGGGTTCTGTGAGGCGCGAGGAGCCCGAGTCGTTGCCGCCGATGAGCGTCCCGGCGAGGACATTCCGGGGATCGACGAACTCGATGCCGGCATCGAAAGACGACTGGACCAGACGTTCCCGGACCCCGGCGCGTTCGACCTCGTGGTTCCGAGCCCGGGCGTACCTCCCGCGCGATACAAAGAGCGAGCGCACCGTATCTGGGGCGACGTCGAGCTGGCCTGGCATGCGTTGTCGATTCCCGTAATCGCCGTGACGGGTACGAACGGGAAGTCCACCACCACTCTCCTGATCGAGGCTCTTCTCCGCCGTGCCGGCTACCGCGCGCGCGCCGGGGGCAACATCGGCGAGCCCGTCCTGTCGCTGGTGGGCGAGGCGCTGGACGTCGCGGTGATCGAGGTTTCGTCGTTCCAGCTCGAGACCACCGACGCCTTCCGCCCCCAAATCGCCGTCGTGCTGAACATCACGCCCGACCACCTCGATCGTCATGGAAGCTTCGAGGCATATCGCAGCGCCAAGGCCCGCATCCTGATGAACCAACAAGACGACGACATCGCGGTCCTCAACCACGATGACCCGGTCGTGGCCGCCCTGGCCGACCGGGTTCGAGGCCGCGCCATTCCGTTCCGGACCGCGGGCCCGCTCAAGAGCGGCGGCTGGCTCGACCTGGACTCGGTGGTCCTGCGCAACGATGCGGGCGAGACCGATCGCGTTTCCCTGGACGGACTCAAGCTGCGCGGGATCCACAATCTCGAGAACACCGTTGCAGCGATCACGGCGGTCTGGGCATTCGGTGCCGATCCGCAGAAGGCAGCCCGCGCGCTGGCGGACTTCGATGGCTTGTCGCACCGCATGGAACGCGTGGGCGAAACCGGAGGCGTCACCTGGATCAACGATTCGAAGGCCACCAATCCAGGCGCAGCCATGCGTTCGATCGAGAGCATCGATGCCCCCCTGGTCTGGATCGCCGGTGGACGGGACAAGGACCTGGACTTCGGGGCCCTGGCCGACTTGGCTTCTCGGCGGGTGCGAGCGGCCATCCTGTTGGGCGAGACCCGCGCGAAGCTTGCAGACGCCCTGGGCGATCGTATCGCGATCGAGTCGGTGGAATCGCTCGACGAGGCGGTGCGCCGCGCAGCAACGCTGGCGCGCTCCGGCGACGTCGTCCTGCTTGCGCCGGCTTGTGCGAGTCAGGATCAGTTCCGGGACTTCGAGGAACGCGGAGATCGCTTCCGGGCGGCCGTGCACGCGCTCGCGAACCATGCTGGGATCCGAAAGTCGTGAAGCGAGACCATCGGAAACGCACAACTCGCGCCTCTCATCGATCGAACCGGCGCGGCTCCGTGCGCCGTAGCGGCCCCGTGGTCAGCGCTGGAATCAGCGAGATGTGGCGCCGTGCACGCTTCCGCATGCCGACCCCGCGCCGCAACAGCAGAACCGATGCCACGCCAACCTCGCTGGACGGTGCGATCGCGGCCAGCGCCGCGTTGCTGGCGACCCTCGGAGTCGTGATGGTCTACAGCACGACGGCACCGCTCAGCATGGGGAGCGCGATTCCGCCCCACTTCCTGCGTCACCTCGCAGGGCTCGGGCTCGGAATCGTGATCATCGCCGTGGCGATCCGGATCCCGCTGGCCTGGTGGTACCGGCTCGCGATTCCCCTGTGGGCCGCTGGCGTCCTGTTGCTGCTGCTCACGGCCCTGGCTGGCATCGAGGCGAACGGCGCGCGGCGTTGGCTGGCCATCCCCGGTCTCAACGCGAGCTTCCAGGCGGCGGAATTCGTCAAGTGGGCAACGCCGGTCGCGGTGGCTTCGATCCTGGCCGGTGCGGCGGCACCCGACAATCGCCGTAGGTTCCGTCTGACGCTCCTGATCTCGGCCGTCCCGGTGGGTTTGCTCTTGATGCAACCGGACCTCGGCAGCGCTGCGGTGCTGCTCGCGCTGGTCGCCCTGCTCCTCTTCGTCGGAGGCGTTCCGATGCGGCGACTGGGATCGCTCGCCGGCGTCGCAGCCATCGGCGTGGCGTGCTTCATCGCTGCACGACCCTACGCACTGGCGCGTTGGAAGGGATTCCTGGCTCCGTGGCAGAACGCGCGGGCCGAGGGCTTTCAACTCGTCCAGTCCTTCGTGGCATTCGGCCGCGGCGGAAGCTTCGGGGTCGGGCTGGGCGATGGGCGACAGAAGCTGTCCTATCTGCCGGAGGCCCACACCGACTTCATCCTCTCGGTGGTGGCCGAGGAGTTGGGTCTGGTCGGCGTACTGATCGTACTCGGCGCCTTTGCGGGTCTCGTGCTGGCGGGGCTTCGGGTGGCGGCTCGCGCCCAGGATCCCTTTACCCGACTGGTGGCCTGTGCCATGACGGGCTTCCTCACCATTCCCGCGGCCGTGAACGCCGCGGTCGTGATGGGCCTGCTGCCGACAACGGGATTCACCCTGCCGTTCGTATCGTATGGATCAAACTCCCTGGTGATGTGCGCCCTGGCCGTGGGCATCCTGCTGCGGATCGCGGGTCATGGCGCGGTCGCCCCGGCGAGGGGCCGCGGAGGCCTCCGATGACGCCCGCACTTCCTACCAAGACGGCCGCACTTCGTGCCAACACTCCTGCACTTCGTGCGAAGGCAGGTGCGCCCCATCGCTGGGTTCTCGCCGGAGGCGGGACCGGCGGGCACGTGACGCCAGCGCTGGCGCTGGCCGAACGAATCCGCGAGCGTGGCGACGACGTGACGCTGCTTGGCGCACGCCTGGGTCTCGAATCGAGGCTGGTTCCCGCCGCCGGGTTCGATCTCGTCATGCTCCCTGCGCGACAGATCATGGGCCGCAATCCAATGGCTCGGATCGCCGCCGTATTCACCATCGGTCTCGCCTGCGTCGAAGCCTGGCGCGTCCTCGGCCGCCTGCGCGCCGAGATCGTCGTGTCGGTCGGCGGCTACGCTTCGATTCCCGCCGTGGTCGCCGCCGTATTGCGTCGGATCCCCGTCGCCCTGGTCGAGCCCAACGCCGTTCCGGGCCGAGCCAACCGCAGCGCAGCACGATTCGCGCGGCTGATCTTCGTACAATTCGACGCCGCTCTTCGGGCGTTGGCCGGCGGCGACGAAGAGCGAGGACGGATACTTGGGATCCCGCTGCGCCAGGCACTGGTGTCCGCCTTCTCCGAGCAGGGCGAACGCCGCAGGCCCGCGCGTCCGCTTCGACTGCTGGTCTTCGGCGGTAGCCAAGGCGCGCGACAGATCAATGAGGCGATGATCGAGGCCGCTCCGTCCCTCGATCCGGCAGCGCTCGAGATCTTCCACCAGACCGGCGACAGTGACCGCGAGCGGGTGGCACAGGCCTACAGGGACGCTGGCCTGGGCGCCGAGGTCGTCGCATTCGAGACCGACATGCCGGCCCGCTACAGCTGGGCCGACGTGGCCCTGTGTCGGTCCGGCGCGCTCACGGTGGCCGAACTGGCAATGGCGGGTCTTCCCTCCCTGCTTGTGCCCTACCCCTTCGCCGCTGACGATCACCAGCGCGCCAACGCCCGCGCACTCGAAGAGGCGGGCGCCGCGCGCCTGCTCGCTTCCAATCCCCTGACTTCTGACGACGTGCTGAAGGCGTTGTGCGACATCCAGGACGACGCGAACACGCTCGTCGACATGAGCATCCGCGCGGCCTCCCTGGCGCACCCGCACGCGGCAGAACGAATCATCGAGGCGTGCCTGGAACTGCTTCCCCATTCATCGGAGGACGCATGATGCGTCGACGCATTCAACACGTGCATTTCGTCGGCATTGGCGGCATCGGAATGTGCGGTCTCGCCGAGTTGCTCCACAACCAGGGCTATCGGGTGAGCGGAACCGACCTGCGCGAAGGTCCCGCAGTGGTCCGCCTGCGAGGACTGGGAATCGAGGTGAACATCGGGCACGACGCCCGCCACCTGAGCGATACCAACGTGGTCGTGCACTCATCGGCCGTGCGCGCCACAAATCCAGAGCTCAAGGAAGCCGAGCGCCGCAAGATTCCGGTGATTCCCCGCGCCGAGATGCTGGCCGAGGTCATGCGCCTCAAAGAAGGCATCGCCATCGCGGGCAGTCACGGCAAGACCACGACCACATCCCTGGTGGCACACGTGCTCGGCGCCGCGGGACTCGACCCGACCGCCGTGATCGGCGGTCGGGTGCTGGCCCCCGATGCGAGCCTCTCCACGACTCGCCTGGGAAACGGCGACGTGCTGGTCGCCGAAGCCGACGAAAGCGACGGTTCCTTCCTGCGCCTGGCCCCCGTGATCGGAGTCATCACCAACATCGATTCCGAACACCTCGACCACTACGGATCGTACGAGGCGCTGGAAGAAGCCTTCGTCGCATTCGCCAACCGAGTGCCCTTCTGGGGGCTCTCGGTGCTGTGCCTCGACCACCCCGGTGTCCAGGCGATCGTGCCGCGCATGACGCGCCGCACGATCACCTACGGCTTCTCCTCCCAGGCCGATCTGGTGGCGACCGACGTGCGCGTTGACGGGTTGGGTATGCGGTTCAGCGTGCGAATGCACGGAGAGCAACTGGGCGAAGCCCACGTTCGGCTGCCGGGTCGCCACAACGTGTTGAACGCCCTGGCCACCCTCGCCGTTGCCATCGAACTCGAGGTGCCCTTCTACGATGCGGCCGCGGCCCTCGAGAGCTTCCTGGGCATCGAGCGACGCTTCGAGCTGAAGGGGGAAGTCGGCGGCGTCCGTATCTTCGACGACTACGGCCACCACCCGGCAGAGATCCGGGCCACCCTCGCTGCGGCTCGTGCAATGCATGACGGGCGCATCCTGGTTGCATTCCAGCCCCATCGTTTTACGCGAACCCGAGACCTCTGGGGCGACTTCATCGCCGCCTTCAATGACGCCGACGTTCTCTACCTGACCGAGATCTACGCCGCCGGTGAGGATAAGCTGACCGGAATCGAGGCCGCGCCGCTGGTCGAGGCCATCCGCGCTCACGGACACCACCAGGCCCATTACGTGGCGGACATGGACGAGCTCCTGGCGTGCGTGCTCCGGGAGGCCACCGCAGGCGACCTCGTGATCACACTCGGCGCCGGAAACATCAACACGCTGAGTGAACGGATCGTGGCTGGGCTCCGCCAGCGCAAGGAGGATGCGTGATTCCCCGTTCCGTCCGGATCGAATTGGAGGAAGCGCTGGGCGACGGAATCCGCTTCGGTGTACCCCTCTCGCGCCACACCTCGCTGCGAATCGGGGGTGACGCGGAAGCGCTTGCGCATCCCAGCGGCCGCGAAGACATGGCCCGCCTGCTCTCGATTTGTGCGGAGCACAAGGTCCCGCAGCGGGTACTGGGTTCGGGCTTCAACACCCTGGTACTCGATGGCGGAATCGAAGGCGTCACCATTCAGCTCAGCCGCATGCGCCGACTGGAAGAACGACCCAACGCTGGAGTACGCGCCGAAGCCGGAGTGTCCCACAGTCAGGTCACCCGCTTTTGCACGTCGCACGGCCTGTCGGGCCTCGAGTTCGCATCGGGCATTCCCGGCAGCGTCGGCGGTTGGCTCAGCATGAACGCCGGAATCCCCGAGAACGAGATGAAAGACGTGGTGCGCGAAATCGAAGTCATGAGTCCGACCGGTCGACATGTGCGGCACCTGGGTCGCGGCAGGCTCCGCTTCGTCTACCGGGCGCTGCGCGGCCTCGCACCGGGATCGGTCATTCTGTCGGTCCTGTTCGGCGTCGTCCTTTCGAACCCCGACGAGGTCCGCCTCGGGGTGAATCGGCTGCTGGCCCGGCGGGCCGACACGCAGCCCCTCAACGTGCCGTCCTGCGGCTCGGTCTTCCAGAATCCGCCCGGTGATCACGCCGGCCGCTTGATCGAGGCCGCCGGCCTCAAAGGGCTCCGGATCGGTGGCGCCGAGATCTCCCCGGTCCACGCGAATTTCATCGCCAACATCGGCGGCGCTTGTGCCAACGATGTTCTCGCACTGATCGAGGCAGCGCGCACGAAGGTGCACAAGCAGTTCGGCGTCTGGCTCGCCCCGGAAGTCCGGATCATCGGGAGGCCCGCATGAGCATTCGTCGCAAGATCGGAGGGACATCGGGAGGCCGACGCTCGCACGGCGTCACCCGGATCGAGCGCTCGGCACAGGCCCGGCGGCAGCGTGCGATGCACCACCTCAAGCGGGTGCGCAATCAACGCGAAGCCGCGTTGCTGCCGAGCCTCGGCATCGCCTCCGTGGGTCTCGCCCTGATCGCCCTGGTCGCGGGCACCTGGATCGGCGCCAGCTGGGCTCTGGACGCCGAGCTGGAACACGTCTCCGTGCAGGGGCTTCGCCACCTGAGCAGTGCCGACGTGGTGGCGGCCAGCGGGCTGGTTGCGGGAACGACCCTCGAGACGGTGGACCCCGCCGAGCTCGCGACACAGCTCGAGACCCATCCCTGGATCGAACATGCCCGGGCCCTGCGCCTGCCCTCCGGCCTGGTGCTGATCGGTGTCCGAGAACGCGAGGCGGCAGCAACCCTGGTGGGGACCGAAACCTGGGCCATCGACGCCAACGGCACACCGTTCGATCGCGTTTCGAGCGAATCCCTCGAGGGCCTGCCCCGGATCGTGACGCGCGAACGCTTCGAACCGGGCGTGGCCCACGGGTCGCTGGCGGAAGCCGTGAGCCTTCCCCGCCAACTCGCAGACCATGGCCTGCCGGCGGCGGTCGAGATCGGCATCACGGCCAGCGACGACCCGGAAGGTCTCTGGCTACGCCTGCCCGACATCGCGGCTCGCATCGTGCTCGGCCGGGGTCAGCTGGACGAAAAGCTCGACCGGCTCGCCCGCGTCCTCGATGCAGAACTGCCCGAACTCGCCCGGGCCACCCGAATCGACCTGCGCTTCAGCGACCAGGCCGTTCTCGATGTTCCGCAGTCCCAATCCTGGACTGCGCCGCAGTCCCAATCCTGGACTGCGGACTCGCGTTTTCCGCGACCGCATGTTGTGGCCGCTCAAGTGGCGGCATCCCGTGGACACGGGCTGCCGTCCATCACGGCGCCGGCCGGGTGATCCGGTCGGCCATCTCACCTGGGGGGGTGAACATGTCACGCAAGGAAGAGCTGATCGTCGGACTCGACATCGGCACCACGAAAATCTGTGTGATCGTGGCGGAGCGCACCGAGAACGGCCTGGATGTGGTTGGGATCGGTACCCATCCGTCTCGGGGTCTCCGCAAGGGAGTGGTCGTCGACATCGACGCCACCGTGGACTCGATCAAGCATGCGGTCGAGGAAGCGGAGCTGATGGCGGACTGCGAGATCACGTCGGTGTATGCGGGGATCGCTGGCGGGCACATCCGTGCCCTCAATTCCCACGGCGTCGTGGCGGTCAAGGACCGCGAAGTAGGCGAGAGTGACATCAAGCGGGTCATCGATGCCGCCAAGGCGGTGGCGATCCCGATGGACCGTGAGGTGATCCATGTGATCCCCCAGGAGTTCATCGTCGACGACCAGGACGGAATCCGGGAGCCACTGGGAATGAGCGGCGTCCGGCTCGAAGCCCAGATCCACATCGTGACGGCGGCGGTGACCAGCGCGCAGAACATCGTGAAGTGCGCCAACCGGGCCGGTCTCAACGTAATGGACATCGTCCTCGAGCCCCTGGCTTCGGCGGAGGCCACCCTGGCCGATGACGAACGGGACCTGGGTGTGTGCCTGATCGACATCGGAGGCGGCACCACGGATATAGCCGTCTTCTGCGAGGGTTCGATCCAGCACACCTCGGTGCTCGGACTCGGCGGTTACCACATCTCGAACGACATCGCGGTCGGCTTGCGGACGCCCTTCGAAGAGGCGGAGCGGATCAAGAAGAAGTTCGGGATGGCGTCCGCCCGCTACCTCGGCAGCGATGACATGATCAGCGTTCCAAGCGTGGGAGGACGTCGACCGCGTCAAGTCTCTCGCAAGATCCTGTGCGAGATCATCGAACCGCGGGTGGACGAGATCCTGAGCCTCGCGCGACAGGAGATCGCCAAGACCGGCCTGGAGGACCGGATCCCGTCCGGGGTCGTCCTGACCGGCGGCTGCTCGGCGTTGAACGGTCTGGCCGATCTCGCGGAGGAGATCTTCGAGGCGCCGGTGCGGCCGGGAATCCCGACCCACATCGGCGGGCTCCGGGACGTCGTTCGCGGGCCCATGTACGCCACCGGTGTCGGCCTCGCGCTGTTCGGCGCCAGCCAGAGCAACTCGCGACCGGCGACCCGCTTCCGGATCCGGGACGACTCCATCTTCGGCCGGGTGAAGCAGCGCATGCGCGACTGGTTCTACGAGGACATGGGGTGATGGTGCAGCGAAAAAACGTCTCGATCGATACAAAAAATACCCATTCGTGTTACATTTCGCGCGGCTAGACATCCGCGCGGGGGGGATTCAGAGATGTCCAAGACCACACGTCGCAGCTCCGGCGGCAAGAAGAACCAGGGCGATCTTCTACCGGCCGTGTCCGAAGGCCGGGAGATGCTCGAATTCGAAGGGGCCTCCAATCAGAACGCCCGGATCAAGGTGATCGGGGTCGGTGGAGGCGGCGGCAACGCCCTCAACAACATGATCGCCTCCGGTCTCCAGGGCGTGGAGTTCTGCGCGGCCAACACGGACGCCCAGGCACTCGAGCACAACCTGGCGCCGACCAAGGTCCAACTCGGGACCGAGATCACGCGCGGCTTGGGTTGCGGCGCCGACCCCGAAAAGGGTCGATGTTCTGCGCTCGAGGTCCGGGATCGGATCCGCGAGATGCTGGAAGGCACCGACATGGTGTTCGTGACCGCGGGCCTGGGCGGCGGCACCGGCACAGGCGCGGCGCCCGTGGTGGCGGAAATCGCCCGCGAGGTCGGAGCCCTGACCGTGGGTGTCGTCACCAAGCCCTTCCTCTTCGAGGGACGCGTGCGGATGAAGCATGCCGAGCAGGGCCTCGACGAGCTGCATCGGGTCGTAGACACGGTGATCACCATCCCGAACCAGCGACTGCTGACACTCGCCGGCAAGGGCACCGCGATCGGCGATGCCTTCAAGCTGGCCGACGAGGTGCTGTTCAACGCCGTCCGCGGAATCTCGGACCTGATCACGATCCACGGCCTGATCAATCTCGACTTCGCCGACGTGCGGACGATCATGAACGAGAAGGGTGTGGCCCTGATGGGAACCGGCTCCGCCACGGGCGAGGAGCGCGCCATCGAAGCGGCTCGCAGCGCCATCTCGAGCCCGCTGCTGGAGGACCTCTCCATCGACGGCGCTCACGGCGTGCTGATCAACATAACGGGAGGCTCCGACCTGACCCTCTACGAGGTGAACGAAGCTTCCACGCTGATCCAGGAGGCGGCGCACGAAGATGCCAACATCATCTTTGGCGCCGTCATCGACGACAGCATCCCCGACGGCGAGATGCGGGTCACCGTGATCGCCACAGGCCTCGGCGATGACCGGATGCGACACGATCAGCACCCGGAGCCGTTCCGGCAGCGGCCCGACAACATCACACCGCTGCGTCGGGAGGCGGCGGCCGAGGGAGAGCCGTTGCCGGCGGCCGCGCTTCAGGAGAAGTCCGGCATGGAGACCGATCCGGTGATCGCTACCGACATGATTCAGAAGCCGGACGACTTCGTGTCGCCCTTCGCCGAAGACCAGCTCGACGTTCCCACCTTCATCCGTCGCGGTGGATCGACCAACGACGATGACGAGGACCAGCCCGCCTTTCTGAGACGCTCGGCGGATTAGCTGGCCGCGGCCGTGGCCGCGCTTCGCGCGGCTTGCAGTTCGCCGAGGCGGCGAACTGCGGGATGAAAGTGCGGGCGGGGATTGCCGCAGCGGCGAATTGCCGGGCGTGAGTGGGGGAGGTTGCTGATTCAGGGGGGCTCGGGCAGGCTAAGCACCATGTCCGATCCCCTGGTTCTTTTGGAGCGTGACGGAGATGTCGTCACGCTCACCTTCAACGATCCCGAACGCCGCAACGCCATGACCGAGGCCATGGGCCGGGCCTTCTCGACCCAGGTTGCCGAGCTGGCCGACGACGACTCGCTCCGTGTGGTGATCCTGACCGGCGCCGGGCGTGCCTTCTCGGCCGGGGGCGACCTGAACATGATCCAGGCTCGGGCCGACGAGGCTGCCGCCGCTCCCGGCGTCGCCCGCGATGCCATCCGCGACCGCATGCGCGCCTTTTACAAGCTGTTCCTGGCGGTGCGCGACCTGCCCTGCCCGACGATCGCGGCCATCAATGGGGCCGCCATCGGCGCGGGACTCTGCGTGGCGCTGGGCTGCGATGTCCGTCTGGCCAATGCCGAGGCCAAGCTGGGGCTCAACTTCACGGCCCTCGGGCTCGAACCCGGCATGGGCGCAACCTGGACCCTGCCGCGACTGGTCGGCCCGGCGCACGCCGCCGAGCTGCTGTATTCGAGCCGTCTCTTTCTCGGCGAAGAGGCCGCCGGAATCGGACTGGTCAATCGTGCACTGCCGGCGGAGCAGGTCCTCCCCGAGGCAAGGCAGATGGGCGCCGCCTTCGCCCGAGCAGCGCCGCTGGCCAACCGCGCCGTCAAGCGCTCCCTGGCCCGGTCCCTGGACTCCAGCCTGGAAGATCAGCTGTTCTTCGAGGCCCAGGAGCAGGCGATCTGCTTCGAATCCCAGGACGTGCACGAGGGTCTGGCAGCCGCGCGCCAGCGACGCCCTCCGAAATTCCAGGGCCGCTGAGGCTTCGCGCTCCGGGCGGGCGGCCTCCCCTTGGACCCCGCCGCCCGGCGCTTCGAGCGGGACATCTGGCTGGCGGGGCGCTGAGCCGGGCGAGTTCGTGGCAGGGCCGCGGAACCCGGGCCGCCAGCGGCTTGGCGTCTAGGACCCCGAGAGCAGCCGCTTGACCGTCTCGCTGACCCGCTTGCCGTCGGCCGCCGGCCCCAGCCGCTCCAAGGCCGGCTGCATGACCTTGCCCAGGTCGCGAGGTCCCTCGGCACCAACCTCGGCGATCAGCTGGACGACCACCTTTTCGATCTCGGCCGCATCGGGCGCGCGGGGCAGGTAGCGCTCCAGAACGGCCTGCTCGGACAGCTCCTTGTCGGCTAGATCGTCCCGGCCGGCCGCCCGAAACTGTTCGACCGAGTCCATCCGCTGCTTCACGAGCGTGCGCAGCACTCGCATGATTCCATCGTCATCGAGGGCATCGCCGACCTCGATCTCCTTGTTCCGAATGGCGCCCCGCGCACCCCGGATCGTTTCGAGCCGGAGCGATTCGCGGCTCTTCAGGGCTGCCTTCATGTCGGAGTCGAGCTGTTCGCGGAGTCCCATCACACTTACCTTTCGAAAACACTCCCGAAAAGGGAGGAACTTGGGTGACCGGCGTCACTTAAAACGCTGTTCTTGTGTGCTAACACTCAAGCCGTGGGGAAAACGTTCGAAACGAAGAGATGATGCTTCGTTGCGAATGGCTCAGTTCGCATGACCATTGAACATCACACGGGGCAGGGGGGAACATACCTCGTGAGTCGCGCACTCAAGCACCAGGGTTTCTGGCTGACGCTCACCTACGTGGGCCTCATCCTGCTGATGGCCCGCGCATACGCATGACGAGGACGTCAGCCTTCAGCTGATGCCCTTGGTTCTGCACAATTCCAGGGGGATTGCGCCCTCTAGGCCGGCACCGCCTCGACGGGGGCCAGCATTTCTGATGCATTGAAGAAATAGGCGATTTCGACCCGTGCGGTCTCCGGGGCGTCGGAGCCGTGAGCGGCGTTCCGCTCGATATCGGTACCGAAATCGCCTCGGATCGTGCCGGCCGGCGCCTCTTCGGAGTTGGTGGGTCCCATCAACTCGCGATTCTTGGCGATCGCATCCGGGCCCTCCAGCACGCTGACGACCACAGGACCCGAGGTCATGAACTTGATCAGGTCGCCGTAGAAGGGGCGCTCCTTGTGGACTGCGTAGAAGCCCTTCGCCAACTCCTCACTGAGCTGGACCTTCTTCAGGGCGACAATCTGCAGCCCGGCTTCCTCGAAGCGGGCCAGGATCTGTCCGACAACACCCGGTCGGCCCGTGGCATCGGGCTTGATGATGGAAAGAGTCCGCTGCACGTCGGCCATCGGACATCGACCTCCTGATCGTTCTCTGCGTGGCAAAGGCGAGCAGACTAGCGGAATTCCGGCGCCTGCGCGGGGGGTGCCAGCAGGCTTGCACCTAGCCGTTTTCAGTGAAGAAATCCGCTCGGGACTGCCCCTTGGGGTCGGATACCGGTCCGCTCCTGTCGACGCGGTGCTTGGCCATCTCGAAAGCCTCGAGCCCAGCGGCCGCGATCGCGTCGCGCCGGTTGAGATCGGGCACAGTTCGACAGCCGAAGCATCACGCCAGGCCCGTTCGCTCAGACCCATTCCGTTCGCTCAGACCGATTCGATGGGAATCTCACGACCGTCGGCCGCCCAGGCGCGGCAGCTGCTGAGGCGTGCCCGGCTGCGCAGCCAGAGGTTGAGAGAACGAACCCACCATGCTGTCCCCAGCAACGCCGAGAACGTGAGACAGATGACGGGAATCAGCAGCCCCGCCACGTCGGCGGCGGCAAGCAGGCCCGCGAGCAGCGCGGCGATCGAGGCAATCGCACCCAGCGATCCGGCGTGGAGACGCTCGCGCGGCGTCGCGAACGGACGCGGCCAGCGCACCGGTCCGTGGAGATTGCAGACGACGGGCGCCGGCTGGGCGCGGTTCGCGTTGGGATCGTTGGCGGCAGCAGCACGGGCTTCGCGCAGCAACGACGACCCGCCGCACACGCCGCAAACCTTGATCCGCAGCATGTGACGCCACCAACAGTAGAGCCAACCCGGCAACGCAAAGCACAGCCAAGCAACCATCTCGATCCGGTCGGAGCCAGCGAGCAGGGTCTGCGGATGGCTCGTTTCGAAACAGTCCGTGCACAGCATGCGCGATGTCACGCCTCGTCCCCCTTGCTGTCCTCAGCAACAGGCAACTCATCGGCAGGGTCCTGCTTCTAGCGACGCGGCAATCCGAGAATCCGCTCGGCCACGATGTTCTTCTGGATCTCGGTCGTGCCGCCCGCAATCGTCATGGCGCGGTCGGAGAGATAGCGTCCCGACCAGGTCGAGCTGGCGTCGTTCATCGCGGAAGTCTCGACGTCGAAGAGCGTTCCGTAATAGCCTTCCATTTCAACGCCGGTCTCCGAAAATTCCTGGGTCAGCCGGGTGGCGATGCACTTCATGGCCGCTGAGGTGTGGGGATTGAATCGGCCGTGGAGCTGGTCGCTCAGCACGCGGAGGCCGAAGGCCTTCATGACCTTGGCCTGGATCGCCAGCGACGCGATGCGCTCGCGCCAGCTGGGGTTCTGGTCGAGACCGAAACGCCGCGCGGTCGCGATCAGCTTCTGGACGCCCTGGTCGAAACGGATGCCCGCGGCGATGCCCGAGCGCTCGTTGATGAGTGCCGAGGAGACGATTTCGTAGCCCTGCCCTGCCTTTCCGAGCAGGCACGACTGGTGGACGCGCACGTCGCTCAGGAAGACTTCGCTGAACTCCCGGTCTCCCGTGATCATGGGCGTCGGACGTATGTCGATGCCAGGCGTGTCCATGGGAACCAGGAAGAGCGAGAGACCGGCAACCTTGTGACCGTCGGTGCTGGTGCGAACCAAGAGGAAGTACCAGTTGGAAGCGTGGGCGAGGCTCGTCCAGACCTTCTGGCCGTTGATGATGTAGTGGTCGCCATCCTTCACGGCCCGGGTCTGGGTGTTGTACATGTCGCTGCCGGCATTGGGCTCCGAATAACCCGTTGCCCAGATGTCATCGCCCGAGAGCACGCGTGGCACGAACTTCTGCTTCTGCTGCTCGGTTCCAAAGCGCAGGATCGCCGGACCGACCCACGAGATTCCCATCGACCCGAGCGCACCGGGAGCGTTCGCGTGCGCAAATTCCTCGTTGAGGATGGCCTGCTCGAGGTCCGAGAGACCGCCACCCCCGTGCTGCTTGGGCCAGCCCGCCCCCAGATAGCCGGCCGCGTGGAGGCGCTTCTGCCAATCGCGCAGCTCCTCGATGCCCGGACGGGCACCGCCCTGGGGCTTGTTCGCTTCGATCCAGCCCCGGACCTTCGCGCGGAAGGCCTCTTCTTCGGCGGTGTAGGACAGGTCCATGTCTTCCTCTCGTGGGCGGACCTCGCCCACAGGTCCAAGCTAACGGGAGGCATCGACTCGTCAATCCATCCCGGTCCCTGGAGGCCGCCCCCCGCTCGAATCCGCTCAGGAAACGCGGAGGACCACCTTGCCAAAGTGTTCGCTGGCCTGGACGACCCGATGGGCCTCGCCGGCAGCGGCCAGCGGAAGCACGCGATCGACCACGGGCGCGATCTCGCCCGCCGCAAGCCCCACCCCGAAGCGCTCCAGGAAGCCAGCAACGATCGCGGCCTTCTGCGCCAGAGGTCTGGCGCGCAGGGTCGAACCGATGACCTGGAGACGCCGCGCCAGCAGCAGACCCAGATTGATCTCGGCCTTCGCTCCGCCCATCAACCCGATCACGACCAGGCGCCCGCCGGTCGCGAGCGCCGTCAGGTTCTGGGCCAGGTACGGGCCGCCGATCGAATCGAGCACCACGTCGACGCCCTGGCCGTCCGTCGCCTGCTTGCAGGCTTCGACGAAGTCGCCCTCGTTGTAGTTCACGGCCACGTCGGCTCCGAGGTCGAGACAGCGCGCGCACTTCTGCGCGCTGCCGGCTGTGACGACGATACGGCCACCCGCCGCCTTCAGCAGCTGGATCGCGGCCGTGCCGATGCCGGAGCCGCCTCCGTGAACCAGAGCGGCCCCCGCCGCCGGGAACTGCCCGAGCTGGAAGACATTCAAGAAGACCGTCAGATAGACCTCGGGAAGTGCGGCCGCCTGATCGAACTCCATTCCATCGGGAACCCGCATCACGGATCCCGCGTCGACGACGACCTCCTGCGCGTAGCCACCCCCGGCCAGCAGGGCCATGGCCCGGTCGCCCGACGTCCAGCCGCTGACGCCGTCCCCCACCTCGACCACCTCGCCCGCGCACTCGAGTCCCAACGTCTCCGAGGCACCCGGAGGGGGTGGATAGAACCCGCGCGCCTGGAGCAGATCGGCCCGGTTGACCGCGGTCGCCGCCACGCGCAAGCGCAGGCTGCCGGGCTCGAGAGCTGGAGCAGCAATCTCGCCCATGCTCAAGACGGGCCCGTCATCGGTCTGCTCGATCACGATGGCCTGCATGGACGCGCAGCCTACCCCAAGGCTTTGGAATTGCGTAGAAGCAACCGCAACGGCACCCGGGTCGCGTGGCCGTCGTCACCGGGGCCGGCCGCACAACCCTCCAGAGCTTGGCAGCCGAGGGCCGCGCGTGCAGAACACTCGCTCGACGACTGGGACCCACCATCGACTGGCCAGCGCTTCCGACCCAGCGCGGGCTACCTCCTCCCGAAAAGAAAAGAGCCGAGGTGCGGAAGCGCGCCGGCTCTCGAGGTGAAGTCGGGATCTAGACCGACTTCCAATAACGGACAATCGGGACGGCGCCCTCCGGATTCCGCCACACCCACGCGAAGCCGACACTCGACTCCAGGCCGTGGGGGCCCCAGGCGGAGGCCCG
>SMVB01196649.1_pt1 | contig 20504 bp, 19 predicted proteins | sample 2456461 | NCBI WGS metagenome assembly SMVB01 (sample SAMN11095934, study PRJNA526329) | marine sediment metagenome | biome: Marine sediment; feature: Surficial sediment; material: Deep marine sediment; isolation source: Hadal surficial sediment | place: Pacific Ocean | collected 2014-05 | depth...
AATGCGCGAGGTCAGGTCGGTTTCGGGTGCTGGCTTGATGATCACCGGACAACCGGCCAACAGGGCAGGCATCACCTTCATGCCCATCAGGACGACAGGGCCGTTATAGGTCAGGATCGCCAGCACCGGCCCCACCGGTTCGCGGATTAACAGCACACTGCCTGTATCGCTGTGGCGGTGTTCTTCAAAAGCCAGGCCACGGGCTTTGGCGATGGTGTCGCGCCAGCTCATGGTGCCAGCGCCATTATTGATCATTTCACCATGGGCGAGGGGGGCACCGGCTTCCAGCATCCAGGCCAGGTTCATCCGGTCAAACCGGGCTTCAAGCGCGTCGGCAAAACGGTCGCAAACCTTGGCGCGTTCCTCGACATTCATCCGCGGCCAGGGACCGTTGTCGAAGGCATCGCGTGCAGCCGCAACAGCAGCGTCGGCGTCGGTGGTGGAGGGGGTGATGACGGTTGTCAGATATTCTTCATCGCCGGGGCAGATGATATCTGTCTCGGTGCCGCCCTGGCTGTCGCGCCAGGCACCGCCGATAAAGACTTTGTCCAGGCCGTCAATATGCGGCAGGTCTGGTTTGGTGGCCATGTTCAATCCCTCTCCCAAAGTTAGGTGCGGAGACTAGCGCAAAATAAACCAAAGGGCGACATTGAAGGAACTTGTTGTTTGAATGCGCTATTCCGGATCTTCTGTTTAGGGGAAGGGAAATCGTTTCCTTTGAGGTGCATTCTGGCGTATGTTACCGCACGGAAACTACGGACTAGGATGGAACAGATGTCGACAACAGAAGTTGATGGATCAATCGGTGAACCACTAAAGCGTGCGAACGCTGACACGCTCGAGAAATATGCCATAGATGTGAACCGGGATCTTTACAGCATACCGCTCAACCAAATGAACCCGGCGCATCCAGACCTGTTTCAGGCCAACGTCGCCCCCGAATATTTTGCCCGCCTGCGCGCTGAAGACCCCGTACATCTGTGCGAAGAAGGCCAGTTTGCACCCTATTGGTCGATCACGAAATATGAAGACATCGAATATGTCGATACGCATCACGACCTGTTTTCGTCGGACATTCTGAACGGTGGCATTCGTATTGGCGGCCGCCCTATAGAGGGTGAACCCAACCCCATGTCGCACCTGCCGATGTTCATCATGCAGGACCCGCCCAAGCACGACGAACAACGCGAAGTGCTAGCGTCCAAGTTCCGTCCTAATAATATGAACGAGCTGGAACCCCTGATCCGTGAGCGGGCAGGGCACATTCTGGATAAATTGCCGCGCGGCGAGCCTTTCAACTGGGTCCGCGAAGTGTCGGTCGAGCTGACGGGCCAGATGCTGGCGACCCTGTTTGATATCCCACAGGAAGACCGCCATCTGCTGATCCATTGGTCCGACACAATCGAGCGGCTGGGCGACCCCAATTATTTTGAAACGATTGAGGACGGCTTCAAGGAATTGTGGAAGTGCCACGAATATTTTGACGCGGTCTGGAAAAAACGCGCGGCCCAGAGCGAACGCGGCTTTGATCTGATTTCGATGCTGGTGCATGGCGAGGCCACCAAGAACATGACGCCCAATGAATATCTGGGCAACATCATACTGCTGATCGTTGGAGGCAACGACACGACCCGCAATTCCATCACCGGTGGTGTATTGGCGCTGAACCAGTTTCCCGAACAATATGACAAACTGATGGCCAACCCGGAATTGATCCCCAGCATGGTCAACGAAGTGATCCGCTGGCAGTCACCCATCGCCCATATGTGCCGGACGGCCATGGAAGACACCGAAATTCGTGGCAAGCAGATCAAGAAGGGCGACAAGATTGTGATGTGGTACACGTCTGGCAATCGTGACGACGAAATTATCCCCAATGCCAATGAATTCATGATCGACCGACCCAAATTCCCGCGCCACCTGTCCTTTGGCAAGGGCCTGCATCATTGCCTCGGTAAGCGCCTGGGCGAAATGCAACTGAAGACCATTTGGGAAGAAATCATCAAACGCTTCTCGCGCATCGAAGTGGTTGGCGAGCCGACATATCTGCGGTCCAGCTTTATCAACGGGATCACGGACCTGCCGGTGATAGTGCACGACAGGTAGATTTAGATACTTGCAGTTACGTTCCGTTCGTGCCCGGTGATTTGCGCAGCAAATTGTATCGAGGTACGAGCGCAATGGCGTCATGGTCGATCGACATCGACGTGCTCATACCTCGATACAATTTCTCCCTTCGGTCGAAACCACTCGGCACGAACGGGTTATGGTTGGAACGACTTTTTACCAGATGACGAAACAAGCGACCAATCACCGTTGATCAGTGCTTGTTTCTTCTTCCTGTTCCACGGCTTGATCTGCAGTTCAGCCGCGAGCGCTTCTTCCCTGGATGGAAATGTTTCCGACCACATGAAGGTTACCGGCCTTCGAGAGTAAGTGTATCCACGGTGAACAGCTGCTTGATGTTCTGCTACTCGATTCTCAAGGTTATCCGTGTGGCCGGTATAGAATGAGCCGTCTGAACACTTGAGTATATAGACCCAAAAAGCCATTTATTTGCTCAGGTCTACTTACCGTATACTCGTCTGACCACCATCAACCGGGATTAATTGGCCCGTGATAAACCGAGATGCATCAGACGCAAAGAATACCATCACTGGCCCTAAGTCATCGTCCGGATCGCCATAGGCCTGTCCCAGGGCGATGGGCTCACGATTGCGCCAATAGGCGGCTTCATTTTGCTCTGGCGTGGCCCGTGCTATGGCCTCGGCGGCCATGGGTGTCTGGATGGCCGGCAGAATGGCATTGACCCGGATGGCGTCTTTGCCCCACGCACCAGCTGCGGTGCGCGTCCATGAATGCACGGCGCCCTTGGCGGCAGAATAAGCCGATGCCGATGGTTCTGGCCGCAGACCGGAAATTGACCCAAAATTGATGATCGAGCCGCCGCCAGACTCCGTCATATATTGATGCGCTGCCTGATTGGTCAACATTGTCCCGCGTACATTGACGGCAAACATCAGGTCCCAATCTTCTACTGTCACGTCGCTGGCGCTGGCCATCCGTTGGATAGCCGCCGGGTGCGCCAGGGCATCCAGGCCGCCCAGTGTTTCAACTGCTGCTTTAAAGCTGGCGGTAACGCTGTCTTTGTCGGCGACATCCACATGCAGATACTCGGCCTTGCCGGGTCCAATCGCTGTGGCCTCGGCGGCGGCTTTAATGCCTGCGTCGTCATTGACATCCATGCTGATCACATGCGCGCCCGCCTTTACATAGGCCCGCACAGTGGCGGCCCCCATGCCGCGCGCCGCGCCCGTGACGATAATTCTTTTGCCGCTCAGTTCCATGATAGGTCCTCCTTTTGGAGGGGAGCTTAGTGCCACAAACCTTCCTTGTCACCCCAGCCCCTGCCTACGCAGGGACAGGCTCCGGCTGGGGTCCACTCAGCCCCATGGAGACAAAAGCCGACCGCGATCAGTATATCAATTGTCCTGTTTGCCCAAGCCAATGAGTGGATTCCAGCCGGAGCCTGTCCCTGCGAAGGCGGGGTGCTGGAATGACGGCTTGTTTACTTGAAGTGCCTTCCAAGCCGGTCCATATCTGCCCTCAGCCTTGCTAGTTCAGCGGATTCCGGACTTTCATTAAACTGGCGAAGCTGTAGGGACAATCGCACAATGCCCGTCTCTACATCCTTATCCTCAAGTCGTTGGCTGACCCGCTCCAATTGATGTCGCAGCGCGCCGATCATGAAGGCTATGGTCGCGGAGTCTCCCTGCCCATTGTGCCAGACCAATAGATCAAAAAAAGCTTCAACGTCTCGCCATTCAGTCTCAAGGTTTTGGACTGCTCGCGTCTCATCCGGACAAGCGTTAGATCGGAGGGCTTTGACATAGGCGACCAATCCGTCAAAAACAGGCTCTGGCGGTGGTCTTGCGTCAAATTCCTCGCTTAGAATGCCGGTGATGAACGCTTGCAAACTATCTGTTTGAACCATGGTGCCGAAATCAGATTTATCACCTGCATCCAAAAGGTTGGGGATCGGGACCGGGTTGAATACGCCATCGTCGCGATGGCTGCTGAACACGCCATTGGTTACGTCGACATTGCCTGGTTGGTCTGACAAAGCGGTGATGAAGAAATCTGGGTTGCCGTGGCCATTTCGATGACAGCTGTTGCACGACAGCCCGCGTCGTGCCGCATGGCCCCCCATCAAGGTCGACGACCGAAAGGCAGCTCGTCCTGTCAACACAGACATTTGTTTAACGGTATCCGCAGGCAATGCCATGCACTCGGATGGTGCGCTGCCCAAGACGGCATCAATGTCAGCATCAGGGTGCACCCATTGCGCGTCATCCAGCTGCGCCAGGCTTGATGTCGCGATCAAGGCAAACGAAACCGCCAGCAACCACGGTGCGGGAAAGGGCATGCGTCCCCGTCTAGTCGGCAGCCTGCATGGTGCTGTTGAACTTGAATTCCAGATCGTCAAATTCAGCGCAGCCAAACGGGCACAACTCGGCCAGTTTATCCAGCTGACGGGCTGCTTTTTTGCGTTGCCCGGTTTGGATATACAGCTCGCCCAGATATTCGTGCGCGCCACGATGGTTGGGATCAGCCGCCAGAGCCTGCTTGTAATAGCCATAGGCATCGTCGAAATAGCCCATTTTGCGGTGCGTATATCCCAGATAATTCAGCACGTCGGCATGCGGCCCAATGGCCTCAAGCAATTTGGTCAACTCGATAATAGCCGCTTCAAACTCACCGCCATTGATCAGTGCAACAGCACCCAGATAGGCACTATCGGGATCGGCGATGCGGTCAAACAACAGACTGCTTTGGTCGCCCGGTGCGTCAGTGGTTCCGTTAACCACAGCGGTCAAATCGGCATGGGCCGTGTCCAGGTGCCCCATATCACATTTGTCTTTGCACTTGGATTTGACCTTTTCCAGCTTCTTCAACAGCTTTTGAGCGTCTGCCGCTTCTCCCAAACCCATATAGGTTTGACCCAGCGTGACATAGGCGGTGTACATGTGCCGGTCGTATTTGATGGCTTTCTTATAGTAACGGACAGAGCTTTTGTCTTCACCTTGGCCAGATTTCGCCAATGCCATCATATAGTTGGCTTGCGCGTTTTCAGGGATGGCCCCCAGCACCTTCTTCAATTTGCGCTCGGCATCTTCGTTCTCGCCCGCTTGCAGATGCGCCAGGCTTTCTTCATACAATTTGGATACGTTGACGCTGGGGCCAGACGAGATGCCACCACTACTGCCACCACCACCACCGCCACCTGCGGCCAGGGCTGGCTGGGTTGACATCAAAATGAGCACGGTCAGTGCAGCGATCACGGTTCCAAAACGCATAACGGCCTCCATTTTGCCTGAAATCAGGGTGACTCAGACTGTTTCTAAACACAATTCACAAAGCCGAGAGGCGGATTCCTTATCGAACTTACTACCGTTCGTGCCGAGTGGTCGAACCCACGTCAGTGGGGGCGATTGTATCGAGGTGCAGGCGCCCTGACGTCATGTCCGGTCTACATTAACGTGTTCATACCTTGATACAATTTCTCCCTTCGGTCGAAATCACTCGGCACGAACGGGAAATAAATCTACCACTCTGGTGTGATGGCCGCTCGGTGATTATCCAGTTTTTTGGCCATATCCTGGGCACCGGGGCGCAGCATGTCGGTGGGGAAACCAAGGCGAATTTTGCTGGCCTCGTTCAATTGCTCTATATGCCCGTCTTCCAGCACCACATCCAGCGCACCAAAATTTTCTTTCAACTGGTCGACGGTGCGGGCGCCGACAAGCGGGATGATATTGCCTTCGCCGCGTCGTACCCAGGCGATAGCCACCTGGGTGGGTGTGGCACCCAATTCCTTGGCGACGTCCTGCACGACAGCGGCGATTTTGAGTGCCCGGTCGGTAATGCGTCCCATTTCTTTGGCTCGCCCCTTGGCCTCGGCATCATCATTATATTTGCCACTGAGGATGCCACCGCCAACAATGCCCCATGGGGTCACAGCAATATCGAGCGCGCGGGCCATCGGTAAGAGTTCGCGCTCCACCGTCCGGTCGATCAGGCTATAGCGGATCTGCAGGCCGATAAATTTGGCCCAGCCGCGCATTTCAGCCAACATATTGGCCTGCGACACCACCCAGGCTGGGGTGTCGGAAACGCCGACATACAGCACCTTGCCTTGTGATACGAGGTCATCAAGCCCGCGCATCATCTCGTCCACCGGGGTCAGGTAATCCCGCGCATGGACCCAATAAAGATCGATATAGTCAGTGTTCAGGCGTTTGAGACTGGCATGTACCGAATCCATCATATTCTTGCGTGAATTGCCCGACGCATTGATATCGCGGCCACGCATGGCACCGGTATATTTGGTGGCCAGCACGATCTGTTCGCGCTCGCTGGCCATGAATTCACCCAGGAAAGTCTCGCTGGTGCCGCGCGCATAGACATTGGCGGTGTCGATGAAATTACCGCCGGCGCTGCGGAATTCGTCATAGACCAATTTGCTTTCATCCTTGTCGACGCCAAAGCCGGTCTCGGGTCCAAATGTCATGGCCCCGAGTGCGAGTTCTGACACGCGCAGGCCGCTGTTTCCCAATAATCGATATTTCATGTGTCCCTCTCTAGGTGTGTGGAGAGAGCTTAACTGGCAAAGTGCATAGGGCCAAGTGGAGAACGGAAACCGTAACTAAAGAGCCGATTATCCGGTTGTAAAATTAGACGGGTATGGCGTGGATGGTCTTGACCACGTCCATATAGACATGGGTAACCTTTTTGAGGTCATAGCCCGCAGCCACCACATTTTCGACGGTTGTGCGGTTCATATCCGGGCCCAATCTTTTCGTGACGACAGTCATCAGGTTCATCATCTGGCGAAACGGGAAAAAGCGACTGCCGGTGTGTTCAAACATGAATAGATCACCACCGGGTTTCAGGACGCGTTTAATGGCTTCCAACCCTTGCACGGGGTTGGGGACTGAACAAAAGGTACACGACGTAAAGACTTGGTCAAATTGGTTATCTTCAAACGGCATTTCGTGCACATCGGCCTGTTGGGTGCGTATATTACCTTCATAGGCCTCGACCCTAGGGGCGGCCTCGTCGATCATTTTTTGGCTGATATCGATTGCGGTGATGGATTTACCTTCGGGAAAGACGGGCAGGTCCAGCCCGGTGCCCAGCGCCAGGAACAGGATTTCGCCGTCGCCCATATTCGAGAACAATTCGCGCTTATAGGGCTCCCACCTTTTTTCAGGGCCATAACCAGCCATCAATTCAAAATTGGCGGCGGCACGGTCCCATTTTCTGCGTGTTACTTCGTCCATTTTGCGGCCCTCGGTTTGACAAATGCATTGAAAATATAGGTTGCTGCAAAGACCCCCAGGCCCGAAATAGCTCCCATTTCGGCACCCCCGGCAATGCTGGTTTCGTTCATGGATGCCGACATTGTCACCGCCATGCCCGCCACCATACCTGTGGTCATGACAGGCAGCATGGTTTCCATAGCGCCAAATAGGGCGCTTAGACCAAAGGCGAAGGGCAGCGCGATAATCATCCCCAGCACCATGCCGATAATCATGGCAACAATCATGGGCCAACCTGGCCCGACCAGCAATGACAGCAACAAGCCGACCAGTGCACCCACGGCGGCGTTGTTGACGATATCGCCAGCAACAAAATACAGACGGGTTTCCATCGTTTCTCTCCCCATTAGTTGAGGAGTTTAGCCGATATTCCGCCAAGTGCTATCCCCCAAACCGAAAATTAATCTATGCATATTGAGCCTATGAATTTTTGGTTCAGCCCAATATCGTAGCCACAGGGAATTTGGGAAGAATTTGGCGGGAATTTTGGGGGCCTTGTGAGCGAGATAGAGACAGATCAGAACGCCAGCTTTGATGCGATCATTGTGGGGGCCGGGTTCGCGGGCATGCATATGTTGCACCAGCTGCGGCAGATGGGCCTGACGGCGCGCATATATGAAACGGCAGATAATGTCGGTGGCACCTGGTACTGGAATCGGTATCCCGGCGCGCGCTGTGACGCCGAAAGCGTTGCCTATTCGTACTCATGGGATGAAGACCTGGAACAAGAGTGGGAATGGACCGAGCGTTATTCGACCCAGCCAGAGATATTGAGATACGCGATCCACGTGTCAGAGCGGTTTGATTTGCGCAAGGATATTCGCTTTGAGCGGCGCGTGACCGCCATCCACTATAATGAAGGCGCTAATCGCTGGGATGTCGCAACAGACCAGGGTGACAGTGCCAGCGCCCATTATGTCATCATGGCAACGGGGTGCCTTTCTGTGCCTGCGCTGCCCGATATTGCGGGGTTGGATGATTACAAAGGCAATCGCTACCAAGCCAGTCAGTGGCCCCATGAAGAGGTCGACTTTACCGGCCAGCATGTCGGCGTCATTGGTACAGGGTCGTCTGCGATCCAGGCGATCCCGGTCATGGCCAGACAGGCGGCCCAGCTGACCGTGTTTCAGCGCACGCCCAATTTTAGTGTGCCGGCGCAAAACAGGCCGCTGGATGATGATTGGGTCGCCGGGTTCAAAAAGAACTATCGTGGCCACCGCCACAACCAAAAATATGGCCTGAACAGCGGTTTCGGTGATCTGAAAGTGGAACTTGGTGAAACCGTGCCCCTGGCGGACGCGGCCAATGATATCAGCGAAGAAGAATTGCTGGCAGGCATGGAGGCGCGGTGGCAACAGGGCGGCGCGACCTTCCTGAGCCTGGTGATGGATTCCATGATCGACGATGACAGCAACGCCCTGTTTGCCAACTTCATCCACAATAAAATCCGCGAAACCGTGAAGGATCCAGAGACCGCCGAGGCCTTGTGCCCAACAACCCATCCCGTGGGGTCGCGGCGCATCTGTGTCGATATTGACTATTTCGAAACCTATAATCGCGACAACGTATCGCTGGTGAACCTGCTTAAGAACCCCATCGAACGCATCACCGAGACGGGCATTCAACTGGCAGATGGGCACGTAGAGCTTGATAGTCTGGTGCTGGCCACCGGCTTTGACGCGATGACAGGCGCGCTTGCCCGCATCGATATACAAGGTGAAGGCGGTGAAAAGTTGCTCGACAAGTGGGAGGCGGGGCCGCGCACCTATATGGGGCTGATGATGTCGGGTTTTCCCAATCTGTTCACGATCACCGGTCCAGGCAGCCCATCCGTGTTGTCTAATATGATGGTGTCGATCGAGATGCATGTGGAATTCATCTCCAAATGCATAGCCAATGCTGCGGATAAAGGGGCAGACAAAGTCCAGGTCACCAAATCGAATGAAGATTGGTGGGTAAACCACGTCAACGAAGTGGCCAATGCGACCCTCTATCGTAAAGGCGGATCGTGGTATTTGGGTGCCAATATCAAGGGCAAACCACGAGTCTTCATGCCCTATGCGTCAGGCGTCGGGCCCTATCGCGAGTTGTGCGAAAAGGTCATGGACCAGGACTTCCGAGGTTTTGAATTCGTCGCAGCCTAAAGACCGGCTAATTCTAAAAAACGAGAAGGCAACGACATGGCTACTATTTTGATTACCGGATCGGCGCGCGGCATCGGCCTGGAGCTGGTGCGCCAATATGCCCAGGCAGGTGATCGCGTCTATGCGACCTGCCGAAACCCAGACGGGGCCCATGATCTGAAAGCCATGGCCGATGGGTCCAGTGGCTTGGTGACCATTCACGAAATGGATGTCGGCGACACGGCATCGGTGCAGGCCTGCGCGGCGTCACTGGGCGATGGTCCCATCGATGTTGTCATCAACAATGCCGGCGTCTGGGGCGGGCTGGAAACCCAGATATTTGACAATATGGACTATGACAATTGGGCCTATGAATTCAACATCATGGCTATGGGCCCGTGGCGGGTGATGCAAACCTTTTTTGATCGGGTGCTGGCCAGCGATCAAAAGAAGATCATCACCATGACCAGCCAGGTTGCCGCCCATTCCTACGACCATATTGTCGGCTATTCATATGCCAGCGCTAAAGCGGCCGTGAACCGACTGGTCACAGCCCTGGCACAAGAAAAGGCCGAAACGGGTGTCATCATTGCGCTGATGCATCCGGGTTGGGTCAAAACTGACATGGCCGGTGATGTAGCCGACATTTCACCAGAGGAAAGCGCCCTGGGTGTTCACAAGGTCATCAATGGCATGATCGGCGATGACAATGGCAAGTTCCTAAAATGGACCGGCGACATACATCCCTGGTGATTGGCCTGGTAATTCTTGGGGGACACCCATGAACTTACTAATCGATGTCAACATTTTCGGGCGGATCTTTGAGACGCGGTGTGCCAAACCAAGCGTAGCCATAACCAACGGCCAGTAGAACCTGGATTACAATGGGTAGCCATACCCAATTATTGGCAGTCGTGCTGGTGAACTGGTTGTAGAGCAATACGATTATCGACAGAGTGATGCCGACAAACAGTCCCATCAGCATGGCGTTGAGGCCTTCAGTCCGGGCGCCGTCTTGCCCCAGCCAGCACATCACGGCAACACCAATAAGCAGGGACCCGTAAAGTTGGGTCGTGAAGGCACCGATGGCGCTAAGTTCACCGCCATATTGGCCAATTAGAAGATCCGGGGTGAACAGAAAACCCAATCCGTACAGGCCATATATAACGGCGGTTATCAACATTAAGGCTGATGTCTTCATGGATTGTACCCCCTCGATAGTCTTTTCTGCCCCAGGGTAAGCCTAACAAGAAAACCCCCCAGCGCCAATACGTCAAAAGGCCGGGCTACAGTCCGAATTCCAGATTGATGCCAAAGAAGTCTTTGCTGCGGTATTGACCAATGAGGCCAAACTGGTCGCCATAAAACACCACAACCCGTGCGCCAATAGTGATGTTGTCGCTCAATTCATGTTCTGCTGACAGCTCGACAAAGCCATCACCTCTGCCCAGATTAGTGACATCGCGTAGCTCTATTTTCGAGAGGTCACTATTGAAAGTGCGGCGGACATAAAATGTCATGTTGGTTTCGGTCGCGTCGCGGATCATGCCCGGCACGTGGTCTTGGACAAAGCTTTGGAATAATTGCACGCTGATGAAAGTATCGGAGATCCCGCTATAGTCGAGGCCGAGCACATAGGAAAGTTCACCGGTCAAGACAGAGCCTGTTGGCTCGGCGGTACGCGCTACCGTGAAGGACCTGTTGGTAAACCAGGCCAACTCGCCGCGTATAATGAAGTCACCCAACGATGTGCTGAAGCTGCCCCCAATCATATGGGTGCGGGTGTATTCGGGGCTGACCGTCAGTGTGGTCTCGTCTTCGGCATATAGGAATTGCGGCAGATTATTGTATTGATACAGATAGTTAAAGCTGAGGTCCCAATTGCCAACAAGGGCCGTCAGTGCCACGCCATAGTCTGCGTCGGCAAAGAAGCGCCCTGGTCGCTGGGCCTCTTCAACGACAAGGTTTTTACCCGGTACCGGTGGTAACAGCAAAAGTGGGCTACGCACCCCGAAATAGGCATCAGGTGCAGGGATGTCGTCAAAACTGTTATCGGGGATCCACACAAACTCAGCAATGACGTCACCAAAGGGCACCTGTGCCGACATGCTCCACAGGGGTGTCCGGGAACTATCAAAATCATCGAGAATGAATTCCCGAAACGATTGTGGATTGACGACGTCGAGCACTTTGAGGCCATCCGCCTGGCCCCAGACGATCTGTTGCTTGCCAAGGCGTATGAAGATGTCATCAATGGTCATGTCGGCATAAAGCTCGCGCAGCTCAATCTCGCCTTCATCACCAAGGAGTAATCGGCGCGAGGCGGGCCACCGATTATGCTGGTTGGGTTGGCCGGGTTCCAATTTGTCAGCGAAGTCTACTTGCAGGCGGGCGATGCCCACCAGGGTAAGCCAGTCATAGGGGCGGGTGTCTGCTTGCAGTTCCAGACCAAAGCGGCCGATGACCGGGCCGCCGTCAAAGTCGGATGAATACTCCAACCCAATCGTGCCCGAAACATACACTTCTTCGGCGATTGCCGGGGCTGTCGGGCATGCCTGCAGAGCAATCACCATGCCACACAGTCTCAGGGGCCACGCTCGCCATTCACGCTGCGAAGTCATCAGATTATCGGCCAACCCTGCTTAGGTTCCGTTGATCCATCAGCGCCTCATTCACCGGGGTGGTGAAGCTGATATTGCTGAACTCAAACCGCGTCTTGTGGCGTGTTTTGAAATTTTCGACATCAATAACGCCTATCGTCCAGATACCATCTACCTGTTGAACATCAAGGAAATGCAATTGCTTCAGTGGTTTGCCCTTTACGCCCAGCATTCTGTAGGAAAGGATCATCCAGTTGGTTGGGTCCACATCGACCCGAATGCGGCCATAACCAAGTTCCCGTGAAACGGCAGTGGATATGGGTATTCCCTCAACGGTGATCGAATTGGCTTCCGCCTCGGGGTCCTCAACAAGGGTGAAGTTATAGTCGACGGCACTAATGCGGCCTTCCATTTTCAGGTCTTCAAAGGTGAAGTCGGTGCCGAGGAAGTATTCGCCGCGTTCTGCCCCCGATACCCGCCGCGATTTGCGCAGCTTTGGAAGGTAAAGCCATTGCTGATCAACCTTGCCTACTTCGTGATAGTCGTAGGTTAAAAAAGCCGTATCCTTGATGTTAGAGGGCTCTTTAAAGGCAATTAGCGCGCGGCGTTCGCCTGTTGTATCGAGCCGATACCCCTTCGCCAAGCGTACCCGCACCCGGTCTTTGCGATCTGTCAGGATCATTTTGATATCGCGGGTTAGGTGCTCGCCTTCGTCGCGTTGATTAACCTTTTCAACAATCTGGTCAGCGGTTAGCTCGGTGGTTAGATCGCTCTGGGCCTGGCCATCCGTACTGAAAAAGGCGATGGTAAGGGCCAGTCCAGCGGCAACAAAAATACCAAAATTACCGCTGGGGATGCCTGAAAGCTGAATGCCCTTGGTGAAATCGATCTTTCTGTTGATCAGGAAATTAGGTTTCATCACCAATAGCGCGGCGGGCAGCGCCGTCATGCTGGCAATAAAGTTAGCAGCAATGGCGACAATCAACAGTCCGGCAAATTCTGACACTGTGGGGTTGTTGCTGATCAGCATGGCCGAAAAGCCAAGGCACAAAGCCCACAAATTAAACCACAGGGCCCGCCCGGTAGACTGGAAAGAATCACGAATAACATCGCCATTTACTTCGCCACGCGCGGTGGCCAACATTCGCACGCGTTCTATGGAATGCACCGAGAAATCAACCCCCAATCCGATGGTGATGGCCGCAAACATCGAGGTGGTGACGCCCAGGCCGATGCCCAAAACGCCCATAACGGCATAGACCATAAACACTGCAAATATAACGTGGTACAGGCAGAAAAAGGCAGCCACAGCCGACCGGAATACTAGCCCAGCTACCAACAGGGCCAAGACAACAGCAATCGCCACACTGGTCAAGTGATTTGCCTCGATGCTTTTTAGCCAATGATAATTGAGGTAAACGCGGCCACTCAGCTTGCCAGTGACATCAGGGGAATTGAAGGTTGTCTCCAAATAGTCCTCCAATGCAATTATGATAGGCATTGAAGTCTTGTAGGAATTGGCTTTCGTGCGTAATTTTACCAGGATTTGCTGGTGGTCAAAGTCGATATCGTCTTCCAGATCTGCCGGGTCTCCTAGCGATTCATAAGCCAGGAACAATTGCGCGATAGCATCGCCGTCATCGGGCAGTTTCAACTGGGTTGGGTCGCCGCCAGACAGTCCTTTATTAACTTCCTTGAGCGTATCAACGATAGACGTCACCCCTTCAACGAGGGGCAAGGTTAAGGCAAAACGCTGCAAGGCCTCGATCCGCCGCATCGTGTCCGGCCGGAAAATTCCTTCGGGTTCGTTGGCGTCGACCACAACCTGCAGCCTGTAGGTGCCATCCATGGCTAAATTGATGGCCGTATCGGCGACGCGCACATCCTCATCGGCGGCAAAATTGCGAATGCGGCTATAGTCCACCTCTACTAAGGTCGAGGCGAACAAACAGACGGCCAGAAAGCCGATGCTAAGCGCCATGGCTTGTTTGGGAAAGCGCACGACAACTTCAGCCAGGCCCCGCAAAATCTGTCCCAGCAGTTTGCGCTCTTTGGCTCGGCCCTTGGCCCAGACCTCATCGACGGTCTTGTTGCGGTGCATATAGGCCAGAACCGCAGGCATAAAGGTGATGGAATACAACCAGGCAACAATAACACCGAGCCCTGCAAACAAGCCAAAAGCTTGCATGGGCGGCATGTCAGAGCCCAGCCAGATGCCAACAAACCCGGCCACAGTGGTAATAGATGTTACCGCGACGGGGTTGAACATGCGCGTCATGGCGGACACCAGGGCTTCACGAGGGGTCTTGTGGCCTCCTGCCCCCAATTCATCGCGGTATTCGCTGATAATATGGATTGCATCAGCTACCGAGATAGCGGCCAGCACCACAATCAGCGCATTGGTGATCGCATAAAATGGCACGCCCATCATGGCGCGGATGCCCATGGTGATTGCAGCTGTGGCCAAGACGATAGAAAAAGGTAGCAACACGCCGGAAGTGGACCTGAACGCTATGGCCAGAATGAACACAATAAACAATGCAACCAGGGGGAACGCCCGGCGTGCATCCTGCGAGATATAGTCATCCAAATAGCCTGCTGTAGCGGCTTCACCAGCAACATGCACCTTGCCCGGGTAGTTTGCACTTGCCGCCAGCACCGCGGACGACAAAGCAATGAAGGTTTCTTTGCTGTCATCAGCGTTGATCATCTCGCCAACAATGAGGGTCATGGTGCCATCGCGCGCTACCAGATTGCCGTGGAAAATCGGGAAGGCCTGGACGCGCCGTTGAATCTCGACGACTTCTTCTTGGGTTTCTGGGGCGTATTCATATGCCGGGGTGATGTTAATTTCGTCGTCATGCCCGGCGATAATTTTTTCAGTTGTCAGGCTGGTTACCCGGTCGTAATCGATATTCGGTGTGTCCATGACGATATCCGTCAGGTCTGCGATCAAGGTCAGGGTTTCCAGATTGTAAATTGTCTTGCCTTCGGGGGCTTCAATGGCGACCACAAAAGGGTCGTTGAGGCCGAAGGTATCCTTCACCTTATCGCGATATATCAGCGCTGGGTTGCCGGGTTCAATATAGGCGTCAGGCGACGTGTCTTTGTAAAGTTGTGGCAAGCCGGATCCGAAAGCGACCATTGCGATGATGCCAACCGAGATGATCTTCCATGGATTTAACGTGATCCAGTCAAAAGCTTCTTTTATCAATTTTCTCTCCCCCCTTGTTACTCACCGGTTACTTTTACTTGGTTTCGCGAGCGCTAATGACCACCAAATCCCTGTATTTTGGTGCCACTAACCCACTATAGCCTGGTAATTATTGAGTAACACGATCTCCCACCCGTCAATTTATTGCTTAGGCAGCAGACCGTCAATCTCAATTTCATGCACCCAATTTCAGGCAACGAATTGCGCTCTGGCTCATCTTCTTCTTGCTAGTGCTGCGTCTGTTGCACAGCGTCGTCCAGCTCTCCCCAATTTTATTTGGTTTAGCACCAGACGTGGAACATTTGGTAACTGGCCTGGTAGAACGCTAGGGAATGCCGATCATCTCGGTCTGTGATGTCTGGCGGACCATACTGCCAACAAAATTTTCCATGCCGTCAGGCTCGACGGCCAGCAGATAGCGTGCCCAATCCTCAGCTGTATGAAAATACATCTCCGCAATACCGGTATAGGGGGCGTTATCCGGGTGAAGGCTGTGATTGATGACATAGCGAAACCCGCCATGGTCGCGCATGCGTTGGTCGACAATAGGCGCATGGACCCCTAACCAATGATCGAAGAACGCGGCCAGATCAGCATCTTCTTTTGCCTGTAAAAAGCTGGTGACCTTGTAAAAACCCGACCGACTGGTGGGGAAGGGGGCATTGAGTGTCAGCGGTCGAACAGGCAGGTGCTCAAGGCCGTCGATCACCACATATTCGCGGGTCGACCAAAGTTTATAGGGCTCGGCATATTCCTGAAAGCTGTCAGATGGTTTGGTGCCAAAGGGGACTAAAGGTGTGGCCATTTCGTCGGTCAGCTGCATTTGCGCCAGCCCGTCCCAGGGTAAATTGTCGCCTTCGTCAAACAACGTGGCCCAGTATCGTTGCGCGGTGTCACCCATCAGATCGATGACACCGGGCATATGGTTTGCAAACCAATGGGCAATCAACTCTTCCCGACTGGCCTTTGGTCGGCGCTTGATCAAAAAGTTGGCGCGAATACCTGGGGTCTCGGTTGGTGGTGTCACAATAGTCCTCCGACGATGATGGCCACGGCCAACAGTCCCCACGAAATGACCGTCTTACGCAGGATGACCGGCCCGGCTGTCCCGGCATCCAGCGTGGCCTGTATGTCCGCGCCTTTGTGGATTTTCCACAAGACGGGGATATCAACATAGAGTGCCTGCACGGCAAAAGCGGCGCTGGCGATCGCCACACCCTGAAACGGTGCCCAATCCCAAAATAGCGGGATAAAGATTAACGACGGGACGAAATATCCAACTTCACCACCCAACGCCATCGACATGAATTGATGACGGCTGTGGGTGGCCGGGTCCAATAATCCCAACAATATCCCGTTACCGCTGCCTAGCGGGACATCAGCGCCCGCAACACGGGCTCCCATATAATGCCCCCATTCATGCGACAGATAGATGCCGATGAAGGCCAGAATGAATAGGATGGCCCAGGTCGTCCACAGGGCGATAGAAGACCCAGTGGCCGCGTACCAATTGTTCAGGGCCATGGCTGCAGCCACAAACAGCCCAGCAATCACAAGGTCGCGCGACACTGCGTCGGTTAGCGTGCGAGGTGCGCTTTCGGCCACCATCGTTTTGCTAGTTCTGCATCTGTCGGACAGCGTCGTCCAGCTCTACCCAGTTTTGCTTGGTTTCGCACCAGACGTGGAACATGGGCGTGAAACTGGACGTATCATCCAGGGTGCCAGTTTTCAGAAAAATGGCATCGGGTTGAGACGGCAGGGCCGAATAGATGGGCGATCCACAATTGCCACAAAAATACCGCGACACGGTGTCGCCGCTGCGGGTGTCGCTGTCTTCGTATAGTTTGGGTTCCCCGCCTGTGATGCTGAATTCAGCCTTGGGGATACTTGCCAGGGTCGAAAATGCCGACCCGGCCTGGCGCTGGCAATTTTTGCAATGGCACACGCCCGTCATCGAGGGTGGGTTTTCAAATTCATATTTCACGTCGCCGCAAAGGCATTGACCGGTAATCGCCATCTTGTTCTCTCCATTGATTAGCTTTTCCAAAGCCTAGTGGGTTCTGCGGCCTAAAGAAATATTGTTCATCGGATGTTCAGGCTCGTCTTGTAAGCTGTTGCTCAGACTAAGGTTTAATCAGGGGTTCATTATGAAGATATTACCAATTGTCGCTCTCGGCGTATTGATCGCCGGAACTGCAGCCTTTGCCGAACAAGGCGAACCTGCTGCCAGAACATCGGGCGCGGAAACCACCGACACTGGCGCACCCAATACCGGTGACGATATGGTTCTGCGCAAACGCCCGGGTCGCACGACCTATAGTGCTGCCAGCGAAGGTGGCGGCCAGCCGCTAGGTCAAACCGAACGCAAAAAGATGGAAATACTGAAGCCGGTTGAAGCGGAGCCGCTGGAGCTGATAGACGAAACCGACCCTTGCCCAACGCTGCCTTGCTAGGCTGTTCCTAGGCTTGGGCGCTGGGGCGGGCACAGACCATGTCGTGCCAGCGTTTCAAATTCACCAGGCTGTCGTCATAGGTCATGGCCACCAGGCCGGTGGCGAAGTCCATGGTCGAATGAGCGACGGCATCGGCGATGGTATATTTGTCACCGGCAATAAATTTTTTATCCGCCAATTGATCATCCAGCAGCTTGAAGCCCATGGCGGCACGTTCGCGACCAAAATCGGCAGCAGCAGTGATCTGATCAAACAGGCCAGCAGTCAGGGGGCTGCCATGGATCCAGACCTGGCCGACTGTTGACATCACGTTCAGTTCCACCCGGCGCAGCCACATATCGATATGGGCGATTTCTTCCGGGGTGGTGCCAAATAGGGGTGGCTCAGGATGCAGGGCTTCAAAATAGCGGCAGATGGCAACAGATTCTGAGATGCAGGTGCCGTCATCCAGCTCCAGCACGGGGATCGACCCGACCGGATTCTTTTTCATGAAGTCAGGCTGACGATTTTCGCCAGTAGTGATGTCGACGTCCTGGATCGGCACTTCGATGCCTTTTTCAGCCAGAAAGATGCGGACGCGCCGCGGATTGGGCGCCATGGGATAGCTGTACAAGATCATGATGATGTCTCCGAAAGGGGATGAATATTTCTCTGTGGCTGAACCTTATCGCAATATTGAAATGACGCAACGGCCTTGTCGCGGGTCCCCTTTACATTGGTTCGCAGTCCGCTACTTTAACCTCCTAAATCTGCATTCAGCTTTAGCGAGGATCCCATGAAAATTAGTATTTCCGTCTCATCATCCCACATGGTCGACGACCCCAGAGAAGGGGCGCGCAACATGATAGCCCGCGCCCGCGCCGCCAATGAGGCCGGGTTGGATACGCTGTTCATTGGTGATCATCATGCAATGCCGTCTCCTTATTATCAGAACATCCCCATGTTGGGACGCATGCTGGCCGAATGGAGCGACAAGCCTTATGGCGCACTGTTCCTGCTGCCCCTGTGGCACCCGGTCGCGTTGGCAGAACAAATCGGTACGCTGGCAGCCATATCAAAGGGTCGCTTCATTATGCAATGCGGGCTGGGTGATCATCGCCAGGGCGAGGCTATGGGCATCGATATGAAGCAACGCGTCGGCAGGTTTGAGGCTAGCCTTGAAATCATGCGCGCCCTGTGGCGCGGCGAAGCGGTCACCGAAACGAAATACTGGAATCTGAAAGAGGCCAAGATTTCCCCGACACCGGCAGAACCTGTCGAAGTGTGGATTGGCGGGGTCGTGCCCGCCGCGATCCGGCGCACGGCCCGCATGGCTGAAGGCTGGTTGGGGGCGCCGTCGCTGACCTATGATCAGGCTGCCAAAAGCATGAATAATTATCGCCAGGCTTGCGAGGAATTTGACCGCGAGCCAACGGCCTATGCCTTGCGCCGCGATATCTTCATTGGCGATACAGCCGAGAGCGCCAAGGCCACAGTCGATGGCTATATCGAGGCGGGCTATCGCGGCATGGACCCGGACTGCTTGATGTTCGGCACGGCTGAACAGGTCGCGGAAAAAATGACCACCTATGGTAATCTGGGATTCACAGACATTAGCATTCGCAATATCAGCACCAACCAGGACGAAGCTCTGGCGACGATCGAACGCTTGGCCGACGTCAAAAAGATGCTGGGATAGGAGCGCATCATGGCCTTGAGTGACATCTTTAACTTTGTGCAAATCAATGACCAGATAGGCACAAGTGGCCAGCCCACCGAAGACCAATTTGGCGATGCCAAGGCTGACGGATATCAGGTTGTCATCAACCTGGCACCCCACGACCCTGACAATAACGCTTCGCCTAACGAACCCGCGTTGATGCAATCACTTGATATGGAGTACCACCATATTCCCATTGCCTTTGATGACCCCCGGCAAGAACATTTCGACGCGTTCTGCGCAGTTATGGAAGAGGTTGGCGATCGCAAGGTGCTGGTCCATTGCGCCGCAAATTTCCGGGTGTCGGCGATGGTGTCATCTTATGCGGTCAAGCATCTGGGTTGGTCGCTGGAACAGGCGGATGCCCTGGTAGAGAAGCTTTGGACATCGGTTCCGGGCTACGAAATGGTCCCCGTGTGGCAGGCCTTCATCGACGAGGCCAGGTCGTAGAATTCATAGCCGTCGACGAAGAAGTGGACGACCCAACGTTTCCTGATATGCTGCCCGGATGTTGACGATTGTAGCATAGACGGGGACCACGCTGATCGGCATCGTCCCACCCAACCAACACCGTATGATGTCTCTGCGGCGGGTTGTTCTGTGCACATAAACAATCGAGACGATCAATGACAAATATTGACCTACCGCTGGCCCCCAAGGCGCGCCAATTTCCTTTTACCGACGGCCATCTAAAAATTTTGGCGAATCCTGACTATCCCATGTCTGCCGCCTATGACCCGCATTGGCTGGTTGACTGCACCATGGGTCCACATGTGCTGTGGCTGATGGAGTGGGCCCTCAAGGACTTTCACCTGGAACCGGGCATGCGCGTGTTGGACTTGGGTTGCGGCCAGGCGGTTAGCTCTATCTTTCTGGCACGCGAATATGGGGTGAGGGTCTGGGCGGCAGATCTATGGATACCGCCCACGCCCAATTGGTACCGGATCCAAGAGTTCGGGTTGCAAGACCGGATCATGCCCATCCATGCCGAGGCCCACGACCTGAAATTTGCCGATGGTTATTTCGATGCCAT
>SMVB01238068.1_pt1 | contig 20495 bp, 16 predicted proteins | sample 2456461 | NCBI WGS metagenome assembly SMVB01 (sample SAMN11095934, study PRJNA526329) | marine sediment metagenome | biome: Marine sediment; feature: Surficial sediment; material: Deep marine sediment; isolation source: Hadal surficial sediment | place: Pacific Ocean | collected 2014-05 | depth...
GCCGATCAAAACACTGTTGGTCCTGGAATCTGCTACGAGACTGGTGGTGACTGGCATGCCATCTGCACGCGGCGCCTGCGTCAGCGCGGTCAACACGCGTACGATCTCGGTAGCCGAGGCGTTCGACAGCGGCACGATTTCGATGTCTTCGTCGTTCGACTGATCGATGCGCCGGATGATATTGATCAGGCGTTTAACGTTCATCGCGCGGTCGGAGATAATCAGCATATTTGAACCGGGATGCGCGGCCAGGTGACCGTATTGTGGAATCAGGGGCCGCAGGATGGGCACCAGCTGTGCCGCACCGACATTCTGCACCTTGATAATCTGGGTAACGATGTCGTCGGCGAGGGCACCGTCTGTGCCCAGAATTCCCGGGTACTGGCGTGCACTCGCGTTGGGGAGAATCTTGGTGATGTCGCCAGTATTTATTGCAACATAGCCGTAGACCTCCAGGATTGACAGAAATGCCTCATAGAATGCGTCCGGCGACATTGGCGTAGAAGACAGCATCGTTACGTTGCCGCTGACGCGCGGATCGATGATGAAGTTTCGTCCGGTAACCTCACCTACGGCTTCGATAATCTGACGAATGTCGGCGTCCTTGTAATTCGGCGTGATCGTAATTTCCGGTGCCACTTGTGCCTGACCGGGCGTCGCGAGTGCCAGGAACAGAATCATCGCCAGGGATACACGGAGTCCGTCGTGAGAATGCGAATTGGCCACGTTTTTCAATTCCTTCATCTGTTTTCGTCGAGATTCAGCTGACTTGTCCTCAACACGAGAACTTGCGGCTGGCCATTGCGCTCAACTGTGACGGATACCTGCTCCGCGTTGCCGAGGTTTTGAAAAATCTGCATTGCCTGCTGCGGGTTGGTCAAAGCCGCACCGTCAATATCCTTGATCAGGTCACCCGGTCGTAGTCCGAGCGCAGCAAACTGCTTGCGATCGCGGCCTGGATAAACACGATATCCCTGCATCTGACCGGATACGTAGTAAGGGGTGGGACGGATGACATCAGCGAGCCTGGTGACGTTCTGAGTGACAACATTCTGGATACTTCGCGGGTTCGCGGCGGTCCGGCTGACGGTTGTCGCATTCCGACGGACTTGTCTTGTTCCCTTTGGAAAATCCTTTGGCAGCTTCAGCACTTCGAGCGTTCCGCTGCGATTCAGCACCACTCTGTCTGCGTACACAGCATGCAAGGTTGCACCCGCCGTGACCGTGTCCCCGATGAAGTAGTTTTTTTCCTGGTCGCGGTGGTCAGCAATGATCGCAATCGAGGATTTCTCGTCCGTGTTAGCCATCGTGCCTTTCAGCGACAGGCTGAGCCGCGTCTCGGACAGGTCTTCGTAGCTCTGCCGGGGCGTCTCGATGACTGGCCCGGCATCCGCGTGGCCAAAGATATGGGCAGTGGCGATCGACTGAACATCGAGCTGGTTTGAGGCTAAAGCCGCTGGCGTCAAGCGCTGGCCCGCGGGCGCAACAATCTGGTCTGCCGCGGACGATCCCGGCATCAGCAGCCAGATAACGCGCGCGAGCTGCCACGCGATTGCGGCGACCAGCGCCAGTGTGACCCAGCGGGGCAATAGCAGGTTGACCGCCGCGAGCGTGCGCTCGCCGTCTAAGCTACTGAAATCAGACCATTTTGCTTCGGTAGACATGTCCGGCTCGGAGCCAATTACTCCCTGGCCAATGGCTTAAGGTTCACCGTGTCCGTGGTTATAAACGCAGCAACGTGATGATAAGGTCTGAAACACCCTTTAGACAAGTCCAAGCGCACGAAAAAACCTATATACAGCAAGTATATACCTCTTATTCCTGATTATTTTTTTAATTATGACTGGCGGCGATTCAGCGCAGATTCTGAAAATTGTGTGAATCAGGCTTGGAGAACCGCCCGCAGGCTCCATATATAATGACATTCTGCGCCAGCAGGCGATGAATTGGATGCGCAGGCGAAAATCACCACCGAATCAATGAAACCAGGGCAATGACCGAACGAAAATCATCCACTCCCATCCCTGACGGCCATGCGCTCGCCGTTGAAGAAGCTGCACCCAAGCTCAAGCGGCCGTCATTATATCGCGTTATCCTGATCAATGACGATTTTACGCCGATGGAGTTCGTGGTTGAGATCCTGGAATCAGTGTTTGCCATGGAACGCAACAAAGCGACCCGGGTCATGCTGGAGGTTCACACCAAAGGCAAGGGAATTTGCGGTACTTTCACCTATGATATCGCGGAAACCAAGGTCGCACAGGTAATGGGTATTGCACAGCAACAACAACATCCATTGTTGTGTACGATGGAAGAGTCCTGAGTTTTACAGACCGGAGTTTTAGGTAAGAAGATGCTGAGCAGCGAATTGGAATTTTGCCTTAACGAGGCGTTTCAGAGTGCGCGTGAACACCGCCATGAGTTCATGACGGTCGAGCACCTTCTGATTGCACTGCTTGACATTCCGAAAGTCCACAAGATTTTGAAAGCCTGCAACTCAGATGTTGGCCAGTTGCGTCGCCAGCTGGCCGAATTTATCGACGAGAAAACACCGCTGATGCCGGCCGAGGAGAAGGGTGAGGTGCAACCGACGCTCGGGTTTCAGCGGGTGTTGCAGCGCGCCGTGTTCCATGTGCAATCGAGTGGCAAGAAAGAAGTGACAGGCACTAATGTGCTGGTTGCCATATTCAGCGAGAAACAGTCTCAGGCCGTTTATTTTCTCGGTCTGCAAGACGTATCCCGGCTGGATGTGGTCAACTATATTTCCCACGGCATGCCACAGTTGCCGAGCGAGCCCAGTGAAGACGAACAGGAAATCTCGCTGGATCCCGGGTCGGATTCCGATTCGAGTGCGCTCGACAAGTACGCAACCAATCTGAACCAGCGGGCCATCGAAGGCAAGATCGATCCATTGATCGGCAGAGAGCTCGAGATTGAGAGAACGGTGCAGATCCTCTGCCGCCGGCGCAAGAACAATCCCCTGTATGTTGGTGATGCCGGTGTTGGCAAGACCGCGTTGGCAGAAGGGCTTGCCAGACTGATTGTCGAGGAGCGAGTGCCTGAGGTACTCCGTGACGCCACGATCTATGCACTCGACATGGGTACGCTGATCGCTGGCACGAAATATCGTGGCGATTTCGAAAAACGGCTTAAGGCGGTCATCAATGAAATTCGTGACGATCCCGGTGCAATTCTTTTTATTGACGAAATTCATACAGTTATAGGAGCAGGAGCAGCATCTGGCGGGGTGATGGATGCCTCGAACCTGATCAAGCCCGTGCTTGCGAACGGTGAGATTCGTTGTATCGGCTCTACCACCTATGGGGAATATCGCGGAGTTTTCGAGAAAGATCACGCGCTTGCGCGCCGCTTCCAGAAAATCGATGTACCGGAGCCGAGCATCGAGGAGACGATTGCGATTCTGCATGGATTGAAGACGCGTTTCGAGGAGCACCACGGCATCAGCTACGATTCCGACGCGCTCGAAGCGGCGGCGGAACTGGCCGCGAAGCACATAAATGATCGGCGGCTTCCGGACAAGGCGATCGACGTGATTGATGAAGCTGGCGCAAGTCTGCGCCTGAAGCCGGAGGATGAGCGCGAAAATCGTGTCACGGTGACAATGGTTGAAAACATCGTCGCGAAAATGGCCCGCATCCCGCCAAAGAGCGTATCGGCGTCTGACAAGAATGTTCTGCGTACACTCGAGCGCGATCTGAAACTGACGATCTTTGGGCAAGACAAGGCCATTGAAGCGCTTAGTGCGGCTATCAAGATGTCCCGGTCAGGATTGGCCGATGACTGCAAACCCATCGGTTCGTTCCTCTTTGCCGGGCCGACAGGTGTCGGCAAGACCGAAGTAACCCGGCAGCTCGCTATGGTGATGGGTGTCGAATTGATTCGCTTCGACATGTCGGAATACATGGAGCGGCACACCGTATCGAGACTGATCGGCGCACCGCCCGGATATGTTGGCTTTGATCAGGGTGGTTTACTAACGGAAGCCGTGACCAAGAACCCGCACGCGGTAGTGCTGCTTGACGAAATCGAAAAAGCGCACCCCGAGGTCTTCAATCTGCTGTTGCAGGTTATGGACCACGGTACGCTGACGGACAATAACGGCCGCAAAGCGGATTTCCGCAATGTCGTGATCGTAATGACCACGAATGCGGGCGCCCAGGAGATGAGTCGCGCGTCGATCGGTTTTACGCAGCAGGATCACAGCAGCGATGTGATGGCGATTATCAAGAAATCGTTCACGCCGGAGTTCCGCAATCGTCTCGACGCAATCATTCAATTTGCATCACTCGATGCGCGTTCGATCGCACGCGTCGTCGACAAACTCGTCGTGGAACTCGAGGCCAAGCTTGACTCGAACGATGTCACGCTTGAACTGGATGATGCTGCCCGAGACTGGATCGCGGAAAGAGGCTACGATCCGCAGATGGGTGCACGGCCGATGGCGCGAATTATTCAGGAACACATCAAGCGCCCGCTGGCCGAGGAGCTGCTGTTCGGCAGCTTGGCCGACGGCGGTCACGTACGCATCTGCGTCGGTGAGGACGGCAATCTCGAGTTGAAGGCGGAGCCGGCGCGCAAGGAACTGGCGCATTTACCCAAAGAATAGCGGGCTCGGGCTAGCGGCCGCGGTAGATAATCCTTCCCTTGCTCAGATCATACGGAGTCAGCTCGACCGTGACCTTGTCGCCGGTCAAAATACGGATGTAATTCTTGCGCATTTTTCCTGATATATGCGCAGTCACGAGGTGGCCGTTTTCCAGCTCAACGCGAAATGTCGTATTGGGCAGTGTTTCGGTCACCACGCCTTCCATCTGCAGGGCTTCTTCTTTCGCCACACTTCTGATCCCGGGTTGTTAGGGCTCGCGAATTGTGCAGAAACGGGCGCTCTATTGCAATGCGCAGGCGGAAACCCAGGCAATTCATTTAAATTTCAGGGCAGATAATCATGCACTGGCCGGCGCTCAGCCGCCCATTCGCGAAATTTCGAACCTGGCTGGCACGCGCGTCTTAAGACTGCTGCAAATTTATTGCGTGGCATTAGCGATGCACCCAGGCTGATCAGGTGAGGCGACTCAACCTGGCAATCGAGAATCTCGAAGTCGTTGTCGACCATCTGCCGGCACAGGGTAAGCATTGCAGCTTTCGAGGCATTTGTCCGGCGGCTGAACATGGACTCCCCGAAAAACGCCCGGCCAATCGCCAGGCCGTAAAGTCCGCCGACGAGGCGGCATTCATGCCATATTTCGATTGAGTGCGCCCATCCCTGTTGGTGCAGGCGTGTATATGCGTCCGTCATGTCATCGGTAATCCACGTGCCCTGCTGTCCGCTTCGATCTTCGGCACAGGCGGCAATAACATCGCTGAATGCCCGGTTGAAGCTCACCTCGAAGCCGCCTCGGGACAGCGATCGGCGCAGCCGCCTGGAAACGTGGAATTCGTGTGGCTGAAGCACACATCGCGGATCCGGTGACCACCACAGAATCGGTTGCCCGTCGTCATACCAGGGAAAGATCCCGTGCCGGTAAGCGTACAACAGGCGTTCCGGCGAAAGGTCGCCGCCGGCCGCCAGCAGGCCATCCGGCACATCGAACGCGGACTCGATGTCAGGAAACGCGTTGGGCGGGTCGTCGCTGCTTAGCCAGGTGATGTTTGGCGATTTCACGCTGTCTATTCCGGCTGGTCCGCCTCCTGATTCCTGTATGGGCTATGTGTCTTGACCGCTTCGATATAATGATCGATATGCCGCTCCTCGGTTTCGAGATAGTCTGCCACTGCAGCAAAGAACTCTGGCCGGGCGAGCCAATGTGCCGACCAGGTCGATACCGGCGTAAATCCGCGGCTGATTTTGTGCTCGCCCTGGGTTCCGGGCTGGAAAATCTTTTTTCCGTTTGCGATGCAATAATCGATGCCCTGGTAGTAGCAGGTTTCGAAATGCAATGCGTTGTAGTGTGAATCGCTGCCCCAGTAGCGGCCGTAAAGAACATCATCACTTACATAGAAAATAGCCGCCGCCGTTGGCCGACGGTTCTGTTCGGCCAGTACAACCAGGATATTGTCAGGCATCCGCTGTGAGACCTCGACGAAAAAATCGAAGCTGAAGTAGGGCATCGAACCACGCCTCAGAAATGTCAGGCTGATCAGCTGGTATACATCAGCCCAGATAGCAGTATCCAGTTCGCGGCCTGTTAACCAGCGGAACCGAATACCCGCTTCTCTCACATGCCGCCGGTCGCGCCGGGCTTTTTTTCGCTTCCTGGAACTGAATGTCGCGAGGAAATCGTCGAAAGAGCGATAGTCGTGGTTGTGCCAGTGAAACTGACAGTCTTTCCGAATTTTCAGTCCTGCCTGTTCAAGAATCCCGAGTTCGTCTTCACGCGGGAACAGCACATGCAGCGATGAGTGGTCGCATTTATCTGCATAATCGAGCGCAGCCTGCAGCAGCACGGGTTTCAGTTCCTGATCCGAAACGAACAGGCGCCGGCTTGGCGCCGGTGTAAACGGTACCGTCGAAACCAGTTTGGGGTAGTAATCGAGACCAGCCTGCCGGTAGGCCTGTGCCCAGCTCCAGTCGAAGACGAATTCCCCCCAGGAATGCGTTTTCTCATAAAGTGGCATTGCGCCGACCAGTTTGTTGTGGTCATCAAAAAGGCCGATGTGCCGTGGCGTCCATCCGCTGTCCGCAGACACACAGCCGGTTTTTTCGGAGGTCAGGAGAAATTCGTGACGCAGGAACGGGTAGCTGTCACCGACCAGCGCATTCCAATCTTGTGCGCCAAACTCCGCAATGCCATCTGAAACTACGATGCGCACGGGATCAATCGCTGTCTGCCTGCTTGCTCAGAAACCCTGTTTTTCAACAGACTGTCAGGCGGCAGCGGTGCTGGCAGTTTTAGGGGTTTCCCGGGCGTCAAGAAACTTCTCCGCGTCGAGCGCAGCCATGCATCCTGCGCCAGCCGATGTGATTGCCTGCCGGTATACCTGGTCTGCAACGTCTCCCGCGGCAAATACGCCGGGCGTACTGGCTGCGGTTGCATCGCCGGCCAGGCCGGCCTTTACGGTAATGTAACCGTTCTTCATTTGGAGCTGGGTGTCGAACAGTTCAGTATTCGGGCGGTGCCCGATCGCAATAAAAATGCCGGACAGCGCAAGGTCCGTCATTTTGGAGTCGTCCTTCGTGCTTCGCACTCGCAATCCGGTGACTCCCGAATCGTCTCCCAGTACCTCATCGACGACGTGATCCCAGAGGATTTCGATCTTACCCTCCGCAGCCTTCTGAAACAGCAGATCCTGCAGAATTTTTTCGGCGCGCAGCTCGTCGCGGCGATGGACCAACGTTACTTTCGATGCGATGTTACTGAGATAGAGCGCCTCCTCGACTGCCGTGTTGCCACCTCCGATCACTGCGACGTCTTTATCGCGGTAAAAGAAACCGTCACATGTTGCACATGCAGAAACGCCGCGACCTTTGTACGCATCTTCGGATGGCAGGCCGAGATACATTGCGGTTGCGCCAGTTGCAATGATCAGGGCATCAGTGGTGTACGTTCCGTAATCTCCCTGCAGCACGAAGGGGCGCGACGCGATATCCGCTTTGTTGATGTGATCATTGATTACTTCAACATCGTATCGCCGAACATGCCTCAGCATGCGTTCCATCAGCTGGGGGCCCTGAAGTCCCTCGACATCGCCAGGCCAGTTATCGACGTCGGTAGTCGTCATCAACTGGCCGCCCTGCTCGATGCCTGTAATGATTAGCGGATTCAGATTCGCTCGCGCGGCATAAACGGCAGCAGCGTAGCCTGCCGGTCCGGAGCCCAGGATCAGAACGCGGCAATGTTTCGTATTGCTCATGTATAATTTGCCTTGAAGATATTCGTTTGACCGGCTGCAAACCAATCTACCCAGAATTCCAACAATGCGTCCCCCACGGTGGTATTCAAGGTCCGGGAAGAGGCCACAGGCGAAGTGTAGGGAAAAGAGATTCTGCGAGCAAAGGCGTGGCGAGCAGGGCGACTACGGCCGGCCGAGCGCACCAGAACCGCGGTCGAAAGGCCAGAAAATGGTGACAAATGGCATAAAAAGGTGTATTAGATTCAGCGTCTTAGATAGATTTCGTTTCAGATTACTTTAATATGGCCAGATCGCAGCATCCATCCAGGCGTGCCACCAGGCAAGCCTCAAATCTCTCCGAGCAGCTCTTAAGGACGTTGCGTGAAAGCGCGCTATGGATTTTCGGCGCCCTGACTTTTGTCCTCTGGCTTGCCCTCTTCAGCTACGATGCGAGCGATCCGGGGTTCACGCAGGCGAGCGGTACCGGGGAAGTAAATAATGCGGTAGGCCGGATTGGTGCCCTGGTCGCCGATCTCCTGTTCAATCTTTTCGGCCGGCCGGCCTATCTTTTCACGGTCATGGTTTTTTACTTCGGCTGGATGATCTTCCGCGAACAAAAGACACGGCAGGTGCTGACAAGAACTGATTACAGTTTCCGGGTTGGCGGATTTCTGGCCACACTCGTGACGAGCTGTGCTTTAGCCAGCCTTCATTTCTCGCCGCTGGGATTTCGGGAAACTGCCGGCGGCATCGTCGGACAAGTCGTCGGCGGCAGTCTCGAATCCCTGCTGAAGTTACTGAGCGCCAGTGTGCTGCTGTTTTTCGTCTGGATAGCTTCGGTTTCGGTATTCCTCGGCATTTCCTGGTTAACGGTTATGGACCGGATTGGCCGCTGGTGTCTTGTCGGCTGGGAACACAGCAAAGCCAGGATCAGTGAATTTCGGGACCGGGCGGAAGGCAGACGGCAGCAGGCGGCCCGGCAGAACGTTTTCGAGGCAGAGAAAAAGCGCACTGCCGGTCGTACGCCACCGCGCATAGATCCGGTCATGGCGCCGCTGGAAACCAGTGCACGTGCGGACAGAGAACGCCAGGTACCGTTGTTCGATCCGCCATCGGCCGGCGAATTGCCGCCGTTGTCGTTGCTCGATGACCCGCCGGAACAAAAAAAGGGGTACTCCGAAGAATCGCTCGAGGCGATGTCGCGGCTGGTCGAGCTCAAGCTCAAGGATTTCGGTATCGACGTCGAGGTCGTCAAGGTGTCACCGGGCCCGATCATTACAAGGTTCGAGCTCGATCCGGCGCCGGGCGTGAAAGTCAGCCAGATATCGAATCTCGCCAAGGATCTTGCGCGCGCGTTGTCCGTCGTCAGCGTTCGCGTGGTCGAGGTTATCCCGGGTAAATCCTACGTCGGACTGGAGATTCCAAACGAAAATCGTGAGCTCGTCACGCTCGGCGAAATATTGAAAAGCCGCGCCTATGACGAGCTTGCCTCGCCATTGACGCTGGCGCTTGGCAAGGACATTGGCGGCAATTCCGTCGTCGCAGATTTGTCGCGCATGCCGCATTTGCTGATTGCGGGCACCACCGGGTCCGGCAAGTCTGTCGCCATCAATGCCATGGTCTTAAGTTTGCTTTACAAAGCGAAGCCGGAGCACGTCCGGCTGATCATGGTCGATCCCAAAATGCTGGAATTATCGGTCTACGAAGGTATACCGCACTTGCTTACGCCGGTCGTCACCGACATGAAAGAAGCGGCCAATGCGTTGCGATGGTGCGTGGGCGAAATGGACCGCCGCTACCGGCTGATGGCATCTCTGGGCGTCAGAAACATCGGTGGCTACAATCGCAAGGTACTCGAAGCGATCGACGCCGGCCGGCCGATTCCGGACCCGACGTTTACAGCACCGGAGTTCGAGGATCCGGACCGCCCGGTTGAGCATCCGACGCTGGTGCCGTTGCCGTTCATCGTTGTTATCATCGACGAGCTTGCCGACATGATGATGATTGTCGGCAAGGCAGTTGAACAACTGATCGCCAGGCTGGCGCAGAAGGCAAGGGCATCCGGCATTCACATGTTGCTGGCGACACAGCGCCCGTCCGTGGACGTAATTACCGGTCTGATCAAGGCCAACATTCCTACGCGAATTGCGTTCCAGGTATCTGCGAAAGTCGATTCGCGGACCATTCTCGACCAGATGGGTGCGGAGAATCTGCTCGGTCACGGTGACATGCTCTATCTTCCACCGGGTACGTCGGTGCCGACTCGTGTACACGGGGCGTTTGTTGCCGATCGCGAAGTACATGCGGTGGTGCGATACCTGAAGCAATCCGGGGCGCCACGATACATTGATGAAATTTTGCAGGCGCCTGTGAGTCCAACTCCGGGACTGATCGGTTTGGAGGTAATGTCGGGAGACTCGGTCGATGCGGAGCAGGATCCACTTTATGATCAGGCGGTGCAGATCGTAATCGAGACTCGCAAAGCTTCGATCTCCGGTGTGCAACGACGCCTGAAAATTGGTTACAACCGGGCTGCGCGCATGGTTGAGTCGATGGAGCAGGCGGGTCTTGTCGGACCGCTGCAATCGAACGGATCGCGCGAGATTTTTCTGCCCGCCACCAGCAAGGAATGAACGAATCGTGACACTGAGTGCCGCCAGAAAAAACCTGTTTCCCGGAATCTTGCTGATTCTCGGTATGGTCCGGGCATCTTCTGCACAAGGGGAATCTGAAGGCCAGCGATTAATCGATGATTTCATCAACAACGTGCATACGATGTCCGGCAGGTTCGAACAGCAACTTGTTGATGCCGATGGCATCGTAATTGACAAGTCGAGTGGCACCATCGAGTTTCAGAAACCCGGGCGCTTCCGCTGGACTTACCTGGAGCCCTATGAACAAATTCTGGTCGCAGATGGCCTCAATATCTGGAGTTACGACGTCGATCTTGAGCAGGTTACCGTCAAAGCACAGGCCAAGGTGCTGGCGAGCACACCGGCATTGTTACTCGGCGGTGCGCAGGATGTGCTCGACGACTTCGAATACATCGGCAGTTTTGCGGAGCGCGATATCGTCTGGGTCCGGCTGAGACCGAAGACGACCGACAATGGATTTACCAAAGTCGAGCTCGGGTTTAAAGAAGGTAAACTTAGCCGCATGATTTTTGGCGACAATCTTGGGCAAACAACACTGATTGCACTTTTCGATCTTACCGTGAACGAAAGCATTGATGAGCAGCGCTTCAGTTTCACGCCACCCGATGGTGTGGATGTGGTCGGCCGGCCATTGAGTCCCGCTCCTGCGGATCTCTGAATGCTGTCTCTGCGTTACGCCAGGCGCTGGCAAATCGCTGGAATATTCTTGCTGGTGATGGTCCTGACGGCGGCACTGGTACCGGCCGACTGGTTCTGGTCGCAAGGCCCGAACTCACCTTTTTTTCTCTCTGACAAATGGTTGCACGGCATCACCTTTGCCGCACTGGCGCTTTGGTTCGCGGGCCAGTACGCTCGTCATTCCTATTGGCGCCTCATGACCGGGCTGGTTGCCTTCGGGTTGCTCATCGAAGTGACGCAACGCATGGTGTCGTACCGCACAGCGGACTGGATGGATTTGCTTGCCGATTTGCTCGGTGTGACAGTCGGCATGATCATCGCACTGGCCGGCGCGGGCGGATGGTGCCTGCGATTCGAAGAATGGCTGAATAATCGTATTGGCTGATCTTTTCGCACAAGATGTCGACAGGCAGGATCGGGACGACGCACTGCATCGCCCGCTGGCGGATCGCATGCGCCCGGATTCCCTGGATTACTTTTTCGGTCAGGAGCATCTGCTCGCGGAAGGGAAACCGCTGCGCCGGGCGATAGAGCAGGGCCGAACCCATTCCATGATTTTCTGGGGACCGCCGGGCACAGGCAAGACCACGCTAGCGCGGATGATTGCGGCGACCACCGATTCACACTTCATAGGCTTTTCCGCGGTAATGGCTGGCGTTAAAGATATTCGTGCCGCGGTTGCCGAGGCGAAGCAGTACCGGCAATTGCACCAGCGCGCGACCATTTTATTTTTGGATGAAGTGCATCGGTTCAATAAATCCCAGCAGGACGCTTTTTTGCCGTTTGTTGAAGATGGTACTTTGACGTTCATTGGCGCGACCACGGAGAACCCGTCTTTTGAATTGAACAATGCGTTGCTGTCCAGGGCGCGTGTCTATGTACTAAAGGTTCTCGACCACGGTGCTCTCCTCAAAGTCCTGCATCGTGCGCTCAGCGACAGTGAAACCGGTCTCGGGCGGTTATCGCTTGCCTGCGATGATGATGCACTCGAGCTTATCGTTCTTGCTGCGGACGGTGATGCGCGACGCGCGCTCAACCTGCTTGAGCTTGCAGCGGACCTGGTGCCCGAAAAAACTGGCGCACGGGTTATCGACAAAGCAATTGCCGAGGACGTCGTGCAGGGCAGCCGTCGCCGCTTCGACAAGAAGGGCGAGTATTTCTACGATCAGATTTCTGCATTGCACAAGTCAGTTCGTGGTTCCGACCCGGATGCCGCGCTGTACTGGTTGATGCGCATGCTCGACGGTGGATGCGATCCGCTGTATGTCGCAAGACGCATGATTCGCGTGGCATCCGAGGACGTCGGTAATGCCGACCCGCGGGCGTTGCGACTATGCCTCGACGCCTGGGAAACGCTCGAACGTCTTGGGAGCCCGGAGGGCGAGTTGGCTTTGGCGCAAGCGGTTGTATATTTGGCCTGTGCGGCGAAGAGTAACGCCGTTTATCAAGCCGCGAAAAGTGCCGCTGATGATGCGAGGAATTTCGGGACTCTCGAGGTGCCGATGCACCTGCGAAATGCGCCGACTCGCCTCATGAAGGAACTCGGCTACGGTGAAGACTATCGCTATGCCCATGACGAGGAGGGTGGGTTTGCGGCCGGTGAAAATTACTTTCCCGAGGACATGCCGCAGCGTAAGTATTATTATCCGGTCCCGCGTGGCCTCGAGCTGAAAATCAGTGAAAAGCTTAAGGCATTGAACGAGCGGAACCAGCAAAAAAAAGACCCTGAAGATGATTGACCCGAAACTGTTAAGAAAATCGGCGACCGAAGTGGCCAAAAACCTGGCCCGAAGGTATTTCGAATTCGACGCGGATGCTTATCTCGCGCTTGAGGAGAAACGAAAATCGCTGCAGGTTGAGGTCGAATCCCTGCGCGCGGAAAAGAACAAAAGTGCTAAAAACGTGGGTAAGGCAAAGGCCCAGGGTGAAGACACAGGGCCATTGCTGGCCGCGGTAAAAGATCTCGGAGACCGGTTGGAAAAATCCGCGGGTGCGCTACAGTCGGTACAATCTGATCTGCAGGAAATCGAGTTGGGACTTCCCAACTTGCTGCACGATGACGTCCCCAGTGGCACGGACGAAGCGGACAATACCGAAGTCCTGTTGTGGGGAGACGTACCTAAATTTGATTTCCAGTTACGGGATCACGTTGATCTCGGCGCCGGCCTCGGTCTTTTGGATTTTGACGCAGCGAGTCGCATTTCCGGGTCGCGGTTTGCGGTCATGCGGGGCGCACTTGCCCGGCTGCATCGCGCATTGATCCAGTTCATGCTCGACGTTCATTCCGGCGAGCATGGCTATGAAGAGACGTATGTGCCGTACCTGGTGCAAGCCGATGCATTGATCGGCACGGGACAGCTGCCAAAGTTCGGGAATGAGTTATTCAAAACATCCGGTGACCCGACGTACTTTTTGATTCCGACGGCCGAAGTGCCTGTTACCAATCTCGCCCGGGAAAGCATTCTTGAAGCTGCCGAGATGCCCAGGAAATATGTGGCACACACGCCGTGCTTCAGGTCGGAAGCGGGCTCATACGGCAAGGACACGCGCGGCATGATTCGTCAGCACCAGTTTGAAAAGGTGGAACTGGTTCAGTTCGTAACACCCGATAAATCAGATGCGGCGCTCGAGGAATTGACGGGCCACGCCGAGGTAATCCTCAAGCGTCTCGGCTTGCCATATCGAAAAGTAATTCTTTGTTCCGGAGATATTGGCTTCGGGTCTCACAAAACGTATGACCTCGAAGTATGGCTGCCCGGGCAAAACGCATATCGCGAGATTTCTTCCTGCAGCAACTACCGCGATTTCCAGGCGCGCCGCATGCAGGCGCGGTGGCGCAATCCGGAATCAGGAAAGCCTGAGCCAATACATACGTTAAACGGTTCGGGCCTTGCGGCCGGCCGGGCGCTAGTCGCAGTCATGGAAAACTATCAGCAGGCTGACGGCAGTATTACGGTTCCTGAGGTGCTACTGACGTATATGGCTGGCACCAGGGTCCTGCAAGTTTAGGGACAGTTTAGCGCCGAGCAAGTAATTCATGCAGCTCGACCAGGCCGTTCTGCCATCGATCAACCGAACGCCGATAATCCTCTTCCCATTCTTCGCTTGCGGGAATCCCGGAAACGGAAACGCTAAGACGCGTCTTCTTGTCATGTTCAGAGAGTGAAAATTCGATTGTCGTCGGCCCGCTGGCGAGCAATTCGTCGCCCTCGCGCATTGCGACCACCAATCGCATTCTTCTCGGCGGCAGGAAAATATCAATACGGCCCGACGAATCAGTGCCATCGCGCAATGACAGGGAGAATCGACCGCCTATGTGCGCAGCAAACTCACCGTCCTTTGCGAGCCATTGTTTGATTGAATCAATCTCTGTAATCGCAGACCAGACTTCGTCAATGCTGACTGGCAATTCGACTTCTTCGCGATGACTGCGAGTGATGCTGTCGTACAGCTGGAACATACCTGTCCGGGTGCCCTCATCTTCCTTTTCTTTGGGCGGAACTTCCGGTTCTGGTTCCTGCTCCGGATAAGAGATCAGGTGAAGATCGCGCTGTGGGAACGGAATCCTGATCTTCGCTTCTCTGAATGCCTGGTCGATTGAAAAATTGATATCGCTGCGCACGGAAAACCGCCGATCAATGCGCAATATGCGTACCCGCAGCTCGAAATCGAGCGAGCTGTCGCCAAAGCCCATAAACAATGCGCGCGGCGCCGGCGCCCGGCCGTCGGTGATGACCTCCGGATGCTCGTGTGCAACCGCTTCCAGAATTTCGCGGGCTTTTTCGATATCTGACCCGTAGGCGACGCCTACATTAATGCGCAGGCGACCATAAGTATCGCGCAGGACCCAGTTGGTGACGCGCCCGGATATTAATTCCGAATTTGGAACCAGGACGTTCTGGTTATCAAGCGTTTCGATTTCCGTAGCCCTGATGCGAATACTGCGAACAAACCCCTCAACGTCCCCTACGGTGATGAAGTCGCCGGTCCTGATCGGTCTTTCGAACAACAGGATAAGGCCCGATACGAAATTATTCGCGATCTCCTGCATGCCGAAACCAATGCCGAGTGCGAGCGCGCCGCTGACGATTGCGAGCCCACCGAGATCGACGCCGGCCTGCGTTAATCCAAACAACACTGCCAAAATGAATCCGACATAGCCAAACAGAGTTATCAGCGCCTCGCGGGCACCGCGCTCCATCACGATATGTTGCAGCCAGCGCCGATCGATCCAGCGCTTCATCCAGCCGATGACGACCAGCAGCCCGGCAAACACGAGAATTCCGCCAATAATATTCAGTGGCACAAGCTGGATGTTGCCAACAGCGCCGCCGAGCACCACTAGTTCGACCAGCCGGTCGAGCGTGGTGCCGGATTCATCCCAGACGTAGATCAGATAGACGACAAATCCTATCCAGATGACAAGATCTGCGACGAGCTGCATGAAACCAATGCCGGTTCGCGAGGCACGCTCGGACACACCGAGGCTTGCACGCAGTTTCGCCGCGCCCGCCGATTTCTCCGTTGCGAGATAGTCAAACGCGACTAGTCCAAACCACAAAAGAATCCACAGAATCGCCAGCGCTAGTAGCGTGCGCGTTACGCCATGAATGAGATAGCCAGCGAAGTTTTGATAGCCGACCATCAATGCGAGAATGCCGACGATCAGTGCGAGTGCGCCGGCATAACGAACAAGCCGAATTCGACCTTTGATTCCTGGTATCCGGCCGAGATAGCTGAGAACGTAAATCAGCGAAAACGCGACCAGGAAAATTAATACCGATCTGCCGCTGACGTCCGGGTCTACTCTGCGAATCGCCAGCCATTCGGTGCCGAGAAAGACGAAACTGGCGACCAGCGTCAGGATGAAAAACCGCAGGCGCAGACGCAGCGGTTGCACGTGGTCGGGAATCAGACCCTTGACGCGCGCCGAGGGCGACAGCGGACCGGTTGCCCAGTCAATGACCACGCAGCCGATGCCGAACAGGAAGAAACTGACCGCAATTCTGACCACGGCAAGCTCAAGCGGATCGCGCTCGATCGAAAGGAACAGCACGCCAGCCAGTGCGAAACCAAATAATAACAAGGGCGAGTATTCGGCCAGCGGCTTCGGAAACAGGTATTTCATTTGTACCGGCATCTCATCGCCACCGGCAGCGGCATACCAGCTACTGAAACGGTATCTCAGCCAGATTCCGCAACCAGCCCCGATAAGGCCTGCGGCCAGCAGCATCCATAATAAAGATGCTGGTGTAACATTCCCGACCAGGTCGAGGTCAACGGTACTGCGGAGCCGGGCAGGCCAGGCCCTGACTTCTGCCGGCATCTCGCGAAGCAGGACGATGACGGACCTGCCGCGACTGGTGAGAAACTGTTGGGATAGCTGGTTCTGCGTCGCAATTATTCGTGCCAGCAGTACTTCCGTGTAGTCCTTGACGCCGTTGCATCGGGTTTGACGGTCAATGGCTACATCAAGCAGCCGCCGGATTTCGACCCGCTGGTCGAATATGGCTGGCGCGACGTCTTCACTGATATCTGCCAACGGCTCGAATCTGGCGTCCAGCCGTCCCCTTTCCGCTGTGGATGCCTCGCGGCAGGCAGCGGCGGCCACATCGAGCGCGACAACCGTCGCTCGCGAGCGGGTCAGGAACTCTGTGGCAACATCCTCGGCGCCAAGCTGTTCACTGATTTCATCGAGTTGGGCGCCGGCAGCAATCGGATCGAATGCTGCCTCTTCCTGGGCCACAGAAAGTGCCGCAGGAAACAACGAAAGTATGAAAATAACCCAGAGAAAAGGAAGCTGCAGGACGTGACGGCGGTCAGTCAACAGGGCCTGTGTCATCTTTGGTTCCCAGCGAAGGTTCGCCGAATTATACAGAGTATGCGGCACATAAAAAATGCGGGGACGGGCCGGCCGGTCCCCGCAGTCTCAATTACGACGTTTCTGGCTTAGTGTCTGTTCATGAACAATCGCAGGATGTACCAGAACATCAGCGCGATCGAGGAAAAAAGCTGCATCGACGCTGCCACGTACTTATCCTGCGGATAATGATGAATGATGTTGGACGTGTCATACAACACTGCAGCACCGGCAAATCCGATCATTGCGACTGAAAACCATGTGCCGAGTTCGAATCCGAACAACATGCTGCCGACAATTCCGGCCATCGCGAGGAAGAAGCCCCAGACCATCAGGCCACGAAGGAATGAAAAGTCCCTGCCTGTCACCATGACTGTAGCGATCAGGCCAACGCAGCCGAGGATCGTTACGCCGGCGGCGCTGTCGATGATGCCGGGCTCCATCAGGTAAGCGATGAACAGCATCGGTGCAAATATCAATGCCTCGATAACGATGAAGACTGCAAATGCAGCGTATTGGGCCTGTAACGATTGCACGCGGTGGGCGACATGCGATGCGCCCCAACCGCTGAGAATGAATGCACCAAGAACCATCCACCAGTTGTTGAGCATGGGTTCGGCAATGGCAGCGGAGATGCCGGACTCGAACAAATAGACTTCAATTGCGGCGAATGCGAGGATCGCGCCGACTACGTGCGCATAGCATTTCCAGATAAAGGTCGAGCGAGCGTCTGCCGAAAGCTCTGATACCGGCGCCAGATAATTGACGTTATAGTTCATTCTGCACTCTCCTGAGTGTTTTTCGTGTCGCGGATTCTATCATTATTGACCGGAATACCAGCCTGATCGTTCCACAAATCCGCACTGGCAATAAACGCCATATATTGAGCCAAATAGTGCCAATACAAGATTCTGTCTGTGCTCGCGGCCTATTTCCTGACGTATTTCCTGATCGCCCGTGGGCCTACTTCTGCGCCGTAGATATTGCCGGCCGCATCGACGGCAATGCCCTCGGCAGCACTGGTGGCCGAGTTGTCCTGGTCTGGTTCCGGATCAGGAATAAATGCAGTCACAAACCCATCCTTTGCACTTCCGATACGAATACCTCGCTTCCAGCCCGCATTGCGGCGTGCGTTGGATTCAGAATCGGCTGAGTACAGGATGTCGTTCGCATCGATGAACAGGCCGCTCGGCCGTCCGAACTGCGTCCAGGTTGCGATGTGTTCACCGTCCTGGGTAAATATCTGCAGGCGGCTGTTGCCCCGGTCGCCGACGAACAAACGTCCTTGCGAATCCATTGCGAGCGCATGTGGATCCCTGAACTGTCCGTGGTCGCCGCCGGTCTGGCCCCATTGCATCAGGTAATTGCCGTCCTTATCGAACTTGACGATGCGGTTGTTGCCGCCGGCATCGTGCCCGTCCGCAACGAAGATGTCGCCGTTCGGTGCGACCAGCATGTCTGATGGCTTATTGAACTCATCATTGCCGGCGCCGGCAATGCCCTCCTTGCCAAGCGTCATCAACAACTCGCCGTCCGGACTGAACTTCATCACGGTATGTCCAACCCCATCGGGCACCGGCGCATAACCCACGGCGTCTGCGATCCAGACATTATCGTCGGCGTCAACGTAAATACCGTGCGGCCAGGTAATTTTGCCGCTGCCAAAACTTTTGAGAAGGTGGCCTTCCGAATCGAAAAGCATGACCGGATCCAGGTCGCTGCCGGCACAGAGGTTTGCACCGCAGCGCTCGGCGATCCAGATGTTCTTGCCGTTTTTCGCCGGATAGACAGCGCTGGTTGCGCCCCAAACACGACCGGCAGGCAGCATGGCCCAATCATCGACCGTGGCATACGGGTTTGCCGCGCTATTCTGCGCCTGTGTCTCGCCGGTAAACGCGGTTACCAGCGCTGCGAGCAACAGTGTTGTTATCAATGTTTTGTTTCGAGACATCAGTCTTTCCCCTGGTTAAAGAAATTGCCCGAATTGTTCGAGTTACTAATTTCCGGCAACCATTTTCCAGCAACTACGTGGTTTCTCAGGATGCCAACGCCTTCGACCTCGATCTCCACGATATCACCGGGATTCATTGCACTGGTGCGCCGGTGGATCTCGAGCGGCTGCAGGGTTACCGCTTTTCTGATTTGCATCGTAGTCTCCCGGGCCTGGTTCCGTAATGCAAGCAGTGTGCGCTGACATTTTATCACGCCGTTTCAGTCTGCGATCCCAGGCCATGGGTCGCCGCCGTTGTATTCGCGCGCAAAAACTTGCATCGTTGCGCCGCACTCAATGCAGGAACAAAAAAACATGAATTTCAATTTCGACCGCCAGATCGAACGGCGTGGAACCGACTCTTATAAATGGGACGCAAGCGAGCGTTTGTTCGGCAAGCGTGACTTGCTGCCATTCTGGGTCGCCGATATGGACTTTGCGACACCGGAGCCGGTGCTGGATGCAATCCGGGATCGCTGCGGCCATCCGCTGATCGGATACGGCATACGGTCTGAGGAGTATTTCCAGTCGATTCAGGACTGGCTGCGCGAGCGGCACCAGTGGGAGGTGCCACGTACGTGGTTGATGTTTTGCCCGCCAAGTTCAATCGTCGGCATCTACGGAGTCATCTCCATGGTGACCCGGCCGGGTCAGTCAATTGCGGCCCCTGTGCCGACTTATGGACCACTGCTCGGCCTGATTGAGAAAAACGGTCGTCGCCTGATCCGCAGTCCGCTGCGCGAGGACAATGGCCGCTTCACACTGGACACGGATGACCTGGCCGCGAAGCTCGAGAAAGATACGAACATGGTCGTTTTCTGTAACCCGCACAATCCGACCGGGCGCGTGTTCAGTCGCGATGAACTCGAGTCAGTTGCTGACCTGGCTGAAGAAAAGAATCTGCTGGTCGTATCCGATGAAGTGCACTGCGACCTCGTGCTGCCGGGGCATCGCCATATTCCCTACGGTAGCATCGGCGGGGAGCGGTCGGTGACCGTGATCTCACCGAATAAAACATTCAACACGGCCGGCATTCCGCAAGCAACACTTATAATTCCTGATCCCGAGCTGCGGTCGAGATACCAGGATTATCTCGACATGATGCAGCTCAACCATGACAGCACTTTTGGCGCCGAGGGCATGATTGCCGGGTACCGGCAATGCGCGGACTGGCTGGATGCCTTGATCGACTATATTGCGGCCAACCATCAGTTCGTTGCCGATTTTCTCGAGGAATACGTGCCGATGGTCAGAAAGATAAAAGCGGAGGCTACCTACCTCGGCTGGCTGGATTTTCGCCAGACCGGGCTCAGTCAGGACGAAATCATGGATCGACTCGTGAACATCGGCGGAGTGGGCTTGTATGGTGGCACGGAATTCGGTCTTCAGGGCGAGGCCTTCTTCCGCATGAACCTTGGCTGCCCCCGGTCACTGCTGGAACAGGGGCTGCAAGGAATCCAGA